>WNFH01003204.1_pt1 | contig 12013 bp, 7 predicted proteins | sample 5400411 | NCBI WGS metagenome assembly WNFH01 (sample SAMN13153347, study PRJNA577476) | soil metagenome | isolation source: 200 cm saprolite under Douglas fir tree site 2 hole 3 | place: USA:California | collected 2015-04-18
GGTCGACAACTCGGCGGCCGCTGACGCCGCTCAACGGGCGGGTTTCGTCAAGCACCTCATCCCTAATTATGTGGGCACCGGTGGGGGCACGACGTTCCGAATCGACGAGATCGCTCCCGGCGCTGCGAGATTCACGCACCGCACCGAAACCGTGGACTACTGTATCCAGATGTCAGGTGAGCTTGACTGCGAGCTCGAAAGCGGTGAGGTCGTGCATCTGAAGCCCGGCGACGTCTTCATCAACCGCGGTGGGTTGCACACCTGGGTCAATAACGGCTCGGTTCCGTCACTCGGTGCAGCCATCATGGTCGACGCCAAACCCGTCGAAGTGGGCGGCAAGGAACTGCGCACCGTTTATCCCAGCAAAAAGTAGACAAACAATGAAAGGCAAAAGCATTGAGGCGCGGGCATGCCCGAATCCCCGCGCCTCAAGCATCTCGGCAAATAGAAACGAGTTTCTGATGAGGCTGAATCGAAGATCAACAAAGTTTGCAATGTTATTCGGGTTGGAGTTGGGCGTGCTCCTGCTGGCTGGTACTGGTTCATGTCTCGGTCAAGCACTGCCACCCGTGCGCGGCGTGTACACGCCGGGCTTCAACGCTACCAACTCCGGTGTCATCCCGGAGCCGGGACTAACCTACGGCAACTCGTTCATGGACTATTCGTTTAGTCAATTTAGATCTTCGAGCGGCGCCATTGTGGCGCAGAACAACGCGGCTGTATTCATCGACATCAACGCTTTCGAGTGGGTGACCGAGAAGAAGATTCTTGGCGCCAACTATGCCTTGGCAGCGCTCCTGCCGTTCAGCAACAGCTCTATTTCTTCACCCACGTTGGGCGCCATCGGTGGCGGTGGCGGCTTTGCCGACTCCTTCTATCAGCCGCTTGCCTTAGGGTGGCATTTCAAACGCGCCGACATTCAAGTAGCTTACGGCTTCTTCGCGCCAACCGGACGGTTCACTGCCGGCGCGAGCGACAACACCGGCACGGGATACTGGACGAATTCCGTGATCGCCGGCGAAACCGTTTATCTGACCAAGAACAAATGGACCTCGGTTTCCGCCTATCAACTCTACGAGTTTCATACGATCCAGCGAGGAACCAATATCCATCCCGGCCAGACCTTCAATCTCGACTATTCGCTGATGCAAATTCTTCCGCTGCCGAAGGACATACTCTTGCAATTCGGGTTGGTTGGTTACGGTCAGTGGCAAACTTCCAACCACCGCGGTCCGGGAGTCAATCCAGCCAACCCCGCCCACTATAGGGTCAATGCCATTGGTGGCGCGGCAAATGTCATCATCCCAGCCAAAAAGGCGAGCGTGGGCTTCAAGCTATTCAAGGAATTCTCGAACTCGTCCACAGTCCAGGGATATTCCCTTCAGATTCTGGGCAGTATCACGTTCTGAAACACGGGAAGGAAAGATGAAAAGCCGAGTCAAGTGGAATGTCGTGGCAGCTGCCTGCGCGCTCCTCGCAGCGGGAGTTGCCGCTTCGGAGGAACCCGAAAAAGTGGAGTCACAGGTTTCGTCGGAGGGACCAGATGCCGCGAAACAAGAGGAGCTGGAAATGCTCGCCAAGCTCGCGCAGAACCCGGTGGCCAACGTCGTAAGCGTGCCATTCCAGAACAATACCAATTTCGGAAACGGCCCCCCCAACAACAAGGGCAGCACCCAGAACGTCCTCAACATCCAGCCAGTCGTTCCGATCACTTTGAGCCACGACTGGAATCTCATCACCCGTACGATCATCCCGCTGGTGTCGCAACCGAGCTTCACCCCCGGCGGAAGCGGAAGCTTCGGCCTGAGCAACATCAACTTCACGGCGTTCCTGTCGCCGGCGAATCCGGGAAAGTTGATCTGGGGCGTTGGTCCGGTGGCCACCTTCCCGACTGCAACCTCAGTGAACGTCGGATCGCAGTCAACGTGGGGCCTCGGTCCGTCGGCAGTCCTGCTCGCCATGCCCGGGCACTGGGTTTTGGGCGTGCTGGCGAACAACGTCTGGAACATCGCGGGGGACAGGGCGAACAACATGCTCATCCAGTACTTCATCAATTACAACCTTCCGGACGGCTGGTACGTGACCACGTCGCCGATCATCACGGCGAACTGGAATCAACCCTCGGGGCAGAAGTGGGTGGTGCCGTTCGGCGCCGGGTTCGGCAAGCTCTTCAAGCTCGGCAAGCTGCCGATCAACGGCAACGTCAGCGCGTACTATAACGCTGTGAAGCCCGACATCGGACCGGACTGGACGCTCCGCGTCCAGTTCACGATCCTGCTGCCGAAGCAATTGCTCGGACTCTAGACGGGCAGCGTCGGACCTGGTCCGACTCTTGAATGCTGAAGAACCGGCTCGGCCATCTCGGCTGAAGCCAACTTCCTGGAGGAGAAAATGAGCACCGTAGATTCAACGCAAGGTCGAACTGAACGCACGACGGGGACACCAAGCGCCAGTCTCGTCGCATCGCGCCGTCACGTCCTCGCCGGCGGTGCCGCCTTGGTCGCCGCTGCAACTTTGCCGGCGACGGCTTCCATTACCGCCGAAGCCAGGACCCCGAGCATCCCCAGCCGCAAGACCGGAGAGTATTCAATGATTACAACCAAGGATGGCACTCACCTCTATTACAAGGATTGGGGCAGTGGGCAGCCCGTGGTTTTCAGCCATGGCTGGCCGCTCAGCGCTGATGCTTTCGAGGACCAAATGTTCTATTTGGCCTCCCGAGGATATCGCTGCATCGCCCATGATCGGCGCGGCCATGGCCGTTCGAGCCAGCCCTGGAGCGGCAACGATATGGACACCTATGCCGACGACCTCGCGACGATTGTCGAAAAGCTCGACCTGAAGAACGCAGTCCATGTCGGTCATTCCACCGGTGGCGGTGAAGTCGCCCGTTACATCGCCCGCCACGGCACGAAGCGCGTGGCGAAGGCTGTGCTGATCGCCTCCGTACCACCGCTCATGCTTACGACGCCCGCAAATCCCGGTGGAACGCGGATCGAGACGTTCGACCAGCTCCGCTCCAACGTCCAATCTGACCGCTCACAATTCTGGAAGGATCTCAGCTTACCGTTCTACGGCTACAACCGTCCGGGCGCGAAGGTCTCGGAAGGGGTGCGCGAGTCATTCTGGCTACAGGGAATGATGGCGGGCTTCCCTGCTGCATACTTCTGCATCAAGGCGTTTTCCGAAACGGATCAAACCGAGGACCTGAAGAAATTCGACGTGCCGACCCTGATCCTGGCGGGGGATGATGATCAGATCGTGCCTTACGCCGACGCGGCCTTGCTTCAGGCCAAACTCGTGAAGAACGCGACGCTCAAAATCTACAAGGGCGCACCGCACGGATTGTGCACAACCCACAAGAACCTGGTGAACGAGGACTTGTTCGCCTTCATCAAGGGATCATTCTTAAAGGGTTGAGATGCTCGGGCTGGAGGCACTGCCCAGAGGCCAATGAAGCCTCGCAGCTCGGTCGCTACATGGGACCACTCTGCGCAAGGTTACCAACGCAAAGAGCGACACCGCTTGTTGAAAATTAAGTAGACCCCTACTGGTTGCCAGAATCGAAAAAAACCTGTGGAGCTAACCGGGATCGAACCGGTGACCTCTTGAATGCCATCTAGACCCAGTCGCAGTCATGTCCGCGCCTTGGGAGGGTCGTTCAGCAACCACCGTGACAATCCGATGAAAGCCGGTGCAATTCTGGGCAACCCCGTGAAAGGTGGTTGCCGGCCTACCTCTTCCGAGGCCTCGACGGCCGGAGGCGGTGACGTTGCCCTAGAGCGTTCAGCCCGAAGGACTATTGCGACGTGTTGTTAATCAGTACCGAGACGCTGTTGGAATTCTGGTTGGCGACAGCCAGGTCCGGCCGCATGTCGCCATTGAAGTCGCCCACCACAACGGAAAAAGGAGCGAGCCCGGCCCCGAACCACTGCGCCCCCCCGAAGGTCCCATCCCCGTTGCCCAAGAGCACCACGACGACCTCCGTCTCGGCCGCCAAGACCAGGTCCTGCCATCCATCGCCGTTGAAGTCGCCTACTGCAACGGAAGAAGGAGTGCTCCCCGCATTGAAATTCCGCGCGGCCTGGAAGGTCCCATCCCCGTTGCCCAAGAACACCGAGCAGTTGTTGGAATACGTGTTGGCCACGGCAAAATCCTGAAGCCCATCGCCATTGAAGTCGCCCACCGCAACAGAAAAGGGATAGTTCCCGGCCGCCGGGAGGCGCTGGTTCGCCTGGAAAGTCCCATCCCCATTGCCCAAAAAAACCGACACGTGGTTGGTCCAGCTATTGGCCACGGCCAAATCCTGTACCCCGTCGCCATTGAAGTCGCCCACGGCAACGGAAGTAGCGCCATCCTCGTCCCCGAAGCTCTGCGGCGCCTGGAAGCTCCCATCCCCGTTGCCCAAAAGCACCGAGACGGTGGTGCTACCAAGGTCGTTGGCAACGACGAGGTCCAGCACTTTGTCGCCATTGAAGTCACCCACTGCAACAGACGCGGGACTGCTCCCGGCCGCGAAGCTCCGCGGCGCCTGGAAGCTCCCATCCCCGTTGCCCAAAAGCACCGAGACCTCGTGGGATTCCCAGCTCCCAACGGCCAAGTCTAGGGCCCCGTCGCCATTAAAATCACCTACTGCAACTGACGCAGCATCGCTCCCTGCCTCGAAGGTTTGTGCTTCTTGGAAGCTCCCATCCCCGTTGCCTAAAAGCACCGAGACGTTGTTGGAATTCCGGTTGCTCACCACCAGGTCCTGCACGCCATCGCCATTGAAGTCGCCCACCGCCACAGACAAAGGACGGCTTCCCACCTCGAAGTTCCGCGCCTCCTCGAAAGATACAGCCTGCGCCTGGGTCGCCGCACTGACCAGCACACTGCACGCCGCCAGCCCTGCGCAAACCACCGTCATCCTCTTCTTCTGGATTGCCATCGCTCCTCCCTTTCCCTTCCCCCCTGTAGATGGGTTGAAAGCGATAATCGACTCGGGGAGTGCTCCTCTTCGCTTCGAGTGTCAAGCGGCGGCGCGGTCCCGTCGCAGCTCCACTGAATGACACCAAACAACAGCACAGCCGGTCGTCATTGCTACCTTGGCCAAACGGCAACCGGCTGCGGGAGTCCTCGGGGCACCGACCGACCACGATTGGACAAGTGGGAAGGAGTCGTGTTGCCGTTAAAGCGCGAGCCTCGACAAAACAAATTCAGTGGAGCTAACCGGGATCGAACCGGTGACCTCTTGAATGCCATCTAGACCAAGTCGCAATGATGTCCATCACTTGGGAGGGTCGCTCAGCAACCACCGTGGTAATTGGATGCGATCCGGTGCAATTCGGGGCAATCCGGGTGAAAGTTGGTTGCTGCGTCTAGCAGTAATTTCTGCTCGCCGAGTTACCATGGAGTTAGGCGGGATGTGTCAGATGTCGTATCCAGCACGTCTTAATTCATCGGCCACGCCAACGAGGAGTGTGGCGGGGGATCGTCCGGAATCCCGACCAATCCTAGGCGAGAGGATTTCAGCATCAACTCGGGAGGACTACGGAGGTGGAAGCGGCGGCCCGTCGCTATTGAAGTCGCCCATCCCAACGGACCGAGGTTAGCCAGCATGAACGTTTACGACCTCTACGACGAACAAGGGTCCGGGCGTTTGAAATTGAGAATTTGTCCATCTCGCAAGGAGCCGTCATCAAGATTCTGAAAAGCATCCCAGGTTTAGTCGTGAAACGATCGCAACCCTGGTATCGCTTTGGCCAAGAGGATTTCTGCGAGTTCGAACTAGGCGGCTCAAGGTTTGAGGCATCTGAGCAATGGGGTGACAGCTCTCGAATCTGGCTCGGTCCCTCCTCGACTAGTTATTCAGATCAAATAGATCTCGTCAAAATCGCGTTCCTGCGCCACAACGCACCGCACTGGGTGTTTCCATTGCGAGTACTTTCGTGGATTTTGCTGACTCTAGGTGCATTGGCGTTTGCAGCATCCCGTGTGATCGAGCCGTCGCTCAAGCGTATCGGCGTCCTCTCGTTCTTGTGCGGTGGATTAGTTCTTATCGCAACGCTTGTGGTGGCCCGCAATTTTCCCGTTCTGCGTGACGGTAATCCCACACCAGGGGGCGAACTTCCGCCCCGGTGACGGAAGGCTACTTTCGGAGCCTGCTTTGGTCTGACGTGCCGCCCTACGAACCGGGAGGCGCACATTGGCGCGGATCTTCGACGAGCGTCAGCCGACCAGGCTTCGGTGCAACGAGCTCTCGCCTATGTTTCTGGATGAAGGCAACAAGCGAGTCGCGCAGGCCCGTCCCGCGAGTCATCCCAAGGTCGATGCGCCCCGGGGGCAGCGAGGAGACCGCCGGCGCCATGTTATCGCCGCCGCTCGCGAGGAAATCACTCATCGCGACTTTGTATCGGCGCTCCGGGTGAATCGGCGAGCCATCCGAGAGCTTCGCCGCTTTTAGCCGCACGACGTCGGAGCAGCGCAGCAGCGTGAGTTGGAGGCCGGATTCCTGGTAGACGCCGCCCGAGCTGTATGCCGCCTGGAGCAGGCGGGTCAGCTCCTCGCCGGTCACCGTGAGGTTGGCTACTGTGTTCTCGAACGGAAGGACCTTGTACATCGTGCCATAGGTCAACTCGCCCGCCGCCACGTCCGAGCGAAGTCCGCCGGGGTTGAGGAGAGCGACGTCCGCGTGCTCCATTTCGCGCAGCGCGTCCGCCAGCACCTCCCCGAGGGCGCTTTCCCCTTCGCGGTTGCGGACCAACTGGTGAGGGACCTTGACGCCGAGCTTTCGCTCCTCCTCGGCGTGGACCATCGCCTCGGCCGGCTTGAGCATCTCGGTTATTTTTGCATCTGGCACCACCGGCCGATTCAGAAAGGACGCCTGAGCCAAGCGAATTGAAGGCGCGTCGCGCAGCTTTCCCGGATCGCAACTGCCGCGCTCATCGACGCGAGCGCAGAGCGGGATCGCCGCCCGGATCTGCGTCCGGTCCGCGATCACCGAGTGCTGCTTGGGATCCAGCCACAGGTCGATCGTCGAGAAAGACCCGCCCACACCGTGTGTCTCGATGGCTGGGACTCCCTTGATGAAGTGGCCGACCACCTGATGCGTGTGGCCGGCGACGATGGCGTCGAGCGTGCCCGGAGGAATTTCCTCGAGCATCTCGAAAAGCTCCTGTTTGGGACTACAGCTGCTGATGTCCCGCGGATTGTCGTAGGAGGCGCATTTGCCACCGGCGTGCATCACCGCGATGACCACCTCCGCTCCGCGTCCTCGCAGCGCCGTCGCGGCCGAGATCGCCTCGAGGGCGAGGCTGCCGAAGCGGAGGGAAGCCACGTTCACTGGATTCGTCGTCTTCGGCGTCGTCGGGGTGGCCAAGCCGAAGATGCCGACCTTCACCCCGTTGACCTCGATGACAAGCGTCCCGTCATTGCCGAGCCAGGAGGGTCGCTCTCCCGTGGCGGCGTCGTAGATGTTGACGGCGAGGAACGGAAAGTTCGCCTGTTGGATGCGTGCCTTCAGCGCGCCGAAGGGATCCATCCCCGGCTCGGCGACCGAGACCGGCCCCACGGGCCCATAGTCGAACTCGTGGTTGCCAATCGCCGTGGCGGTGTAGCCGAGGTAGTTGTACACGTCGATCACTACCGCGCCCTCGGTCACGTTGGACGCCATCGTCCCGTGCATGACATCTCCGCCATCCAGGAGGATGACGCCCCCTGGATTCTCGGCCCGAATGTTCGCGAGGTAGCCCGCGAAAATGGCTGAGCCGCCCATTTCGACGGCCGTCCCGTCGCGAAGCGCCGCGCGGTAGGGCAGGACGTGGCCGTGAAAGTCGTTGGTGCCGACGATCGTCAATCGCAGCGGCGCTGCGGCGGCCTCCCCACCCGATGGCACTGGGCCGGCAGCACCAACGCCCGCCGTCCGACAGGCGAGGCTTAGCGAGACGAGCGGAACGAATAGCGACGCGGTGACCCAGCGAGATTTCATCAGGCCGTTGCGATTAACTCAAGCGAGCCTGTCCGCGCAACGCCGTCAACGCACGCGCTCCCAAACATCTATTCCGTCCTGGCCGGAAGGTGGAAACCGCTGGACGAATTGCGAGCCGACCTCCTTTTGCGTCGCTTCCGATAATTGCCAGTGACCTCGACCGCCCAGTATCGCAAATCGCCAGGCCGATGCCGCTGTTGCCGCCGGTTACCACCGCCACTTTTTGATTTAACTTACCCATGTTTGGTCTCGTTTCTTTGCTGCGTTGCCTCCTCTCAATTTATTGGGCTTGCCTCTTCGGACTAGATTGAATAATGCGAATTCATTGTTTCTGTCTGTGGACAATGCCAAATGGACTTAAACAGCGTTTCGATGTTTGTGCGGGTGGTGCAGCTCGGTAGCTTTTCCAAGACTGGGATTGCGATGCGCGTCCCGAAGTCGACCGTCTCGAAAAGGATCTCCGAGCTGGAGTCACACCTTCTACGACTCTCTGACGCAGAACGACTCGCAGCCTTCAGCTTACCGAAATGGGAAGGACTTTTTTCGAACAGGCGTCGAGGAGCTTGGCGGAGCTCAAAGGGGCAGAGATCAATGCGCAATCAACAAGCCAAGAGCCGATGGGGCTGCTGAGGGTCACCGCCGTTGCTGACTTTGCAACGCAGGTCCTGGCCCCCCATTTTTTCCGGCTTTATCAAGCGCTACCCGAAAGTGACTCTGGAACTTGTATTGACCGACCCGAGTGCTCGATCTGGTTAATGACAACATTGATATTGCAGTTCGAATTGGGAAATTGACGGATTCATCGCTGAAGTCTTGGAGGCTGGGCATTCATCGTTATCAGCTTGTCGCCAGCCCTGAGTATTTCCCCGATCAAGATTAGGTCGGATAAGGGCGAATATGTAAACCGGGTTGTCCCCCGTGCCTTGCGGAACCGCCCTGCCAGGCCAAGCTGCGGCCCCTGCTCCACAGGGCGGTCTCACCGTCCCATCCGAGAGCCCGGATACCGTGCTTTCACGCTGTCGTCGGGCTCGAACACAACAACCGCGATCTTTCCCGCGCTCAGGATCGGCACGATCTTTTCGAGGTCGGCAGAACAGATGAACGTGACCAACGGGCCAAGGGGAGACGATCGGTACTTGGCAGATCGGTGTAATACCCTGCGCCAGCTCTTACCTCCATCGAGATGTCCATCAATTCGAAGAAGCGTCGCGACCAGAAGCGGAAGCGGCGGAAGACCAAGACCTTGCAGAATCCAGGGGCAGCTCGGGCGCAGGTGCATGTGAAAGACAATCTGAAATCTCCGGGCGTCGAGTCATATGTTCAGCTTTCGGAAGCCACCGAGAGCCGATTGTCAGCCAAGGTCATTGCGGAAGGATTCGCAAAGCTGCACCGAAGCAAGGCTTTCCGACGCCTCTCGGAAATTGCCGCTGCTCTTGCAAATTCAGACGACCAGCGCATTGAGGGCTGGAAGTTCACCGACTGGGCTCTCGGGCTACTTTCACAAGCCGCAGACCCAGGACATCGCGCGGTCGCCGAACGGTTGAAGGCCTCGATGCGACCCAGGCGCACGATTCTACACGAGAAGGGCATTTACCTTATGCAGTCACTGGCGCTCACCGAGGGGAAGGATGACGGCTTTGAAGCCAGCGATGTGGACCTCGCATTCTTGGCATTGGCCGTTAACGACTACGCAGCCGATTGGTTCAAGAGTGGCGAATCGTTGAGCTACCAGGAGCGGCACCTCGCCGATTTTGGCCATTTCGCTCGATTCAACCGCCGACTGGATCCTATTCCGCAGATTATTCGAGGCGAGCTGATCATGAGCCAATACGTTCCGAGCCACCCGGCTTTGAACACGGCAAGCGCATGGCGTGCCTTCCAGGAGCGGGTATTTGGGTGCACGTATTCGGAGCTGATCGAAAAATACCTCGGTCCTCTCGCCTTCCAAGCTGGTTGCTGGATGACGCAAACGGGCGAACCACCGGGCGAACCACCGGTCATTGACAAGAAAAAGTGGGCGGCAGAAATGCAGGGTGGCGCTGCAGAAGGCGAAGCATTCCTAAACACTCTCTGCGTTAGCGCCGACACTGCTCGATCCCAATTGAAAAAGCTTCCCGCTTTGCAAGATGTTGTCAGGTTTCCGCTGCCGTTCTATCGGACGCCGCTGATCCAGTTCCGCGACGATTTCGTAATCGCGGCTTCACCGTGGTTGATCGAGCACCAGCTTATCTTCGGATTCTGGGGCAAGTGCCTTGCCGCGATGAAACAGCCGGAGTCGGGCTTTAACGCCCTGACCTGGTTCAGCGTCTTCGGTGAGCTGTTCGAGTCGTATTGTCGTTGGGTTGCCACCGAAGCGGAACAGCAACCCAATTTCCTGAAGCGATTATATCGTTTTATTCCTTCTCGGTTGGGGGACCAGATGAGGTTGAAGACTTGGTCCTCGTCGGAAATGCCAAAGTGGCGCTCTTCAGCTGCAAAGCCCGCGTCATGGTTGAAAAGGACGTGCGCGGCGCCAATTCACGTGAAGACCTAATCAACTGGCTGGAGAGTTTCTTTCTGGAGGAAACAGCGGGTGATCAGCGTGGTGGGGCCTTCCGTTTGCTCGACAAAAAAATCGAAGCTATCCGGGCTCGGAAGCATGAACCAACTTTGCCACAGCACGCCAGGATATTGCCGGTGATCATCACGTACGACCATGTTGGCGACAGCTTGTACTTATCGCTGTGGTTGCGTAACAGACTTGACCAGGAGGGGCTTCTGCAGCAAAGCGGTGTAGAGGCCCCGCTTGTCCTTGACGTTTCCGATTTTGAAACACTTATGTCAATTGCAGCATGCGGCGAGGATATTTTCCGTGTTCTGGACCTGTGCCTGACAAGACAAGCAGGTGCAGCGACATTTCGGCATGTTGTTCACGAACTGGTACCTGCTCATTTTAAGAAGCGACTACCGATCTTGGAGCGAGAGTTCAAAGGGCTCAACGATCGGATCCTCTCCCGATTTGCTCGTCCCGGGAAGACGCGATCGCCGATTCAGCGACGTGATACAGATTCAGCACCGAGACTGTTGGCCCTCAAAGCCAAGCCAGCAGCAATGACCGCGCTCAAGCTACCACTGTTCGATGTGCGCTGGTCCCACCGGATTGATCGTCAAAGGTGGGACGCTTCTCGTCTGGAGTCTCCCCGCGGATACACGGTAGGTTCCGCAAGGCTCGAGGCGACGATCCCATCGCGGCTGTGAACGACCGCGATCTACGTACGAACGGGAGACATCAGTCATCCAGAGAGGATCCAGGACCTTCGCTGGCTGGAACACTGCAACAGCGACGACTTGCGGCTCCCACGCGCCGACTTGGTGTGCGCATGGACGATGCAAAGAACTTTCCCAAACGGATGAGGCAATCCTTCCAACCGCTGGCCTTGCGCTCGTTTTGCAGGCGCAGTTCCTCTTCCATCGCACAAAACGTTTCTCCGGGCGGCATTCTCCGCAGCGCAGAGGCGCGGCGAGCTGGGACCACAGGCCGATCCCAAGGCCCTCGCCATGTTCGCATCGGCGGTGGTGCACACGCTCGCCCTGCGCGCACGGGCGGGGCAGCCGCGGGCAATCCTGTGGCGGCGCGCAGCGCAAGTCGAGAGGAAGGGCGAAAGACTGAACCCGATGCGCCGAAGGACGCGTCCCTTCAGGGTCGCATGAGCGCGCCGGAACCTCCGGCTTCGCCGCGCTGTCCGCCGCCGCCGCAGGGCGCGCCGCCCGGTCCACCTTCGGTGAGGGTGACGAGCGCGGGCCCCGCGACCGGCGGGTTGATCAGCGCTACGCCGCCGCCCCCACCGCCACCACCGCCGCAAGTGCCGCTCGCCGAGCCACCGCCGCCGGCGCCGCCCCGCACGGTGATGGTCCCGGTGCCGGTGACCTGCCCTGAGCTGGCGTCGATCGCGAACGACCCGCCGGCGCCCGCGCCGCCCGGTCCCGCGTTCGGCGCCGAGCGCACCATGCCGCCGCCGCCTCCCTCGAGGGAGACGAGGCCGTCGATGCGGATCGAGGCGGAGGGGT
>WNFH01002933.1_pt1 | contig 11999 bp, 5 predicted proteins | sample 5400411 | NCBI WGS metagenome assembly WNFH01 (sample SAMN13153347, study PRJNA577476) | soil metagenome | isolation source: 200 cm saprolite under Douglas fir tree site 2 hole 3 | place: USA:California | collected 2015-04-18
TTGGAGCCCGCCTTGGAGAAGGAGGCAGCCCTGCTGTCGCTCCGTGTTCCCTGCGTTGTAGTAAAGAGTGATGTTGAACCCCGGGGTCCAGTAGGGGGTCTGTCGGAGTTCCGCCGCCGCCCTCGACAGATTGTAAGCATACAAGGGCGTGCTCATGTTGTAGCCCAAGAGGCCTTTCGCGATCGGACCGCGGAGTTGGATCCCGCTCTTGTACGTCACGTTGTCCAGGAAGCCTTCGTAGTCGAAAGCCAGGCTGAACGTCCGACGGACGTGGAGGTTCGAGAAGAACGTCGTCGGGACCTCAAGGCGGTCCGGGACCGCGCTCGTGTTGATCGCCTGGTTGTACCCGAAAACGGTGATGTCGAACGTCGGCCGATCCTTCACGATCCGGAGAGAAGGAGACCGCGGGGCGCCGGTCGGACCCATGACGTCGTCTTGATGGTCTCGGTTGATGACCGCGGCGTCCGCGTCGCCGGAGAAGAGCAGGAACTCGCGAGCCAGGACATCGTTCACCTTTTCGATGCGGACCTCTCCGAGCGTGGCCGGCGTGCCCCAGTAGCCATTGAACCGCTGGAGGACGAGCTCCTGGTTTGGGACCCAGCTCTTGAGCTTGTAGGGCCCCGTGCCGCAGTCCCCGCGGCGATCCAGGAGGTCGTTGCGCAGTCCCCAGCGATCCCCAGGGCTCGCACACGCTTTCTCCACGACCGAGCCGACACTGAAGGCCAGCGCCTGGAGGAAGGCCGGATAGGGTCGTGTCAGATGGATCTGGATCTGGCCGGTGCCCAGCCTTTGGACGGTCGAATTGCTCACGGCCCAGGCCACGCTGCGGTTCATCGACTTCGAGGACCAAGGGGCACCCCCAGCGGCGCCCTCGAGGACGGTCCGGATGTTCGGGGGAATGGCGGCCCGCGAGGGAAACGCGGTGTCCCCGTAATCCGCGAGAGTACATGCCAGGGGCCCACATCGACCCAAGAACTTCGTCACGTAGTTCGTCAGCACCTGTTCGAGAATCCAAGACGGCCCGTTGGCATCGTGCATGGAAAGGACCCGTTGAATCGAGTAGACGACATCGTCGGACGTCAGGGCGGCGCCGCTGTGAAATCTCACGTTCGGACGGATGGTAAAAGTGAAGTTCCTTCCGTCGGCCGAGATGCCGCCGTTCGCGGCGGTCGGTAACTCGGTCGCAAGGCGGGGCACGAGCACGGTCGGGCTCTCGACGCCCGGCTGGTACCAGACGAGGGTTTCGTAGACGTTCTGCAGGACTTCGATCCCCGAGTTCTCAACGTCGGCCGCAGGATCGAGGGAATCGGGTTCGCCGAAAGAAGCCGTCGTGAAGACATCCGGGTGTTTCATCGTGAAGGGCGGTGGGGTCGCGGTCACGCGGACCGTGTACCCGGCGGAAAGCGTCTCGACGCCACCTGCGGTGGGCAGGGTCAACGTGAGTCGCACGAGGAAGTTCCCGGGAGACGTGAACCGGTGACTTGTAGCCCCGACGGTCAGCGCATTTCCCCCGCGGCTCAGGCTTCCGTCTCCCCAACCGTAGGTGAAGGTCGTGAACAGCGAGGGGCTGTCGGCCGCGGAGACCGTCAAGGTGGTCCCGCCGGCCGAGCGATTCGAGACGTTGTTCCAGGCCCACGTGTAGGCCCAGGAAGCGTTCCCGCTGAACCTCACGGAAGACCCGACGGCAACCGCCGTTTGATTGGCAACGAGGATCGCGGTACCAGGGCCGAGGGCGCAATCCGCAGGACACGTGCCCGACTTCGGAGGAGGCGGTGCGGCGACCTGCGACGCAGGAAGGCGCACGCGGATGAAGAGAAGTTGCGCGTCGTTCGTGACCTCTCCCCCTCGGCCGTCGGTCAGAGTAAGGAGGCTGACAAATCGGCCCGGAAGGGAGTAGCTGTGGGCTGCGATCGGTCCCGTTGCAGTGCTGTTGTCTCCGAAGTTCCACGTGTACGCGAGGGGATCTTGGTCAGGATCGGATGCTTTCGCGGTGAACGTCACCGCCTCTCCGACCACAGCGAACTCGGTACTGGCGCTGACCTGGCTGATGGTGGGCTCATGATTGGGGGCTCGAATGGCAAAGGCTGCCGCGGCCGCGATGGCTATCGTGACAACAGCGAGGGCCGCGATCCTTGGCCACCGTTTCCGTGGCGGGGGAGGAGGGCCGGCGGCGGGGGAGTCCGAGGGAGAGCCCTGGGCATCGGATTCGGATGTGAGTCGCATTCCTCCCCTCGATCGAGCGCGAATCAAGCCAAGGGCAGGTCACGCTTAATACGTTTTGAAACAACGTTCAAACTTCCTCGTCGGCCGAGCGCAGGGGCGGGCGCCGGGTTAGCCTACAGGGATCTTGTTCTGATGACGGGTCGGGAAGATTCGGCGCGCTCCGGGTCTCCACGGTCTGCTCCAAACATTCAATACGGTTTCGCCGGATGCTCAGGCCGACGCCGGGGTGACAGAGCGGCTAATGTGACCGACTGCAGATCGGTTTCTTGGGGGTTCGACTCCCTCCCCCGGCACGTTCCGGTCCACTTCTGAGTCTCCGTCGCGGCCCACATGAGTCGAGCAATTGGCGCGATCGATGAGCCCGGCGCACACGTTCTTATAACGTCCCCCTGTTGGTGTGCTCGGGGGCGGCGATGCGCTATTTCGAGAACATCTTACAGACGATCGGGAACACGCCCCTCGTGAAGTTGCCGAAGATCATGGGCGGCGTCCGCGGGCTCGTCCTCGCGAAGCTCGAGATGATGAACCCCGGTGGGAGCGTGAAGGACCGCATCGGGGAGAAGATGATTGCCGACGCGGAGGCTAACGGGACGTTGAAGCCCGGCGGGACGATCATCGAGCCGACGAGCGGGAACACCGGCCTCGGCCTCGCCATGGTCGCGGCGATTAAGGGCTACCGCGCCGTGTTCACGATCCCGGACAAGATGAGTCGCGAGAAACTCGACCTCCTGAAGGCGTTTGGCGCCCGCGTCGTCGTCACGCCGACGGCCGTTCCGCCGGACCATCCCGACTCCTACTACCGCGTCGCAGAACGGATCCACCACGACACCCCCAATTCCATCCTCCCGAACCAGTATGCGAATCAGGCGAACCCGCGAGCCCATTACGAGACGACGGGGCCAGAGATCTGGCGGGACACGGATGGCAAGGTCACGCACTTCGTGTGCGGGATGGGGACCGGAGGGACAATCAGCGGAGTCGGAAAGTTCCTGAAAGAAAAAAACCCGAAGGTCCGAGTCATCGGCGTGGACCCACTGGGATCCATCTTGAAGGACTATTTCTATAAGAAGGACTCGATGAAACCCCACACCTACAAGATCGAGGGAATCGGGGAGGACTTCATCCCGAAGTCCACGTGGTTCGAGTACATCGACGACATCGAGAAGGTCGGGGACAAGGAGGCCTACCTCATGACGCGGCGGCTCGCCCGGGAGGAGGGGATCCTGGCCGGCAGCTCAAGTGGGGCCGCGATCGTGGTCGCCCGTCGCATCGCGGAGTCCTTGGGCCCAGACAGCCTCCTCGTGGTCCTCCTGCCCGACACGGGCGAACGGTACCTGTCTAAAGGCCACAACGAGGAGTGGCTCAAGGAGCAGGGATACCTGGAGGAACCGGTCGCGCCTCTGATGACGATCCTCCGCGCGAAGGAACGATCGATCCCGGGCGTCATTACGATCGACATCGCGGCGACCGTCCGGGAGGCCGCCGACATGATGCGACAGTACAACGTGTCCCAGCTCCCCGTCCTGGACACAGGGATCCTCATCGGGAGCCTCCGCGAGGAAGTCCTGATGAAGGCGCTCCTCGAGAACCCAAAGATGTACTCGGACTACGTCGCCAAGGTGATGGAAAAGCCTTTCCCGATCGTCGAGCCGGGGGCAGACCTGGAACAGGTCTACAAACTCCTGATACGCGGGAGCCCTGCCGTGGTCGTCGGAAAGGAAAACCAGCTCGAAGGCATCATCACGCGAATCGACGTGATTGGGTACCTCGCGGGGCGGGCGTAGCAAGGCTTTTTACGGACGGCCCGCGACTCCGCTTCGGCGGCCCCGATGCGCTTTGCAACGAAGGTCATCCACGCAGGACAAGAACCCGATCCCCAGACCGGCGCGGTGACGACGCCGCTCTACCTGACCTCGACGTACTCGCAAAAAGCCCAAGACGCGTACGCCTACGCGCGGGGTGCGAATCCGACCCGGGACGCGCTCCAGAAGAGCCTGGCCTCCCTCGAGGACGGGAAGGGCGCCCTGTGTTTTTCCAGCGGGATGGGAGCCATCACGACCGCGCTCACCCTCCTGAAGAAGGGGGACCATGCGATCGTCTCGGACGACTGCTACGGGGGCGTGTATCGGATCTTCACGCGGATCATGAGCGGATACGGCATCGAATCCACGTTCGTGGACCTGCGCGACCTCGTGGACGTCGAGGACGCGTTCCGACCAGAGACGAAGATAATGTGGACCGAGTCGCCCACGAATCCCCTGATGAAAGTCGTCGATCTACGAGAACTCGCGGTGATCGCGAAAGCCCACGATGCGATCACAGTCTGTGACAACACATTTGCGTCCCCGGCCCTGCAAAATCCGCTTGGGCTCGGCGTCGATCTCGTCGTCCACAGCACGACGAAGTACGTCTCCGGGCACGCCGACCTCCTGGGCGGCGCCCTCGTGACGAACCGGGAGGACCTGCACGAGAAGTTGAAGTTCGCGCAGAACGCCTTGGGCGCCGTGCCGAGCGCGTTCGACTGCTGGTTGACGCTCCGAGGGATCAAGACCCTCGCGGTTCGCATGGAGCGGCATTGCGACAACGCGGAGGCGCTCGCCCGGTTCTTGACCGAGCATCCGGCGGTCTCGAAGGTCCATTACCCCGGCTTGGCGAATGACCCGGGTCATCGGATCGCGAAGAAACAGATGCGGCGCTTCGGCGGGATGATGAGCTTCGAACTGCGCGATTCCGCGAACGTCGTCGCGCGGCTGAAGCGCCTTGAGGTCATCGTGCTTGCCGAGAGCCTGGGCGGCGTCGAATCGCTGATCGAGCATCCCGCATCGATGACCCACGGGAGCGTCCCCCGGGATCAAAGGGAAAAGCAAGGGATCACGGACGGCCTCGTCCGATTCTCCGTCGGGCTCGAGGATCTCCAGGACTTGCAAGACGACCTGGGACGGGCGCTCGCCTGACCGTCACCAACGGACTCGCCGCGGCGTCCAAGAAGGGACCCGCCGGAGGGACTCGGTAGCGCGAGCCGTGATCCCCAGGGCAATGAGGACGTACCCACCGAGGGCAGCTCCCGGGAGCATTCCTTCGCCCGCGCTCCACGATCGGACGAACGCGGTATCGCCTGGATTCTGAAGGATCACCGCGGTCGTGGCCGCAGCGACGGCGAACAGCAGGATGGCCCCGGCGTCGGCGAGGTATCGAGATCGAGGGTCGAGGTAGTAGGCCACCCGACCGAACAAGACTCCATGGAGCGCGAGGATCGGCACGAAGGTCCATCCGAGATAGGGGAACGCGGTGACGTAGGTCACCAAGACCCACGGCTCCGAAGAGGCGAGGGAGTGGTACTCGATCGGAAGGATGACCACTGCGGCGAGGATCAGGCCGAGGGTGATCAGGAAGGAACGCCACGCGATCACGGGATGGTCGTCGCGCGGGCAACGGCCCCGGAGGTCTTGAAGGCCGAGCCACAGGTTGGGCCATGCCGCGACATGGAGGATCACGGCGACCCATCCGAGGAGGAGGTCGACGTAGATCGGGCCTGAGCCCGGTGTAGAAATCGCGACCCGACCCAGGGCGAAGGACGACCAGAACACCGCGGCGCTCAGGCCGAGGAGTAGCGCCCCTCGGCGCAGGTCGCGCGGCCAAAATGGGCGGTGACGAGTCGCACGTTGAAATCCCAAGGATCCCGCCAAGGCGAACGGTAGGGTGCGCCTCCGGGCCATAAGCGGTTGTCAGGAATAGCGCTCGCGTTGACAAAGGACCTGTGACTCAGGGCCGGAACCGTGCATCTGAAGAACCTTAATAGGCCGCGCCCTCATCCAGCGGGAGAAATGGCCATTCGAGTCTACAACAGCCTGTCCCGAAAGAAGGAGGCGTTCGTCCCCCTCCATGGAAAGCGTGTCTGGATGTTCGTTTGCGGCATCACGCCGCAAGACCAGACCCACATGGGACATGCGAAGACGTACGTCGCGTTCGACGTCGTGGCGCGTTTCCTCCGGCACAAGGGATACCACGTCTTCTACTTGCAGAATGTCACGGACATCGAGGATCGCATCATCGGGAAAATGAACGCGACGGGGCGGCCATGGACGGACATCGTCGCCCAATACTTCGCGGAATACCGAGACGTGATGAACCGATTGCGATGCACTTCCGTCGACGTGTACGCCTTCGCGACAGATTACATGGACGAGATCGTCGGGCAAATTGCCGGTCTCATCGAGAAGGGCCACGCGTACGTCGCGGACGACAAGAGCGTCTACTTTGACACGACGACCTTTGCGGGCTGGGGAAAGCTCAGCGGGCAGAAAGTCGAGGAACTGCGGCCCGGAGCCCGGGTCGAGGTTGAAGAACGGAAACGGCACCCCGCAGATTTCGCGCTCTGGAAGGCCCAGAAACCCGGAGAGCCAGCGTGGGACAGCCCATGGGGCAAGGGGAGGCCAGGATGGCACATCGAGGACACGGCCATCACGATCCGGCACTTTGGCGCGCAATACGATCTGCATGGCGGCGCGACAGAGTTGCTGTTCCCGCACCACGAAGCGGAAATCGCCCAGGCCGAATCGTACACCGGTGTGACGCCCTTCGTGAAGTATTGGATGCACGGCGGCATGGTCATGGTGAGCGGCGAGGAGATGCACAAGTCCCTCGGGAACTTCTGGCCCGTCACCGCGGCCCTGAGCCGGTACGAGCCCGAGGTGATCCGGTTCTTCCTTCTGAACGTCCAGTACCGCGGGCCGATCGACTTCACGCCGGACCTGATTGACGAGGCGAAACGATCGTTCGGACGCCTCCAGGAAACGGTCCGCACGGTCGAAGCAGAACGCCGTCGGGCCCCCGAGAAAGGGAAGGGAGACGCCGGAATCCGATCGGCGACGAAAACCGCCCTCACGAACTTCGACGCCGCGATGTCCGACGACTTCAACACGCGCGAGGCCATCGCGGTCCTGTTCGAGTATGCCCGCGCGGTGAACAAGGCGATCGAGGAGGGCGCTGGGCAGGACGCTCTCAGCGAGGCCGCGTCCGTGTTTCAAACCGCCGGTGAAGTTCTTGGGCTCTTCCAGGTAAAGGCCCCCGGTTCGGATCTACTCGAGGGCGTGATGGACCTCGTCGTCGGGTTGCGCGAGGACGCCCGAAAACGGAAAGACTTCGCCACCGCGGACCGGATTCGAGATGCCCTCACCGCCCTCGACATCGCGTTGGAAGATACCCGCGAAGGGGTCCGTTGGAAGCGAAAGTAGGCTCGCGAATCCGGGCCTCACGGCGTCCCTCCATCCGACCTTCTCAAGGCCGAGAAAAAGGCCCTTTGACAACCGTGCTACAGTACTTAAACAAAGAAACCGAGAAATGGACCCCGTCGGAAGGCCTGTTTTCTCCATAGAAACCGGGCTCCGAACGTTTATAAAGGCCCTTCGTATACTCAAGACATCCCACGGGATGGGCTGCGAGAGGGCTCAGCAAGCAGCTCTAGAAAGGTTGCGAAATAGATGGTAGAAGAGGCCGCCTACGACGCCCGGCAGATCCAAGTCCTGGAAGGGCTCCAGGCGGTCCGAAAGCGGCCTGCGATGTACATCGGATCGATCGACGGCCGCGGGCTCCACCACCTCGTCCACGAAGTCGTCGACAACTCGATCGACGAGGCGATGGCGGGATTCTGCAAGGAAATCCAGGTCACTCTGAATGCGGACGGATCCGTTACCGTCGCCGACGATGGGCGGGGAATCCCGGTGGACATCCATCCGAAGTACGGGGTGCCGGGCGTGGAGCTCGTCCTCTCTCGGATGCACAGCGGTGGGAAGTTTGAGCGGAAGATCTACCGCGTGTCCGGCGGCCTCCATGGGGTCGGCTTGTCCGTGGTGAACGGCCTGAGCGAGTCGCTCGAGGTGCGGGTCCGACGGGACAAGAAGGAATACCGGATGCGATTCAAGCGCGGGCAAAAAGCCTCGGACCTCGAGGTGGTCGGGCCCGCGGAGGGGACCGGGACGATCATCACGTTCCGGCCGGACCCGGAGGTCTTCGAGGAAATCGAGTTCGAGTACGACACGCTGGCCGCGCGACTCCGCGAGCTCGCGTTTCTCAACGCAGGCCTACGAATCATCATTGTGGACAAGATCCACGGCCGCGGGGACGTGTTCCAGTTCAACGGTGGCATCGCCGAGTACGTGAAGTGGATCAACCGGGCGAAGTCGCCGCTCCACTCGGACCCGATCCACTTCTCGAAGGAATCGGACGGGACCCTCGTCGAAGTGGCGATGCAGTACCACGATGGCTACAACGAGTCGATCTTCACCTTCGTGAACAACATCGACACAATCGAAGGCGGCACGCATCTCGTCGGCTTCAAGGCGGGTCTCGCCCGCGCGTTCATCAAATACGCGAAGGACAACAAGTACGTGAAGACCGGCGAAGGCCTTGAGGGCGACGACGTCCGCGAGGGCTTGACGGCGATCCTGAGCCTGAAAATCCCCGAGCCGCAGTTCGAAGGGCAGACGAAGATGAAGCTCGGGAACTCGGAGGTCAAAGGGATCGTCGAGTCGATCGTGTACGAGAAACTCACGGACTTCTTCAACGAGACCCCGAAGGTCGCGGAGATCTGCATCGGGAAGGCGGTCCTTGCCGCCCAGGCCCGCGAGGCCGCGCGGAAGGCGCGCGAGCTGACGCGACGGAAGGGCCTCCTGGAAGGATTCAACCTGCCGGGGAAGTTGGCGGATTGCCAAGAACGGGATCCGGCCAAGAGCGAGCTCTTCATCGTGGAAGGGCCGTCGGCGGGCGGATCCGCGAAGCAGGGACGGCGGCGCGAGTTCCAAGCGATCCTCCCCCTCCGGGGGAAAATCCTGAACGTCGAGAAGGCCCGGATGGACCAGATGTTGAAGAACGAGGAGATCCGCACCCTCATCACGGCGATCGGCGCGGGCATCGGCGAGGAGTTCAATCCCGCGAAAGTCCGGTATCACAAGATCATCACGATGGCCGACGCGGACGTGGATGGCCAGCACATCACGACGCTCCTCCTCACCCTGTTCTTCCGCTACATGCGACCGCTCCTCGATAGCGGCTACATCTACATCGCGCAGCCGCCCTTGTACAAGATCAAGAAGGGCAAAGAGCTCCACTACGCGTACACGGAGAGGCAGCGGGAAGATCTGGCGAAGCGCCTCGGCGACAAGGGGGTGGCGTACCAGCGGTACAAGGGCCTGGGCGAGATGAACGCGGATGAACTTTGGGAGACGACCATGGATCCCGCGCGCCGGGTCTTGAAGCAAGTGACCATCGAGGATGGCGCGTCCGCCGACGCCCTCTTCTCGATCCTCATGGGCGAGGCGGTCGAACCGCGCCGGCAATACATCCAGGAACACGCGAAAGAAGTCGTGAACCTGGACATCTAGGAGGAGCATGCCGGAAGAAGCCCGGGAGTCCCGTCCGCGCGTCACGCCGCAGCCGATCGAGGACGAACTCCGCCGGTCCTACATCGACTACGCGATGAGCGTCATCGTCGGTCGGGCGCTGCCCGACGTGCGCGACGGGCTCAAGCCGGTCCAGCGCCGGATCCTGCACGCGATGAACGAGCTGGGGATGAGCTCCGGCTCGGCCCACAAGAAGGCTGCCCGGGTGGTGGGAGAGTGCCTTGGGAAGTGGCATCCGCATGGAGACCTCGCGGTCTACGACGCCCTCGCGCGGATGGTCCAGAGCTTCTCTCTTCGCTACCCCCTTCTCGATGGACAGGGAAACTGGGGGAGCACGGAGGACGAGCCGGCCGCGATGCGGTACACGGAATGCCGCCTCGCAAAGACCGCGGAGGCGATGCTCGAAGACCTGGAGAAGGAGACGGTCGACTGGATGGACAACTTCGACGGGACGCTGAAGGAGCCGACGGTCCTCCCATCGAAGTTCCCGAATCTCCTCGTGAACGGTTCCAGCGGAATTGCCGTCGGCATGGCGACGAATATCCCGCCGCACAACCTGGGCGAAATCGTGGATGCGCTCATCGTCTTGATCGATAACCCGAACGCGGGGCTCATCGACCTGTACAATCCGGAAACGGGACCGATCCGTGGACCGGACTTCCCGACCGGCGGGATCCTGTATGGAGCGGATGGAGTCGCGGACGCGTACCGAAACGGCCGCGGGCTCATCCGGATCCGAGCCAGGGCAAACTACGAGGAGGCGGGCCACGACCGAGCGCGGATCGTGATTACGGAAATTCCGTACATGGTCAGCAAGGCCGCTCTCGTCGAATCGATTGCCTTGCTCGTCAAGTCGAAACGAATCGAGGGTGTGACGGACCTCCGCGACGAGAGCGACCGGGAAGGAATGCGGATCGTCCTCGAGCTGAAGCGCGACGCGGTCGAGGACGTCGTGCTGAACCAGTTGTACCATCACACGCAGATGGAGACGACCTTCGGCGTGATCAACCTCGCCCTGTTGGATGGGCAGCCGAAGGTCCTACCGCTGAAGGAGTCGATGCAGGCGTTCATCGACCATCGGGTCGTCATCGTACGGCGGCGCACAGAGTTCGACCTCAAGAAGGCCCGCGAACGGTTGCACATCGTCGAGGGGCTCATCACCGCCGTCGACCACCTCGACGAGGTGATCCGGCTCATCCGACGGGCACGTGACGCCGACGAGGCGCAAGCGGGCCTCATCAACCGATACCTCCTCAGCGAGAACCAGGCCAAGGCGATCCTCTCGATGACGTTGCGTCAGCTGACCGGTCTCGAGATCGAGAAGCTGCGAACGGAGAAGACCGACTTGAACCACAAGATCGAGTCCCTCGAATCCATCCTCGCGTCTCGCGAGAAGGTCTTCGGTATTTTGAAGACCGAGTTCCTCGAGGTCAAGGAGAAGTTCGGCGACGATCGCCGGACCACCGTCGAGCTCCAGGCTTACGACATGGAGGTCGAGGACCTGATTCCCGAGGAGGACGTCGTGGTCACGATCACGAACACGGGCTACATCAAGCGCGTGCCGGCGACCGTGTACCGCACCCAAAAGCGTGGTGGCAAGGGCGTCACCGGCATGGAGACGAAAGAGGAAGATTTCGTCGTCGATCTGTTCACCGCGTCAAGCCACGACTACATCCTGTTCTTCTCGAGCAAGGGTCAATGCTACTGGCTGAAAACCTACCGGATCCCGGTCGGGAGCCGGTATGCGAAAGGGAAACCCATCGTGAATCTCCTCCCGCGCCTCGAGCCGGGGGAGCGTATCCTCGACATGATCGCGGTGCGTGAATTCGATCCGCAACGCACGATCGTCTTCGCGACGAAACTCGGCAAGATCAAGCAGACCCGCCTCGACGCGTTCAAGCGCCCGAACGTTCGAGGCATCCGCGCCATCGCCCTCAACGAGGGGGACGAGCTCGTCGAGGCCCGGATCGCGGACGGCGATGCGGAGGTCATCCTTGCATCGGCGGGCGGCTCCGCGAACCGTTTCAGCCTCCGCGAGGTGCGCGCCATGGGCCGGACCGCGGCAGGTGTGCGGGGGATGCGTCTCCGAAAGGACGACCGCGTCGTCTCGATGGCGCTCGTGAAGAGCGAGGAGACCGAACTCCTCACGGTCCTCGAGAGCGGCTTCGGGAAGAGGACGAAAGTCGGGGAATACCGCAAGACGCGCCGCGGGAGCCAAGGGGTAAAGACGACCAACATGAAGACGGCGCAGAGTTCGGTCGTCGCCGTGCTCGAGGTCGAGCCGATCGATGAACTCCTCGTCACCACGGTCGGAGGAATCGTCATCCGATGTCCGATCGAGGGGATCCGCGAGACGGGGCGCGCGGCCCGCGGTGTCCG
>WNFH01002935.1_pt1 | contig 11995 bp, 11 predicted proteins | sample 5400411 | NCBI WGS metagenome assembly WNFH01 (sample SAMN13153347, study PRJNA577476) | soil metagenome | isolation source: 200 cm saprolite under Douglas fir tree site 2 hole 3 | place: USA:California | collected 2015-04-18
CGCCGGCCGCCAAAAAACTCCGGTGAATCTTTTCGATGGCCTCGGGCCGCGTCACCGAAAGCAGATCGTTGCAGCCCTTGAGCGGCCGCGAATGTTGGGCAAAGCGTTTTCCCCGAAAAGCCGCTTCATCGAGTTTCAGTGCTTGGATCATGGTGCCCATGGCCCCGTCGATGATGAGGATCCTTTCGGAGAGAAGTTTCTTTAGGGTTGTTGCCGTTTTCGACATCGCTATCTCTTCGCTGCGAGGCGAACCCCTTTCGCCGGCAAGATCGCCCGCGCCACAAAAATCTCTACCGGACGCTTTCCGTTTCGACTCATCTTTCCGCCTGCATAGCTTCCTGTCAGCTCGAACTCCACCTGCGCAGCCCCCGCCATCCGAAACCATCTTTCAATCAAGGGCCTCTTGAAACCGAGCCATCGGTGCGCCATCTCTTTCTTCATCCACTCCTGGTCGTGCGGCACCAGGTCCACTAGAATCACGGAGCCTCCGGGGCGAGTGATGCGGCACAGCTCACGAATAGCCTGGCCCGGATTTTCCAAGAAATGGAGCACCATCACGCAAAACGCGGCGTCCACCGACCTGTCCGGAAGCGGCAACCCCTCGGCATCGCCATGGCGAAACTCTACGTTGGAGATTGCCCTCTCCTTTGCGAGACGGCCGGCGCGCCTCAGCATCTCCCGGGAGAGGTCGATGGCAATGACCCGCTTGGCAAAGCGGGCCACCTCGATAGTCAGACTCCCGGTCCCGCAACCGACGTCAGCCAAAATGAGATTAGAAGGTATCAGCTTTTCCAGGGCAAACGACGTCACCCGGTCGTCAAAATAACTCTTCCGAATCCGCTCCCAGTCACCCGCTACACCCTCGAAGTAGTCGCGTGACCTTTGCGCGCGTCTCTGGCGGCACTGGCGCAAACGCCTCTGGTCTTCTTTGAGTTCCGGCAAGTCGGCAAATCGCCGCGCCACCGAATCGAAAAGCTGCCTGGCCGGTTCGGCCATATCCCGCCGCAGCGAGAAATAGACGTTGGTTCCCTCTCTTCGGTCGCTGACGAAACCGGCCTCCCGGAGGATCGCCAGATTGCGCGACACCGAGGATTGCATGGAATCCACGACTTCCTGAATCTCTCCCACCGCCAACTCTTCTTCGGCCACGGCCGCGAGGATGCGGAGTCGAGTCGGATCGGCAAGGGCCTTAAATATCCGGACCCAATCCATGGTTCACCTTCATATCCATCGAAATATATAGATATTTTGATGGAAGATCAAGTCTGCTGGGTGGACCTCTAAAGGTCTCATCCTGCGAGTATGGGGTTGTCGTTGGTAGGGGTGGAGCCCGGGCGGTGCGCCATCAGAAACGGAAGTATGGCGCCGCTTGAAGACTAAAGGGTGGAAATTTCGTACTTCTCGTGCGAAAGGCTATCGCTCGCCTTGATGATGATTTTGCGGTCGATCTCCCGTTCCATTTCATCGAGGCTCTGGCTCTCTTCATCGTAGAGAAGGTTGGCAATATCGGGGTGAAGCCGCACGACGATTCTTTTGCCGTCTTCCAAGTTTCCCTTTTCTCGCTTGATCGCTCTTAAAATCTCGTAGGCGATCGTCACGACGGACTTGATCCGGCCTCGACCCTCACAGGATGGGCAAGCGCTCAAAAGCATGTTTTCCAGGCTCTCTCGAGTGCGCTGGCGCGTCATCTCGACGAGGCCGAACTCGGATATCTTTAAGATCTTGGTTCGAGCCTTATCTTTCTTGATGGCCTCTTTCAGAGTCTCATAAACCCTCTTTCGATTCCCTTCTCTCTCCATGTCAATGAAGTCGATGATGATGATGCCGCCGATGTTTCTTAGCCGGAGTTGACAAACGATCTCCTGGATTGCCTCCAGGTTGGTTTTCAGGATGGTTTCTTCTTGGTTTCTCTTGCCGACGAATCGACCCGTGTTGACGTCGATCGCCGTCAGGGCCTCGGTGCGCTCTATGATGATATAGCCGCCGGAGCGGAGCCAGACCTTCGGCTGCAACGCCTTGGCGACTTTATCCTCCACTCCGAAATGGTCCAGGATCGGCTTCGGCTCCGTGTAGAGCTTGATCTTGGATTTCATGCGCGGCATGAATTGGCCCACAAAATCGAGCATGCGGCGATATTCTTTCGCGTTATCGATGAAAACTTGATGGGTATCGGCGGCAAAAAAATCCCGTATGGTGCGGGCGATGAGGTCCAGATCCTGGTGAATGAGAGACGGCGCAGCTGCCGTCTCGGATTTGCTTTGGATCTTTCGCCACAGTTTGGTGAGGAAGGCAAGATCTCTTTGAATCTCCCTCTTACTCACCCCCTCGCAGGCCGTTCGCATGATAAAACCCCCTTGATCGGTCTTGAGGGTCTGGGCAATTTCTTTCAGCCGCTTTCTCTCTTTTTCATCCTCGATTCGCCGTGAGATGCCCCCGTGATGGGTCGTCGGCATAAAGACCAGATAACGGCCTGGTAGTGAGATGTGAGAAGTCAGGCGCGCCCCCTTCATGCCCAGGGGGTCCTTAGCCGTTTGGACTACGATCTCTTGTTCGCGGGAAAGCTGCCTTTCTATCGGTAGACGGCGCGAGGAAGGCCTCGGTGCTTCAAAAATAATTTCCTCGTCGGATCCGGTCAGGAGGCTTGAGACATCCTCCGGCCCGGAGGAAAAATCAGATACATGCAGAAACGCGGCTTTTTCCAGGCCGATATCGACAAACGCGGCTTGCATTCCTGGAAGGACGCGGGATACCTTACCCTTATAAATGTTTCCGACTATGCCTCTTTCTTTTCCTCTCTGGATCAGGAACTCTGCGAGGGAATCGTCTTCCATGATGGCGATACGGCTCTCTCTCGCCGTAGCATTAATAATGATATCTTGTTTCACTGGGTCTGTTACCTCTTGAGCGCACTCGGTGAGCTAGGGGAGTAGAAAATAGTAGGATCTCTTCTAACAGCACAGATCCCTGGGAGATGTGAGGCCAGGCGGAAATGAGTTATTTATATGCGGAAACTCTGAGAATATCAAGCTTCTTTCTCGTATCGATTCGATTACATCTTGTGGAGGGTTTCAAAGCTAACATGAGATTAGTATGCCGGATGAGTCATCATTCCCGAGGGCGCCGGCTGATGGGGTTCGGCGGCTTCCTGTTATTGCTGGTTCTCGTTGGACGGGCGGCCGAGGCCCAAGACATCAGGATCTCCTATTCGAGTCGAAGCAACTCGTTTACGGCCTTGCAAGTTGCCGTCGCCAAAGGGTTGTTCAAGGAAGAAGGATTGTCCGTGGAGATGATTCAGATGAATCCGAGGCTCGGCGGCATCGCGACGATGAACGGAGACGTGGATTTTACCGCCACGTTCGGGAGCACGCTGCGCGGGATTCTTCAGGGGCTGACGCTCAAGTTCGTCGCGGTCTCGCTGAAGAAGTCGGATCATTTCTTGATTACGCGACCTGAGATCAAGGACGTCCAGGATCTCAAAGGAAAACGGTTGGGCGTTTCCACCCTGTTCGGCTCGGATCAGCGGGCGGTGGAGGAGATGCTCCGGTCGAAGGGATTCAATCCCGGGCTTCTGAAAGTCATCATGATCGGCGACGCGCCGGCAAGGGCGGAGGCGCTGCGCTCCGGGCTCGTCGACGCGGTTCCATTGTCATCCCCTCAGGATTTCATGCTCCAGCAATTGGGCTTCAATGCCCTGGCCGGCCCTCAGGACGTGAAGATCGCTCTGCCGACTGCGGCGTTGGCGGTGAGCCAGCGCAACTTGCAGGAGCGGCCCAAGGTCGTGAAGCAGGCTCTCCGCGCTCTGCTCAAGGCTCACCGGTTTATTTTGGAGAAGCGCAAGGAGACAGTCGAGGTGATGCAGAAGTGGCTGCAGCAATCTCCCGAGGTGGCTGCGCGCGCCTATGAGGTGCTTTTGATCTCCACGAGCAGAAACGGGGAGATCAGCGATGCCGACTGGGAGAACCTGACCGAGAAGCAAAAGCCGCTCGATCAAGTGAGAGATTTCACCCTCCTACGGCAAGCGCAGGCAGAGCTGGGAATCAAGTAATTTGGGCGGTCCGGTTTTAACTGGATTCTAGCTTAAGCAAGTGAGCCTCTATCCCTTCGCTTCAGCGTCTCGTCTCTGCCAGAGGCGGATCAGCCTTAGGCTGAGGCGAGAACTCTGGGCTGCTCGCCTCGGGCAGCATCGAAACTCTCCGCCAAGGAACGGTGGTGGATCAGACATTGATACTGCTTATCCTCGGCTTCGCAGAGACTTCCAACGCCTCCGAGCCAATCTTCGCTCAGGGCCAGGGGCTCCCTGCATGACGGTACTATTGACAGTCCTATAGGGCGGGTTTATAAGCAGGCTAAACAAATCAGCTCGGCCAGGTTCCTGGCCGACGAAAGGGAGCTCGCTATGGCGCGAATCTCGCTCAAGGTCAATGGCAAGACACGAGTCGTCGACACGGAGCCTGCCACTCCGCTCCTCTACGTTCTGCGCGACGACCTCGGATTGAAAGGACCCAGATTCGGCTGCGGTCTGGGACAGTGCGGCGCGTGCACGGTAATCATGGACGGGAGCACAGTCCGATCCTGCAGCACTCCAGTGACGGCGGCGCGAAATCGGCAGATTACTACTCTGGAGGGGCTGGGGACCGTCGCCCATCCTCATCCGCTCCAAAAGGCGTTCATCGAAGAGCAGGCCGGACAGTGCAGCTACTGCATGAACGGCATGATCATGAGCGCCAAGGTGCTGCTCGACAACAATCCCAAGCCAACAGCCGACGAGATCAAACAGTTTCTAGCCGGCAACCTATGCCGCTGCGGCAGTCATCTGCGGATCGTGCGCGCTGTCCAGCGCGCCGCGAAGCAGCAGAAAGCCTAAGAAGGAGGAGCGAAAATGCGCGATATAACATTCTCACGCAGACAGTTTCTCAAAGGCACGGGCGCGCTGATCGTAAGCTTCAGCTTTTCGCGCCCCATCGCTGAAGTACTGGCTCAATCCAACCGTCTACCCAACGGCGAGCTGGATCCGACCGCGTTGGATTCCTGGCTCGCCATCGGCAAGGACGGACGCGTCACGGTTTTTACCAGCAAAGTCGATCTGGGCACCGGCGTCGAGACCGCCCTGGCGCAGATCGTAGCCGAGGAGCTGGATGTCCCGTTCAATCGGGTCAAGATGGAGGTCGGAGACACGACGAAGACCATTGACCAGGCCTCCACGGTCGGCAGCAGGACCATCGAGAGGGGAGGCCCGCAGCTCAGGCAAGCCGCGGCCGCGGCGCGGCAGGCGCTTTTGAAACTGGCTTCCGAGCGCCTTGGCGCGCCGGATGACAAACTCGCCGTCGAAAACGGTGTCGTCACCGTCATGGGAAATTCCTCGAAGAAGATCTCCTATGGCCAGCTGATCGGCAGCAAGCGTTTCAACGTCACGATTACCGCCACAGGCACAGGCTGGGACATGAAAGTGGCAGAGAATGTTCGTCCCAAGGATCCCAAGCAATACAAGATCGTCGGCACCTCTGTGGCGCGCGTCGAGCTTCCGCCTAAGCTTACCGGAGAGTTTACCTACACGCAGGACTTTCGCGTTCCCGGGATGCTCCATGGCCGCGTGGTCCGGCCGCCCGTGGTGAACTCCAAGCCTGCGAGCGTCGACGAGAGTTCCGTCAAACACATTCCGGGGATTGTAAAGGTTGTCCAAGAGGGGAACTTCGTCGGCGTCGTCGCCAAGACAGAATGGTCCGCCATCCAGGCAGCCAAGGCCCTCAAGGTGGCCTGGTCCGAGCCTTCGACCAAAATGCCGGCCAACCCGGACGCGCTTTTCGCCTATATCAAGGACACTAAGAGCTTCAGAGATCAGGTCGCCGTCAACAAGGGTAATCCGGATGCGGCGCTGTCTCAAGCGAGCAAGAAATTCGAGGCGACTTACCGTTGGCCGTTCCAGCTGCACGGTATGATCGGCCCCTCGTGCGCGGTTGCCGACGTGCGCAAGGATGGGGCGACCATCTGGACCGGAACACAGGGCCCGTTCAGGACGCGCAAAGCGGTCGCAGATCTGCTGGGAATGGTGGAACAAAAGGTGCGCGTCATCTACGTGGAAGGCTCCGGCTGCTACGGCCGGCTGAGCACGGACGACGTGCCCGAGGACGCGGCGGTGCTTTCACGCGCCGTCGGCAAGCCGGTGCGTGTGCAGTGGATGCGTGAGGACGAGCATGCCTGGGAGCCTAAGGGTCCTGCCCAGCTCATGATGGCGCGCGCGGGCGTCGATGCCCAGGGCAAGATCACCGCGTGGGATTTCATGGAGCGGGGCTTCCCCTGGACGGAATCGCAGGGAATGCCGCTGCTTGCGTCGAGACAGGTCGGTATCAAACCAACGGCCCAAGGGAACTCGAACGGAACCCAGGGCAGCGGAGAGATTTATGCCATCGAGAATCAAAAGTGCGTGTCGGCGTTGATCCCGTGGGTCTGGCCCGACCCGATACCTTTAAGAACCAGCAACCTGCGGGCGCCGGGAGACCTAGCCCGATCCTTCGCGAGCGAGGGCTTCATGGACGAGATTGCAGCGGACCTGGGCGTCGATCCAGTGCAGTTCCGAGTGCGCTATCTGAGCAACAACAAGCGAGCGAATGAGGCGCTGCTCGCTGCGACCAAGAAGGCGGGCTGGCAAGATCGGCCTTCGCCCGCGCCGGCTTCGACAGGATCGAAGGCTGCGGGAAGAGGGGTCGCGCTGTCCAATCGCGCCAACACGCTTTGCGGCGCGGTAGCGGAAGTGGAAGTAGACAAGTCCAGCGGCAACGTAATGGTCAAGCGGATCACCATCTCGCATGACTGCGGTCTCATCATCAATCCCGATGGGCTCAAGAATCAGATCGAGGGAAACGTCATCCAGGGGGTAAGCCGCGCGCTCATGGAAGAAGTCCAGTTCGATGCCTCCGGCGTCAAGAACAACGACTGGGACAGCTACCCGATCATCACCTTCCCGGACGTTCCCGACGTCGACATCATCCTGATCAACCGTCCGGAGATGCCGGCGCTCGGCGGCGGCGAGCCGTCGATTGTGCCTGTGGCCGCCGCCATCGGCAACGCCATTTTCGACGCTATAGGCGTGCGCCTGCGCGAGGTGCCTTTCACGCCGCAGCGCGTGCTCGCGGGCCTCAAACCCGCCGCGCCCCAGCGGGCCTGATCGCTTATCGCGTCGAACAGTCCTTTTGACTTTTCAGACAACCTGCTCTGGCCAGCATGGCCAGAGGAGGAAAATCCGATCCTGTCAAGCCATATAGAAATCTAACCCAAGCTAGGGTTCGTTGAGTCATGTGAAAATCTAACCGAAGCAGCGGGAAGCTTGAGTTTCTTTCAAAGCCACGAAAGGAGATCCGACATCTAAGCCTATAGCGAACCAATCTGGCGTATTATTGGGTGATCAATTGCGAAGCTAAGGTTCAAGACGATATGCACTATCATGAGAACGACGACCATATCTTCATGGTGCTGGAAGGGGAGTGCACGGTCCGCACCCCCCACAAGGAATTCGTGCTCAAACAATTCGACACGGTCTTGCTGGAGTCCGGCCAGTCGTACCAGCTCTGCAACACGGGCAAGGGAAGGCTGTTGCTGTTGGGCGCCGGGAATGCCGGCGTGAACGGCAAAGCCAGGACGCGTGTGCCCAAAATTCCCAGCCACTTGCCGTTATCCCAGCCTATCGTCGCCTGACTCCGCGCGAAAGCACTGCAAGTCGATAAATTGCTCGGATAGCCACCGTCTCCAAATGCTCGTGTTTCTTGGAGCCTGGGTCCCGGGCAAGAAAGGAGAGATCATGAAGCCGCATTGGTCCCGTCGTGATTTTCTCAAGACAACTGCTGCCTTTATGGTATGGGGAGCCGGGGAGGGCGCCATCGGTGCCCAGGCAAGCTCGTTTTTGTTCCAATGAGCGAAGGCGGGAAACAGAAGCTGCGCGACAAAGTCACTCCTTCCCGGTCGGCGTGGCATCGGTTCTTGCAGTCTCACGGTGATTCCGTGCCCACATGAAAGACTTGGCGCCGATCGGCAGTTTGAGTCAGACGGGTAAAAAGGCCATCGACGCTGAGCGGTAATCTTCAGGAGCCTTAACCGACTATGCGGATCATTGTTATGGAGACCGGGCCTATCGGCCAACTTTGGCCTGCCAGTTCGGGCGTGTGGTTTTACTCGCAGGAGATCAGAGGATCTACGAGGCCTTGAGAACCAGCTTTTCCAGCTCCTCGTATGGGTAGGCGCCGACCAGAGCGTGGCGACCGACTAGAAACGTGGGAACGGCGGTAACACTCAGCTCGGCACATCTTCTCCAGTCCTGATCCACGGCCTCTTTGAAGCCCCGGCTTAGCAACACATCCATCGCCTCGTCGGCAGGCAAGCCGACTTCCTTGGCGATCTCAGCGAGGATTTCGCGCTTGCCGATATTTTTTGCGTCGACGAAGTAGGCGCGGAAAATCGGGTCGTGGATTGCGTCCCCCTTGCCTTTGCTTTCCGCCCACTTTGCCAGCTCCTGCGCCAACCGGCTGTTGTAGGTCATATTGCGCTCGCTGTTGTAGGGGAGGGACTCTCCTTCCATAAGCGCCTTCATACGCGTGTCCCTGGCGGGAACAGGGGCGCGGCTCTTCCCCTCCACCGGCGTGTCGGGATGGAGAGGGAAGTGGGTGACGTTGGTCTTCAAGCCGTAGCTGGCTTTCAGTTTCTCAATACGCCCGGTACTGAGATAGCACCACGGTCAAACATAGTCTGAAAAGACTTCAAGGGTTAAAGGCTCAGCCATGGTTTCCTCCGTTTCTTTTCTAAGATTCTACTTTCGCTCGCCAGTGAATGTCAAAGCCGGGCCGTGGAGGGGTCAGCGAGCCGGCTCTGGTTTGACAGAAAATCGTTCGTAACATATGGATAGGAACGGAAAGGACAAAGAAAGAGATCGTGAAGTTTGGCGCTCATTACCTACCGACTTACATCCCCGATCTCGATGGGCCGGTTGCGGAATTTTACCGGAAGATGTTCGAGCAGATGGAGGAGATGGACAGGATCGGATTCGATCACATCTGGGTCACCGAGCATCACTTCGGCAACTATGGGGGCACGATCCCTCACCCGCCGACTTTTTTGTCGGCCATAGCGCGCACCACGAAGCGGATTCGGCTCGGCGTGGCGATCAGCGTGCTCCCGCTGCACAATCCAATAGAGGTTGCGGAGTCTTACGCCATGGTGGACGTCGTCTCGAACGGCCGGCTGGACTTCGCCCTTGGAAAGGGATCAGAGCCGATCGAGTACAAACGTATGGGCGTCTCCCAGGAGCAAGCGACCGCACGGATGAAAGAAGGAACGGAAATCATCCGCCAGGCATGGTCCGACGAGCCGGTCAACTTCCGCGGCGAGTTCTTTCACTACGACAACGTCCGCGTGCTTCCCAAGCCGGCGCAGCGGCCGCACCCGCCGATCTGGATAGGCTGCGCCCGCAGCGAAGATTCGTTTCGTTGGGGGGGAGAAAACGGTTTTAACTTGATGACCCTGCCTTACCTCTACAAAGATCCGGGCTTGCTGTCCGGGTTTGTCAGGACTTACCGTGGGGCTCTTGCCCAGGCCGGGCACGACATCGGGGGGCGCCAAATCCTGGGAAAATTTCATATCTACGTCTCGGACAGTCTCGACCAGGCGGTGCGCGAGGCGACTCCCTATATGGAAAATTATTTGGACGTTCACGCGGCGGTGGACCCGGATCGCAGAGAAGCCGGATTCATTACCGTGCGCGATGTTCATACGCAGCTCACGCGGGGATTCGTGATCGCAGGGGACCCCCAACGTTGCATCGACACGATCCGCCACTGGCAGGAACAGGTCGGTCTCACCACCATGTCCGGCACGTTTCATTTCGGCGGCATGCCACAGGAATTGGCTCTTAAAAATATACGCATGTTCGCCGAGCGCGTCATGCCGGCTTTTAAGTGACGGCAGAGCAACCTACTAAATCGCAGGCGATTGGCACACTCTTAAGAAGAATGGAGGCGTGATTCGTGGAACACGGATTCATCGTCGTCGAGACCGTCCTGCGTATTGCTTTGGGCCTTCGTTTTCTTTCCAGTGGCATAAGCAATGTTCGCAGGTGGCCTCATGCTACAGAAACGGCCAAGTTGGTGTTCCCCACGGAACCTTATCTCTTCGGGTTGGTGGCCGTGGCGCTCATGGTGTTGGGAGGAGTGGGACTCACTCTGGGTTTTCAGACCGAAATCTCTGCGCTCATGGTGATCCTCTTCTTGATTCCGACTTTTCAGGTGCAGAGAGTGTGGCTACAAACGCTCCCGCCAATGGTGGAAAAAATCAGGGGGGCTCTTGGAGAGGAGGGGGCGAAAGATGATCTCAGATTCTTAGGCCGGCATGCCATTCACGGCCATGAATCTGCCTGGAAGGACAACGTCATCCTTTTGCTTGCGGCGCTGCTGTTCGTCGCCCGCGGGTCAGGCGCCTTCGGGCTCGATAATTTCTTGAGGTAACAGCTCCTGTGGATCAAATTTTGTATTGGCCGGTTACGAGCCGCCAGTATATCTTCAATAGATCCAAGAAGGCACGACCCGTATCTCTGACAAGTCGAAAAGTCGATTCCGCTTTGTCTTCCCATTCCACGTAGATTTTTTCAATTCGATATCCTTTTCGTCGAGCCAAAAGCAAGATCTCAAGGTCGAACAAGAAGCCATTCACCTTCTGGCGCTGAAAGAGATATTCAGCTGCCGGTCTGGTAAAGGCCTTAAGTCCCGCCTGCGTGTCTTTGATGCCCGGCACGAGAATGGTGCCGGCGATAAGACGGGTCAACGCACCGAGTAAATGGCGTCCCAGTCCTGTATAATTACGGGCGCCAATCCTTTGCGCTATGGCAACATCAGCGCCATTCTTAAGACGCTCAATAAATTGGTCGAACAGCGTTGGAGAGTAAGACAAGTCAGCATCCGTGAATAGGATGTAATCTCCGGATGCTTCCAGCACGCCCGCTCTGACCGCAGCGCCTTTTCCTTTGGCCTCCTTCACATCAAACACTTTCAGTTTGGCTTTGATCGTTTTTTCATATGGTCTCGCGATGCCCACGGTATTGTCCGTTGAAGCAGTGGTTAGGAGAGCCTAGGGCCAAGGGAAATCTTGTTGATGACTGTAAGTAAACTGGCAAAGAGCCCCAATAGAATGAGATCCAATATAAGGGGTAGTGCCAAACTGGGTTTGACGCTTAAAAAGAGGGGAAAGTAGATGCCGATGCTTATCCAGGCTATCAAGGTTAACCGTCCTAAGAAGATTCCTTCCCGCGTCAGCCACTTCTTTCCTAAGAGGGTCGCGCCTGCGAGTAGAAAGATACAGAAATCGTAATAAAGCAGGTGTGGCGAAGCCAGGGGCAAGAGAATGAGTCCAACGACTACAGTCAGGGATACCTTTAGAGGTTCATTCACATTCGCATTGGCGAGCTTTCTGCATTGCCACAATCCGATCAACCATAGAGCTGCAGCTAAAGAGTATATAGGCAGTTTCAACGACGGGCGTTGACTTACGGGAAAAAGCATGAGGAGGTTGCTCGGGAGGCTGGTAATAAGACGGATAGGGACGGTATAGAGCCCGCTCGAATAGGTAGCGTCACTGGCTCTGAAGGATCTGAGCCAATTCATCGTGATTTCCTGGGGGAAGATGAGTAGATTTGCCAAGAATAGTCCAGCGCAGCCCAGGGCGATTCCTGCAAGACAATGGGTGCGCCTAACCATCGCCAGAGCTGCGCCCACAAGACCGACGGCTGGAAGATACTGCGGCTTGAGGCTGAGGAATGACCACGCGATTCCGGCTAAGAAGGGACGGTTCTTTGTGAGCAATAGATAGCCGACACATAATGGGAAAAGCCCAAAAACGATGCCCAACTGGCCGATCCACAGGGTGATAAAAACTGGGAAGAAAAGGAAACTGAAAAAGAAGATATCGCTGGCCTTTGCTTGACTGAGATGTGATAAAAGACGACAGCAGAAGGCGAGCGTGA
>WNFH01002937.1_pt1 | contig 11994 bp, 10 predicted proteins | sample 5400411 | NCBI WGS metagenome assembly WNFH01 (sample SAMN13153347, study PRJNA577476) | soil metagenome | isolation source: 200 cm saprolite under Douglas fir tree site 2 hole 3 | place: USA:California | collected 2015-04-18
TCCGGAACGTGCCCGCGGGCGTCGAGCGCCTCCAGCACGCGCCCCTCAACAGCGTGCGCACGGGCGAGGAGGTGCTGGTCGTGGGACACCCCCTGAATCTCCTGTGGACGCTCACGACCGGGATCGTCAGCGGCGTGCGGCAGAGCTTCATCCAGACCCAGGCGCCGGTGAATCCCGGCAACTCGGGCGGGCCGATGATGACGAAGGAGGGCCAGGTACTGGGAGTGGTGACCGCCCGCCGGAAGGACGCCGAAAACATCAACCTGGCGATCCCGATCGCCCAGGTGGAGTCCTTCGTCGCGCGCGTGACTAAGTGACGCCCCCGAGGTACATGCGCCTGACCTCGGGATTCTCCAGGAGCTCCTGGCCCGTGCCCTCGAAGCGGTTCTGCCCGAGCTCCAGGACGTAGGCGCGATCGGAGATCTCGAGCGCGCGCGCCGCGTTCTGCTCCACCAGCATCACCGTGAGCCCGTTCCGAGCCAGCCCCACGATCGTGTCGAACACGTCGTCGACGAAGCGTGGGGAGAGCCCGAGCGAAGGCTCGTCCAGCATCATCATCCTCGGGCGCATCATGAGGGCGCGCCCCATCGCGAGCATCTGCTGCTCGCCGCCGCTCAGCGAGCCGGCGAGCTGGCGGCGCCGCTCGCCGAGCCGGGGAAAGAGGCTGAAGACGTAGTCCATGGACGTCGCGAGCTTCGCCTTGTCCCGCTCGAGGTAGGCCCCCATCTCGAGGTTCTCGCGCACGGTCATCGGGCCGAAGACCACGCGCCCCTGCGGGACGTAGCCGAGCCCGAGGCCGAGGATCTGGTCGGGGCGCCGGCCGATCAGGCTGCGCCCGTCGAACACGATCTCGCCCCGGAGGTAGGTGATGAGCCCCATGATCACCTTGAAGGTGGTCGACTTGCCCGCGCCGTTCGGGCCGACCACCGCCACCACCTCGCCCGCGTTCACGTGGAGCGAGACGCCGTGCAGGATCTGGATCGACCCGTAGCCGGCCTCGACGTCGCGGAACTCGAGCAGCGCCATCAGCGGGCGGGCGCGGCGCGCCGGCGGCCGAAGTAGGCCTCGATGACCCGCTCGTCGCGTCGGATCTCGGCGGGCGGCCCCTCGGCGATCTTCACCCCGTAGTCCAGCACGAAGATCTGCGCGCAGTGGTTCATGATGACGTTCATGTCGTGCTCGACGATCAGGATGGTCTTGCCCTGCGCCTCGAGCCGGTGGATGTGGTCGAGCAGGTGCTGGAGGAGCGTGCGGTTCACACCGGCCGCTGGCTCGTCGAGCAGGATGAGGTCGGGATCGGTCATGAGCGCGCGGGCGAACTCGAGGAGCTTCTGCTGGCCGTAGGAGAGGCGCCCGCCGTACTCGGCGCGGAGGTGCGTGAGCCCGACGAAGGCGATCAGCTCGTCGGCCCGCGCGCGGGCGACCCGATCGGGCACGCCCGGCCCCACCACCGAGAGCATATTCTCGAGCACCGTCATCTCCCGGAAGACGCGGGTGATCTGGAAGGTCCGCGTGATGCCCTTGCGGAAGATCTGGTGGGGCTTGAGCCCGACGAGGTTCTCCCCCCGGTAGAACACGGCGCCGCCGTCCGGCGACGCGAGCCCCGTGAGCAGGTTGAACGTCGTCGTCTTGCCCGACCCGTTGGGGCCGATGAGCCCGGAGATTTTTCCCCGCGGCACGGCGAAGCTGCACCCGTCCACGGCGCGGACGCCGCCGAAGGACTTCCTGAGGTCGCGCGCCTCGAGGACGACGTCGTCCGAGCCTGGCGCCGTCAGTGGACCATCCCCTTCCTGGCCCAGCCGCGGTCGATGGCAAACCCCACGAGGCCGCGCGGCATGAAGCGCGCGACCAGGACGATGAAGAGCCCATACGCGATCAGGTGGGCGGTCGGGAAGTTCACCCACGTGAGCTCCTGCACCGTGTAGAGGATCACGGCGCCGACGATCGGCCCGATGACGGTGCCCTTGCCGCCGAGCATCGACATGAGCGCCATCGCGATCGTGATCTGCACGAAGAATACCGAGGGCGGGTCGATGTAGAGGACCTTGTAGGCCTGGATGCCGCCCGCCACAGCCGGGAACACGCCCGAGAGCGTGAAGGCCGCGAGCTTGTAGAGTGTGGTGTCGATGCCGAGCGCCTCGGCCGCCACCTCGTCCTCGCGGATCGCGTTGAGGCGCACGCCGAACCGGGAGTGCCCGATCGCGTAGGTGACCGCGATGGTGACCACCATCAGCGCGAGCATCGCATAGTACGTCGGCAGCGAGGTCTCGGCGCTCGGCAGGCTGATGCCGAGCCCGCCGTGGGTGAGACCGTCCCACACCGTGGCGACGACGCGGGTGCCCTCGGCCGCGCCGAGCATGGCGATGGCGAAGTAGGGGCCCTTGAGGCGCAGCACCGGATAGCCGAGTGCCACCGCGGCCACCGCCGCCACCAGCGCGCCCACCGCGAGCGTCGGTAGCCAGGGCCAGCCGTAGTCGGTCACGAGGATGGCGCAGGCGTAGGCGCCGATGCCGTAGAAGGCCACGTGGCCGAACGACGTGTAGCCGGTGAAGCCGCTGATGATATTCCAGGAGAGCGCGAGGACCACGTACATCATGGTGAAGAGCGCGAACGAGCGCAGGTACACGCTGAGCATGGGGGGCAGGAACCCGAGGGCGAGCCCGAGGGCGCCGAGGAGGGCCAGGTTCCGCGCGTGCTCGTGCCGCCCCATCGCGCCGCTCAGTCCTCCCGCAGGCCCATGAGCCCGGCCGGCCGGATCAGCAGGACGAAGATCATCAGGCCGTAGGAGGCCAGCTCGACCATCGCGGTGCCGTTGGGGACCATGAGGGACACGAGGTTCTCGAGCACCGCCAGCATGAGCCCGCCGATGAGCGCGCCCACGTAGTTCCCGCGCCCGCCGAGGATGATGATGGCGAAGGCCTGCAGCGTGTACACGACGCCGGTCTCGGGGTTGAACCCGAACTGGATGGACACGAGCGCCCCGCCCGCGGCGGCCAGCGCTACGGCCAGGCCGGTCGTGAGCAGGTAGACCCGCCGCACGTTGATCCCGCACACCATCGCCACCTCGGCGTTCACGGCGGTGGCGCGGACGGCCTTGCCCAGCCGGCTCCGCTGGAGGAACACGTAGACCGCGGCCGTGATGACCACCGCCATCACGAAGCTGATCACCCGGTTCTGGCCGACGGCGATGGTGGAGGTGAGCTGGACCGTGCCCGGGGCGTAGGGGATCGTGCGGAAATCCGTGGTGAAGACGAGCTCCACGGTGTAGATCATCACGAGCCCGAGCCCGAAGGTGATCAGGAGCCCCGTGAGCTCGGGCTGCCCGACGACTGCGTCGAGCAGGAGCTTCTGCATCGCCAGCCCAAACAGGAACGCGACGGGCAGCGTGAGGACGATGGACAGGAGCGGGTCCACGCCCAGGTAGAAGAAGCAGACCCACGTGAGGTAGGCGCCCAGCATCACCATCTCGCCGTGGGCGGCATTGATGATGCGCATCACGCCGAAGATCAGCGTGAGCCCCACCGCGAACATCGCGTAGACGCCGCCCTGCATGACGCCGGCGATGACGACGGTGGCCAGGTTCGCCAGCCAGCGCTCGTCGAACCGGACGGTGCCGGCCCAGGCGCCCACGACGAACGGCAGCGCGTACGCGCAGACCAGGAACGCCGCCAGCAAGTAGAGCCGCCGGACCTCGGACCGCTCCACGCGCTAGGTCGGGTCTACCGCTTGCTCCACTCCGGCATCGGCAGCTCCGCCTTGGTCTCGGCCCACTTCTCGGGCCAGACGACCCGGCGCTGCCCGCGGAGGATCTGGAAGGTGATGCCCTCGTGGGAGTTCATGCCCCTGGCGTCCACCTTGTAGTGGCCGAAGATCGTCTGCACGTCGATCGTGGCCATGGCGTCGCGGAGCTTCTCGCTGTCGAAGCCGCCCGCCTTCCGGACGGCGGCCTCGGTGACCTGGAGCGCGCCGTAGGCGGCCCCGGCGTGGTAGTTGGGCTTCTCGCCGTAACGCTTCTCGTACCGCTCGATGAACTCCTTCATGCCCGGATAGCCGAGCACGGCGGGGAGCGGCTCCCACAGGCTGAAGCCCAGGATGTAGTCGGCGGTGGCGCCGAGCTGCTCGGGGAAGTTCGGCAGCGCCGGCCCCACGGTGCTCGAGAAGAGCTTGAAGTTCAGGTTCAGCTCGCGCATCTGGCGGAGCTGGGCCGCGGCGTCGGCGAAGTAGCTGTTGGAGAAGATCGCCTCGGCGCCCGCGGCCTTGATCTTCTCGAGCAGCGCGGTGAAGTCGGTCTGCTTCGGCGGATAGTTCTCGTCGAGGACGACCTCGAGGCCGAGCTTCTTCGCCCAGTCCTTGACGCCCTTGCCCGACTGGCGGGGGAAGAGGCTGTCCTGGCCGATGACGGCGATCCGCTTCACGCCGATCTGCCTGGCGAGGTGGACCGCCCCCTTCTGGAAGTCCTCGGCGACGGCCACGATGTTGAAGATGTACCGCCGCCCCTTCTCCCAGATCGTGCTCGCGGAGGCGCCGTACGCGACGAGCGGCATCTTGTAGCGCTCGGTCACGTTGGAGACGGCCTCGGTGATGCCGCTCGAGTACGGGCAGAGCACCAGGTCGACCTTGTCATCGGTGATGAGCTTCTCGTAGAGCTTGATCGCCGTCTGCGTGTCGGACTTGTCGTCGAGCAGGCGCAGCACGATCTTGTGACCGAGCAGGCCGCCGCGGGCGTTGACGTCGTCCACCCACAGCTTGATCGAGTTGACGTTCCGGCCGGCGGGCTCGGCGTACTGTCCCGTCATGGAGATCGCGCCGCCGATGAGCACCTCGTTGTTCGGGCGGTGGTGCGCCCAGGCGGGGCCGGCGCCGGCGCCGAGCACGAGGAGCGTCACGAGGGCCCAGGGGAGCATCCGAATTGCCGCTATCGTCATCTGCGGTCTCCCGTCGTTCGGGTTGTCTTTCGGTCGAGGGGTGGAGCCGAAGCTACTTGAGTCGAGGATCGAGCGCATCGCGGAGGCCGTCACCGAAGAGGTTGAAGCCGAGCACGGTGACGAAGATGGCAAGCCCGGGAAAGAGCGACAGCCAGGCGTTGTCCTGGATGAAGGCCAGGTTGGCCTTGAGATCCCAGCCCCAGCTCGGCGTCGGAGGCTGAGTCCCGAGCCCGAGGAAGGAGAGCGTGGCCTCCACGATGATCGACGTCGCGATGCCGAGGGTGGTCGTCACGATGATCGGCGCCAGGCAGTTGGGCAGGACGTGGCGAAAGATGATCCAAGGATCGCGCACGCCGAGGGCGCGGCAGGCCTCGATGTACTCCTTCTCCTTGATGGAGAGCACGCTGCCGCGGACCAGGCGCGCGTAGATCGGAATCCGCACGATGGCGATGGCGCCGGTGACCTTGATCGTGCCGATCAGCCCCGCGGTCGGCGCGAACATGACCATCAGGATGATGGCGAGCAGATAGATCGGGAACGCGAGGACGAGATCCATGAGCCGCATGATGACGGTGTCGGTCCGGCCGCCGTAATACCCGGCGATCATCCCGAACGGCACGCCGACGAAGAGCGCGAGCAGCACCGACGACACCCCCACGAGCAGCGAGATCCGGCTGCCGTGGATGACGCGGCTCAGCATGTCGCGCCCGAGCTGGTCCGTCCCGAGCGGGTAGTCCCAGCTCGGGCGCTCGAAGGTGTGGGTCTGATCGCTGGCGATCGGGCTCTGGGGCGCGAGCACGTCCGCGAAGATCGCCACCACGATCAGGGCGAGGACGATGGCCACGCCCACGAGCGCGGTCGTGCTACGCCGGAGCCGGCGCAACCCCTGAGCGAGCGGCGTCTCCGAGCGTGCCTCACCCGCCGCCGGGCGGGCGAGTCCCGTGACCGCCGGGAGCTCGGCCTCGCGCAGGCTCCCGCCGCTGATGGGCCGGGGCTTCATCCGTAGCGGATCCGGGGATCCAGGAACGTGTAGCTCAGATCCACGACCAGGTTGATCACGACGAACGCGAACGCGGTCAGCAGGGCGAAGCCCTGCACCTGCTGGTAGTCGCGCGCGATGATGGCGTCGATGCCGAAGGTGCCGAGCCCCGGCATGGCGAACAGGGTCTCCACCACGATCGCGCCTCCGATGAGGAAGCCGACCTGCAGGCCCATGACGGTCACGGTCGGGATGAGCGCGTTCTTCAGGGCGTGCTTCAGCACCACCTTGAGCTCGGTCACGCCCTTGGCGCGCGCGGTCGTGACGTACTCCGTCCGGATGACCTCGAGCATGCTGGCGCGGAGGAGCCGCGTCAGGATGGCGGCCCGCCCCACGCCGAGCGCGAAGGCGGGCATCAGGACATGCTGCATGTTGCCCCAGAGGCTCACCCCGCACACCATCATCGGGCAGGTGCCGGGCAGGTACACCCAGCCAGAGCTCGGGAGCACACCGCCCAGCCCGATGGAGAACGCCAGGAGGAGCAGGACGCCCAGGAAGAACTCGGGGATGGAGACGCCGATCATGGCGACCGTGGTCGCCGTGTAGTCCGCCCAGGTGTTCTGGCGCAGGGCGCCGATGATGGCCGCCGGAATGGCGATGACGAGCGCGACGCCCATCGACAGGACGATCAACTCGAGCGTCACCGGCAGACGCACCAGCACGTCCTGGAGCACCGGGCGCCCGGTCAGGATCGAGGCGCCCCAGTCGCCCTGCAAGAGCTTGCCGAGCCAGATCAGGTACTGGACCAGGATCGGCTGGTTCAGCCCGTACACCTCGCGGGCCTTGACCGCGTCCTCCTGGGTGTAGGAGTCGCCGAGCAGGGCCACCACCGGGTCACCCGGGATCGACCGCATCATCAGGAACACGACGAACGTGATCCCCAGCACGGTCGGCACGATCTGCACGAGCCGTCTCAGTATGTAGACCCGCATGCGTCGCCGCCGACGGTTACTTGTCCAGCCAGACGTTGTCCCAGTGCACTTCGAACTCGGCGTTGTAGACGTACCCCTTCACCCACGGCTGCGCGACCATGTAGAAGGGCGAGCCGGAGATCGTGTTCCAGTACATCTTGTCCGCCATGTACTCGAGGAATTCCTTCGCGAGCGCCTTGCGCTTCCCCGCGTCCATCTCCCGCGCGTAGCGCGCGTAGTAGTCGTCGACCTTCGTATCGGTGTGTCGAGGGTGGCTCCAGGCCGACGAGTTCTTCGACACGTAGGCGGTCGACAGGTAGCCGTTGCTGTCGATGGTGAGCAGGGACAAGAGATCCTCGACGTACATGTCCCACGGCCCGTCCTGGAGGGTGCTGTTCAGCCAGCTGACCTTGTCCACCAACCGGATGTTCGCCGTCACGCCGATGCGCGCCATCTGTTCCTTGATGACCGTGGTGATGACGCTGAACACGGACTTCTCGGTGTTGGTCAACAGCTCGAAGGTCAGCGGCTTCGACGGGCCGTAGCCGACCTCAGCCAGGATCGCCTTCGCCTTCGCCGGGTCGTACGGGCACAGGTGGTTGACGTTGACCGATTCCAGTGTGCCCGGCAAGGCCATGCCGACCCACGGGGTCGCCTGGCCCTTGAAGGCGATCTTCACGATCTCCTTGCGGTCGATCCCGTAGCAGCCGATGGCCTTGCGCACCCGGAGGTCGCCGAAGATCGGGTGCGGGGCGCGCTCCACCGACATCGGGATGCCGTCCCTCGGAACGGTGACCTTCATCGCCGCCATCATCGGCGTCGTTTCCTTCCCGGTCATGATCCGCGCTCTAGGGTTCTGCGCCTTCATCGTATCGACGTGCTCCGGGGAAAACGAGGCGATGAAATCGATCTCCCCCGCCTTGAAGGCCGCCATCTCGGTGACGGGGTCCTTGATCACGCGGATCATCACGCGGTCGACGTAGGGCAGCCCCGGGACAAAGTACTTGTCGAACCGGTCCATCACCAGGTGGCTTCCCTTCACCCATTCGACCAGCCGGAATGGCCCGCACCCAGACACGGCCTCAGGCTTGCCCTGCTGCCGATCTTGAAGAGTGTACTTCTGGGTGGCGACAGGGTTGTAGATCACGAGACCTGTGCGGTACCCGGCGAGCATGTGCAGGAAGAACGCGTAGGGGTGCTTGAGGCGGATCTGCACCGTGTGAGGATCGATCACCTCGACACTGTGGACCGGGGCATAGAACGGTCGCATCCCCGACTTGGTTTCGGGATCCATCAGACGATCGATGCTGAACTTCACCGCGGCGGCGTCCACCTGGGTGCCGTCGTGGAAGAGGGCGTTCTTCCTGAGCTTGAACGTATAGAGGAGCCCGTCGGGCGACATCTGCCACGACTCGGCGACATCGCCCACGAACTTCCCGTCGGGTGTGATGTTGACGAGGCCGCAGCCGACGTTCATCGCGACCCACATCATCTCGTAGCCGCCCGCCGTGTGGAAATCGAGGTGGGCGATCTCGTTGCCGTAGGAGACGCGGAGCGTGCCGCCGCGTTTCGGCGTTTGCGCGGCGGAGAGGTCCGCCAGCAGGAAAGTCAGGGCGAGCAGCGCGATCGAACCGAGCCCGAGGCCGAGCGCGGGACGCGTAGAGCGCATGATTGTCTTTCCTCCCTTGGCTCCAAACGAGGGATGCCACACTTTACAAGACATTCTACTTGTCAACAACCGGTTCTCAGCGCCCCGAGAGCGCGGTGATGAGGCACACGCCGAGGACGATCAGGACCGTTCCCAGGATCACCCGGGCGCTGAGCGTCTCGAGACCTCTGAGGAAGAGCGGCGACAGGAGGAGGACGAAGATCGGCGCCACCCCGTAGAGCGGAGCGACGACGCTCACCGAGCCCACGCTGAGCGCCACGACGTTCATGAACACCGCGCCGTTCTCCGCGACGCCCGCGGCCACGAAGTGAGCGAGGCTCCGGCCGCGACAGGCGATGGCGTCGCGTCGCCCCGCGGCCAGCAGGAACGCGCTGAAGGCGACCAGGGCCGTGGTCACGTTGATCGCCGAGCCCGTCACCGGGCCCATCTGACTCAGGCCGAGCTTTCGGAGGACCGCCACCACGCCGAAGCACGCGGCCGAGAGCAGGGGCAGCGCGAGCTGCCACGGACGGAACCCGAGGCGCCTGCCGCCGAGGGAGAGCAGGACCGTGCCCACGACGATCACCACCGTGCCCGCCACGATCGGCGCGGTGACGCGTTCGCCGAGCAGCAGGATGGCCAGGCCGGAGGCGACGAGGGGGTGCAAGTTGATGACGGCCGCGGCGATCGAGGCGCCGACCTTCTCGATGCTGACGAATCTGGAAAGCCGGCCGCCGACCGTGCCGATCAGGCCGGCGAGGACGAAGAAGGCGATCCCCGCGGGAGCCACGTGGCCCAGCCCGCCGGTGAGGAGAACACCGACCCAGAGGCCCGCGGTGCCGACCACGAGGTTGATCCAGACGCCCGTGTACGGGTCGCTCCCGCGGAGGCCCTGCCGGACGAAGATCGTCGCGGCTGCCGAGCTGAGCGCGGCGCTGAGCGCGAGGACGTGCACCAAGTGTGGCATCGGGGGCCGAGGGAGGAGCCTAGCACGGACGCGGAGAGCTACGTCAGGCGGCGGAGCGCCTCCGCGGTCGCCTCGTCGGCGGGAAAGAAGCACTCGACCCGAAGCTCATGGAGCGTGATGTCGTAGGGCGTCCCGAGGCTCGCGAGGATCGTGAAGAAGCTGAAGCGGACGTCCCCCTTCCGGAGCTCGATGGCGAGGAACGGCGCCGTCGAGGCGTCGAGGTCGAGCGTCCGCCACCGGCGCGGGACGTCGGGATAGGAGAGGAGCTCGTCGAGCAGGCGGCGGGTCTCGGCGTCGCCGGTGCGCAGCAGGTCGCGGTGGAGCCACTGGATGAAGGCCGCGGCCGTCGCGTCCCAGTTGACGATGAAGGGCCGCAGTCCCTGCGGGTGGTACGAGAGCCGCTGAATCTGATTTCGTGACTGGACTTGGCTGGTCCTCTACTATTCCCGGGGTGCGCCTGCCCTTCTTCTACGGCTGGGTCATCGTGGCCGTCGCCTTCGTCACCATGGGAGTCGGTGTCAACGCGCGCACCGCCTTCTCGCTCCTCTTCCCGCCGATCCTCGACGAGTTCGGCTGGGAGCGCGGCGTGACGGCCGGCGCCTTCTCGTTCGGCTTCCTCGTCTCGGCGGCGCTGAGCCCCGCGCTCGGCCGGCTCATGGACCGCCGCGGGCCACGGGTCGTGATCGAGCTGGGCGTGGGTCTCATGGCGGCCGGGTTGATGCTGGCCACGCTGGTGCGCCAGCCGTGGCACCTCTACGCGACGCTCGGGGTGCTCGTCGGCGGCGGCAGCGTGTGTCTCGGATACACGGGTCAGGCGCTCTTTCTGCCCAACTGGTTCGTGCGCCGGCGGGGGTTGGCCATCAGCGTGGCCTACTCCGGCGTCGGCGTGGGCTCGATCATCCTGCTGCCCTGGCTTCAGATCCTCATCGAGAGTTCCGGCTGGCGCGCCGCCTGCTGGGCGATGGGGATCTTGATCGTGGCGCTGCTGGCGCCGCTCAACCTCCTGCTCAGACGGCGGCCCGAGGACCTCGGACTCGAGCCTGACGGCGATGGTGGTTCACGCGGCACCGTCGCCGCCGGTCCGGTGGCGAACGTGGTGGACGCGGCGTGGGTCGCGGTGGACTGGACGCTCGCGCGCGCCATGCGCACGGCCCGCTTCTGGTGGATCGCGCTGGGCTATTTCTGCGGCCTCTTCGCGTGGTACGCGGTGCAGGTCCACCAGACGAAGTACCTGGTCGAGATCGGGTTCAGCGCGACCGACGCGGCGTGGGCGCTCGGCTTCGTGAGCCTCGCGGGCATCCCCGGCCAGATCGTGCTCGGCCACCTCTCGGACCGGATCGGCCGCGAGTGGGTGTGGACGGCGGGGAGCCTCGGCTTCGTGCTCTGCTATCTGGCACTCCTGCTCCTGCGTGAGATGCCGACGCCGCCGCTGCTCTACTTCATGGTCGCGTCGCAGGGCATGCTCGGCTACGGCCTCACCTCCGTCATCGGGGCCATTCCGGCCGAGATCTTCCAGGGCCGGCACTACGGCACGATCTTCGGCTCGCTGATGCTGGCGTCCATCGCGGGCGGGGCCGCGGGGCCGTGGGTGACGGGCGTGCTGCACGACGCGACCGGCAGCTACACGCTCGCGTTCTGGATCGCGATCGCGTGCAGCGCGCTCTCGGCGGTGACCATCTGGCTGGCGGCGCCGCGCAAAGTGCGCGCCGTCGCCGGGCGTGTCGTCAGCGCAGCGCCTGACGCAGCGAGCCGGCGATGAGCGAGACGGCGCGATTGCCGGTGTCGATGAGGCGCCCCATCGGCACGAAGCCGTGGAGCATCCCGCCGTAACAGACGTAGTCCACGCGCCCGCCCGCGTCGCGCAGCCGCTCGGCGTAAGCGTGACCCTCGTCGCGCAGCGGATCGAAGCCCGCGGTGACGATGAGCGCCGGCGGCAAACCGGCCAGCGAGCGCGCACGGATCGGCGAGGCGCGCCAGTCGGCGGCCTCCTCCGCGGCGTTCAGGTAGTGCGCGGCGAACCAGCGCATGCTCTCCCGCGTGAGCATGAACCCGTCGGCGAAGTCCCGATACGATCGCGTCTCCGCCGCGAGATCCGTGACGGGATAGAGCAGCACCTGGAGCCGGATCGGCGGCCCGGCCTGATCACGCGCCATCAAGGCGACGACCGCCGCCAGGTTGCCGCCGGCGCTGTCGCCGCCGACCGCGAGGCGGCCGGCGTCGATCGCGAGCTCGCCCGCGCGCGCGGCGACCCAGCGAGTCGCCGCCCACGCGTCGTCGACCGCGGCGGGAAACTTGTGCTCGGGCGCGAGACGGTAGTCGACCGCGACGACGCACGCCTCCGAGTCCGCCGTGAGCTGACGGCACAGCACGTCGTGCGTCTCGAGGTCGCCGATCACCCACCCGCCGCCGTGGAAGAACATCAGCGCCGGCAGCGGCGTCGAGGCCGGGATGCGCGCCGGGCGGTAGACGCGGAGCGGAATGGGACCGCGCGGGCCGTCGGCGGC
>WNFH01002938.1_pt1 | contig 11993 bp, 8 predicted proteins | sample 5400411 | NCBI WGS metagenome assembly WNFH01 (sample SAMN13153347, study PRJNA577476) | soil metagenome | isolation source: 200 cm saprolite under Douglas fir tree site 2 hole 3 | place: USA:California | collected 2015-04-18
TGGCCATCCCTGGCATCGGACCGGTGACGGCGACCGCAGTCATCGCGGCCATCGGCAACGGAGGGGCCTTCCACAAGGGGCGGGAGTTCGCAGCGTGGATGGGGGTGGTTCCACGCGAACACTCCACCGGTGGCCAGCAGAAGCTGCTCGGCATCAGCAAACGTGGGAACTCTTACTTGCGAAGACTGTTCGTGCAAGGCGCACGTGCGGTGATGCAACAACGTACGAAGCAGTCTTCCGGTCTGAATGCCTGGCTGGCACAGCTCACATCGCGCACGCACCGCAACGTCGCCGCCGTGGCGTTAGCGAACAAACTCGCCCGCATAGCCTGGGCCGTGCTCGCGAAGAATGAACCATATCGGCCTCCCGTGTTGGCCGATGTAGCTGCAGCTTAGCAACGACTGCGGAGAACATGATTTCTTACCAGGTCTGCTGGCGAATGAGGAGATGGCACAACGGTCGAACCCGGCGCTCTTTAAACCCGTAACCGGAAGAAGTCTCTCACGACTGAATTACTAATGGGGAAGAGAGCGCAGCGCATTCCATCCTGGCCAGGAGTGATTCACTCCAACAAAGGCCGTATACATTTGCGCAGACCAACTTGTGACATCCTCACATTTCGCTTGCGGCGAAGCGGCGGACCATACATTCCGGATGGCCCGTCATCCGTCCAGAATCGGTTGCAAGCGTCACTGAAGTTTGCAACTTCTCAGAACCGGACTTCTGGCCCCTCTAAGTGGCCAGCAAAAAACCATCAACTTTCTTTTTTTCATTAGGCAAATTCAGATCAATTTCGCATCTACTCCGAATCAGATGCCGTACTTGTACCCCTCAGGACGTTTTTGAATGCTCGACCATAGGTAGAGCTGTCGGAATAGCCTGCGCCGGGAACTGCTGACTATAGATTCTCGCGGTCTCGGGAGAACTGGCTTCACTCCAAGCCTGTCAAGAGATGTCAAGAATGAATTTTGGAAGACGTAGTTCAGGCACTAATACCTTTCCAGAGCGAAGTCCTATTGAGAGGAACGAATCAGCGCCTGATCATTGTCGTAGGTACCGAATCTTCCGGGAACACTCGCCAACTCTGAAAAGGGGAGAAAACCGCCATGAGACTCCGTTTTGCCTCAGCAATCGCCGCAGTGACTCTGCTTGCCTGCGGATCATCGGCCCTCGCTCAAGACCGAGACGACAATCTGACCGTGCTTCGCTCCGCCGCTGATGCCGGGGACTTGCGGGGACTGTTCGCATTGGGGAATCGCTTTTTGCATGGTCAGGGAGTCGAGCGGGGTTACCAGCAGGCGCTCGCTTACTTCCGCGCGGCAGCCGATCAGGGCTTTGCGCCGGCGCAAAACCAGCTTGGCGTGATGTATGAACGAGGTCTGGGAGTGCCAAAGGACTACCTGGGAGCGATGAATTATTTTCGCCAGGCGGCGGATCAAGGCTATCCGCTGGCGCAATATAACCTGGGGCGTCTATATGACGCCGGCCTGGGCACGCGGGTCGATAATCAGCGAGCCTTTGACTGGTTTAGGAAGGCGGCCAACCAAGGTCAACCGGACGCGCAGGATGAAGTAGGTTTTTATTATCAGCGTGGAGTAGCGGCGCCTCAAGTTTTCGCTTGGGCTCTTGACTGGTACCAGAAAGCCGCCAGCCAGGGGTCAGCTCAGGCGGCGAATGACATCGGACATCTATATCAAACGGGGCTAGGAGTCCAACGGGATTACGAACAAGCTCTGTCCTGGTATTACAAAGCTGCCGAGCGGGGAAACTCCGATGCCCAGGACAATATTGGTTACATGTACGAACATGGGCTCGGCCTGGAACCGGACTTTACGCAAGCGCAGATGTGGTTTCGCAGGGCGGCCGGCCAGGGAAACATGGGGGCCGCGAACAATCTCGGCTACATGTATGACAAAGGCGAGGGCGTGACGCCGGATTATGGCCGAGCGCTGGCTTGGTATCAGATTGCGACAAATCAAGGATACAAGACGGCGATTGAAAATATCGAGCTCCTTAGGAACAAGCTGCAATCCAGCGACCCGGAGCAATGGGAGGCAGCGAACAGGTATGCCCGTCGAGTCGCGCAGGAGCAGGCAGAACGGATCGCTCGGACGAAAGATTTAGCTTGGGAAGCCGCTGAACTGGAACTCGACGCGCGGCAAGAAGAGAACATTGCGGCGCAACTACAGCCACCCGGAAGAAATGTGGTTGCGGCCCGCGGCGCCAATGCGATTGACGCGGATAAGTTCCGGACGGAGGCTCAGAAATACCGTTTCGAAGCAGCCCGCTTGCGCGCCAGCCTGACGGAATCGGACGATCAGCAGGCTGCCGGTTTTTCGCCGCAAACAGCGCCATCGCCAACCTCTTCCGGCGCGACTTACGACGCCGATCGAGCCACGAATGGGGCAAGTCCGCAGGTGCTGCCCGCCAATGATGACGACCCGCCAAGCCGCGTTGCTCAGTTGCGTTACATAAGGGGCCGGGTCTCGTTCGAACCTGCTGGCACGGACGCCTGGAATTACCCCAGTCTGAACCGCCCCATGACAACCGGAGACAAACTCTGGGCCGATGACGGAGCCCGCGCTGAATTGGGCACGGATTCCGCGAAGATTCGCCTGAACAGCACTACCGGGTTCTCGTTCTTGAATTTGAATGATCACATCACCCAGATCCGGCTCAATGAAGGGAGCATTCAGATTCATCTACGTCGCCTTGACGATGACGAATCCTTCGAAGTGGACACTCCGAATCTCGCGCTATCTCTTCTGCGCCCAGGCAATTACCGCTTGGATGTGAACGAGGCTGGCGATATGACGGCGGTGACCATCCGCGGGGGCGAAGGCGAAGTGACTGCGGGTGGTCTGGCTTTTACAGTCCGCTCCGGACAGGCAGGCACGTTTACCGGGATAGATGAAATCTCGCCAGACATCGAATCCATCCAAGGCACCGATGATTTTGACGATTGGTGCCGGAATCAAGATCGCCGCGAGGAACACGCGCAATCCGTCCGCTACGTCTCGCGCGACGTGATCGGCTATGAGGATCTCGACGATTACGGCGAGTGGCGCCACGTGCCGCAGTACGGTGACGTGTGGGTGCCCACCGCGGTTGCCGCCGGGTGGGCTCCCTATCACAACGGCCATTGGGCTTGGGTTGCCCCCTGGGGCTGGACGTGGGTGGACGATGCGCCATGGGGTTTTGCTCCATTTCACTATGGCCGCTGGGCCTATGTGAGTGGCTACTGGGCTTGGTGCCCGGGACCGGTTGCGACTGTGGACAGCGTCGCAGCGCGTCCGGTGTATGCTCCGGCGCTTGTGGCCTGGGTCGGCTCGCCGCGGCTCGGCTCGAGCAATGAAGGAGGAGTAGCGTGGTTCGCGCTAGGTCCTCGTGAAGTCTACGTTCCCCCTTACCGGGTTAGCCCGACTTATGTGACCAACGTAAACGTGACGAACACGACGGTCACGAATACCTACGTCACGAATGTCGTCAACAACAACACGGCCGTTACGAACGTCAACGTCACGAACGTTACCTACGTCAACAAAACTGCGCCGGGGGCTGTTACGGCCGTGCCGCAGAGCGCGTTTACGTCTGCCCAACCGGTTGCCAAAGCGGCGGTTCAGGTGGATGCGAAGCAGCTCGCTGTCGCAAAGGTGGCCACAAATAACATGGTCGTGGAGCCACAGGCAAAGAGCGTGATTGGCGCCGCTGCACCGGCGGTGAACGTGCCGAAACCTCCGGATAGCACGCTGAATCGGGCAGTCGTCGCCAAAGCGGCGCCTCCGCCGCAGCCCGTTCCCTTCGCCGTGCAGCAGAAAATCATTCAGCAAAACGGTGGCCGCCCCGTTTCCTCGGCTGAGATCCAGCGCCAGCAGGTCCAGCAGCATCTCCCGCAGGCAGCTGCTCCGGTAGTGAAGATAGCTCCGCCCGTCGCAGTGGGCGGTAACCAAACGGGCGCAAACCAGGGCCTGCCGCGCCAGATATCGCCCGAGCAGGCAAAGCCGATAGCTCCGGCCGTCGCGGTAGGCGGTAACCAAACGGGCGCAAACCCAGGCCTGCCGCGGCAGGGTGACGAGAAGCAAAACCAACACGCTGAGGCTCCCCATTCGGAAAAGGAGAGCCCAAGCAAGCCATTAAGCCCAGTGATATCGCCCGAGCAGGCAAAGCCGGCGAATCAGCAGAACGCCCCTGTCCGCGACATGCGCGCTCCATTGGTCAACCAGCCGGAGCACGCAAAGCAGCCACAAATCACCAACGTCACGAACAAGTCTGAAGTCAAAGCAAATCCTCAGACGCAGGCACAACCCGCAGCCGGTAAGAAGAACGACGCGCAAAGGGATCAGTCGGCTCCGGCACAGGCTCCGATGTCAAAGAGCCAAGCGCCTACAGCGGAGAGCAAACCGAGCGACGCCAAATCTCAAAACGCGCCGCCAAATACAAACGACAAAGTCAAAGCAAATCCTCAGACGCAGGGACCGCCTGAAGTCTCGCAGAAAAATGATCCGCGAAGGGATCAACCGATCCCCGCGCAGGCTCCAGTCTCTAAGAGCCAAGCGCCCATGGCGGAGAGCAAACCGAGCGGCGCCAAATCTCAAAACGCGCCGCCGACTACAACCAACAGTCCGGCGAATCGCCCGCCTACGGCCACTAATCCTGAGGATCAGCGAAAACAGGCTGAGCCGAAGGGGCAAGAGAAAAAGGGGCAGGAGCAAAAGGGCCAGCAGGCTCAACCGCAACCGAAGCCAGACAAAGATCAGAAAGCGTCGGACAAACCCGCCCAGCAGCCCGAATAATAGGAGCCGGGACTCCTCCTTGAGCAGCGGATACGCGCCGTTCGGTCCTTGGACTCCATTTCCCCGTTTAGCCGTGCCGCGTAACCTTCGGACCTAGGCGCGGATTTAAGATTTAGCGTGTCCTCGGCTTTTATCAAATTTTTTGTATCCCAAGCCTGACAAACAGTTTCAGAGGACGCACAATCGTGGAGTCCATGCGATTCCCCATTCATGGCAAATAGCAACGAGTCCTTTCAACTGCCCGCCTGCGTAATCGGACAAGTGTCCGTCACTGGCCAGAAACGGGGTTGTGGGAAGTGAAAGACGGGTTCTGGGTCGGCTAACCGGAAATTGACCCACTACTGGGGCCGCGGAAACTTGACACGCCACGACGCGGCGAATAGCGTACCAAGTGGACTAGTCAGGGAGCCTGCAGCGTGGCCTCGTTGTTATCACCACAATGGATGCGATTGCTGAATTACGTGCGGCCGTACTCCTTTCGGCTGGCCGTGGGGGTAGTATTGGTGGCCTTCACGGCGCTGGCCGACGGTATCGTGGCGCTGCTGCTTCGGCCGGGATTTGACTACGTCCTTAAACCATCCGTTGCCGGCTCGACGCTGCCGTTGGTGACATTTCCCAACGGTCATACGATCTACCTCAACCGCTTTTTTCCGCCCACCATCCACAACGTATGGACTATTTTCGCCCTGACGGTGGTCTTTCTTTATGTCGCGAAAGGAATCACCGAATATTTGGGTGTCACACAGATTCAATACGTTGGGCAAGCCGCGGTGACCAGGTTGAGAAATCAGGTGTACGCCAAGATCATTCGCCAGCCGATTGGCTTTTTTCAGAGCAACCCGACGGGGCGCTTGCTCTCCACCACCATCAACGACGTGGAGCGCACGCGCATCGCGCTCTCGGAATACCTGGCCGACCTGTTCCAAAAAGGATTCACGCTGATTGTATTTTTGGCGGTCGTTGTCGTGTTGAACTGGAGGATGGCACTGGGAACGGCCGTCCTGGTGCCGCTGGTCGTCGTGCCAGTGGGGAAACTCGGGAAGAAGATTCGCCGCTCGTCGGAAAACAGCCAGACCCGGCTTGGAGACCTCAGCCAGATCCTGCAGGAGACGGTCAGCGGGAACCGCGTCGTGAAAGCCTTCGGAATGGAGGATTTCGAAATCGCCAAGTTCAAGCATACGGCGCAACGGCTGCTGCGCGAAAATATGCGCTGGGCTCGAGCGGCGGCGGCCACCGGGCCGATGATGGATTTGCTGGGCGCCCTGGTCATCCCGCTACTCATCTTGTATGCCCGCGATCAAATCAAGCTCGGCCTGATGACGCCGGGAATCTTTATCGCGTTTCTTTTTGCCATGTTTAATGCCTACATGCCGCTGAAGCGCATCGGCCAGGTGTACCAGCAATTTCAGCTCGCGCAGGGAGCGAGCATGCAAGTATTTGCCTATCTCGACCGCGAAGAAGAGCAGAGCGAACAGCCCGGCGCGAAGCCGCTGCCGCCGTTTGCCCGGGAAATCGTTTTTGAGAACGTGGGCTTTGCGTATGACACTGATTCGAATCATGTGCTCGAGCAGATTCATTTCCGAGCGCACCGCGGAGAAGTGATCGCTCTTGTGGGGTCCAGCGGAGCGGGAAAAACAACGCTGGTGAATCTGCTGCCGCGATTTTATGAGCCCACCTCCGGCGCCATTCGAATCGATGATCTGAACACCCGGGAAGTGACGATCAAATCGCTGCGCGAACAGATCGCCATGGTGACGCAGGAAAACATTCTGTTTCATGACACCGTGTGGAACAACATTTGCTACGGGTTGACGAGTATTCCCAAGGAAAAAGTCACTGCCGCCGCGCAAGCCGCGCTGGCGCACGATTTCATCATGGAGCTGCCTTGCTGCTACGACACCGTGATCGGCGAGCGAGGCACGCGCTTGAGTGGCGGGCAGAGACAGCGTATCGCTATCGCGCGCGCCATCTTGAAAGATTCGCCCATTCTAATTCTGGACGAAGCCACCTCGGAGCTGGATGCGGAGTCAGAGATGTTCGTGCAGAAAGCACTCGCCAACCTGATGGTTGGGCGAACCACTTTCGTCATCGCGCATCGCCTCGCCACGATTCGCCGCGCGGACAAGATTCTCGTCCTGGAAGACGGACAAATCCGGGAAAGCGGAACGCATACGGAACTGATCGCCCGTGGCGGAACGTACGCCCGGCTTCATGAATTGCAGTTTGCGGACGACGACATGCTGGCATCAGCGCAGGCCGCGTCGGCAAAGTCGAATCTTGCGTCGGATTCCCTATGAGCCAAACGACCACCGCACCAACGAAGCAACTGGAATGTTTCTCGATGACCGGATATGCGCAAGCGCGCGCCGAACAGGACGGCTGGGCTGTGCGCGTCACCGTGAAAAGCGTCAACCACAGGTTCCTGGACCTCAAACTACGGATGCCGGAGGGATTTGATCTTTACGATCTGCGATTGCGGCAGATCGTGCGCGAAAAAATCCACCGCGGGCACGTGGAAGTGACCGTAGGCATGGAGCCGGGGAAAGCGGCCCCGGTACAAGTGAATAAGGAGTTGGTGCAATCGTATCTAAAAGCCGCCGAAGCGCTACGCCAGGAGACGAGAGCCGCAACGGATATGGATGTGGTCGCGCTCTTGCGACTGCCCGGAGTGATCACCGGCGTCGCCGCCGCGGTGCCGGAGACGGAAGAAGAACAGGAGCGGCTTGGACGTTTGCTGGACGCCGGCTTGCGTGATGCGCTGGCAAAGCTGGATGATATGCGCCGGGCGGAAGGCCGTCATCTGGTGGAGGAGCTGCGCGATCGCCTGGCTCGCATCGCCGGTCACGTCGAGCAGGTGCGCGGACTCGCCGCGACCTTGCGCCCGGCTTTTGCGCGGCGCTTGGAAAGCAGGCTCAAGGAATTGCTCGGCGGAATGGCCATCGATGCGGGGCGACTCGCCCAGGAGGCGGCGCTGCTTGCGGAACGCAGCGATATCAGTGAAGAATTAGACCGCCTGCGGAGCCATCTGCAGCAGTTCACCAAACTGCTGGACGGCGCCGGGGAGATGGGGAAGAAGCTGGATTTTCTTTTGCAGGAAATGCATCGCGAGGCCAACACCATGCTCTCCAAGACCCCCGGCGTGGAAAGCGAAGCGCTGGCGATCACCGGAGTAGCGCTGGAAATCAAGGCGGAGATCGAAAAACTGCGGGAGCAGGTGCAGAACATCGAATGAGCACGGAGATTGAGATCGCGCCGCTGGTGTTGATCGTGTCGGGGCCGTCGGGATCGGGAAAATCGACTTTGGTGCAGAGAATCCTGGATCTGCCCGGCACGATGCCTTCGATTTCATGTACTACGAGGGCGCGCCGCGCGACCGAAGCCAGCGGGAAGTGCTATGATTTTGTGACGGAAGCGGAATTCGACGCCATGGTCGCGCGTGGAGATTTTCTGGAGCACGCGCGCGTATTTGGAAAACACTCTTACGGCACGCCGAGGAAATGGCTGGAGGAATCGCGGAAAAAGGGACTCGATCTCGTGCTGGAGATCGATGTGCAAGGCGCGGCTCAGGTGAAAGAAAAGCTACCGGAATCGGTGGCGATTTTCATCTTGCCGCCGTCTCGCCAGGAGCTGGAGCGCAGGCTGCGCGACCGCGGCCAGGATTCGAACGAGGAGATTGCGCGGCGGATGGCAAAGGCCCGCGAAGAGATTGCCGCCTTTAGCAAGTATTACGATTTTTGTGTGGTGAATGAGGATGTGGAACGCGCGGGACGCGAAGCGCAGGCGATTGTGACCGCCCTGCGCTGCACGAGAGCGCGGCGGAGGGCGAGAGTGCAACAACTTCTGGCATCGTTTGGGAGGGAATGACTGAGATGATGGTGCAGACAAAAGCTCCGGAGAGCCAGTTTGCGTACGTGGTGCTGGCGGCGAGGCGCGCGCGGCAGCTCATGGCGGGTGCGCCGCCGCTCATCGAGAACCCCAGAACACTGAAGGCCACGCGCATCGCGTGCGAAGAACTGGAGCACAGCCTGATCGAGTACGACTTTACCGAGCCGTCATCGATCGACATGGACAAGGACGGGAATAGGCGGCGGAAGTAGCGGGCTGCGAAAGACAGCGATGCGAATCACGCTTGGTGTGACCGGCGGAGTGGCGGCTTATAAAGCTGGGGAACTCGTGCGCCGTTTGCAGCAGGACGGGTTCAGCGTGCAGGTGGTGATGACTCGCGGCGCGCGGGAGTTTGTCACGCCGCTGACGTTCGCGGCGCTCAGCGGGCAGAAGGTCATTACGGAACTCTTCAGCGATTCCTCCGGCGGGGAAGCGAACCTCGAAAGCGCCATCGAGCATATTGCCGTAGCGCAAAGGACGGATCTACTCCTGGTCGCGCCCGCCACGGCGGATATCATTGCAAAATTGGCGCGTGGCATCGCGGACGACTTTCTCACGACTTTGTACCTGGCATCCACGGCCCCGGTGGTGGTGGCGCCAGCGATGAACGTGAACATGTGGAATCACGCGGCCACGCAGGAAAATGTAGAGACCCTGCGCGCGCGCGGCGTAAAAGTCGTTGACCCCGCCGAGGGCTACCTGGCGTGCGGAATGATCGGCGCGGGACGGCTGGCCGGGCAGGAAGCTATTGTCGCGGCCGTACGCGAGGTGCTGAAAACGCAGCGGGATTTGGACGGAGAGACGGTCTTGATCACTGCGGGCCCGACTTGCGAAGACCTCGATCCGGTTCGTTTCCTCAGCAACCGCTCGTCAGGAAAAATGGGATATGCCGTCGCCGAAGCAGCGGTTCTGCGCGGCGCGAAAGTCATTCTTGTAAGCGGCCCAGTGCATTTGGAAGCGCCATCCGGAGTGGAGCGCATTGAGGTGCGCTCGGCGAAAGAAATGCACCGCGCCGTGATGGAGCGGATTGCCAATTGTTCCGTCGCGATTCTTGCGGCCGCGGTGGCGGATTACCGCCCGGTGGAAAAGCACGCGGAAAAAATCAAGAAGGGCGATGGGCCGCTAACGATTTCTCTCGAGCCAACGACGGATATTCTGGCAGAGGTGGCGAGAAACAAGGGCCAGAAAATCGTGGTGGGCTTCGCGGCGGAGACGGAACACGTTGCGGAGAACGCCCGGAAGAAGCTTTCCGCGAAGAACGCCGACCTTATCGTGGCCAATGACGTCGCCGCCGAAGGCGCGGGATTCGATCATGATACGAATATCGTGACGCTCTTCTCCCGCGATGGGCGCGACCTCGCGCTTCCGAAAATGAACAAAAGCGAAGTGGCGCAGCGGATTTTGGACGAAGTCGCGCGTTTGCGAAGCTCTTTGCACGGAACGGCCGCACTGAAGCGCTCCGGCGTTTGATCCCGCCATGGCCGAGCGCATTTGCGAAACTCTGCAGAAAAAATTGTCCGACCGGCTTGGTTTCTACGAAGACCTCGGAATCCGCTTGTTCTATCGTGACCGCGGAACCGTTGCTGCGCTGAAGAGCGAGCCCCGGTTGGAATTGCCTGCGAAACCCCGTTTCTCAACTCTGGATCTTCAAAAGGACGAGACCTTGCCGAAGCCCGCAGGAAAACCCGCGTTGCAAAAGGCCGCGCCGGTTGTGACGCCAGTGAGTCCGAAGATCGTATCGCTGCCAGTGATTGCAGGACCGTCGCTATTCGAAGCCGTGGACAAGATTGCGGACGACACGCTGCTCAAGATTCGCGAGGATCTTGGCGAATGCACCCGCTGCAAGCTCCATCGCGCGAGGCACAAGATTGTTTTTGGCGACGGAAATCCCAAAGCCGAGCTGGTTTTTGTTGGCGAAGGCCCGGGCGCCGATGAAGATGCGCAAGGACTGCCGTTCGTCGGGCGCGCTGGAAAATTGCTTACGCAAATGATCGAAGCGATGGGACTGCAGCGCAAAGACGTGTACATCTGCAACGTGGTGAAGTGCCGGCCTCCAGAGAATCGCCAGCCGGAAGAAGACGAAGTAAGCACCTGCTCGCCATTTCTTTTTCGCCAGATCGACACGATCGCACCGAAAGTAATTGTTTGCCTCGGCGCCGTCGCGGCGAAAACATTGCTGCAGACCAATCGCGGAATTTCCCAGTTTCGCGGCGAGTGGCTGGAATTTCGCGGAAGAAAATTGCTGGCGACGTATCATCCCGCCTATTTGTTGCGCAATCCACCCGCCAAAAGCGAAGTCTGGAAAGATCTTCAAAAAGTCATGGCCGTCCTCGGCCTCGAAGTGAAGAAAGGCAAGTCCGCGTAATTGACGCCGCCCGCCCCATGTCACTCGATTGGAACAAGGGAGAGTTATACGAAGGGCTGCGCTGCTTTCATTCCGGCGCGTTCTTCGAAGCCCATGAACACTGGGAAACGGTGTGGCTCGCCGCCCAGGAGCCTGAGAAGACGTTCTTGCAGGGGCTGATCCAAGTCGCTGCTGGGTTCCACCACTTTCAGCGCGGCAACCGCGCGGGAACCATTTCGCTGCTGCGATCGGCCTTGGGCCGTCTCGACCGCTATCCCGAAGCCTTCGCCGGCCTCGAGGTCGCGCCGCTTCGCGCAGCGATCCGCCTTTGGCTCGAAGCCCTCGATACAGTCCCGCCGTCTTCTCCGCCGTCCCTCCCCCAACTCCAACTGACCGCCAAGGGGTGACTCCACTAGTGCCGTTCCAACTGGTTCGAACAAATCCCTTCGAAAATACTCTTTCCATGTTCGCGTCCGATCCTTGAACTATCGTTTGGCCAACCAGTTGGAACGGTACTGAAAGCGTGCCTAGCAGGCTCCGTCCGGATTGTGCGCTTGGAAGGTCTGCTATTCCTTCGCAATTAACGCCACGGGCGATGGCAGAATAGACGCATGGGGATTCTGCTGGGGCTGCTCACCGCGCTGACTTGGGGCGGCGCCGTTGGGTTGATGAACTTGCTAAGTTCGTCCTCTCTTACCTTGTAGCCGGCGTGCCCGGACGACGCCTTCTATTAAGTTTGGATCAGAGCACGAGCTGGACGACGCTGGGATCGCAAAAGGCTTTTACTTCCCATGCGCATTGCAGGAATCGAACTTGAAGGAAGCGATTCGAGTACTCCAGTTAAAGTCTCCGGTCGTTTTGTAATACTCCTGCGAGTACCAGAATGTGCAGCCGTCTTGGGGATCCACGGACATGCTGCTATAATCACCCCAGCGTTTGAAACTGCTTACCTGCACGCCAGTCCCGTTCAC
>WNFH01002943.1_pt1 | contig 11990 bp, 11 predicted proteins | sample 5400411 | NCBI WGS metagenome assembly WNFH01 (sample SAMN13153347, study PRJNA577476) | soil metagenome | isolation source: 200 cm saprolite under Douglas fir tree site 2 hole 3 | place: USA:California | collected 2015-04-18
GCTCGGACATGGCGACGAACTTAGCAAACCAGCTACCCCGGATCAATTTGGCAAACGGCGGATCGATGCAAAGTGCCCAGGTCGTGACTCTGAAATCTGGACAACAGATCGCTTCCTCGGTTGACTCAAAATCGCCAATACACTCATCCGTCACTGGCCACTCCCTCCACTTCGGCCTAAGCGCGCCGCCTACGGCGTCGCAGGCCTCCGTTCCGGGGTGGCCAAGGAAACGCACGACATGCTTTAATGGCTAAAACGCTGGCGAGCAAACCTCAGCCCGAAGCTATTCCACTTAACATCAACGATGATGGCGCGTCCGTCCGTGAGGGCCTTGACGGAATGGAGTACATTACTCGGCACGATCGCGACTAAGCCTGCTCGGGCGATCTGCGTTGCGCCGTCGATAGTCAGCTCTAGCTCGCCCTCGATCACCTCGTAGACCTCTTCCTGAGGGTGTGAGTGCTCGTGAATGGACGAGCCACGCTTGAAGTCATAATGTGCATCCCGGCCAACGCGACTTTCCCCATACTTCCGTGTTTAACGAACTAGGCGCAAAGGAATCGCAACTTATTCAGTCCACCCAGCTCTGAACGCTATTCACGGCCAAAGCGGTTCTCGTGCTGCAAAGTTTCGCTTCATAAGCAAGCTGGGGGGACATGATGAGAAATAAATACTTCATTCGTTTGCTGTTGCTCGCGCTCGTTCTAACGGCGATTCCTGCCACCGCGCCCATCGCATCCGCTCAAATCGGCTTCGGTATTTCGGTCGGTTTTGCTCCTCCACCGCTTCCGGTTTACGAGCAGCCGATCTGCCCCGGGGATGGCTACATCTGGACTCCCGGCTACTGGGCCTACGACTACGATGACGAGGACTACTACTGGGTTCCCGGAACCTGGGTCATCGCGCCGCAGATTGGATACCTGTGGACTCCGGGTTACTGGGGTTGGGGAGGCGGCGGATACTTTTGGCACGGCGGATACTGGGGTGAACACGTCGGCTTTTATGGCGGCATAAACTACGGCTTCGGTTATGGCGGTTTCGGCTACGAAGGCGGACGCTGGGATCATGATCGCTTTTTCTACAACACCAGCGTGAACAACATAAATATCACCAACATTCACAACACCTATAAGACGACCGTGATCAACAACAATACCAACATTAGCCGGGTTAGTTTCAATGGCGGCACTGGCGGAATTAATGCGAGTGCGAGGACCGTCGAACTGGCCGCGAATCGTGAACGGCACATCGCAGCTACCTCGTTGCAGGTCCAACACGAGCACATCGCAAGCGCCAATCGCGCGCAATTCGCATCGGCGAACAACGGCCGGCCCGCAGTCGCGGCAACTGCACGTCCCGCAGTATTCTCCCGCGGCGTCGTCGCAGCCACCGCCGCGGGTTCGCGAACAACCAATATCGCAGCAAACACAAATCGCCCTCCGAACTTCGCTCGGCCCACTTCCAATGTCACGTCACGCGCGACCAACAACCTCGGCCGCACCTCAACCAACAGCAATAGTGCAATCCAGAACCGCAACGCTCAACGCGACAATGCCTTCGCGCATCCGCAAAATAACCAGACCCGCGCACAGGGCAGCTCCGGTTCGTTCGCGAACCTTCCGCCCAGCAATGCCACGCGTCAACAGCAGTTCAATACGCAACGCAGCGCACCGCACAATACGCAAAACAATTCTCGGCAGTTCGCCAACCGGCCTCCATATTCGGCTCCGGCGCAACGCAGCGCACCGCACAATACGCAAAACAATTCTCGGCAGTTCGTCAACCGGCCTTCGTATTCGGCCCCGGCGCAACGCAATAGTGTGACGCGCCCGCAATCAAGTCCGGCGTTCCATCAGAACCCGCAACCCAGTCCCGCGTTCCGCCAGAGTACCTCGCACGTTGCACGGCAGGTTCCAGCCCGTCAGTACGCAACACCGCAGCAGCATCCGGCCCCGTCGTACTCCAGCCGGCCCTCTGCGCCACCGTATGCAAGTGCGCCTCGCCAGCAAAGCGTTCCGCAGCGGTCCGCTCCGCAAAGTCAGCCTCGCGCCGACTCACGCCCTACTGGCGGCAAGAACGGAGGAAATCAGAGTGGCGACCGCCGCTGATCGGGTAAGTAGGATTAAACGCTAGGATTACCGGGGCAATCATTCGGCTTCTTCCCGGAGGGTCGACTGTTACGAAAATGTAACGGTAGCCGTGGAAAATTAGTGAGAACTTGCGAACAAAAGGTGAATAAAGAAGAGAAGTTGACTCTCACGCTTCATCGCAACTTGCTGATTCTCCTCGGAAAACTCCCGCTCCGGTAAAGTATTAGTAAGTAATGCTACGTGGCTGTTAACCGTCAGTACTCAGAGTTGATCAGAAGTTGCTGTCGAATAACTCTCCGCATCGCAAAGGGTTAAGAGATTTTCTGACCATTCGGTTGCGAGCCGAATGGCCCTAGCACCGATTGCTGCATGCCGGCGCTGCTCCGATTCCTGTTTCACAAGAATGTCACGCGTATCGTAGAGGTGTGCGCGTTGCGTGATTCAGAGATTTACCGCTGCGGAACTGTCAACATGTTCTTACTTCGATTCTTCGTAGCGCTTTCTTCAGTCGCTCTTTGCAGACGTGTTCGCGCAACGCCGATCCATTCGTGTGTCCACTCCCCGTCGACACCCTCTCACGCAACTTTCCGTCGGCGTTCTTGCGGTTACTTGTGGCGCTGTCGACGATCTCCACGCGCATCCTCTCCAATTCGCCGGTGCTCTTCCAGCTCTCGACTGGGTACGAAACTGCCATTCAAATCCCATAACTCAACGCGTCCGCCGCAAACGCCAGCGGCTTCCTCCTAGTCTCCTAATCGAAAACGCCTCGGGTCTATTTCTCGCGGCAGTTTGTATGATATACGATACGCGGTACCGGACTCTATGATATGATTCATATACGAGACACAATACAAGTGGGACACAATTGTCTCGTATAAAGGACATGGCTACTCGGACTTACGGCAGCGTTTTCTTCAAAAAGCAGGTCGCAGGAACACTCGAACAGGTTCCCGACGGCCGCTTTGCGTTTACCTACGCCCCAAGCTACCTCGTTGGCGATGGTGCGCAGATCGCCTATACGCTGCCGCGCCAGGCGGAGCCACACTACAGTTTCAGCCTACATCCCTTCTTCGACAATCTGGTCGCCGAAGGATGGCTGGCGCGGGCACAGGCGCGCGCCCTCGGAATCAGGGGAGATGACCGTTTCGCGCGGCTGCTGGCGTTCGGGTTGGATTGCCCTGGCGCCGTCTCTGTGGTCGATCCGAAGCCGGCAAGCACACCCGATCTGACGCACGGTACAGGCGAGGAGATTGCAGCGCTCACCAATCGAGCCTCGATTTCGGGCGTCCAACCGAAATTGTTTGCAGTGCAAGAAGGCAAGAAGTTCCGTCCGGCCCAGCGCGGCGAGCCGAGCACCCACATCGCGAAACTTCCTTCCCCTGAATTGGAACACCTGGTTGAGCTGGAGTACCTGACGACCAGCGCGGCAAGAGTTCTTCTGCCGAAGGATGAAATCGTCGAGGTCGAAATTGCCCCGGTCGAGAAGATCCATGGGGAATGCTTGCTGGTCCGCAGATTTGATCGCATGGGGAGCGGCGAGAAAATCCATTTTGAAGAGTTCAATCAACTCCTGGCGCGGCCTTCCGAGGCCAAATATGAAGGCTCGTATGGAGAGATGGCAGGGTTCATCCGGGAGCAGCAGACACAGCAGCGTGAAATAGATATCGACAAGCTCTTCCGGCGGGTTCTCGTGTGCATTTTGTTGGGGAACAACGACGCGCATTCAAAAAACTTTGCGCTGTTGTACACGCAGGAAGGTTTCCGGCTTGGTCCGTTCTACGACGTCGTTGCGCCGAGCGTGTATCCACGGTTTCGTCGAACGGGGCTGGCGCTGAAGATAACACCGGGCACCAATCCACACTCGCTGAGCGACATTGGTCCGAAGCATCTATCACTTTTGGCAAAGTCGTTTGGATTAAACAATGCGGCTCTCGAGCTTGCCGTTTCGGATCTGAAACGGCAGCTTGGAGCAGCGAAGGAAGCGGTCCGGGAGTCCAAAATCGGTAGTGCCCAACTGAAAAAACAACTGATCGATCTCATGGGAAAACGATGGAACGGAACGTTCGCCTCAATTGGGAAGTAATCGTGCGCCAGGCGCGAAAGCGGCGCAAGGAACGCGGTCTCACGCAGCAGCATCTGGCGGCATTGGCCAATGTGGGGCGTTCGACGTTGAACCGTTTCGAAAACCAAAAAGGAGATGTGACACTTTCGTCCGTTCTGCGAATCCTTGGTGTATTGGACATGCTCGACCGGAAGCAGGAGGGAACGCTTCGCGTGAAGGCGTCGGAAACACAGAGCGGCGCATTCGATGTCACGTTCATACCGAATTTTGGCGGCGACCTGCGAGCAGCAAAAACTTTGGCCAGCCGCGAAGCCTTGGAGAAATTCCTTTCGGATCTTGGTGTACCCGAAGAAACACAGGAGCGTGCAATCGGTGAGGCCGATAGCCGGGGAAGCGGATCCATCCCCCGTTTGCAGGTCAGTCAGACAGAAGTCGAAGAAAACTGGCCCAAGGTGAGTAGATAGCGCTCGTCTGCGATTCCCGAACAAATTTAGCTTGTGCGGATGCGGCAACAACGGTCTCGGGAACCGTCGCCTACGAGTGCTTCTTCCTGAGTCGGTAAGCGAAACTCGTAGTCATCGCGAGCAAGCATTCGGTTCCCTGCCGAATGGTCGTTCAATTCGAGGCACGCAAGAGGGACGCGCACACCTCGTGTCGAGTGACGCCTCAGTGGCCGAAGTCATTTCCAAATTGCGCGTGCCCTTCGCGTTATGAGCCAAATCACTGCTGCTGCCGCAATCGCCCAAAGGGCAACAATAACGACTGCGGCTGTTCGATTCACCGGCCTGCCCTGTGATCGAAGCGTTGGGCGAGTGTGGCCAACCAATATCGCTCGCAAGATCGTTATGTCCAAGACGCCCAGTCAGGAAATTACTGCGATGCGAAAAGCTCTTCTTCACGCCCCCGTGCTCTCTGATCTCTATCGATGTCTGCAAGGGCGGCATCTTTCCGATCTGCCGCCTTTGATTGAATCGATGAAGTCCCCGGCCGCGATTTCATCCGCGGATATGCATGCCCTGGTGACGGTCTTGATTCGGTCACTCGCTGACGCGAATCTGTTAGAAGTTGTCGATGGCGGACAGCGTGTGATCGGGTGCCTGCACAGGTCGTGATGACGGAGTCAGCGCGCCATTGCTTGTCAGGAACTCGACTCGCTGCGCTCTGCGCGGGACGATCTTGAGACCGCCGACGCGACAGCGTTGCAGGTTGAACGGCTTGGCAGTCTCCGTTACCTCGTTCTCGAAACCGCTAAATAGCTAAATCAGCGTTTAGTGTTGCTTGGTTCGTGTTGTCGATTTACAGCGCTGGCCGTGACGGCGGCACATCGCTGAAGGTCACACGTACGCCGCGCTCGGAGTTGAGCTGAGTTGTCCGAACGAGATCCAAATCGTTGAGAGCACAGACGCCGCGAGTGCCACTGGGCAAAAGATAGTCCAGGCGATCACCATCTAGCCAATAGTCGGTGACAGCGTAGATGGTTTCATTTCGAAGAGCGAGCAGGGTAAGCGACTTCGCCGCAACCCGCGTTTCAGGCTTCGCATGCGAACCGAGAGAAGCTTGCACGAAGGCCGGATCCACGGAAAGCACATATTTTGCGTTCGATGCAGTCGCGGTTGCAGGGGCTGCTTCGCGCGCCGGAAGGGCCGCTGGCTGCGGCAGGGGTCGCGCGAAATTCTGCGCGTGAGGTGGCAGCCAATCCCGCGAATTATAGATAGCGGCAAACTTCGGTATGCTTACATCTTCCATTAATCTCAAAGTAAGTACTTCTTCTCCCTTAAGCGTGGGACGCGGCCCGCGAGCAGGCAGCATGACCACTTTCCACGGCCAGAGCGGCGGAAAAAGCCATTCGATGACGTCGCGTTTCGCGTGGCCCTTGCCTCGGATGTCGCCTTGCTTGTCCACAGGGTAGTCGCGCGCGGCGACTATTTTGGCGTCGAGAGGAAACTCGGAATTCGGGACCGCGATGCGATCGAAAACGATTTTCAAATAACCTTTGCCGAAGAAGTGGCCCGGATCCTTTTCCGCCTCAAGGTGTCCGCCCATGTACGCTCCGCGCGGAAAAACGTTGTGACCAAACACCTGCACTGCGGCGAGATGGCACAGCACAGGGTCGCCCACCTGCGCGGTGGCCGAAGAGAAATTAGGTTCGCTCATGGTGCAGCGAAGGAGTGTACCCGCCGGCACAATAGTGTCTTGTGCCCGCGAGGTGGGTGAAACGAGTAAAGGCAAGGAGAATGCAAGAAAAACTACAAACGAAGAAGTGTTGAGTCGCATGGTATTCCTCCCGAGTACGGTTCGGACAGCGGGCGGACACACAATGCATGGAGCCGGGCGGGAAAGATCCAAAAGCTGCCTGAACCAAAAAGACGTTCAGCGCGCGGAATCTACTCTGATGCGAAAACCAAAGCAAGAGCAAATTCAGAGAGGAAATTTTGGTTTTGAGCGCAATCTTTTCGAGCCGATTCAGTTGCGAGGCGAAACGGATTGGCAGCTAGCAGACACTACCAAGAGTTTGCAAGTGAAGGCTATTTCGGCCCGACTAGGGGCTCTCCATCCGAGGCAAGTTATTGAATCCAAACAACAGGGCCTGAGACGGCTCTCTTTTGAAAACCGTTGTCGGCTGCCACGTCATTCATTGAGCGAGGTCTCGACCATCCGTTGGTCGGCGTAGCCACGCTATAGCTGTTAGCAGGCTTCCGTTGCTTGGTGTAGGGCGCTGAATGGGCCCAAGAATCAAGCCGCCGAGAATGCCCTTGCTTGTTGTCGTAATCTCGACAAAGAACACATCATAGGCAGTCGGGCCTAGGTCTTGTGGATTTTCTTCGTTGACGCGTGCTCGATACCGAAACACGTTGCCGTACTGATCTGTGCGTCGACTCTCTTTGTAGCTGAGACTTATGGAGTTCACACCGAGTGACGGGAGTGTGTGCAGTTCCTCCGGCTGCGAGATACCGTCGTGGTTGGTGTCAACCCAGATACGAAGGAACTCGAAGATGCTGTCCTTAGAATCAATGAGGCCATCCCCGTTGCCTCCATTCTTGGGGTCGTCATAGACGGCCAAGGCGGCGAAGCCATTTGGAGCGCTTGAGACAGGCTGGGCTGTGAAGTTTCCAAATAGTTGCTTGCCGCTATGGACCAAGCCGTCGGTGCCGGGCAGCGCCAAAAAGCCGTCGTCCGAGCCCCGGGCCGTCCACCCCATTTGTACAAGATTGCCGGTTCCAGAAATGTCGAAAAAGACCCCATCCGCGGCACCGGTTAGGTCGAACCCATTTCGGTCCAGGTCAAGCACGATGGGCGAAGCGCCGCAAGGTATACATGTCCGCGAGCCAATTGGGCAGTCAGGATTGCAACCGGGGATCTGTGTCGGCGGCGGATTGTAGACACTGTGGACGGTGCTGTTGTCACACGAAGTAGGACCCGGAAGACCGAACGTTGTATCGTTCCAGTCGGGAATGATACAAAAGCTGTGGCCTGTTGCCTTTGTGCCAAAGAGGAGCGCTGTGTCTAACACGGTAGGCAACGGGGCCTCCATCTTCGCTTGTTCGCTTGCGGCTTGTTCCACTGGACGCGGAATGCAAACGAATTCCGTTTGGAACGCGATCAAAGCTCCATGGAGACGTCGGCCACGGGGAAGCAATCGGATACCTCTGGCCGGCCTGCTGGCTACGCTGCGACCCGAATCAGCTCCAGTCTGAACGGTAGGACTAGCAAATTCGGATGGTTGCAGGCCTCTGCAACCAGAAATTATTCTGTCCCAATAAGTTCCGTGTAACCTGCAACCATCCGAATTGACAATTGAGAGCCACCAGTCCTGCTTGTGGTAAATCAGCACATAGTTTCCCAGTAGCCCGCCCGCGATCAGCAAACACCATGCGACATATCGTTACCAATCTTGCGGCTGACATCCGCGACGCCCTCCCAAGGCGTTTCTCTGAGCTAGCCGTGTTCGACGCGCGCCTTTATATCCGAGTACGCCGCATCGATGAGCCTGCTTAGCGCTGCGGCATTCGTGGCCGTTCCCGGTCTCAACTTCACGTGGCGCATGAACTTGCCGGTGCCTTGCAACAAGTGAGCCGGATCCGGCAGCGCTGCGCCGTGAAAGAACCCCACGTTTACGTGCGAATGGAATACATTGACGTAGCCAAAGGGCGCATCTCCCAAACATGCCACCGGACAGCCGTCATGCAAGAGTTCCCGGACTTCGTCCCCGCATTTTCGCATCACCTCAAACCACTGATGCGCGATGGCTCCCAATTCACCTGCATGCTCTTTCATCCACGCATCGATGGTGGGATCCCGCTCGACAGCGCCGTTGAATCGCAGCAATTCCGTTCTCATCGTCGCTCCACATCAAGATCGGCGACCACAAACTCGCGGAGCTTCCACAGGTTTGTCCTCGGGCTCGGAACCGATCTTCGCGTGCACGGGCCTCCACTCTCTGAAGAGTTCGTTTACTCAGCCTTGCTGCCGAGATTGAGCCAGAAGGCCGCCGCTTCGCCGGGACTTTGGAATCAGCGGGGATGTTCTCTCATGGCATTTTGAGAGTTACCCGCTGGTTCCAGGGTGCCACACTTTCCTCATACTCCATGGGATCGCCGAAACCTTCGGTTTGGACGCCGAGTTGGCGTAGAGCGTCCAAGGCCATCAATCGGCGATGCGCGTTGAATGTCATGATATGGGCGAAGACGCCGCCGTACGTGAAGGTCTCCGCCGGTTCGCACAGAGCGTCGACGAACGTATCATCCCAGCCGGAGCGGTTTCGGATGTCACCGAGAATACGACGCAGTTCGGCATCCGTCTTTTCGAGCCTTTGCAGCAGCGCTTGCGGGGAGCGCTGCGATTTGGGAGGGCCGTTCATATCCATATCGGCTCCGGACAGCGCGGCGGTCCAGACTTCCTTAGTGAAGATAATGTTTTCTAACAGCTGCCTTAGAGTCTTATTCGACTCTCGCCAAGGCAGCAGCTCTACGACCGTGGGCAGCGGCCGATCCAATTGTTCCTCTGTCAAAGTACCCGCGTATCCCAGCAAACGCCGCGTGTGCCAGGAGTCGTTGCCTGCAAAACGATCGAATAAATCCATGTCTTTTCCTCCTTTTGTTGACGAACCAGGGGCAAAAAAGTGAATTTTGTTGGGCGCCGGCAAATGAAAGTGCGGATCACGCATGCGCCGGTAGATGCTGGGAGAAGTCCGAAAAGCTTTTCGGAAAGCGCGAGTGAACGCCTCCAACGAACCGTAGTTGGCGTCCAGGGCAACGTCCGTGACCGACATTCCGGTATGCCCCAGTTGATATGCTGCTCTTTCCAACAATAGCCGTCGTCGCATGGCTGCCGGAGTTTCTTCGACCACGGTTCGGAACAACCTGTGGAACTGCGTGCGGCTTTGATACGCTTGGCGCGCCAGATCTTGCGTTTTCGCCGGAGTGTCCAGGGAGTTCGCGACAATTGCAGAGAGGCGGTCTGCCGTGTCCTGACCATCCGCTTTATTCATGCGTCCGGTTCCTCATCTTGAACGAATCATAGACAAAAGATGACGCCTCCCGCCTGATCGCACGTACCAATCTTCTACCCTAAAAGCCGGACCAAGGCGAATGAACACATGGATACTCGACACCGCGATTGCACGATTACTCTCCACAAACGCCGTTGTGTTGACGACGGCCTAACTCCCAGATGGTCGGCGATCCGGAAGCAATCCCAGCAGCAGCCTGACGGTGTGGTGGCTTGGGTAAGCTGAATTCGGGAACGGTGTTCCCCTTCCAGACGTTGCCGCGGCCGCGCTATTTCAGATGAAGGTTGAAGATGCCGAAGAGGTAGATGGCGCTGCCCAAAGAAAGCATGGCAAGAGTAACGACAGCCAGAGGCGTGCTGAAGAGTCGTTTTTTCTGGGGTTGGCGTTGGTCCAGGGCGGCTCGGTATTTTTCTATCCACTCCTGCTCGTGTCTGGTTTGACCAAACGACGACTGAATGGACACCTGGAGCCGGCGACGGTCGTCCTGCTCCAGCGCCACGAACCGGAAAGGCTGTTGACTCACAGAGACCGGTTTCAGCATTTCCGCGGTGCCAAGCACCGGCCCGGTCGGGGTTACAAACATCAGCTTTACATGAGAATCCGTCTGCACCGGTCCGGGCAAACAGAGCCTGCCACCGGTGAGCGAGATGACTTCCAGCTGTGCTTGAGTTCGGCGTCCGTCTTCAAATCGAAGGACAGCAGGCGTGACGTCGGCCAAATTGCATCTTGGAGCGCGACCGTCAGGGTTAAGTTGGGGGAGGGCGTTCACAATTCTGAGTATGCTACTGGCCCCTGCCAAGTAGGAGATTACGGAAGGACCTACGGAGTACGGTTACTTAGTCTCGGATTGACTTGCGGCCCAAGCCGCTTTTCTCGCGATCAGCATGAGCCCAGACGGACTGGCGTCTTTTCCGACTCCGGCCAGGCGTTTCAGGATGGAGACTTCACCGGCCCCAGGTAGTGGTCGTACCAGTCGAGCGTCTCCTTGATGATATCGTTGCGGGCCGGAAGGTGACCAACGTCGAATAGGGCGTGACGCTTGTCCCGGGGTGGAGTCCCCAGGAGACGAAACATCGGTATCTGGCAGGTATTGAGAGGAGTGTCGAAATCGTATTTGCCGTTGATCATCAGGAACGGAACGGTCACGCGTGAAACAAAGTTCAGGGTGTCGGCCTCCGGAGGAGGGCTCTCCGGATACAGTCCGCCGCCAATGACTACGGCGACTTTGATGCGCTTCTCCAGAGCCAGCAATCGGGGCGAACCTGAGGCTCCCGAGCTGACGCCGTAAAAGCCCAGCCGGTCGTGGTCGATGTCGGTCCGCGACTCCAGGTAGTCGACAGAACGGAAAAAATCCTTGGCCCGCTGAATGGTCAGCTCCCGCCAGACATTAGGACCCTCGGAGGTCTCGACATGCCGCTCATAGGTTCCTTTGTAAACTGGAAGGAGTAGAGCCCGTCCGCTGCGGATGATGAAATCCAGAAAAACCATCTCTACGTTCTCGCTGGACCGCTCGTCAAACGCGCCGGCGTGAGGAAAATAGATGATGGTTTGATAGGGCGGTGCGACATTCTTCGGCAGGAACAGATTGGCGAGAATTCGTTCGTTACCGTAGGCGGCGTTATAGGTGATCCGCTCCCGTTTCCAATACTCCGATGTGTCGTCCACCGATTCCACGTGCGGCTTCAGGTCGGTCTGGTCATAGGCGTAAAACGCCTTGTAAATATTGAAGATCTGGTCGGAAACCGGTTTCTCCTTGTTGAAATCCCGCGTCAGGTGCTGGATGGGGCGAGTGAGCGCCTCGGGTGGTGAACCGCCGACATTTTTCATCAGCCGGATTCCGTAAGTGGGAAGCCGGCCAAAGGGAGACTGCGCGTCCTCGTCTACGAACATATAGACAGCTTCGTTATACCCTCCGCCGAGAATGTAGCGGCGATCGCCCGACTGGTTCCAGCACCATTCCTTGACATTGCCCGCCATGTCATACGAACCGTATGGGCTGATTCCTCCGAGGCTGCCGACGCTGACCGGACCGTTACCGGAAAAATTGCTCAAGCGGACGTTGTCGGCAAAAATGCTGGGCCCGGCGGCGTTATACCACTGGTAGACGGTGGGCAGGCTCTTGCCCAAGAATTCGGCGTAGGCCGCGGCCTCGTACCAGCTCACACCCGCCACGGGAAAATCATCCTGGCCTTTCGGGTAGTCTCCCAATGCCCATGTAGCTGGGCCTGGCCGTCCGGTGCGGTCGCGAAACTCCTCGAGTGCTTGTTCCCACGTGAGAATGTGTCCATCCTTCACGAAAGGCTCTTTCCAGTACTCCGGTTTCTTGTAG
>WNFH01002944.1_pt1 | contig 11989 bp, 10 predicted proteins | sample 5400411 | NCBI WGS metagenome assembly WNFH01 (sample SAMN13153347, study PRJNA577476) | soil metagenome | isolation source: 200 cm saprolite under Douglas fir tree site 2 hole 3 | place: USA:California | collected 2015-04-18
TCGCATTTCAGGTTCCGGGCAGAAGGAGTAAGAGGTGAAGAAGCTCTATATCGGTAATCTTCCGTTTTCCGCGACGGAAGAGCAGCTCAACGAGTGGTTCACGCAGGTCGGTGTAACACCTTCGGGCGTCAATCTGATTCGCGATCGTTTTACGGGACAATCGCGCGGGTTCGCCTTCGTTGAAGTGACCAATGACGAAGACGCGGATCGCGCCGTGAACTCCCTGAACGGTCAGAATTTCGGCGGGCGAAACCTCGTGGTGAATGAAGCACGTCCCCAGGCAGAGCGCGGCGGCGGCGGCGGTGGCGGGCGCGGCGGGTACGGCGGCGGACGCGGGGGCCATGGCGGTGGCGGCGGTGGGCGTGGCGGCCATGGTGGCGGTGGCGGGCGCGGCGGCGATCGCGGCGACCGCGGCAATCGCTGGTAAGCAGGCACTGCGAGTCTGAAAGCGCAGCGCCCCGGCATTGGTCGGGGCGCCTCAGTCCCTCTCAGAGAATCCTCAGGGGTACGTCTGCGTCAATCATCCGTCGTTGCAGCTCTCACCTTCGCCGGTTCAGCTCGTCCAATCCTATGGGAAGGTAGCCAGCAATAAATTGCTGTCCGCGGACAAGACTTCGTGAACGGTACATCGCGCTGGTCAATATGCACGAATGTGTGTAGTATGCCGCGGCATGTAACCGTCTTTGTGGTTCGTCAGCAGGAACTCAACGGGACTGTGGCCGTGATGAAGACGCTGCCCGCTCGTCCTCGCCGGCCTGTTTCGTGAAACCATTTGTCCCGTAACGTGTTTGAAACAACAGGGAAGGAAAATAGGTTGCCGGCCGGTTTATGAAGTATATGAATAGGCCGGAGAACATCGGTGTTGTTCCTTGGAGATGGGATGCGCCGCGAGGCTGGTGAACCTTATCGGCCGGGCGCGCATCCAAAGGGTAGAGGCAGACGTATTACCGAATAGGTTGACCCCGACCGAGTCGGGGTCAAGCATGAAATGACGACTTGGCACAAACGCGATTGGGAACAGTTTTACGAGCTGGCGCGGCGCCCCTGGCAGCGTCACCGCCCGCCGCGGCCGGTTTACCCGACTGGCTTGAATCGCGTGCTGCCCGCACAGGGTTTCAGTTTGTCGGAGCTGGACGACGCGGGTGTGGATCTCGACCTTGCCGAGCGCCTCGGTCTGCCGGTGGACGCCGGGCGCATCGGCGCTTACGGTCCCAACGTCACCGTTCTGCGCGATTTCATCCGATCTTCGCGGCAGCCGCTGTAAACCTCCTCAAGACGTAATTGGAAATTCGCCGAAGGTGTGTGTTTGTGTGGAACGCCGGAACTGCGTAAAATAGGGGTTTCGCGTCGACTCGATGGCTACACCGTTCCATATCATCTCGAATGCGCCGGCGATGCCGGTGCTCTCGCCGGGCGCGCATCCCCGGCCGGATTGGCTGCGCGTCAAGTTTTTCGGCGGCGAGCGCTACCAGGACCTGAAGCGCATCATGCGCACGCTCGACCTGCATACGGTCTGCGAGAGTGCCCGCTGCCCTAACATGGGCGAGTGCTGGGAACACGGCACCGCGACGTTCATGATTCTGGGGGACATCTGCACACGCGCTTGCGGGTTCTGCGCCGTGCCTTCGGGCAAACCCGTTGGCCCGCCGGATGAGGAAGAACCATTTCGCGTGGCGGAAGCCGTGGCAAAGATGGGGTTGCGCTACGCGGTTGTTACTTCGGTGAACCGCGACGACCAGGCCGACGGCGGCGCGCACATTTTTGCGCGCACGATCGAAGAGATTCGCCGCCGCGTTCCCGGCTGCAAAGTCGAAGTGCTGATTCCTGATTTTCGCGGTGATTGGAAAGCGTTAGACGTCGTTCTTGCCGTGCGCCCGGATATTCTCAATCACAATACGGAAACCGTGCCGCGGCTCTACCGGCAGGTCCGCAAAGGCGCTGTTTATGAGCGTTCCCTCGAGCTGCTGCGCCGCTCCAAGGAAGCGCATCCTGAAGTTCCGACCAAGACGGGCCTGATGCTCGGCCTCGGAGAAGAAAAGAACGAAGTCCTCGCCACGATGCAGGACCTCGCCGCGCAGGGCACCAACATTCTCACGCTCGGACAGTATCTGCAGCCCACTCGCGATCATCTACCCATCGTTCGCTACGTGCATCCCGATGAATTCGCCGAATACAAAGTGCTCGGCGAAGCCATGGGGTTTAAGCACGTCGAAGCCGGCCCGTTGGTGCGCTCTTCCTACCACGCTTTTGACCAAGCCGAATCAGCCGTCAAGTAGCATCGGTATCCTTGCCCGTACATTTTCTTGCTCATGCAGACTTGAGACTCAACAGAGAAATGTACCTGTCTTTTCGGATTCGCTTCGGGGAGGCCGTATCCCTAAGAACCCGTGGAGAGTAAGTCTTGAGCGCGAAGGTTGACGTCAAAAGCTACTGCTTCATGCGCGGCCCGAGCACAACAAGCCCTATGCCGGCTACCAGGAGAATTATCGAAACCGCTGCCGGAATTTGCGCGGTTTTCTCTTCGTCCACGGTTGCTTTAATGGGACCGAGTTTCGCTACTTCTTCCTGCTGGTGATAGTTGAAACTAGGGTGGACGAGTCCAATCACACCCAAGACCAGGAGGATGACTCCGAGAATGATGACGAAGCTCTTCATAGGCTAAATCCTATCGCAACCGCCCTGATGTACGCGAGAAATGCCAGCAAACGCAGCCCTGCGCCGGTTCGGCGCGAGGCTGTTTTGATTGAATTACAGAAGCTTACGAACGGCTGGCTGCTGTTGCGGCTGCGGCTTTCTTGGCGGCCTTGGCTGCCGTGGAGGCCTTGCGGCGACGCTTGGTTTTTGGCGGAGTCGCGGGCGCTTCGCCGATTAATTCGGCGGTCATAATGCTCGTGACGAACAACTTGGGACCATGATCGTCAAAATCCACGGCGGTGCGTTCCTGGTCGGAAGCGGTCACGATACCCAGGCCGTACATTTCATGCTTAATTGTCTGACCTTCCTGCATTACTTGCACAACATCCTCCTTGACCGCCCTCGCTGATAATCTCGATTCGAATCTCTTGGAGGAGAAGCCCCCGAATCGGTCGGGGGGCTCTCCTGTCAGAGACTAGAGGCTGGTAACGTTCTCAGCCTGGAGGCCCTTCGGGCCTTTCTTCACTTCAAACTCCACCGCCTGACCTTCGTTGAGGGACTTGTAACCGTCCATCATGATCGCTGAGAAGTGTACGAAAACATCTTCTCCCGTCTGGCGCTGGATGAATCCGAAGCCCTTCGAAGCATTAAACCACTTTACTGTTCCCTGTTCCTTCACTTGCCAGCCTCACATGCGCAACTCCAAGCGGGTCGGAGTCGCCAATATTGGAATTGCGTTGCGTCTCTTGGTCCGTTTCCTGGCGGCCGAAAAGCTTGTCCTTCCAGCCCCTTGAACGGCTCAAAAGGTAGTACAAGAGCAACAAACGCTAGGTAAAGAATACCACAAAAGGGACTCCCTGTCCACGGTCCCGAACTGGGGACGGAAACCCCAACCGACCATTTAAGTGAATGAAAATAATGCAGTTATTCGACGTTCAGGGCGCGAAATGACTCGCAGTAGCGGCAGGAACGGCTTACTCTAGGGATTCGGGCTGAAGGCTCAAATCCCCCTCGCCCGAGGCCTTCTTTTCCCAGTACTTGCCGATCCAAGCCTCCCAGCTCTTCCCAGCGGCAGTGTCCCGGCCGGTGAAAGCAAGTGCCGCTATATCGGCGTATGGAATTCTCAACTTTTGGGTGGAATCTTTGGGCAGCACTCTCACAAAACTGTTGGTAAGGGATGAACCGGTCGTCCGATCGAACAGGTAGCCTTCGATTTTTGAATTATCTTTGAGAGTTAGCGTCACATCGCCGCGATAGTCGAAGGCTTTTTCCAGGGCAACGCGCAACTCTTCTTCTGTGGCCAGCTTGGGTACCCAACCTTGCACGCTTTCATGAATGGTGCCGGGGGCCACTTCCAGCGTGTCGGGGTTTAGCGGAGATCCTTCCGTGTGACTCGGCCGATCGGCGTGTCGCGGGCCCGTCACGCGCGTGTCTCCTCGAGCTGGCTCTTGTCCGATTGAATCTGAACGAGAGGGTTGTAGGAGTGCACTGGTTTCACCGGCTCATTCAACATCGCCAGCGCATCCGAATCGTTGTATTTGGTGGACAACTCTGCCTTTACGGTCGCCCATAGTCCACGCAGGCCGCTGAAGGTATGATCCACGGCCGAAGCTTCGTATCCGCTGTGCACCATGCAGTTCGCGCACTTCGGATTGCCGGACTCGGTGCCGTAGTTCTGCCACTCGGTGGTGTCGAGCAGCTCCTGGAACGTATCCACGTACCCGTCCTGCAGCAGGTAGCAGGGCTTCTGCCAGCCGAAGACGTTGTAGGTCGGCATTCCCCACGGAGTGCAAGCATAGGTTCGCTTGCCCATCAGAAACTCGAGGAACAGCTTTGATTGGTTGAACTGCCAGCTCGCTTTGCGATTCGACAAAATGGCCCGGAACAAGCGCCGCGTGCGAGCCCGTCCGAGGAAGTGCTTCTGGTCGGGCGCCTTGTCGTAGGAATAGCCGGGGGACAGCATCATGCCTTCAACGCCCAGATCCATCATTTCGTCGAAAAACGCGCGGACGCTCTTCGGATCGGCGCCGTCGAACAACGTTGTGTTCGTAGTGACGCGGAAGCCCTGCTTTATCGCTTCTCGGACGCCTTCGATGGCCAGATCGTAGCCACCCTCGCGGCAAACGGAAAAATCGTGATGCTCTTTCTGCCCGTCCACATGCACGGAGAACGTCAGGTATTTGCTGGGCTTGAAAAGATGCAGCTTTTCCTTCAAGAGAAGCGCGTTAGTGCAAAGATAGATGTATTTCTTCCGCGCGACCAGGCCCTCGACAATCTTCTCGATCTGCGGGTGCATCAGCGGCTCGCCACCGGGAATGGAAACCATCGGTGTGCCGCACTCATCCACGGCCTTAAGACACTCTTCCGGGCTCAATTCCGTTTTCAAAATGTGTGCGGGATATTGGATTTTGCCGCATCCCGCGCACGCCAGATTGCAGCGGAACAAAGGCTCCAGCATCAGGACGAAGGGATAGCGCTTTCGCCCCCTTAGCTTTTGCTTGAGGACGTACGTCGCAACCGTCCACATTTGTGAAATCGGTACGGGCATCTTTCCTGCTTATCTCCAAAATGGTGCAGCTGTGTACCTGCGGCCCCTAGGATCTATTCGATCCGGGGGAAACCGCGAGGCACTATTGTAACCGAGAATCCGCGAATTTCGCGCGACTGCTTTTACTCAGATGCAAACGCCTGTTCCTTCGTGGCACCGTAACTGCACTTTGGTACCGGATGCTTCCTCATGCGCAAACGGACTGTCTGGCTGGACCGAAAGGCTTCGCAACCGCTTCAGGGGTAGAATCGACTCATATCCGAGGCAAAGAAACTGTTGCACTTATGCCCCGAAAGAATCTCCTGAGTCTTTTCGCAGATTTCGCCCGTTTCGCCGGCGGTGTCGCTGTCACGCAAAGACGCGGCTACCGTCGGGAAAAGCTGACGTATACAGAGCTTTACGGGAAGGCTCTTTTCTGGAGTCATGCGCTCGCCGGGCAGGGCGCTCTCCCCGGTGATCGCGTCCTTCTTTGGGGTCCCAACTCCGCCGAATGGGTTGCCTGCTTCTGGGGAATTCTCCTGCGTGGTGGGGTCGTTGTCCCGATGGACGCAGCCGCGGCCCCCGATTTCGTTCAGCGCGCGATCAAGAATGCCGGCGTGAAGCTCATTCTGCGCGACCGTCAACAGTTGGAACTGCCCGGCGCGCCGCCGTCGATGATCATCAACGATTTCAAGGATATCGCGGACAGTCCTGCCCCTGCCGCAGATGCCGGCGTGGAGCTGGGTGAAGCATCCACACGAAGCACCATCGCCGAAATCGTTTACACTTCGGGCACAACGGCCGAGCCGCGCGGGGTCGTTCTCACGCACGGCAATTTTCTGGCGAACCTTGAGCCGCTCGAGCGTGGCATCGATCCCTATCGCAAATACGAGCGCTGGCTTCACCCGTTGCGCTTCGTCACACTCGTTCCACTGAGCCACGCCTTCGGCCAATTCATGGCGCTTTTCGTTCCGCCGCTTCTCGGAGCCGCAGTCGTTTTCGAACCCTCCAGCAATCCCGCCGAAATCATTCGCACCATCAAGCAAGAACGCGCCACCGCGCTCATCGCCGTTCCGCGCATGCTGGATCTTCTTCATGCCGGAATCGAGAGGGAATTCGAAGGTCAGGGCAAATCTCAGTGGCTGAACCGCACCCTTGAAAACGCAAGAGGCAGAAAATTTCTCAAGCGCGCCTGGATGTCTAGCCGAATCCACCGGCGCTTTGGCTGGAAGTTTTGGGCATTTATCTGCGGTGGTGCAGCGCTTTCGAATGAAACCGAGGACTTCTTCAAGCGCGCGGGTTATGCCGTTGTTCAAGGCTACGGCTTGACGGAGACAGCCTCTTTGATCAGCCTGAATCACCCATTTCGCCCGACGGAAGGATCCGTCGGTAAAATTCTCCCGGGCCGTGAATTCCAGCTCGCCGAAGACGGCGAAATCCTCGTCCGCGGCGAAAATGTTTCCAGCGGCTACTGGGAGCAGGGGGCTCTGCGTCCCGCGGAGCAGCAAGGCTGGTTGCGCACGGGCGACCTTGGCGAACTCGATGCCGAAGGCAACCTTCGCTTTCGCGGACGCAAGAAAAACGTGATCGTCACGTCCGCCGGTCTCAACGTCTATCCCGAGGACCTAGAAGCTGCCCTTCGCAGACAGTCCGGCGTCAGGGATTGCGCGGTCATTCCATTCGAGCGCGGCGGCAACGCCGAACCTTGCGCCGTACTTTTGTTGAAAGCTGCTGAGGGAACTACCGCCCGCGCAGCCATCGAAAACGCCAACTCCTCGCTTGCCGAATACCAACGCATACGAATCTGGAGCGTCTGGCCTGAATTTGATTTTCCCCGCACAGCCACCGGCAAGCCGCGCCGTTCCGTCATCGCAGACCGCGCCGCCCAAATCCTCGGAGGACACCAATACGGGCCAATGGAAAATGTAGGGGCGGACTTTAGTCCGCCCTTTTCGCCGGGAAGCGCGATCGACAAACTACTGGAACGCTTCAGCAGATCGAGAGGTGAAGGCTCGCGAGTCGACAGTCACCTTGAGCAGGAACTGAACCTCTCCTCCCTCGATCGCGTGGAGCTGCTGAGCGCCATGGAGGAACGGTTTCACGTGGAACTCAACGAGACCGCTTTCGCCGATGCCAAGACCGTTGCCGATGTCGAGCGCGTCCTGCAACAGCCCGTCGCCCGCCGCACTGAATACAGCTATCCGCGCTGGACGCAGCGCGAACCCATTCGCTGGCTGCGGCTCGCGGTGTACTACTCTCTCGCCTGGCCCGCCACACAGATCCTCGGCCACCCGCGCATCGTGGGCCGCGAGAATCTTCGCAGCTTGTGCGGGCCCGTCCTTGTCGTTTCAAACCACGTCACGCGCCGCGCCGACATCGGCCTGATTCTCGCCGCGTTGCCGCCGCGATATCGCCATCGGCTCGCCACGGCCATGAGCGGCGAGACGTTGCAAAACATGCGTCGACCGCCGCGTGACTGGTTCTTCGCCCGGCGCTGGGCCTATCAACTCGGCTACTGGCTCGCCATCATGCTCTTCAACGTTTTTCCGCTGCCGCGGTTTTCCGGCTTCCGCGAAAGCTTCCGCTTCGCTGCCGAATCTGTTGACCGCGGCTTCAGCGTGCTCGTTTTTCCCGAAGGCGAAGTGAACAATTCCGAAGATGGCCGCATGGCCCCTTTCCACAGCGGCATCGGACTCCTTGCAGAAAATCTTCGCATCCCGGTAGTTCCCATGCGCCTCGACGGCGTGTGGCAGATGAAGCGCGAACACCGCCGCCTCGCCCGCATTGGGGAAATTATCATCCGTATTGGCGCACCGCTCACCTTCGCGCCCGGCACGTCTCCGGAAGAAATCGCCCGCCGCCTCGAATTGCTGGTGCGCACTATGTAGGCACGCCCGCCGCGGCGGGCTGCGCCCCTACCGCTGAAACAGCCCTATCGCAAATACCGTGCAAGTCCGCACTTCCGAAGCGCATCCAAAAGCACATGTGAGCAAAATGTCCGGCACGCCGGCAAGCAACCCGTTAGCTTCTGTGGCAAAATAGTAGGTTCATAGAGCTGGATCTATGGCACACCGTACAACTCTGGAAGACGAGCGCCCCGCAAAAACGGCGAAGGCGGCCAAGAAACCCGCGGCAGGCGGCCTCGCGAAAGCAGCCGGCAAAGAAGAGCGCGAGCGAATTTTCGACGCTTTCCGCCGCTGGGGCTACTTGGAAGCAACTCTCGATCCCCTCGGCTTGTTTGAACCGCTGAAGCACCCTGACCTGGACGCGCTGGCGGGCGAAGCCGCCGAGGAAGCCCGCGGCATCTACTGCAACACGATCGGCGCCGATTTCATGCATTTGCCGGAGCCGGAACGCCGCCGCTGGATCGCCGAGCGGCTCGAAGCTCCGTCGAGCCGAGTGGATCAACACAAAATCCTCGAGCGTCTGATTCGCGCCGATCTTTTCGAACAGGTTTTGCAGGCGCGCTACCTCGGCACAAAGCGATTCTCCCTGGAAGGCGTTACCGCGCTGATTCCGCTTCTCGACTCGATACTGGACGCGGCTGGCGAGCACGGCGCGGAATCCTCGATCATGGCCATGAGCCACCGCGGGCGCCTGAACGTGATGGTTCACGCCGCGTGCAAGTTGCCTCATGAAGTGGTCTCGGGATTCGAAGATGTCGATCCACGCAGTGTCCTCGGCGCGGGCGACGTGAAATACCACGTCGGCGCTACCGGCACTTACGTCACCACCAGCGGTAAGGAAATCGGCATCCATCTCGTTTCGAATCCCAGCCATTTGGAGGCCGTCGATCCGGTTGCCGTCGGCCGGGCGCGCGCGAAGCAGACGCGCCATGGCCTGCGCGGACCTTACGTCGAGCGTTCGAGGGAAACTCTAAACAAAGTCGTTCCCATCGTCATGCATGGCGACGCGGCTTTCGCGGGCCAGGGCATCTGGGCGGAAACGCTTAACTTCGCGGACCTGCGGGCCTACACGGTTGGCGGCACGATTCACATCATCGTGAATAACCTCATCGGATTCACGACGCGGCCGGGGCAGGAACACTCTTCGCGCTTCGCTTCGGACGTGGCCAAGCGCCAGTCCGTGCCTGTCTTCCACGTTAACGCGGAGGACCCCGACGCCGTCGTGCGCGTTGGCAGGCTCGCCGCGGAGTATCGCGCCACGTTCGGCAGCGACGTCGTCGTGGACATCATCGGCTACCGTCGCCACGGCCACAGCGAAGTGGACGACCCGACCATCACTCAGCCGCTTCTATACGAACGAATCAAGAATCACGCTCCGCTTTGGAAGATTTACGCCGAACGCACCGGCATCGACTCGACGCTGCTCGTGGAAGCGGTCCGCAAGGAATACGAAGAAGAGCAGACCAAGGCCCGCGCGCTGAAAAAAATCCCGCATCTTCGAAAGCTGCCGGAATACTGGGCGCCGTATGTCCACGGCCGATACAAGCCCGAGTATGAAGTCGATACCGGCCTGACGCGCGAGAGGCTGGCGGAAATTACCGATGGACTCGTCCGCGCACCGGATGGCTTTCATGTTCATCCGAAGATCGTGAAATTGCTCGAACAACGCGCCGAGATGGGTCACGGAAGGCGCGCCATAGACTACGGATTCGCGGAAGCGCTGGCGTTTGGTTCCATCGTCCTCGAAGGAAATCCGATCCGACTCACCGGACAGGATTCGCAGCGTGGCACATTCAACCAGCGGCACGCCGTGCTGGTCGATACGGTGACCGAACATGATTACCTTCCGCTCTCCCATCTTTCTCCAAATCAAGCTTTCTGCGAAATCTACAACTCTTCTCTTTCCGAGGCCGGCTGCCTCGGTTTCGAATACGGGTTCAGCCGCGACTATCCCGAGGCGCTCGTTTTGTGGGAAGCGCAGTTCGGAGATTTTGCCAACGGCGCGCAGGTGATCATCGACCAGTTCATCAGCGCGGGCGAGGACAAGTGGAACCTTCCGGCGGGTCTGGTGATGCTCTTGCCGCACGGCTACGAGGGCCAGGGGCCGGAGCATTCCAGCGCGCGCCTGGAGCGCTTCATGCAGCTGGCCGCGGAAGACAACATGCAAATCTGCCAGCCCTCGACCGCCGCGCAGTATTTCCACATGCTGCGCCGCCAAGTGCGCCGCCTGTGGCGCAAGCCGCTCATCGTATTCACGCCCAAGAGCATGCTGCGCCATCCCGACGCCAGCTCCAACATCGAGGAATTTACGAAACCCCGCTTCCTGCCGTTGGTTCCGGACCGCGAAGTGCAGGACGCCCGCCGCATCCTGATCGCCAGCGGAAAAGTCGGCCACGAGTTGCGCGCCGAACGCCGCCGCCGTGAGGACACAAATACGGCCATTTTCTTTCTCGACCAGCTCTACCCGCTGCCGCGCACGGAAATTGCCGCCGCCATTGAGGAGCATCCAAACGCGCGCGAGATTGTCTGGGTTCAGGAAGAGCCCGGCAACATGGGCGCTGCGGGTTATGTTTTGCCGCGGTTCGAACGACTCGCGAAAGCCAGGGGGCTTAACTTCCGTTCGGTCAAGCGCTCCGCCAGCGCCAGTCCGGCAACTGGCTCCGCCAAGGCGCATGAGATGGAGCAAAAAACGCTCCTCGCACTCGCTTTCACAACTTCAAGCAGCGACTAGGCATTCCCGGCTTTAACACTACATTCACATGCGTGTAAACGCCGCGTTACCTCACCGAGCCGCGGTACTGCGACAATCAGCCGTGTTACGCCAAATCCCGAGTGATCAAAAACTTCCCAATGCCTACCGCAACGCGCTGTCCTACGGTACACTTTCGCCAAGCCGGCGTGCGGTACGCTTAAACGGCATGAAACGCATCCTTATCATCGAAGACGACCGCGATATCGTCGAACTGGTCCGCTACAATCTCGCGAACGAAGGCTTTCAGGTCAGTTCTGCCAACGACGGCAGCACTGGCCTGAGCACGTTGAAAAAAACGCCACCTGATCTCCTGCTTCTCGACCTCATGCTTCCGAAACTTTCCGGCCTGGAAATTTGCCGGGAGATTCGCCGGGATGATTCGCTCAATCGTTTGCCCATTCTCATGCTCACGGCGCGCGGCGAAGAGGCCGATCGCGTCGTCGGGCTGGAAATGGGCGCCGACGATTACGTGACCAAGCCCTTCAGTCCGCGCGAATTGCTCGCGCGCGTCAAGGCGCTGCTCCGCCGTGCCGAGCCGCCCTCCGATGCGCCGCGCACCATTGAGGTCGGCAAACTGGCGATTGATCCGGCGTCCTATCGCGTGAGCCATTCCGGGAAAGCCGTACCGCTCAGCACGCTCGAATTCCGGCTGCTCTATTACCTTGCTTCGCGCCCAAACCGCGTCTTTACTCGCGATCAATTGCTCGATGCGGTCTGGGGAACGGATCGATTCGTTACGCCGCGCAGCGTGGACGTTTACGTTCGCCGCTTGCGTGAAAAAATCGAGTCTGATCCGGAAAACCCCATGCATTTGAAAACCGTCCGGGGCGCGGGGTATCTGTTTGAAACCCGTGCGGCTTAATCTTTTCTGGAAGCTCGGTTTTGCCTTTTTCGCCCTGCTGATCGCGGTCCTGCTCCCCGTCGATTTCTACGCCGAGCGCGCCTTGCGGCGCAATTACGCGCGCGCCGGTTTCGATCAGCTCGCCGCCATTGCACGCATCGCGCTGGCAAATCCTCCTCAGCCTTCAGCGCTCTCTCCGTCCCATCCCGAAAACTCCGCCGGCCTTCGCGGTTGGGTCGCGAAAATGGCGGCCAGCAACGTCCGCGTCACCGTGATCGCCTCCGGCGGCCAGGTGCTGGCGGACTCGCAATCCGATCCGCAAACCATGG
>WNFH01002948.1_pt1 | contig 11985 bp, 18 predicted proteins | sample 5400411 | NCBI WGS metagenome assembly WNFH01 (sample SAMN13153347, study PRJNA577476) | soil metagenome | isolation source: 200 cm saprolite under Douglas fir tree site 2 hole 3 | place: USA:California | collected 2015-04-18
CCGGACGGCGCAGAACAGCGCTGCTGGAATCATCGGCTCACCAACGTGATCGATCATCTGCCCAAGAAGGAATGGACTGCGGCGAAGGAGCTTTTGCGCAAGATTCCCTACGCCTCAAGCCGAGCGGAATGTGAGCGGCTGCGCGATCAGTTCGCCGCCCGCTATCGCCAGCTCTGTCCCAAGGCGGTCGAGACCCTAAGCCGCGACTGGGAGCGGATGGTCACCTTCTATCGCTTTCCGAAAGATCATTGGATCCACCTGCGCACCACCAATCCGGTAGAATCGCCGTTCTCGGCGGTGCGGCTTAGAACCGACGCCGCCAGGCGTTACAAGAAGGTCGCCAACGCCGAGGCTTTGATCTGGAAGATCTTGATGATCGCGGAGAAGAAATTCCGCCGCCTCAACTCACCTGAACTATTGGAGCAAGTACATAACGGACAACTGTTCGAGGATGGAATCGAAGTCGAGGATATAACTCGGAAGCGCCGCGCCGCCTGATCTCATTTACACACCTATTGCGGTGACCTCATCAGGTCCCCGATACTGCACAGACCATCGACCCAGTGTCCGTCAACTTTTGTGAACTCCGTATTAACGAAATCGAGGCAGCTATAGTGACCTACAAACTCGAATTTTTGCCCGTGTATCATTTTGCTCGCCCTATCCGCCTCGTCGATTCGCCCTCTAATATCTCAGAGAGCTGTTGACGTGTTAGACACGAGCCGACTATTTATCCACAGGGGAAGGAGCGGATGGGGTTGCACGGCAAGAACAATAGGGGGGTTTGTCATGATTGGGCAGTCTTTACCGATGCGCCGAATCATGAGACTGATCGAACGTGTCGCTTCCTCAGACTTACCGGTTCTGATCACCGGCGAAACCGGAAAAGAGATCACGGCTCAACTTATTCACCAGCTCTCGTCGCGCAGAAACGGTCCTTCTGCCTGTCAACTGCGCCGCGATTCCTGACACGCTGATCGAGAGCCACTTGTTCGGCCACGAGAGAGGGGCTTTCACCGGCGCGGATGGTCGGCAAGAAGGCTTCTTCGGCAGCGCGACCGGCGGTACGATTCTCCTCGACGAATTCACGGAGATTCGATGCGAAACGCAGGCCAAGCTGCTTCGCGTCCTCGAAGAGGGAAAGGTGCTGCGGGTCGGTGCTACGAGAGAAACGCCTGTCGACGTGAGAGTGCTCGTGGCCTCAAATCGTCCGATCGAAAAGGCTGTAAAAATTGGGCGCTCCGCGCAGATCTCCTCTTTCGTCTGAAAGTTTTCCCTGTTCATCTTCCGCCTCCCAGGGAGCGTATCGAGGACTTGCCGCTCCTGATCGAGCACTTCATTCAAAAGACGAACGCGAGGCACGGCAAGCAGATAACCGGTGTCGATGACGGCTGCCTGAACGTGCTCGCCGCGTATTGGTGGCCGGGCAACATTCGGGAGCTGAAACACGTCATTGAACGCGCCGCGATCCTCTGCGAGTCGGCGACACTGACGGCGAACGACCTGCCTTCTGAGGTTCAGGTAGCGGCCCGGCCCGAAAGCTCCTTCACTGTTCAGTTGGGCTCATCCGTGAGGGAGGTGGTGGACGAACTGATTTGGCGGACTATTGAGTACGCCAGCGGTAGCAAGGCACGCGCCGCGAAGATATTGGGTGTCGGCCACCGTACAATTTACAGCCACTTCGACCACAATCAGAGCTATCAAGCAAATGGCTACTCGACCGGCCATCAGTATCGCAACGGCCGAAATGTCCTTCAAAGAAATTTCTCCAGCAGCAGTTCATCTTGAATACCGAACGCGCTTTCTTTCCCAATGATATACCTTAGCGGCAAAATAATTCCGTCTGCTGTGCTCCCCAACGCCCGTCAGATCATAAGTAGAGTCTTTGGTTGTTTTCCCCCTCCTTGGGCGGAATCAGTTTCTCCGCCGTTAGCTGTGCGAACTCCACTGGCGTCGGAGCGCCAAGGCCCGAATGCGGCCGACGATCGTTGTGATCGTCGCGCCACGCTTCGATGGTTGTGCCGCCTCGGCCAGACTCAGGAATACATGCTCGTTGAGACATTCGTTGCACAAGCGGCTATTGAACGGTTCCACGAAGGCGTTCTGCACCGGCTTGCCGGGCGCGATGTACTGCCATTCGAGCCGCCCGATCGACCAGCGCAGCACCGCCGTAATGGTCAGCTCGTAGCCGTAGTACATTGGGAAGCGGTCATGGCCGCGCTTTGAGACTCCTGAGATGGTTGGGCTTGCGAGCTACAAACGTAAGGAGGAACCCCGACCATGACCGCATATCAGCCTACGCCGACCGGGATGACGTTGGAGCGATCGATATTGCCAAGGATACGTGCCGTCTGGGAACGGTAGGCGGCCGTCGTCTGTGTGCACAAAAGCACGGCGGAGAAATGCAATCTGGGCATCATACAAAACGAACGGCTTGCCAGTCTCCGGATTGCCTAACACCGCGGTGATGAACGCGACGGGATCGCTTCGCCATTGGGCGAGCGGTTTACTTTGCTCCCGCGGCACCGTCGCTCTCCTGATTCAGCCTGGCAAATCCGGCGGCCAAATCGATTTGCTTGCCGCTTCCTGCCAGCTGGCGCCGCGCAGCCGGGGTCAATCCACGTTCGCGCGCGATGGCGAGCTGCGCCGATCGAATCGCACGATATTCCGCCAATAGCTTGCGCGGCTCACCGGCGGGCGTGGTTAATCCCTCATCGCGGAATTGGCCATAAGCAACGGTCGCGAGGATTTCCATTTCGGCCCAGGCGCGGCACGCCGGCCCATCTGAATCGGAAAGCCAAGGGCACAGAGCACGCATCTTCCCGAGCAGCCGGTAAACGCGCCGATCACGGACCGCGGTCCCCTTTTTTAAGGGATGTATAGGCTCTTCGTTGTGGTCGCTTCGCTCACATCGTCCAGTGTAAAGGCTAGGGACCGGAGAGGTTAAGCTGGCCTCGTCAGCCGCCCGAGCTGGCGGCTAAACGCGGACGCTAATGAATGACCGAGAAAAGTTTATTGTGCATCAATTTTTCGGAAGCCCCTGAATACAAAGGACTTTTGAAGCGCTGTAACGCTTCTGTCATGCTTCTGGAAGGTCCACTTCAGCGTCTTTTTAGCGAGGCTCGGCATGGCAGTGGCTGTTGGGCCGCGGACGCACGATTAGAAAATTTTTACAATCAACTACACACTATCCCAAGTCCCTGAAAAAAGAGGCTTTTCAAGCCTTCTGTCACGCTTTTCGAAGGTTCACTTGAGCGTCTTTCGGCGCCCGACGGTAGAGTTTTCCTGGAGTGAGGTCTATATTCATCATTCATTGATCCGACACTTAAGCTTGTCTTCCGGAGGCGGCATGTCAACCAACCAGGCTTCACCATAAGGATCAATGGCGATCCGGAGCTGGTGGCCGAACTCAAGCACGTCGTTGAGAAAAACCCGGACGTCATGAAACTCCAATACGCGGGTCCGGCCGAAGAGCCCTCCCACCTTCGGTTAGGCCTGGCCGAGGCGGCCACCATCGTCGCCTTGCTGAATGGGGTCGCGACGCTGTCGAAGCTCGCCTACTCAATCTACCAGCACCTGAGTGAAAAGAAGGAATCGGTTGTCATTGTCCAGACTCCTCTGCGCGCCATCGAACTCCGTTCGCCCGATGCCGTCAGTGAGGAGAAAATTACGGAGCGGTTGCGCGACGCCCTTCGCGTGTGAGGCGATAATGCCGAGACCCTTCCATTATGATCTTGGTGATTTCGACCCAATTTTCCCTGGGATTACATTGCACTTCCCGAATGAGGCCATCTGGAAATACACAGAGACCGTGGCCGCGATAATCTATTCCTTCGGCGTGCAGGATACGCTCCACCGGGATTCTAACCTGACGACGGCGGATATTACCGCGGCGCTTATGATGGAGCAGCTTCTGCAAAACCCAGATCGCGGATTTACGCTCACTGCCGAAGAGAAAGATCGGTTAGGACTGTCGTTGATTGCCAACGCATTAGATGACGCGGTCGGATACCTCGCGGCCGGTTCGGCGCATGAGCATGAACTGCGCCACTTTCATGACTGGCTCCTTAGTCCTTACGCCGCAGCCATCAACGCCATGCGGATGGAAGTCAACCTGAACTACGCGCAGCTGCGACCATTCATATACGGTTCTGGAGCAACGGTTATTCCGGTGCCACTGCCCCGATGGCTCCGCAAGACCGCAAGTGAGCAGGCGGAGCTAATCCGGATGTGGCAGGACCTTTTGGGCGACACGGTCCAGTGCGCCTTCCTGACCTCTCGCCGCCGGATGTGCTGCCGACGATCGAGTCGATCGAACGCCGCTACGAATCGATTCGGAGCCTTTTTCAGCCCCTGGGCGGATTGCCCGGTTGTAATGCCGCTGCCGTGTTCGAAGCAAGCGCAATTCTGATCCAGACTCAGGCCATCCACGACAGATGGGGCGAGGCAGCCAGCACCAAATTTGCCATGGAGATCACCAATCCTGCCAACCGGACGCCATATAGTTACATCACTGCGCCAATGAGCCGCTGGTTAAAGCCAGGGGAAGTCCTCGAAACCGATGTCTTGTCGGCTCTCGTCACATGGGACTTGCTTGGCAACAGTAGTGCCGACCAAGCTAACTCCAATCCAATCGTTCGCATGCTTCACGTGTACCATTATCTCGAAAAGCACGGATTTCCGCCGTTAAGCACACCGACCCACGCGATTTTCACAGCGATCGAGCAGGAGTGTGGCGCGGTTCCATACCACGAACTGCTGAGACAATCAGTGCAACTAAATGATACGATATTGAACAGTCTGATATCCGACACTTCGGCGTCAAACACCTCAAATCTTGAACTGGGCATTATCCAAGCTTATGCTGCTCTCCATGACTGCCACAAATATATGGTCGATCATTTCCTGAAGGATCCGGACGGTTATGCCAAACCGGTCGATTATCTCGACAGAACCCTAGGCATATGGCCGGAACCGCCTGTTCGATGGTCGTTTGGCAGGCCGTTTCGCCGCATCAAACGAGAAGAGCTTTCAAAGTATCAAGGGGTGGTGGTTTTTGATGAACCTGCTGACCAGGACGAAGTCTTCATACGCCAGGGTATAATGGGGTTTGACTTTCCAATGCCGATGAAAGTGGACCCTAAAATTGCAGATAACTGGCAGTATGCTTGCGGTTTAGCGGACAGTCTGTTCGCGGAGTTCAACCGTGACCAGCCGGAGATTCAGCTCCAACGGGATCGCCTGACAAAGAGTGGCGTTTACCTTATGGAGGTCCTGACTTAAAGCCGGCATTCCCTCGACCCACGAATCTCCCTCATTGATTGGATGAATATGTGGAAGATAACGGCATTCCAATTCCTCCATTCATGGACTGAAATATTCGGGGATTGCACACAGTCTAAATTCCCATCGGGCACATGCCGAACTGTATCCGCCTGATGGGATCAATGACGTTCCTAAGTTTGATGCAGAGCTAGTAAGGGTACATCATCGTTCTTGACGTTATTCACAAGCGCAGATACAGGCTGCGCGGCCAGCCAACGTTCCGGTGCGGGCCCGAGCATAGACCTAACTGGGGCCAACTCCGTCGAAGCGACGTCATCCAGGTATCGAGCCGCGCTGTTTCGATCACTACTGGCATGCGGTCGTGAATCGGCGCCATCACGCTGTTCGCCCGTGTGGTAATAATGGCGAACGCGAGCTGAAAGCCGTCCGTCACTTTTGCCATTGCCACAAGCCGGCTAGCACGATCAGGGCATTGTCCGGCCGATGGAACCAGTAGGGCTGGCTCCCTTGAGCCGACGCGGTGTCGAGTGGGGAGCCACCGGTAACGGCGGCTCCCCATCGACCGTGGTCCCAAGGCCAGGCGAGAACCGCTATGGATCCATCGGGCAGACGACGCCCTGCTCCTCTTTGCCGGACTCTTCGAAGCGTGGCAGTTCCAGCTCGGTGAATGGCAGACGACGTTCCCATTATCACAACGGCAGCCAATCGATTGCTCGAACCAATTCACAGCCGCATGCCGGTTATTCTCGACGGGGCCAGCGCGACCGACTGGATGAATGGGCGTGAGCCCAATCCGATCTCGCTCAAACGCCTTCTCGTGCCGGCCCCGGAAGACTTTATGATGGTACGGCCAGCCTCGCCGCTGGTGAACAGCGTCAAGAACGAGGGCTCAGAGCTCCTGGAGGATCTGTCGTTATTTGGCCAATAGCGGGAGCAAGCAGAGAGAGGAATTTAAAAAAGGCGCGTAGCTGACGGACTGCTACACACGCCGTGCAGAAATGGATGGAAAACCTAAACTCAAGCAGCCAGCCGCCACCTCGGCGATCCACAAGGGGCGCAAGGAAAAGTGAACCGCGCGTGCTTCTTAGCCGCGCCCGGCGGACATTACATAACCAACACTTACGCGAAGCTGCCCCCCCGCCCTTAGCCCCATGCCCGGACGCCGCACACGCCGCCGCCGCACAGCCGAGATTGACCGAGCCGAAATCAAGCATTGGGAATACGCCCTCACCTGCCCATTGTCGCCCGACACCAGCTATTACGGCTGCTGCCTAGCGTGCTTTAAAGTCCGAATCGTGTCTTCACCTCTAATGTGCCCCGGAAAAGTCACGATTGAGGCGGATGGCCTCCTTGAACTGGGCGATGGCGGCGTCGTGCTGGCCCTCGGCGTCAAGCGCACAAGCCAAGGTGTCGTGCGCCGCGGCTAAGTCCGGTTTAAGGCGGAGGGCTTCTTTGGACTCAGCGATGGCGGCGTCATGCTGGCCCTCGGCGTCAAGCACATAAGCCATTATTGTGCGGCGCGGCATAATCGGGATTGAGGCGGATGGCTTCCTTGAACTGGGCGATGGCGGCATCGTGCTGGCCCTCGTGATAAAAACACATTACCCAAGTTCATGTGCGCATCGGCATAGTCGGGATTGAGGCGGAAGGCCTCTTTGTACTCGGCGATGGCGGCATCCTGCTGGCCCTTGTCGTCAAGCGCAGAACCCAGGTTGTTCTGCGCCGCGGCAAAGTCGGGTTCAGGCCGGAGGGCCTCCTTGTACTCGGCGATGGCGGCGTCGCGCTGGCCATCGGCATTAAGCGCAAAACCTAAGTTGTAGTGGGCCGCGGCATTGTCAGGTTTGAGGCGGATGGCCTCTTTGAACTCGGCGATGGCGGCATCGTGCTGGCCCTTGGCGTCAAGCGCAGAACCCAAGCTGTTGCGCGCCGCGGCATTGTCAGGTCTGAGCCGAAGGGCTTCCTTGTACTGGGCGATCGCTGCGATGTTACTTCCGGACAGATTGAGATCATCTCCGCGCAGGCGTTCCAGCGCCGCATGACTCGCAGCGGCCTCAGGGAGGTGACCCGATTTGAGCACGTCGCCGAGGACTTTGGCCGCTTCTTTGTATGAGTGGCGCTCGTTCAATGTGAGTGCCAAAGCGGTCTCGGCAAGTTGAGCTAAATCCTCCGGAAGCGGCAACGTATCGAGTGTGGCAAGTTGTGGGCTCGAAAATTTTCCAAGACTAGCCTCTGGCTGGAAGATATTCTGAGGATTGACCACGGTCACCCGAGGTTCTTGAGTGCTTTCCACAACGAAGGGCCTCAGGACAAAAGCTGCTCGAAGCCAACGACCCATTTTGAGCGCCTCGGCTTGCTGGGCATCAGCATCCGGGGGCAGTGGCGCTCGATTAGCCTTACCTTCACGACTTCACGCAACTGCGCGATCTGAAGACGTATGGCGTATTGGTAAGCCTCCTGATGATTGCGGTTATTTTGGTCAGGCACTTCGGCAACCAATATGCCGATTTGGCCATCGGCGAAGGAAGGCGGCAAACCCCAAAATCTGTAGGCCAGCCAGCCGATAACCGACAATCCCGCCATCACGATTGCCGATGCGGCCAATACCGAACGCCAGAGGCCAAATCCGCGCTCGCCCCGGTAATCCCATAGATGCCGGTAGCGGCGGTACGCGAAGATTACCGTCAGGACTACGATGACAAGCGGGATGAGCGGTGGATATTCAAAGAAGAGGCCGCCAAATTGCGCTAGTAATTCGACTATTTTGTCCACATCTGTGAACTGGGTCAGACTAAGTTTCGCGGGTAGTCAAAAACCCAATGGCCCTTTCGCTCGCTTCCGCCTTATCTCATGCAGGAGCTCGGAATCACAAGAGATGATAAAGTAACAACCCGTGATATTAAACGTGGCAGGCATTTCACAAAGGGTAGATTATGAAACACGGAGGGAAAGCCCGTAAATAAAGCGCTTGGATGTTTCAGGTTTGATGTTTCATAATCACGGGCATGAAAAACGGGTCTCGACCGAGGAACCCGGCCTTGCAGCTCGCCGCCTTGAAACGCGCGAGGTGCCAGAAAGTCTTGTCTTTAAGGGGATGAGCGCACGGGAGCCACACCAAGCGCCCTGCCCTGCTCCTTTGCCTCAAGGCGCTGCAGGACGGCGACACGCTCATTGTCGTAAACTTGACCGGCTGGCCCCAGCTTGCGCGACTTCGTGGCCATGCTTGATGACTTCCACCAGCGCGGCATACATTTCCGGTCACTCACCGAGGACATCATCACCACGACACCGGGCGGCAGGCTGATCTTTCATATGTTCGCCGCCCGCGCGGAATTTGAGCGCGGACTGATTATCGAACGCGCACGCGCCGGCGTGCAGGCCGCACGAGCGCGAGGCGTCACGCCCAGACCCTAGCCGAAGCTATCCCGTCAGCGGATTGAGCACGCCTGGGAGCTCACAGAAGACGGCCGGCGCCGCGAGGACGTGGCCGACCTATTCAAGGTGGGTCGCGTTACCCTTTATCGGGCGCTCACGACCCCGGTAACAAAGGCTGACGCTGGGTGATACATCAATACTTCCACTTAGTGAGAAATCGGCAACGGGGCGTTTGCTTGTAGGGTCAACGAGTCGGGACGCGACCGGAAGCCGAAGTGGAAATGGCTGTGTCGAATGAGCGACACGCCAATCACGCAGCACGTCAAAGTCAAAGCTGCGGCCAATCCCTTCGATCCAAAAATGGCGGCGTACTTCGCTAAGCGCGATGAATGCGCTCCGCATCAGTCAGTGGATCGGTGGGAGGCCGCGCGAGCTATAGCAACGGCAAGGCGGAAACTGTCCGAGCCGCCGTCAGCGAATCACAGCGGAGACGAGGTGGAACGTTCATCACGTCGTCGCGAAATCCCCAAGGCAGCTCCGACCATCTCGACAATCTGCTCCTGCTACGCCCCAACAGCCATCGTCAGATCCACAGCCTCGAATTGCCCGTGGTCAAACCGGGCTCAGTGAAACGGGCCTTGGCAAGGGCTTGAGCCGTATGCGAGGAAACTCGCACGTACGGTTCTTAGGGCGCGGGGCTGGCCGCAAGGCCGCCCTGCTACCCGAGAATCGCGGCTTGGAAACGTGATTTTGACTTGTGGCACCAGCGCCAAAGCTCGGGCCCCGGCGAGGCGCAGATGTTGAAAGGGGTGTGCCACCTGAAGGCGATTATGAGATTATGGAATTTATGTCAGGCCGGTTGAGTCGGCGCGGATCTACCCGAAGACATAGGACAATCGTGTCTTTGACGAGAGGAGAAGGCGGAATGAGCAGTACCGACCAGAGCGTATGAAAACGTTCGGCCAGGTTCTTACAGAAGCCCGCAAGCGGGCGGGTTTAACGCAAAAGGAGGTTGCCGAGCGTCTCAGACGCGAAGACGGAAGACCGGTCGATGCGCCCTACTTGAATGCGGTAGAGCATGACCGTCGCCTACCCCCAACGAACCATCTGATCGAGCAGCTCGCCAAGATCATCGGAATTTCGGCAGACATCCTCTTCTACCGCGCCGGCCGGATACCGAGCGACATCAAAGGTGAACTGGAACACGAGCGGGTCGAGGCGGCCTACGAGGCCTTCCGCAAGGCGTTCAAGGACACGAAGTCCGGCAAAAAAAGAGGATGAAAGAATATCGCGATCCACTCGGACGACCGATTAGGCGGCTCTACCTCAAGACGGACGTACTGGACAAACGCTGCGAAGGGGTAATGCGCGAGTTCATGAACCGCCGCTCGGGCGGCTACCGATTGCCAATCCCGACGGACGAATTAATCCGGTTGATCGAAGAGAGAGCTGGCAACGTTGACACTTACGCCAACCTGCCCGAAGGGATTCATGGGCAAACATCGATGTACTACGACCGCCGACCTGACGTTAAAATCGCCGAGAGCATTTATAAGACGCGCAGCGACCATCGAGTCCGAACAACCGCAGGCCACGAGTTCGGGCACGTGTGGCTTCACGCGCCGTTATGGCGCGAGGCCGGCGCGAGGATGGGAGCAACAGCCGGGCCGGTTTGGAACTGCTATCGAGAGAACATCATCAACGCTCCAGAGAATGACTGGACGGAGTGGCAGGCCGGATGGGTCAGCGGGGCAATTCTAATGCCGGCGAGCGCACTTCGCACCTGGTCTGCGGAGTACGCCCGTAAATTTCGCGCGCATCCCCCATTTCCAGCGAAGTCTCCGGCCGGCCGCGGTTTAATCAATCTCGTGGCGGAACGATGCGACGTTTCAATAACCGCCGCCATCGTGCGGCTTAGCAAACTGCATCTGTTGATCGAGGACTAAACATCGACGTCAGACGTGGGGTGTAACTTTCTGGAATATGGAGCACTTCCCCTACCCTACTTCCTTAAAGGCAGATCTGCGGAAGCCCGATCGGTGGTCCGCTTTCAGACTTTTTCTCGTCTAGCGAACCGACGGAGATCTGATATATGAACAGCACCTTGAGCACTCATTCCTGGCCTGACGGATCGGATCTGACCGCGAGTCCGTGCGATCGCGAATAACACTTGGGCTAAATTTGACCAAAACTCGCCGCGAACTGGGGCGAAACTGAACAAATCGAAGCCAGATGTCAGCGGTCTCAATTGTTTGTTTCGTGCGACCAGTGTTGACTTTGAGTGATTCTGCTTGGCGACATACGGGAATACGGGTTCGACTCCCGGCCGGGGCATATTCGTCGCCAAGATCCCTTGAAAATGCAGCACTTTTCGAAGCAACAGCGATCGCATCGTCCACGGTTTGGCTCAGGTTTGGCAGACGCTGCAGCGCGAGAGCCGTTTTCGGCAGCCGCATGATCTGCAGGAAGAACGCGTCCAGGTCGAGCGCCTCCTCTTCCGGCGTGCGCGTCCAGCGCCCATAAACCTCGTCGATCTTCTTTACTCCGACGTGGCCAAGCTGATGCGCGATCCATTGCAGCGGCTTTCCCGCCCGGATCATCAGCGTCGTGTAGGTGTGGCGCAGGTTGTAAAGCACGCGGTAGTCGACCCCGGCTCGCGCGATCGCTCGGCGCCATGGGTGATCGCCCACGCTGCGCTCCAGCATCGGGCGTCCCATCGGTCCGCAGAACAGGAAGCGGCTGCGGAGGCGATTGAGTGCGAGCACGTCATAGAGGGCTATCTTCACCGGCTCAAACATCTTGACGTTGCGCCGTGAACTCTTCGTCTTTAGCCTGGGCGACACCTCGCCTTTCTCGATCATTTGCTGGCGGACCAGGATGGTGCCGTCTGCGAAGTTGACGTGCTCGGGCATTAGCGCCAGTGCCTCCGCCGGCCGGAGCCCGGTCAGCGCCAATAAAATATAGAGCGCGCGCTGTTGGCCTTCACAAACGGCGAAGATCCGCAGCAGTTCGGCCGGCTCGAACGGATCAATTTCTCGCTCAGAAACGGCCAGATTCTTCACCAGCGCGATCGGATTGCGTGCACCCGCGATCGCGCCGCTCTCGAATGCATCGTTAAGCATCGTGCGCACACGGGCGAGGATTTTGTTAATCGTGTTCGCCTGAAGTGGCTTGCCGGCGCTCGTCCTCTTCTCCTCCAGCTCGCGCAGAAACGCTCTAATATCCAAGTGCGTAAGCCCTGCGAGTTGCACCTGGGCGAATTTGGAAGGCAGGATGTGTGCGTTAAAAATGAAGTGGTATTGCTCTCTCGTCCGATTTGTCAGTCCA
>WNFH01002949.1_pt1 | contig 11983 bp, 8 predicted proteins | sample 5400411 | NCBI WGS metagenome assembly WNFH01 (sample SAMN13153347, study PRJNA577476) | soil metagenome | isolation source: 200 cm saprolite under Douglas fir tree site 2 hole 3 | place: USA:California | collected 2015-04-18
TATTGATAACCCTCTGTTATCGGTAGCCCGGCCTCGCGCGCGTCCTCTTATGTGTGCGTCCAGCCAGCCCACGATGGCGATAACTACCCCATATAGCTAGCGATGCTCGCCCGGACGTATGACTAGACGCCAAGTCACTTACGGCGGGCGCTTCTGGCCCTTTGGGAAGCCTGTCTACCGTGACAGAGTCACGAGCAAGGAATTAGTCGCACTGACTTACCCATACCGCGGGAGATTCCCATCGCCTGCTCCAAAAACCCGGGAGTAGGAAACTCGCGCCGGCCGGGGAGACGCCACGTAGCGTCTCCCCGGTGTGCTCAGCGCGACGTGAACGCTAGTCGCCGCCGATCCTGAAACCCTCGACGCTCAGGTGCGAGATGCCGACGGGCGGTGACAATTGGTGGAACGTTCCGTACGGAGTGCCGGATAGCTCAAACCCCTCGTCCTCCCCGGTGTTCAGAGGGACCGCGCCGACGTTGCATACCACTGCCAAGGTACGGTTCTTGCCGATCCCCTCAAAATCCGCGGTCATCACCAGAATGCCGGGCTGGATCTGCCCGTACGAGCCAAGTCCCTTGGTGTCGTAACTCACAAATCGCCTGGCCTTCCATCGTCCCGATGCGACGAGCGGCTTTGGAGCGCTTGCCGCAAAGTCGAAAAGCACGTAACTGCCGCCGCCATTCACATGCTTGGCGGCGGGCTTAAACGTCCCCGACCCTTGCATGCCGATGCGGGGCTTCGCCAGGCCCAGCGCGGCCGGTGCCTGGCTTTGGCAAACGAAAACGTAGATGCGGTTGCCGTCCTCGTCGTCTTCTGCGAAGGCTGTTGCCGGGACGCCGAGCGCTCCTAGGACGCCGGCGGCACCCGCGCCCTTGAGTATCTGTCGCCGTGTGACGTGCAGGTCTTTCATGGCTCTGCTTCCTCCCTATGGAACAACCTACGCTGCCCCGCGTCCCGGTCCCCGTGCCGAGCCAATTCACGCTATGCGCGTTAGGAGGCGCAGTCAATAGACAGGACTTCCCCGACAAACGCTGCCGGCGAGCTCTCCTTCGGGATGATGGTGTTCAATTGCGGGCCTCGATAGGGCCAGATGCGGAGCGCATTTGCAAGCGCCAGGGTGTCAAATAAGATGTCAACCGCGGCTTAGGTCAAAGCCGCCCGCCAATGCTTGAGACGTCAGGCACCATAGAGAGACTCTCTGAGACGCAGTGACACTACATGTTCGTGCTCGCGCAGGGAGTCGAACCCTGAACCTTGGGATTAAGAGACTCCCGACAACTCGTCTCAGGCCGTCTCAGGGAGTATCAGGGCGTCTCACCTGTATTCGAAGCTATGACGCAATCGTCTCAGGACGTCTCAAGGAGTATCAGGGCGTCTCACCGTTAAGCTGTCAAACAAGCTGTCAAAAGGATCGATTGCTACATAGGCGATGGACCCAAAGAAGATGACGACCGCGACCGACGCCGACGAACGTGCACGCGCGGCCTTCGACGGGTCTCCAGACCAGTGGCAAATAGCATCCCGAGCGGGCAGGTTAGCGCAGGTCTCAGGCGACCGGAGAGAGACCGGGAACCTGACCGAACTCAAAGATCACGTCGACTCAACTGCGAAAAGACGTAGGCGGCCCGCCAATCCTTTAAGAGCGTGTTCGCCGCGCTCGGCGAAGGTTATCCCTGAGCCTGCAACCAGGTCGCGGACGGTCGCGGAAACGAGCACCTCACCCGGAGACGCTGTGGCGGCCACGCGTGCCGCGGTATGAACGGCGATCCCCGTCAATTTATCGCCCAATATCTCGCACTCACCGGTGTGCAGTCCGGCGCGCACCTCGACACCCAGGGTGGCGGTCTCCCCAACAACTGCCTTGGCGCATCGAATCGCCCGCGCAGGCCCGTCAAATGCGGCGAAGAACCCATCGCCTGCAGTGTCGATCTCGCGACCACGATAGCGCTCCAGCTCACGACGGACCACGCGGTGATGATGCTCGAGGAGGTCTCGCCAATTGCGATCGCCGAGACGTGTTACGAGCTCCGTAGATCCGGCGATGTCGGTGCTGAGGATAGTGGCCAGGACGCGATCGCCGGTGTCGACATGGCGCGAACCCGTGAGGAACTCCTCGATCTCGCCGAGGATGTCCTCAGTGTGCCCCACCCAGGGCACGTGGTCGGCCCCAGGGAACAGCTTTAACCTCGCCCCGGGAATTCGGGACGCGATATAACGTGCCTCATCGACTCTGACGTCCCCATCCTCGATGCGGTTCATGATCAAGGCCGGTACGCGCACTGTCGGCAAAATTGCTCTTGTGTCGGTCTCACTGTTCATACGGCTTAGCGCCACTGCAGCAGCGGGGCTCGCCGCAGCGCGCAAGTAGGCGCCGAGCCATTCCTCGAAGGCTGGGTTGCCGATCATGCTGGGAAAGACCGTCTCCATGCCTCTGGTTGTGCCCCAGGTCTCCAGGATCTCCTTGTATCCCGCTTCGCGTTCATCTCGAGTCGGCGCCCACGGATAGTCGGGCGAATGAATGCGCTTGGCGTAGCTGCCAAAGGTAAGGACGGAACGAACACGCTCGGGGTAGGTAGCTGCAAACAGCAGACACATTGCTCCGCCCTCCGACACCCCGAACAGAGCCGCTCTGGCGCTGCCGGCCGCGTTCATGACGGCGCGAAGGTCGTCCATCCGGAGCTCCAAGGTGGGCAGCTCTGTGAGGGCGACCCGATCGGAGAGCCCCGTGCCGCGCTTGTCGAAAGTGATGAGGCGTGCAAAGGCAGCGAGTCGACTGAGAAACGCCTCCAGGTGTGGCTCCTCCCATTGCATGTCGAGGTGCGATACCCAGCCATGGATCAGGACGAGATCAAACGGACCGTCGCCCACAACCTGATAGGCGACGCTTACGTCACCGCTGCGTGCATACCGCGTCCGTGGCCGCACGCGATCAGGTTAGGGCTTCAGAGCTAACTCGCTCGTCTTTTGCTGAATCGCTTGGACTGCCCGCGCCCCGGAGGGGGCGTATTAAGGTCGGCGTCATTCAGCGAGGATTGCCAGACCCACATCCTCAGAGTCGGTCGCCCCCTCCGTCTCGGCTCGAGCAATTTAGGCGGCCAGAGTTGACACATGCTTATCAGACGTTGGAGTGCTCCAGTTCCAAGCCCGCTCGACAATCGCGCGGAATCCGCCCTCGGGCTCCAGTTTGGTGAACCGATCCATCCAGGTCTCGCGGACTCCTGAATCTGCCGACAGACCCTTCTGTCCATAGACCGGTTTCATCTCAATTCGTCCGTTCAGGGAATTCAGCGGGCTTGCCCGATGGGGCGTCGGAGCGTTGCGGTTCCAAGCCTGCTGGACGACCGCGCGGAATCCGCCCTCGGGCTCCAGTTGCGTGAACCGATCCATCCAGGTCTCGCGCACTCCCACATTCGCCGCCAGCCGCTTCCGCCCATAAACCGATTCCATCTCCGTTCCTCCCTGTGTAGTGATGACCGCCATCCGTTCTCGAGACTAAGGAGGCTGATTGCGGCCGGCTGTGCCGACCATCACAAGACGGCTGTGCCGTTCGGCACGCTCTGACTCCGATCCTCCGGCAGCTTGACGGGCTTACCGCGCGCGCCCACACTGGCGCGAAGCGATAGTCGCAATCCGGCTGGGAGATGAAAGGCAAAGAGGAGACGCTCGCGCTGCTGGGTCGCACTGAGCTGTTTTCGGGCTTGCGCTCCAGCGACCTCGAGCCCCTCCTTGCCGACGTGCGAACGCGGCTCTTCGCGGCAGGCTCCTACATCCTGCGCGAAGGTGATGCTGGCGATCATCTTCATGTAATCGCCAGCGGAGAGGTGAGGATCGCACGGACGACTGAGGCCGGCGGCGAAGTCGTTTTCGGCGTTCTGGGGACAGGGGACGTGTTCGGCGAGTTCGCCCTCCTGGAGGAGGACGGAGTCCGAGGCGCTGACGCGCAGGCCCTGACTGCTACCGAGTGCCTCTTACTCCACAGGCGAGCCTTTGTCGCATTCTTGGAAACTCACCCAGAGATCATGTGGCGGGTCGTGACTCAGTTAATTGGTCGAATCCGGCGCAAAGACGAAGAGTTCGCCGACCTGGCCTTTCACGACATCCCCGGCCGAGTCGCGCGCAAACTCCTCGAGCTGGCTTCGGTGCGGGGTGAGCCGTCCGGATCCGGAACGCTGATCGCGTTGCCGCTGTCGCAGCGCACACTCGCTGGCCTGGTCGGTGCCAGTCGAGAAAACGTCAATCGCGCCCTCAGTCGCTTTGGCTCGCTGGGCCTGCTTAAGATCGAGCGAGGTCGCATAACACTGTTGCGCCCGGAAGAACTTCGCCGCCGAGCTATCTGATTTCCGCGCCGACTAGACCCACCTCGGTGCGGATTGGCTCTCAAGTGCACGGGAGGTCGGCGGATCTCGCCATCCTGGCGACAGATAGCGGACCTACGCGCGCAACTTTCGCCTGAGACATCAGGCACAACAGGGAGACGTCTGAGACGCCCTGACACAACATGATGGTGCTCGCGCAGGGAGTCGAACCCTGAACCTTGGGATTAAGAGGCTGCAGGCATGCAGTGTCCGCGAGTGTCCGCGAGTGTCAGGGAGTGCCAAACGAGCTCTGCTCTTTGACGCAAAGATGTCACAGAGTGTCAGGGAGTCTCAGTGAGTGTCTGCGTGAGGGTGTCAACCAAGGTGTCACGGTCAGGCTTAGAGTGCATATGAAAGAGCTCGAGCTGCCGCGGCGGACACGGTATTGCCCTTCTGTTCGTAGAGCCTAAGCGCCGATTCCACATGAAGCCTTGCTTCGCGGGTCTTCCCGCTCATCCTTAGAACCTCCGCCAGATCGATCAGGGCATGACCATGCATGTTCAAGTTGTCATCCACGCCCGCCGCGGCGACGATCCTTCTGGCCTCATGTTCAGCGGCGCTCAGCTTGCCGCGTCGCGCCAGTAGCTTCGCGCGAACCGCGAAGCGGTAGCGAACCCGAGCGCCATGAACGCCTTTTTCACTGATTTCCGCAAACCGTTCGGCTTCCTGGTATCGGTCTTGCTGATATAGTGCTTCGGCAAGCTGGGCGGCAATACCAGGCTGATCGATGCGCTCGCCCATCTCGTCCAAGCGCTCAATTGCCCATCTGAGCTCGCGCTCGGCAGCGACCGGATCCCCAGCCAGTAGCTCGACCGCTCCTGAGATGGTGCGCCGAGTTGCCATACGCAGCTTTAGGCCGAGTTCCGAGAGAATCGCAAACCCGGCTGCGTAAAGGACGCGAGCTTCGTCGAATCGGCCTTTCATTGCGAGAAGGCCGGCCAGAATGCCGCGAATTCCCGCCTCCAGCGTGCGATCGTCACCGACACGAACCAGGATCTCCTGACAGCGTTCGATCGCCTCATCAGCTGGCATCGGGCCAAAGTGCATCGCTACGCCGATCCACCAAAGGGCGTCCGACACTTCGCGACGATCACCAGCCACGCGGGCGCACGTGACCGCTCGCTCGAGCGCATCGAGGCTCGCCTGCCACGTCGGCTCGGCATCCGCGAGCAATCGCAACGATTGTGCAAGGCCGCGATCGTCATGATCTTGTTCAAAGTAGCGGATGGCATCCTCGGCGACCCGATGAGCTTCGCCCGCGGTTTTTGGCTCTCGCCATAATCGCCATGCCGCTCGCTCAACCAACGCACGAGACTCGAGGCGGCGGTCAGAAGCTTCCGCCGCGTTTGTGATGACACGGGTCAGCAGTTCGTCACATCGCGTGAAATCGCCGCTGCGCGCGTAAGCGCTGCCGAGCAAGACGAGGAGGTCACCGCGCTCCGACCCATCCAGTCCAGGTAGCACGGTCGCGCGCTCGAGAAGGTTCGTGACTGCCGCCATATCTCCCCTGGCAAAGGCGCGTCTTCCAGCCTCTGCGAGGCGCCGACTCGCACGCTTTCCAATGTCTTCGGCTCGCGACTGGCTACGCAGATCGACGTAACAACGGTAGGCCCTTTCGAGATGAAATCCGGCAAGTTCGTCGGCATCTCCATGAAGGCCTTCGAATCGTCCCGCCAACTGCTCATGGAGATCGGCGCGCCTCCCTTTGGAAATTGCTTCGTAGGCGACGTCACATACGAGGACGTGAACGAATCGAAATGAACGTTCGCCGGCGAGCTGGGTACGGTCTGGCCGGACCAACTGTTTTCGGACAAGCGCCATCAGATATGAATTGAAGGCGCTCTCGTCGTCGATAAGAGTTAGCTTGCGGATCGCAGCGGAATCGAAATGTTCGCCTTCTACAGCCGCCACTTCCAGAATCGCCCGTTCTGATGCGTCGAGGCGGTCCAATCGAGCGGCGATTAGTGCGTGCACCGTTGGGGGAACATCGATCGATGTGGGGTCGTCACCTATCATCGCCAGCATTTGCTGAAGGAAGAGAGGATTGCCCGCTGCCGCACGCATGATTCGAGCCGTGTGTATGGAATCGAGACGATGGCTCGCTCCATGAGCCGCGATTAACGCCAATGAATCAATTTCGCTCAACGGGTCGATAAACAAGGTGTGTGCAGACGGCCCCAGGGCTGTCCAGCTCGGCCGCGAGTCGAGGAGTTCTGGACGCGCCAGGCATAGGAGCACTACAGAACCGTCTATGTCAGCCCCTACCAGGTACTCGATCAGGTCCAACAGCGTGGGTTCCGCCCAGTGAACGTCGTCCAGCATCACGACCACCGGTCGGTCGTGAGCGTGCGCCTCGACGAGCTTTCGGATGGCTGAAAAAATCTCCTCGGTCGAACTGCCACCGGTCTCGGTACCTATCGCCAGACCGATATGGCGCCTAGCCATGTTGCGTTCATCCGGATCGGCGATAAGGCTGACGCTGGATTCGACACCTCCAAGGCGCTCGACCATCTCCGCTACGGGCGCGTAAGTGATGCCCTCGCCGTATTCGAGGCAATGGCCTCGAAGAATCAACGATTGGTCCGTGATACGGCCGAGGAATTCGCTTGCCAATCGCGATTTACCAATGCCGGGTGGACCAATACATGTGACCAGCCTGCAGTCGTGGTTCATCACCGCTTCTTCCAGCCAATCGCGCAGGTGGTCAAGCTCAAGATCGCGTCCGACTAGGCTGGTGTCTGCCGGCCACGGGATGCGATCGGTTCCGGGCCGTACGTCCTGCAAACGCCATGCACGCAGTGCATTCACCTTCCCTTTCACGACTAACGGTTCGATTGCCTGCGCGTCGACAGCCTCGCGCACCAGCTCGTACGTTGCTTCGCCCAACAGGATCTCGCCTAACGCGGCGTGCTGCTGGAGGCGAGCAGCCACGTTGACGCAGTCACCGGTGACAAACCTCTGGCCGCTGGAGGGATCGCCCGCCACGGTCTCGCCCGTAGTAACTCCGATGCGCACATCGAGTCGAACACTCGTTTCTCGCTGGAGACCGCGGTTGAGCTCCTCGAGCGCGTTTCGCATCTCCGCTGCGGCTCGAACTGCGCGGAGCGCGTCGTTTTCATGGAGCTTCGGCACACCGAATACCGCCACGATGGCGTCGCCTATGAACTTCTCTATCGTTCCGCCGTGCCGTTCAAGTACCTGTCGCATCTCGGCGAAATAGCGGTCCAGGATGTCGCGCAAGGCCTCGGCATCGAGTTGTTCGCCTAGGCTGGTTGATCCGGCAATGTCGGCAAAGACAACCGTAACGGTTTTCCGCGTCACCGCCCACATGGGAAGCTCCTATGTCAAGCGGCCGCCGCGATTAGTGCGGTGGACCGCTCTGAATAATCCTGACGAAAGCCGCCGATAAACCTCGTCGGAGATTTGCCGACGCAAGGCTCTTATCGCTTCGGTCTTGGTGTTGCCCATGGTCAAGCGACGAGCAATGTAATCCGACGCCCGGCCTCCGAGGCGCATCTGCGTGATGGCGATTCGGTGCAGGGCAATGTTGAGCTGACGGTTGCCGCCGCGGTTGAGACGGTGACGCTCCTGGTTCCCGGACCAGACCGGAATCGGCGCCGTGCCGTTGTGCATGGCGAAGGCTGCGCTCGAGCGAAACCGACTGACGTCGGCGCTCTCCGCGACCAGCTTGGCAGCGCTCAACGCCGCGCCACCGGGTAGCCTCAGCAAGGCTGGGGAAAGCTCGCGCATCAGTCCTTCTATGCGACGCTGCAGTCGCTTTACCGACTGCGTCAGCTCAGCCAGCCGGCCGACCAACTCGCGAGCGATTTCGGCGACGACTCCGATGTGGCCTTCAAGGCGCCTGCTGACCTCCGCCAAGACCATGGTTCGCAGCAGTCCGCTGGTCACGACCTGGTAGCCAGGCTCGAGCTCATGTAGATGCCACAGAAGTCGATTCTGTATTCGAGTTCGCTCTCCGACCAGGTCTTCGCGGTGGTCGACCAAGAGCTTGACCTCGCGCTCCTTTTCCTCCAGTTGGGCCACCGGTATGTGCGGTTCACGCAGTGCCGCACGTGCCACTGCCAAGGCGTCGATCGGGTCCGACTTACCCTGCTCGCGACCTGTTCTACGCGCGCTGCCCATCAGCTTCGGCGACACCTGGACCACCGCCTCCCCGGCGTTCAGGAGGTCGCGCTCAAGCACTCGCGACAGATGCCGGCAGTTCTCCAGCGCCCACCGCCGCTCCGGCCACTGCCCGGCCCAACCCAACGCTTCCACGTGACCGCTCACGCCGGCCGGCCCATTTCGTCCGGCGGGCGGCAATTCCCGTGAAAGCTACGTCACCTCGACGAGCAGCGAGTCTATGAGCCAACCCGCCAGACGGGACGAAGCCTGACACTCACAGCAGTCTAGTCTGCGGGAACGAATGCTCTTCAGCGGGCGCTACAACACCCACGCCGCTCGGGCGATTAGCGGGAGATTGCGGACATTCGGTGGTGGCTGGAAGTGGCGTATCACTTTGGCCCAACGCCGGGCCGACAAAGCGATACGCCGCTGCGACAAGATTCGCCGAGCCGCCCCGACGGCGATCGCACAGTGGAAGCGGGGATGCTTAGCGTCTTGGCCGGACTCGCCGCCATGCAGGGAAGATTTCCCGACGCGCAGTCTGTTCGCCAACGGCTTGGCAATCCTGCAAGACCTCGGCTTGATGCTAAGGATGGCAACCTACGCGCATGCCTTCTGTGAACAAGGCCGCATCATGGTGCTCGCGCAGGGAGTCGAACCCTGAACCTTGGGATTAAGAGGAGATTGACCTTCCTTGACTGCACGTGCCAGGGGATGCCAGGGCGTGCCTGGCGTATTCGGCGGTTTGACGCGTGCGTGTCACAGAGCGTCCTGGCGTGCCACAGACTGCCCCGGGTAAGCTGTCAAACAAGCTGTCACGCCCTTTAAGACAGTTAGGCGCCGGCGCGGCCCCTCCCGAGGGTGAGGATAAGGTTGTCGGCGTAGCCGTCGTTGTAGAAGAAGACCGGCGCGCGCGTCATCTGGAGTACGACGAGGATCTCTCGCGTGCCCACAGGGACGGCGCCTGACGTGCTCCGCGCAAGCAGCCCGGTCGCGTTACCGCGGTCAGCGGCGGTGACAGGCCCGATCTGGGCTGAGCCGAGGACCTGGTCGCCGTTCTTGAAGGTGATGCTCAAGACAGCGTTGTCGCCCTGATCTGCGAAGCCGCCGAGAAAGCCACTGAGAGCGAAGGTCACCGCGCCTACATCGATTTGGTGCGCTGCCGAGGCGACGTTGATTAGCTGCGACCCGCTCGAGCTGGCGTTGTTGGGCCCGCCGGCAAAGAAGTTCGCGCCACGGTCTGATGGCCCCGGATCGGTGAATGACGGGAGGCCATTCCCCCCGTATTGAGCCACCGTGAAGTTGCCGATGGTCGTCCAGCCCGGCACCGGCACAACGCTGCCATCAGGCGAGCCCGCGCCCGACTCAGCATCGCCATTCGCGATCAGGTTCCGACCGACGATAGTCACTGAGTCCGCGGCCGCGGGCACCGGCGCGATAAGGGGTGCTCCTAGGGCGAACATTGCCAACACTACGGTTACGGCCGCTTTTTGCTTGCCTCGTGATGCCAACATCCACGACTCCTTATCATGGTGCGACCGGCAAAACGAACGGTCGGGCGAGCGTGTAGGCCCCTCTTGTCTGACCCCGCCCGGATATTGCGCTTCACATCACACCCTGTCAAACCTGGCGCCGCGAAGGCCGTCCGGCTGGTGAGCTAAGCGGCCCTCTGCGCTCGGGACCTAGTCCGAAACTCAGTCATGCGTGCGGGAACACGGCTCACGCACCGTCCCGCGACAGCCACGCTCACAGGACGTGGCGCGTTGACCACGGGGCAGGGGATTCTTTGTTCCGTGCGATGCAACTTGCCTCGGGCACAAACGCGCCAGCTGAGTTCAAACCAGGCCCCGGTTACGAGAGTTCGGAGGCCTGTTTCCCGATCTGTAAGCTGTCAAATAAGCTGTCACCAGACGACTGGGCAGATGCTGCCCTCCAACAGTTGACACGTCAGGTACACCAGAGACACATCCTGACGCTGTAGGACACTACATGATGGTGCTCGCGCAGGGAATCGAACCCTGAACCTTGGGATTAAGAGGAGATTGACCGTCCTTGTCTGGACGTGTCAGGACATGTCAGGGCGTGTCTCACGTACTCGGCGGTCTGACGCGTTTGTGTCACAGAGCGTCCTGGCGTGTCACAGACTGCCCCGGGTAAGCTGTCAGATAAGCTGTCATACGCGCCGCGCCCACGGCGCACGAGTGGGCCGGCCCGTCCCCGATCGTGCTGTGGTCAGTCGGCGTACATAGCCTCGATCGCGCCCGCGTTGCGCTCGAGGATGACCCGCCTCTTGAGCTTCATCGTCGGCGTCAGCTCGCCCGTCTCCGGGGTCCATTGCCCGGCCAGCAGCAGGAACCGCTTCACTTGCTCGACGCGGGCTAGGTGCTCGTTGGCTGCGTCGACCGCCCGCTGCACCTCGGCCAGCACCTCGGGATGGCGCTTCAGCTCGTCCAGCGAGGCCGCCTCGATCCCGCGCTGCTTCGCCCAGAGGGGCGCCGTCAGAGGGTCGAGGACCAGGAGTGCCGTGATGTGTTTGCGGCGGTCGCCGATCGCCAGCGCCTGGCCGATCAGTTCATGTGTCTTGAGCAGGTACTCGATGTTCGCCGGTGAGACGTTCTTGCCGCCCGAGGTGATGATCAGCTCTTTCTTGCGGTCGATGATCTTGAGGTAACCATCGGCGTCGATCTCGCCGACGTCACCCGTGTGCAGCCAGCCCTCGGCGTCGATCGTCTCGGCCGTCTTCTCCGCGTCCTTGTAGTAACCCTTCATCACCAGCGGGCCGCGCATGAGCACTTCGCCGTCCTCAGCCAGCTTCATCTCCATCCCGGGAAATGCGTAGCCGACCATCCCGTTCCGGACGCGGTCCAGCTCGCTCATCGTCGCAGCGCAGGTGAGCTCGGTCATGCCCCAGCCCTCGCCCATCGCGATGCCCAGCGCCTGGAAGAACTCGATGATCGCGGGATCGATGGGAGCCGCACCGCTCCCCGCTTGCTCGCATTCCTCCAGCCCGACCTTGGCTAGGAGCGAGCGCCGGATTGGGGCCGCGCGCTCGTAGGCCTCGATCAGCGTCGCCGGGACCTCCTCGCCGTGCTGGCGCAGCCGCGCGACCTGGCGGCCGGCTTCTACGGCGCCCTCGACGGCCGCCTTCATCTGAGGATCCGGGATCGCTGCGATAGCTGCGCCGAGCCCAGCGAACAGTTTCTCCCAGACCCGGGGGACGCCGAACAGCAGCGTCGGACGCACCTCCAGCGCGTACTGGATGAGCTGCAGCGGGTCGGGACAGAAGTGGACCGTGCCGCCGACCAGGAGCGGAGCCCAGACGTCCAGCCACCGCCCGGTGGCGTGGGCCAGCGGCAGGTAGGAGATGCTCCGGGAATCCGACTCGGAGGGCACTATCCGGAGCGTCGCGAACACCATGTATAGGACCGCGCGTTGGGTGTCCATGACGCCCTTCGGAGGCCCGGTCGTGCCCGAGGTGTAGATGACGGTGGCGACGTCGTCCG
>WNFH01002950.1_pt1 | contig 11978 bp, 10 predicted proteins | sample 5400411 | NCBI WGS metagenome assembly WNFH01 (sample SAMN13153347, study PRJNA577476) | soil metagenome | isolation source: 200 cm saprolite under Douglas fir tree site 2 hole 3 | place: USA:California | collected 2015-04-18
GTTCGGCGCGAAGGAGTGCGGGCAGGGCCCGCTCCTCCCCGTGCCACCCGCCGTCGCGAACGCGGTGTACGACGCCGTCGGCGTCCGCATCGACGAAGTGCCGATTACGCCGGAGAAGGTCTTCAAGGCGCTGCGCCGCAAGGAAAAGGGCGAGGAGCCGCGGTTCGGGCCGCTGCGGTTCCCCGACCTGCCGTGGCCGGAGCCCGTGCGGGTGCCGCCGCCGTGGGAGGGCGGTGATGGACGGGCGGTAGAGGGCGGTAAAGGGCGGCAGAGGGCGGCAGAGGCGGCAGAGGCGGCAGAGGCGGCAGGGCGGCGGCGCTGATGCTCCGGCTCCCTTCCTTCAAGTACTTGCAGCCGAAGATGCTCAAGGAGGCGTTGGCGATGAAGGCCGATGCCGGTCCGGACGGGATGTACGTCGCAGGCGGGACGGACCTGTATCCCAACATGAAGCGGCGACACCAGGAGCCGCGGACCGTGATCTCGCTCATGGGGATTGCGGAGCTGCGAAGGGCGGGTCGGCGGATCGGCGGATCGGCGGATGGCCTGACCCTGGGCGCTTGCATCACGCTGACCGACCTATCCGCCCATCCGACCATCCGGCCATCCGCCTACTCCGCGGTCGCCCACGCCGCCGAGCTCGTGAGCACGCCCCTACTCCGCAACATGGGCACCCTGGGCGGCAACCTGTGCCTCGACACGCGCTGCAACTATTACGACCAGACGTACGAGTGGCGCAAGGCGATCGACTTCTGCATGAAGAAGGACGGGCACATCTGCTGGGTGGCGCCGTCCTCGCCACGCTGCTGGGCGGTGAGCTCCTCGGATGTGGCGCCCGTCGCGGTGGCGATCGGGGCGGAGTTCCTGCTCGTGGGCCCGCAGGGGGAGCGGGTGATTCCTGCCGGGCGGTTCTACCACAACGACGGCATCAACTACCTCACCAAGCAGCCCGACGAGATCCTGGCCGAAATACGCCTCCCGGCTCCCGACGGCTGGGACGCGGTCTATCACAAGCTGAGGCGGCGCGGCTCGTTCGACTTCCCCGTGCTGGGCGTCGCGGCGTGGGTGAAGTGGGAGCCGGGAAACGGGAAACGGGAAACGGGAAGGGTCGCCGAGGCCAGAATTGTGCTCGGCGGGGTAGCGAGCTGGCCGCAGGAGGTCCCCGAGGCCGGCGCCGGGCTCGCAGGAACCGACTTGTCGGACGACGCGATCGCCGAGGCCGCCGCCGCTGCCTACCGCCCCGCCAAGCCGCTCGACAATACCGACTTCGACCTGTCGTGGCGGAAGCAGATGACCCGCGTGTACGTGAAGGCGGCGCTCGAAGAGCTGCGGCGGCGGCCGGCCTAGCCCGCGAGCGTCTCGATCTCCTCGGCCGCGCGCGCGAGCACCTCGGCGACCTTGTGCCGCATGCCGTCTTCCTTCGCGCGCCAGCCGGTGCGGTAGACAGCCTTCACCAGCCGGCCCACCCCGCGGTTGATCTCGGCCATGGTGCCGCCCACGGCGCGCTCCACGGCCTCGCGCACGCGCTCGAAGATGTCCTCGACCACGTCCTTGTGCTCGTCCAGGAACCGCCGGCCCGTATCGGTGATCTCGTAGACCTTCTTGCCCTCGACATCCTTCCCGACCACGAGGCCCTCGTCCTCCAGCCATTGCAGGGTCGGGTACACGGTGCCGGGCGAGGGGGAATAGCAGCCGCGTAGCTGTTCCTCAAGCTCCTTCATGACCTCATAGCCGTGGCGCGGCTTGTCGCGCAGCAGCTTGAGGATCACGTATTTCATGTCGCCCGCCTCGAACCACTGACGCCGACGCCGTGCGCCCCACCCGCGGGGCCCGAAACCGAAGGCGAACGCTTCCCATCCGACATGTCTTCGCACTGTTACCTCACGGTTAAGATGTAACGCGACGATACTGCTACAAGATATATCGTCAGCCACAAGCCCGGAACTGTTCCTGTGACGGCTCCACAACACCCTTGGGGGCAACCGGTTAGACTCCCGGTGGCCGAATGACGGCCTGGGTCTGTGGTACAAGTCACAATGCCACTTGAACTTGCGCCATTCCGCGGCCGCGATAGATTAGGGGGCTCGTTGCAGCCTCTCTTGGTCGCGCCCTGGAAGGAGCCATCATGTCCGTGCAGGTCACCCCCCACCCGGCTTGGGTGGCAGAACTGGACGCCACCTTGGAGCCGCAGCGGGAGGCCATCCTCGACACGCCCGTGATCATCCACGCGTCGGAGAATGCGTTGATCGACGGCAAGATCCAGGACTTCCTGGTCGCATTCTATCCTATCATTCGCGACTTTCCTCAGTGGCTGCAGATGCTGCTCGACCGCTCACCGGAAGACGGCAAGGTGTTCTTCCGGGACAACATCCGGGTCGAGCGCCGGCATGACGCCATGTGGCGCGCGATGGGAGATGGCTTCAATGTTCCTCGGGAGCGCTTCCAGACCCCGGAGCCCATGATTGCCGAGGTGAAGGAGTTCCACGCTTACCTCACCGAGATGTGCCGCACCGCGCCGTTCGGCGAAGCGGTGTCGGCGACGAACTACGCGGTGGAGGGCGTGGCGCAGAAGATCTCCGAGAAGGCGCTGCGCGGGCTCGCGAAGAACGCGAAGATCGGGCCGCGCGGCCGTTGGTGGCTCGAGGAGCACGCGAAGTACGACGACGAGCATCCGATCCACGCGCTGGAGATCATCAAGGGCTGCGTGCAGCGGGGCGAAGCCCCGAAGGCCGTAACGAGTTCGGCGCACAAGAGCCTCTCCTACATGCGTGAGGCCATGGTCGCAACGTACGAATGAGTAAGAGCCGGGGCGCTTCGCCCACGCGGGGGCTGCGGGCCCCCACGATGGCACCGAAGCGACCGGCGCTGGACCCGCTGCGTGTCGCGGCCGAGATCGTCGCCGCGCTCGCGGATGCCGTCGTCGTCACCGGTCTCGACCGCAAAGTGCTCACCGCCAACCGCTCGGCCGCCGAGCTGTTCGGCCGGCGGCTCGCCGATCTCCCCGGCACCCCCATCGACGATCTCGTCACCTCGGCGGAGCGGCAGCACGTCGCCGAGCGTGAGCACCGCGCCTTCGGGGGGGAGCAGCAGCGCTACGAGACGACCGTGGTGCGTGCGGACGGCGAGGAGCGCAATGTTGCCGTGTCCACCACGCCGCTGGTGCTCGAGGGGGACCTCGTCGGCACCGTGGCGACGCTGCGCGACATCACCGAGGAAAAGGGCGCGCAGGACACCCTGGCCAGGTCCGAGGCGCGCTACCGCAACCTGTTCGAGTCCGCGTCGGACGCGATCGTGACGCTCGACGCCAACGGCCGGTTCACAACATTCAACCACGCCGCCGAGAACATCTCGGGCTACCCCCGCCAGGAGCTCGTCGGCCAGTGGTTCGCGCCGCTGCTTCCCGACGACGAGCTCCCCAAGGCACTGATGCACTTCCAGAAGGCGCTCGCGGGGGAGACCGGACTGTTCGAGACGACGTTCATCCGCAAGGACGGGGAGTACCGCACGATCCAGGTCACCTACTCGACCCCGCAGAAGGACGAAGAGGTGCTGTGCGTGATCCGCGACGTGACCGACCAGAAGATGCTGCAGGAGCAGCTGATCCAGTCCGAGAAGATGTCGGCGATCGGCCAGCTCGTCTCCGGCGTGGCGCACGAGCTGAACAATCCCCTCGCGGGGATCTCGGCGTTCGCGCAGCTCCTGCTCACCGAGAAGCGCTTCCCGCCCGACCAGCGCACGGCGGCCGAGATGATCTACGCCGAGGCGCGGCGCGCCTCGCGCATCGTCCAGAACCTCCTCACCTTCGCGCGCCAACACAAGCCAGAGCGGACGCCGACGGCCGTCAACCAGGTGCTCGACGACACGCTCGAGCTCCGGGGCTACGAGCTGCGGGTGCGCGGCATCGAGGTGACGCGCGACTACGACGAGCAGATCCCCGAGACGATGGCGGATGCCCACCAGCTGCAGCAGGTGTTCTTGAACCTCGTCACCAACGCCGAGCAGGCGATGGAGAAGTCACCGCGCGAGTCGCAGCGGCTGATCGTGCGGACGCGGCGCACCGGCGCGGTCATCCGCATGGAGGTCGAGGACACGGGTCCCGGCATCCCGCCCAACCTGCTCGAGCGCATCTTCAACCCCTTCTTCACGACCAAACCCACCGGCTCGGGCACGGGGCTGGGGCTGTCCATTTCGCTCGGCATCGTACGGGAGCACGAGGGCCGCATCTGGGCCGAGAACGCACCGCAGGGGGGCGCCCGCTTTGTCGTGGAAGTGCCGATCGTCACGCACCGCGCCTCGAGCGAGGCCCAGGCGATACCCCTCGTCCCGCTGCCGGGCGACCGACTGCAGATTCTCGTGGTGGACGATGAAGCCTCGGTCCGCGTATCGCTGCAGCGCTACCTGGCGGGCCGCGGCCACGAGGTGGAGACGACGTCGAGCGGCCGGGAGGCGCTCGGCCGGCTGCGCGAAGGCAGGTTCGACGCGGTGATCGTGGACATGCGGATGCCGGACGTCTCGGGCGAGGAGCTGTACCGGGAGCTGCAGACGACCGACCCCGAGCATGCGGACCGCATCATCTTCACCACGGGGCAGCTCGTGGACGAGCAGGTCCGGACCTTCCTGGCCTCCACGGGCCGGCCCTGCGTGCCCAAGCCGTTCGAGTTCGCCGCGTTCGACCAGGCCCTGCCCGCCGCGCGACGCGGCTAGCCGCCCCTCACTAGACCCAGCGGGCGCCGAGCCGCGTCCGCACCACACGCCGGTAGTGGCTCTGCTCCTCGCGCCCGCGCGGCCGCCGCATGTGGCGCGCTTCGGGCTCCGGGACCTTCCACGCCACGGTCACGCGCTTCTGCTTGCGCATCAGCTCGATGGACACCGTTTCACCGGCCTCGTAGGAGCGCAGGATCCGCATCGCGTGGGCGGGTGAAGTTGGCTTCCGCCCGGCGATCGAGAGGATCACGTCACCCGCCCTGAGCGGCAGGCTCGAGTCCGCTGGCGCCTTGACGACGAGGATCCCCTCCTTGGTCCCGAAGTACTCGCCCAGGTCCGCGTTCAAGGTCACGAGGTCGAGGTCGCACCAGCTGTCGCCGAAGCAGAAGCCGAAGGCTCGCGGCTGCATCATCATCTCCGGACCATCGAGATGAGGCATCGGCGTGGGCGCGATGTGGGGCGCCACGAAGCTCCACGCCATGTCGATGTCCTCGGCCACGAGCGTGGCCGTCTTGGTGTCGTTGGCCCGCCGGTACTCGATCTGGACCGTGTCGCCGGGCGCGAGCTTGCGGGCGAGCGCGATCAGCTTCTGCCCGGGTCCGGACTCGTCCTCATCCTCGGATTTCACGCCCGCGAGCCCGGTCCCGTTGAACTTCGTGATGATGTCCCCGGCCTTGAGCCCCGCCTTCTCGGCCGGCCCGCCCGGGGTCACCGCTTCGAGCTTGGCGCCGAGCTTGTCGGTCTCGGGCGAGGCGTCCGTCCGGACCACGACGCCGATCCGGCCGCGGTTATCGCTGTACGAGAAGGCCCAGGCGCGCGGTTGCCCTGGGGCGCGGGGGGGGCGCGGGGGGCGGGGGGGGCGCGGTGGCTGCTGCGCCGCGAGCCACGCCGGACCGATGAGTGCGACGGCGACGGCGGCGATGATCCACTTCCGCAACATCATGAACGGATTCCTCCGGGCCTCACAGCCCAACATAGGAGACGCGGGTGACGTGCGCGTCGAACAGCTGCTGCATCAGGGTCACCCGCTCCTGCCAGAGTTTGACGAGCTCGTCGTGGCGCAGCTGCGCCGCCGACCCGCCCAACCGGGCCAGCTCGCCGTCGATGACGGCAATGCGGTCTTCCAGCTCGGCCACCAGCGCAGCCGACCGGCCGCTCATCACGCGTCCCGTGGGGTCGTAGCGCTGGAGCTCTTCCTCCAGGGTCGCCGACTGCTGCTTCGCCCGCGCCAGCTCGGCGGCGTCGACCTGCCGCGGCCGGAACGGCGCGAGCACGATCACTCCGGCGATCGCCGCAGCGGCCGCGAGCCCGACGCCGCTCCAGCGCCGCACCCGACGCCGACGCTCGGCGAGGATCGCGTCGCGGATCGCGGGCCAGCGGTCGCGCGCCGGCCCGAGCGGCGGCAACGCCTTGAGCCGGGCGACCCGCTGGTACAGCGCCTCCAGCTCCGTCTGGCACGCCGGGCACTCGTCCAGGTGCCGGCGCGCCCAGGCCGACCCTTCGTTGGCCCGCAGCGCGAGCAGATCGTCCATCGTGCAGTGCATCACGGTGCCGCTCCTTCTATGTCCAGCATGCCCCGCAGCCGCGCGTGCGCCCGCGCCAGCTGCGACTTGGAAAAGCTTACGGTCTTGCCCATCAGCTCGGCGATCTCCTCGTGGGTGTAGCCCTCGACGTCGTGCAGCCATACGACCGATCGAGACGTCTCGGTCAGCCGCTCCAGCGCCCGCTCGAGATCGATCCGCGCCGGGAGGCTGCGGTGCACCGGCCTCCCCGGCGCCGTCTCCTCGTCCAGCAGCTCCACCGCCCGCAGCTGCTCGCGCCGAATGCGCATCAGCGCCTTGGAGGCCGCGATCTTCCGAATCCACCCCCACAGCGGCCCTTCCCCGCGGTACGATCGGATGCTCTTCACCACCTCGAGGAACGTGTCCTGGAGCACGTCCTCGGCCTCTTCGGGATGGCGCAGCATCCGCCGGGCGAGGTTGTAGACGGGCGTCTCGAAGGCTCGATACAGGGCCTCGAGTGCCTCCAAATCGCCGGCTCTGGCCTGGGCCACGAGGATGTCGGGGACGGCGAGCGAGATGGTCATCTCCTGAATCATATGATGCGGTGCGCGGCGGAAGCGTCGCGCGCGAAAACACAAAGGGCGTGGGGAGTGGGGAGTGGTACGCGACGGTGGGGTACCGAGATTCAGGCGCGCATCGTCGAATACCACTCCCCACGCATTTAAGTCGTTGGAGACTAGGAAGTTGGCGCGCCACCCGATATCTTTCCCGCCCATGACGACGCTCCACAAGAAAACGCTCCACGCGTGGCTGCATCACTGGCGGGACGAATCGGACGCCGCCTACCTCTACGGCGTGCTCGCGAGTGAGGAGCGGCGGCAGGCCAATCACGACGTGTTCCTGAAGCTCCAGGCCGTCGAGCGTCGCCACACCGAGATGTGGGCCAAGCTGCTGGCCGAGCACGGCCACCCCGTGCCGTCCGACGCCGCCCAGCCCTCGCTCAACGCACGCTTCATGGCGTGGCTCGGCCGCCGCTTCGGGCCCCGCTATCTGCTGCCCCTGCTGCTGCGGGAGGAGGGCCGCGAGGTGAAGGGCTACATGGACCTGCACCGGCGCTCGAATACCGACGACGCCCGCAGCGTGTCGCTCACCCTCGCCAAGGAATCCGCCGCGCACGCCGAGACGTTGGCGAAGCTCGCCGGCCGGGCGAGCGAGCCCTGGCACCGGACCGGCTCGGGGGGCTTCCTGCGCAACGTGGTGTACGGCTTCAACGACGGCCTCACGGCGAACTTCGGGCTGGTGGCCGGCGTGCTCGGCGCGGCTGTGGCGCCGCACATCGTGCTGGTCTCGGGGCTCGCCGGCATGATCGCGGACGCGCTCTCCATGGGCGCCTCGGGCTACCTGGCCGCGAAGAGCGAGGAGGAGGTGTACGCGCACGAGATCGCGATGGAGAAGGAGGAGATCCGGCTGATGCCGGAGGTGGAGGAGGAAGAGCTCGCCCTCGTCTACCAGACGAAGGGGGTCGAGGCCGGCATCGCCCGCCAGATGGCGGCCGACGTGATGCGTGACTCGCAGCGCGCGCTCGAAGAACAGGTGCGCGAGGAGCTGAAGATCGGCGAGGCCCACGCCACTCCGTTCAAGGAGGGTTGGCTCACCGGGGCGGCCACGGCGGTTGGAGCGCTCATCCCCGTGGCGCCGTTTCTGGCGCTCAGCGGACGCACGGCCGCGTGGACGGCGTTTAGCGTCGCGATGCTCTCGCACTTCGTGGTCGGGGCCGCGCGCAGCTTCTTCACGGGCCGCGGCGTGATCCGCAGCGGGATCGACATGTTCGTCGTGGGCCTGGGCGTCGCGGCCGTCGGGTACCTGGTCGGCGATCTAGTCGCGAAGATCTTCTAGGACGGAAGCCCGATTTCAGACGACCAAGTTCAGCAACCGATCCTGCACGTAGACCGTTTTCCGGATCGACTTGCCGTCCACGAACTTGCGGATGCCCTCGTCCGCGAGCGCGCGCTTGACGACGTCGTCCTGGCCCGTGCCGCGCGGCACGTTGATCAGGCCCCGGAGCTTGCCGTTCACCTGCACCGCGATTTCCACGTCGCCGCCCGCCGCGATGCGATCGTCGTAGCCCGGCCATAGCGCCGTGAAGATCGTCTCGCCGTGGCCCAGCGCCGACCAGAGCTCCTCGGCGAGATGCGGCGCGTAGGGCGCTAGGAGGACCAACAACGGCTCCATCGCACTCCGCACTCCACACTCGGCACTCCGCACTTCATTCACGTACTCCATCATCGCGGCGATCGCGGTGTTGTAGTTCAAGCTCTCCGTGTCCGCCGTGACCTTCTTGATGGTCCGGTGCAGCTTCTGCTCGACGGCCGGCGGGAGCGGCCCCGCCTTGGTGGTCGCCGCCTCGTGCGCCAGCGCCCACACCTTGTCGAGGAAGCGGCGGATGCCGGTGATCCCCTCGTCCCGGAAGTCCCCCCCTTCCTGGAACGGGCCGAGGAACATGAGGTACATCCGGACCGTGTCGGCGCCCCACTTCTGGATGTAGGCGTCGGGGATCACTACGTTGCCGCGCGACTTGGACATCTTCGCGCCGTCCTTGATGATCAACCCGTGCGCCCGCAGCTTCGGGAACGGCTCCTCGAAGTGCAGGTGCCCGAGCTCCCGCAGGGCCATCGTCACGAAGCGCGAGTAGAGGAGGTGGAGCACGGCGTGCTCGTTGCCACCGATGTAGCTGGTCACGGGCAGCCACGTCTTCGTACGCTGCGGGTCCCACGGCCGGTCGTCGAACTCGGTGGACGGATAGCGTAGGAAGTACCATGCGGAATCGAGAAACGTGTCCGAGACGTCCGTCTCGCGGCGCCCCAGGGCGCCGCACTGCGGGCACTTCACGAAGTACCACTCCCGGTGGCGCGCCAGCGGGCTCACCCCGGTGTCGTCGGGGCGGAAATCCTCGATGAACGGGAGCTCGACGGGGAGATCCTTCTCGGGCACCCCCACCGGGCCGCAGCGGTCGCAGTGGATGATGGGGATCGGCGGGCCCCAGTAGCGCTGGCGGGAGATGCACCAGTCGTGCAGGCGGTACTGGACCTGGGCCTTGCCGAGCCCCTTCCCCGCGAGCCACTGGACGATGCGCTGCGCCCCGTCGCGACAGGTGAGCCCGTTGAACTGGCCCGAGTTCATCAACACCCCCTCCTCCGACACGATGGGGAGGGCCTGGCCCTCGAGCCGCACGACCTGGACGATCGGGAGCTTGAACTGCTGCGCGAACTCGAAGTCGCGCTCGTCGTGCGCCGGCACCGCCATGATGGCGCCGGTGCCGTACTCCATCAGCACGTAGTCGGCGATCCAAATGGGGATCGCTTCACCGGTGGCGGGGTTCCGGGCGTAGGAGCCGAGGAACACGCCGGTCTTCGTCTTCTCGCCCACCTTGCGGGACACGATGTCCTTCGCCTGGACGGCGCGCCGGTAGGCGTTCACGACCGGCCGCTGCTCGTCCGCCGTGAGCGCGTCCACGAGCGGGTGCTCGGGAGCGAGCACCATGTAGGTGGCGCCGAACACGGTGTCGGGCCGCGTCGTGAAGACGGTGATCGCCGCCCCGCCGGGCGTCTCGAAGACGAGCTCCGCGCCCTCGCTCCGCCCGATCCAGTTGCGCTGCATGGCGGCGGTGCTCTCGGACCAGTCGAGCGCGTCGAGGTTCCGCAGCAGCCGCTCGGCGTACCGGGTGATGGCGAAGAACCACTGCTCGAGAAAACGCTGCTCGACCCGGACGTCGGGGTGCCGTTCGCAGTAGCCGTTGATGACCTGCTCGTTCGCAAGCACCGTCTTGCACGCCGGACACCAGTTGACCGCGGCCCGCTTGCGAAACGCCAGGCCCGCCTTGAAGAACTGGAGGAAGAGCCACTGCGTCCACTTGTAGTAGCGGGGATCCGTGGTCGAGAGCTCGTGACGCCAGTCGAACATGCCCCCGAAGCGCCGCAGCTGGCGACGGAAGGTCGCGATGTTCTGCGGGATCAGCTTCGCCGGATGGGCGCCGATCGAGAGCGCGTAGTTCTCGGAATGGATGCCGAAGGCGTCGAACCCGATCGGCTCGAACACGTCGTAACCCGCGAGCCGTTTGAAGCGCCCGTAGATGTCGGCGCCGGTGAACGCGAACATGTTGCCGACGTGCAGGCCTTCGGCGGACGGGTAGGGGAACATCATGAGGTTGTAGAACGGCCGCCGCGGCCGATCGACGTCGGGCTCGTTGACGTGGCGCTCTTCCCACGAGCGCTGCCACTTGGCTTCCACCGCCGCGGGCTCGTACGTCGGGGCGTTCTTCATAAGTGCCTGAAACTAAGCGGACTTGCCCCGCCGTGAAACCCGCCCTAGCTTAGCGCGTCCGCTCCGCTCATGGCCACTCGGTCCCTCGAACTGCGATGGAGTTTCCTCCTTGCCGGCCTCGTCGCCGCCGCCCTGGGGTACGGCGGCGCGTGGATCGCCGGGGGCCCACCGGGCTGGGTCGGCGCCGCGAGCGCGCTCGCCCTCGCGGGCGCGCTGTGGGGATTGGGCGGGTGGGTCGACCGCCGTCTGGCCGAGCCCGTCAAGGCCGCGGGCCTCATCGCGAGCCGCGTCGCGGGCGGTGACCTCTCGGTCACGGTCGTGACCCAGCACACCGAGACCGCGGCAATGGGCGACCTCCTGTCGTCGGTCCACTCCATGGTCGTGGCGTTGCGCCGGCTGGTCGGCGCGATCCGCACCGCGGCGGACGAGGCGGCGGCGATGGCGGCGCAGATCTCCGCGTCCACCGAGGAGATGAGCGCCTCGACGGAGGAGATGGCCGCGACGTGCCAGGACCTCACGAAGCGCGCGGCGGAGCAGGCGCAGCTCGTCCGCGCCGCGGCGGACGACGCCGGACGCATCCTCCAGATCGTCACGATCCTCGCCGCCGGGGCGGAGGACTCGGTGCGCCGCAACAGCAACCTGGCCACGCTGGCGCGCCGCCATAAGGAGACGCTCGATCAGAGCACGGCGCAGCTCTCCAAGCTCGCCCTGGAGGTCGAGACGGGCGCGCAGGAAGCGGTCGCGCTGGCGCAGGCCTCCGCGGAGATCCAGAAGTTCGTGGCGCAGGCGAAGGCCGTGGCGACGCAGACCAACATGCTGGCGCTGAACGCGGCGATCGAGGCGGCGCGCGCCGGGCCGCAGGGGCGCGGCTTCGCGGTAGTGGCGGACGAGGTGCGGAAACTGGCTTCGGTCGCCGCGGCGGCGGCGGGCGAGACGGCGGACACGGTGCGCGGTGTGGTGACGCGCGTGCAGGCGACGCGCGACCGGCTGCTCGCCCTCGCCCGCGGCGGCACCGCGGCCCGCGACGCGGCCCAGTCGGCGGCCCAGGGGCTCGCCACGGTGGCCATGGAGGCGGAGGCGAACGATCACTGGAGTCGCGAGATCGCGAAATCGGCGGAAGAGGTGCGGCGGCTGGTGGAGGAGATCAGCGCGCGCCTCGGCACGGTGGCGCAGGGCACCGAGACCCTGCTGGCGGCGGCGGAGCAGATTGCGGCGTCGAGCGAGGAGCAGACCGCGTCCACCGAGGAGATCGCCTCGTCCGCGAACCAGCTCGCGGAGGCGGCCGACAAGCTCACCGGGGCGGTGAAGACGTTCAGGCTGCTGAAAGACGAAGAGCAGCGGACGGAGCAGGCGGCGGACTAGGGGCCACCGAGCCGCCTCAGCGCCGCCCGCGCCTCCCATCCCCCTCATTGAGCAACCCCGCGAGCCACCACGCCGTCTTATGGCGAAGCCTCC
>WNFH01008821.1_pt1 | contig 11978 bp, 11 predicted proteins | sample 5400411 | NCBI WGS metagenome assembly WNFH01 (sample SAMN13153347, study PRJNA577476) | soil metagenome | isolation source: 200 cm saprolite under Douglas fir tree site 2 hole 3 | place: USA:California | collected 2015-04-18
CCAATCCGGCTGTTTGGTGGCTACTGGCGTTTGCAATATTGACAGTAGTGATTGCAGTTGGAGCAAGCCAGCCTGGGTGGTTGATTGTAACAATAATACTGTTGATTATGATGTTTGTCGTTGCAAGGAATAGGAGTCAGTAAGCGTGTTATAAACTCAGCAGAAAGCAGGAAGGTAGAGCGATGACAGATGAATTGTTCTGGAAGTATATGAAATGCGGTGGAGGCGAGTTCTTGGGAGACCCCCGCACTCCAGAGCGTGTTGAGCAAGATGGCCAGAGTCTCGTAGTTCGCTACCGTGACTTCCAAAGAGGATCAATCTACTGGACATCTGAAACAGGCATCAGTGTCATAGTAGAAGAGAAAATTTTAGAATGTTGGCGAGGCAAAGGCCGCATGCTGGGATATCCTACGAGCGATCCGATTCCAGGTCGTGGTGGAGTGTACAACAGATTTCAGCACGGAACAATCTACTACTTTCCTTATTTGGATGCGTGTGAGGTACATCATGACGGGAGAAGTTCGCAAGATATTTGGCGAAGGATAAGTATCATTGCAGCAGCTGGACTTTGGCTCATTGTTGCCTTGATTATCGGTGTGTCGCATAGCGAAAGGGATATGACCACGGGAATCTTTGCCGTGGTAAGCTTACTACTGAGTCCGCTTACCGCACTCCTCATTAATCTCCTGTGGAAACAGCCGAACACCGATGATAGATCCTAGTGCTGCATTTGTTAAAACCGCTAGTACTGCTTCGTTAGTTTCGATTCGGTCGTCTCTACAAGGCAACTGGCAGAAACAGCTTTTGAGCGGTCAATGCAAGAGCAATGAGCTTGCCAGAGGGCTTCAGTACATTCTGCTCCAGAGAAACTAACGAAGCAGTACTAGGAACAAGCGATCGGCTACTATTTGGTGATATTCAATTGCAAAATTATTTCCTAGGCGACTCAGCATATTCAGAAAGCAGGAAGTGCAGTACGACGAGGATATCCTGGTAGCTCCCCTATGTGTAAAGATTGGGCTTTGGTCAATCAAAGCACATTCGCCCACAGGGTGGCATCACTAGGATGGCGTACTCAAGGATGCCCGCACCTACGAAATCATGACGCCCGAATCCATTGGCCTGACTGCCGCCCACCGCCATATGCACATGGGCAAACTCTCAGGACGTGCGGCGCTTGCCGCTTACTCCTCCGCTACCACGGGATTCGTCAGTTTCCCAAGGTGTCCTATTTCGACTGTAACCGTGTCTCCCGGCTTCATAAACACCTGTGGTCTACGAGTGTTGCCAATGCCTGCTGGCGTCCCGGTCATAATGACATCCCCAGGTTCTAGCGTGACGATCTCAGAGATTGACGTTTAGACTAAAGTAGACAAATGGGCAGCCCTTGTTGCAAAGGAGTGCCCAAAGGAGTAATGTTCCGGTAACATATGAAAAGGAGCATTACCCACATGAACCTTAACACATTGCCTCGTTTTCGTCACGAGGTGGCTGACGCCTTGTTCAATACCGTGGATGCCCTGTTGACGGAGACGCAGGCGCAGTCGTTTCCCGAATTGTCGCTCTCGCCGTGGTTCCAACGGCGCTGGTGTAGTCTGTACGAAGCTTTTGAAGACGGTCGCATTGACCAGGAGCGGTTGCGCCGGGTGTTTGCGAAGTATCTGCTGCCAGCAGTCGAGGGAGAACGGCCGTGGCTGGGCATTGATGCCACCAGTATCGAGCGCCCCGAGTCCAAGACCGTGCGAGATCGCACCGTGGTCTACAAGCCGAACCTGCCCAAGAGCAGCAAGCCGATCAGCTATGGCTGGCAGTTCTCGACGGTGGTGATCTTGCCCGAACAGCCCAGTAGTTGGACCGCCGTGCTCGATCAGCAACGCATCCGCTCGGACCAAACCAGCGTCGAGGTGGCCGCCGCCCAACTGCGCGAGCTCGCTCCGTTGCTGGACTGCCGTCCGATTGTGACCACCGATCGCTGGTACAGTTGTGCGCCGTTTCTGCTGGCCACCGAGGGCTTGCCGTTCGACAAACTGCTGCGCCTCAAACGCAAGCGCGTGTTGTACCGCCCAGCGCCTGCGCCCACCGGCAAACGCGGCAGGCCGTCTAAAGATGGGGAGCGCTTTCAGTGCGGCAACCCCAGCACGTATGGAGAGGCCTCTGGCAGTTGGCAGGGCACTGATGCCAAGGGACATGCCGTGGAGGTCACCTGGTGGCATGGGCTGCATCTGCCCAAGGCACGGCACCTGGAGGTGACGGTGATCCGCGTCTTGCGACAGCAGGCGACTGATCGACCCCGCGACCCGCGCGAGAGTTGGTTTCTCTGGGATGGCGCCACCAACGCCTGCTTGCCAGAGGTGGCCTTGGGCTACCGACGGCGCTACTCCCAGGAACATGGGTATCGCTTCGAGAAGCAAGACTTGTTGTGGGCCCAGCCCAGGCTGCGGACCCCCGAGCAATTTGAACGCTGGAGCCAGGTCGTCGCCATTGTGCACAATCACCTGGTGCTGGCCCGTCCACAGGTGCAAGCCGAGCTGCGTCCCTGGGAAACGAGCCAGCGTCCCGCCAGTCCGCAACAAGTGCGCCGGGCGATCGCCAAAATTGTGGCACAGTTGGGTACCCCTGCTCAGCCTCCCAAACCACGCGGAAAATCGCCTGGACGGCCAAAAGGCGCCCGTGTCAGACCTGCACCACGCTATGGGGTGGTCTACAAGTCCAAACCAGGGCCGAAAAAGCGTCGCAAACGCGCTTAAGTCACTCACAATCGATCTCATCGTCCATCCATTCCGAACTTTCTTGCTCTTCACCGCAGGGTTCGGCTAGCTCCGTTTAGTCTAAACGTCAATCAGAGATGTACTTGATAATAAAGGGAACGCGAAAGATCATATCTGCCGTGTTCCCATCCTGCAAAACGTGTCCATTTAAAGTCGTCTTAATAAAGAGTATATGCGGATCTGGCACCTCGTCGCGTGTGACCAGGGCTGGTCCCAAGGGGCCGAAGGTGTCAAGCATCTTGCCCGTGGTCCATTGCGAGGTGCGGAACTGGAGATCGCGTGCGCTGACATCATTAGCGACCGTATAGCCAGCGACGTAAGAGTATGCTTCATCCTCAGCAATATATTTCCCTCGTCTACCGATGATGATGGCTAACTCTCCCTCGTAGTCTATCTGGCTGCTGATCCGTGGGATAACAATCGGCTGGTTGTGGCCGACCAACGAACCGGCCACTTTGTGAAACAGGACGGGATACTCGGGTACGGCCATACCCGCTTCAGCGGCATGGTCGCGATAATTCAATCCCATGCAAATGACTTTGCCGGGACGCAGTACCGGTGGCAGCAGCGAGACACGATCAATCGTATATACGATTCCTTGTTGGGTAGGGACCCGATTTATCGCGTCCGCCCGATTTATCGTGGGTGACTCCTGTCCTTCAAGCTGGCTACGCACAAACGCTATCGCCTGCCCGGCGGCCCTGAGTGACGTATCGCCGCCTTTCAGTAAACCGATCATATCGATGGGAACCCGTGCATCGGCTACTGCCAGTTCATCTTCGTTCCCAGAGTGCTGCAATGCAGCATGATAAGCCCGGTTCAGATCAACAACCTGCTCGTCCAACTGGGCGCCAGCGCGTGACTGACCCTTGTGTTGATAAGTGACCAATCGCATAAGCCCTTCCCTTTCTCATCTCGCAATAAAACACCCTGTATTCTTGCTCCAGCATCGAATAACGAACTTCGGGTGAACGCTTCCTACACAAAATCGGCCGGGCCATCAGGCCCCCACATATTTACCCATCGTTCTTTCGCACTCCAGACCCTGGGGACATAGGTAGTATCATCCCAGATTTGCTGGAGATCACACATGAATTCAATCAAGTTCCCTTCCGGGTCCCTGAAGTATTCAAACTGGTTCTGCCCAGGGCCATGCCGTCCGGGGCCATAGAGCAGCACATAACCATGCTGCATGAGATGTTCAGCTTGCCGTGCCAGGTAAGAGAAATCTACCACCTCGAAGGCAAAGTGATGCATCCGGACGTAGCCTGTCTTTGCGAATGCCAAGCCATGATGATCGGGATTGCAGCGCATCCAGAGGAAGATATCTTCTACCCAGTCAGAGATGCGGAAACCCAATACCTCGCCATAAAACTCGGCGGTGCGCTTGCAATCGTCTACCGTCAAGGTGACGTGACCAAGCTTTCTCGGCTGGACCGCACGCGGGCCGTAGGTGGGTGCAACCTGCGTTATGCCTCCGATTATTTCTACAACATAACCATCAGGATCGCGCAAGCGTAGGGAAGGCCCCTGACCCAGTTCACCGGGCTTTCCCCTATCATAGGAAATACCTGCACGGGTCAGTGCCGTCGCAGCACTCTCCAATTCTGCCGGACTCCCGACATCCAGGGCATAGTGGTCAATCCCTGTCTCAGAAGAGGGAGTGAGCACGACCGCGTGATGGTCAGCATTGCAGCGTAGATAAACGCGACCTGCACTATCACGCTCCGTCTCGCCGAGTCCCACCATATGTGTATAGAACTGTGTTTGTTGTTCTACATTCTGAACCCTCAAAGCGATGTGCGAAACATGCTTGACATTCACAATAGCCATGCGGAACCTCCTTGTCCATAATGTGTTTGTATTCAGAACAGGCCCTTCCAACATAGGGCCAGAACAAGATTTCTCTTGTTCTTGAGAACTATCTTGCTCCTTTAGTCTCGCTGAGCACGCAGTGCCTAGCGTGCGTTGACGCTTAAGCCGCCATCAATTACCAGGCGGGTGCCGTTGATGTACCTGGCCCGGTCGGAAGCCAGAAAGACTATCGCGTCAGCAATCTCGTCCATCGTTGCCCACCGTCCGGCAAGAATGCCCTTTTGCTGGCAATAGTCAGCCAGAAAGTCAGCACGACTCTTGCCCTGTTGCCCTGCTCTATTATCAGCCCAGCCCTCGCGCCACTCCGTAGCGACCAGGCCAGGAACGATGGTGTTCACTGTGATTTGATCAGAGGCCAGGTCGCGAGCCAGGTAGGTCGAGGCGTGTAGCATAGCTGAGTTGTTGATACCATGCGTCATAGCCTTTTCCCACTCCAACATCCCAGCCGAACCAGCGACATTGATAATGCGTCCGCTGCCATCCCTGGCAAAGTGTGGCAGAAAGGCACGGACGGCGCGCAACATGCCGATCATCTTGGCGTTGATATCGTCCAGCCATTCCTCGTCATCCCAAAGAATCTGCCTGTCCGGGCGTCGCATGCGATTACCTGCAGTATTGACCAGGATGTGGATCGTGCCGAATCGATCAGCGGCTGCGGCTGCGGCTGCATTCACCGAATTGGCGTCCTTCATGTCGGTGGGTATTGTTACTATCTCGACATTACTTTCACTGGCAATCTCGTTGGCTGCCTTGTCAAGGTTCTCTTTCCCGCGCGCGAGTAACACCAGATTGACCCCCTCAGCTGCCAGACCTCTGGCTGCGGCTTTGCCGATGCCTGTGCTGCCACCCGCAATGACGGCGGTACGTCCCTTCAAACCCAGCTCCATGTATGCGTACTCCTTTCAGACTAGCTTGTTCACTTTAGATCGTAATTAGGAAGACCCCTCCTGCATCGTCTCTTGGCGGAGAGGCTTGTTCAGAAACGCCTCCAATTCCGCCGATCGGCGCGGAAGGGGGCCTGGGTTGAACTCAAAGACCTCATATCTCGCCAGTCCGTTCTGTTGAAAAGGATCTTCGGCAAGGAGAGCCAGAAACTCCTCTTTGCTCTCCCCACGAGCGAGGATAATGCCACCTATCGGAGGCACCCTTCGGCCTGAACCAAGAATACGACCCGCGGCGTAATGTTTCATGATCCATGTGCCATGTGCTGCGGAGAACCGATCCAATTCCTCGAGCGGTTTGAGATACGTCAATATGGCGACGAACATGCTTCCCTCCTTCATCGATCTCTGTCTGTACGAGGCAATGTTCTCAACGCTGACACTTCCATTGAAAGTATGAGCATCCTCCTCCTCGCTATGGGAGAAGGAGGATACCAGGTTTGGCTGCTATGCGCTTAAAACGCAGGCAGAGTAAACCCCGCCTTTTCCACGACGTAATCGCGCGATTCGACGGCTAGTCTGCGAGCACGATCAAGATCGACGTTCAGGAGTTGCCCATTGCGCTTCATAGCCCGCCCGGCAATAAAGACCGAGTCCACATTGCCGGTGTCTGCGCCTACCACCACGGCGCCAACGGGGTCATTCAGTGGAAACACGTTCAGCCGGTCCGCGCGCAGCAGGATGATATCGGCCTCTTTACCGGGAGTGAGCGATCCCGTCTTGTGAGCCAGTCCAACGGTGCGTGCCCCTTCAATCGTGGCAAACTCCAGCACGTCCTGAACCGTGACCAGGTTCTCGCCCTCAAAGCTCCCGCCATAAAGCGCACGCTGGTTGACAAGGGCGCGTTGGCACTGGAAGGCTGCTTTCATCTGGGTGAACATATCACCGGGCACGTTCGTCTCGACATCCACACTCAAACTAGGCCGGGCACCGAGCCTGAGGATCCGGTCAATAGGAGGCATCCCGTGACGCATTTGCATTTCGACGGCAGTCGCGATGGAGAAGGTCCCCCCAGTATCCACGATGTACTTCAATTCATCGTCACTGAGCGTACAGCAATGAATGTAGGTGGTGTCGGGGCCGAGTAAGCCTTCCTCGTACATTCGTTTAATACCGCCCGAGAAGCCGTTCTCGCCAACTCCAACGTGGACAGTAATGGGTGCACCAACCTCGCGTGCCAGTGCCCAGTCATGCCTGACCACCTCCATCGTCGTGAACTCTGGCCCGCGCGGCGCCAGAGCCAGCGTAAGGAGCTGATCATCCGATGAGAAATACTGAGTACGCAGCCGCCGAATGTCCTCAGGGTGCTCCAAGCTGCTATTGAACCACCAGTCTGCCAGCGAGGTGTTCGGGTTTCCATACGCGAAGACTGAGCGTATCCCGGACTCCTGGAGGGCTCGAATCACCGCGTCCGCGTGATCAGGCGTATTCTGAATGTGCGACCAGTCGAGGAGTGTAGTCACGCCTGCGTCGATAGCTCCCAGTGCGCCGATAAGATTGCTTGCGTAGCAGTCCTCGGCTCGGTACACTGGCGCAAGCACTCCGAGGACGTCGGGAAAATAATTGGCGAGGATCCCATCTGCTGAGATGTTGCGTAGGATGCCCTCCCAGACATGACGATGGGTATCGATTAATCCCGGCATGACGATCATGTTCGAGGCATCAATGACCTCGGCGTCGCTCACCCCGAGGTCTGGTCCAATCGCTGCGATTTTCGTCCCTTCGATCAGGATATCGGCTCGCCGAAAGTTGCCGAGTTCCTTATCAACGGTGATGACACAGCCGTTCTGTAACAGGGTTCGATTGAGTGCCATAGTTTGTCTCCTTCTACGAAGCCCCGCGATGAATCGGGGGCTACGGTTTCTGGCTGTAGAACTTCCATTCTAGTAAATAGAAACAATTGTCACGAGCGCGACAAATCGGCTACGAGCGCGACAAATCGGCTACGAGCGCGATAAATCGGGGCTCTACAGATTGTAGAGCCCCGATTTATCGTGGGCGTACGGATTTATCCAGCACGGGGCCAATGTCCCATTTCTGCTTACTTTGATTGGCCTGAACTGTGTACTTTTCCTGTGACGAGCCTGAGTGCTGTCCGCACTGCCGTTGGCTCGTATTCAGGAGCAACCTGGGCGATGACAGTAAGAGCAGTACGTGCGAGGTGACGTGCGAGCATTTCCACGGCCGCATCAAGATCCCGTTCACGACACGCGGTAAGAATGGCTGCATGCTCAGCCTCAGCCACTTCCCGTGCATGTGGGATCGTTTGGAGCTTGATACGACGGTAACGCTCACTAGCATCGATTGAGCGCTTGATCGTCTGGCGTATGCGCTCCTCGGCATGAATCGCGAGGAGTAAATGGAATCGCCGGTTGCCCTGTTCCCAGGCATCGTTATCACGCTGGGTACTGGCAACATGCATGTCGTCGAGAGCCTGGGCGAGAGTATCGAGTTCGCTCTGTGAGAGACGAGGAACAGTGAGTGCCAGGGCCAGTGTCTCTAGCATGATGCGACTGGCGTAAAGCGATTCCAGTTCTTCAAGGTTGATATCAGCAACCCGCACACGATGGTTATGCTCGGCCAGGACAAGCCGCTCCTCTTGCAGCAACCGCAATGCTTCTCTAAGCGGAGTGCGACTAACGCCGAGCTGTTGTGCAAGCTGGACCTGAGAGAGCACACTCCCAGGAGGAAGCGTCCCGTCGAGGATCTGCCGTCGCAGATGCTCATGCACCTGAGCAACGACAATCCTTCCCTCGGTTGTATCGATAGACTGGAGTTGCATACGCGAGATCACCTCACTGAACGGTGAACGAGATCTTGATGGCTACGAAAAGAGATCCTATAGAAATATGTATTCACTTTTTGAACATACTCTATGCAACATCGGGTTTGTCTTTCCATAGCCTCGTTTCTTGATGGCCATAGCTTTTTTTACAATGCAGGCCATTCATCATGGTAAGGGTGCCGGGTGACGACAGCGCTGATGTCGATGTCATATGAAGTGTATACACTTTTTTATTTAGATTGTCAAGCATATATACACTATATTCAGGTTTCGCCGAAAGTAGATCGAGCCTGCAGGTGGGCCTTGCTGGGGTATGACACCGAGGTGTGTATTTTAGCCAGGAGGGCGTAAGAAATAAAGCGCGCCTAAAAGTGATCCAGACTTTTCAGGCGTGCTCTGATTTTTTAGCTGTTCATCCGATAGAAGCTCTGTGCATTCTCTGACCATAGCTTGCGCCTGGTCAGGCGCTGCCGAATAGGACGCGCTCTTCCCCAAAGGCCTCTAATGCAACATTGACGAACGGTTCCAGATCGGCAGGCTGCCAGCGCTCGTGGTTGGCCTCGGTCACCATGCCACTGATTTTACAGACGACGTTCGGCAGCTCAGCAAGTCTGCGCAGATCTGTCTGCCAGGGTCCGTAGGGGCGGGGGTGGATGCGGGGCTGGGAGCGGATCCTTGTGGTCGCCCATTGTTTGATATCTGGCTTCCCCAGGTGATCCAGGATAAAGGCTGTTTCCGGGCAGCGGCGCACCAGTTCAATGACGCTCGATAACTGCCAGTGCTTGATACAAAGATCAAACGAAAGGTTATACTCCACCAGCAGGCGTACCCCCGCGACAAAATCTGGTTGCAGGCAGAAGTCGGGCTCCGTTTCGTCCTGCAGATTGCGCCGGACTCCTTTGATGAGAGGCGAGATGGCTACCAGGGATTCCAGGTGCTCGCGGACAGCCCCGCCGCGTTCGACCGGTGCCGCAGCGACGATCGCTTGCAAACGCGGCTCCTCTCGGCCGAGACCCGCAATATAGCGCGCCTCTCGCAGTGCCTCTTGCGGCTCAACACCCACCTCGATATAGACCATCGCTATGATGGGGAGTCCCTGCGTCTGCTCGCGGTAATCTTGCAAGCCAAAGGGCCGATTTAACCGGGGGTTGTTTGCCAGCCAGGGCATGCTGAACTGCGCGGGATTCCATAGATGTACATGTGCGTCTACAATGGGAAGCATCTCGTCCATAGTCAGACCCTCTCTTGATCAATGTACAACTCATTAAGGCTACTCCTCGCAAGAGACATACCTTTTCAGGACCGATAAATGGCGTCCAGTTCGGCCCAGAGTTCATCTGGGACCGGCTGCTGCGCCAGCATTAGCGTCTCTGTGAGCCGCTCAGGACGAGTGATGCCAACAATCGTGGACGTAATGCGCGTATCGCGTAGCGAGAACTGCAGCGCCGCTGCTGCCAGCGGTAAGCCATAACGCCCACAGGTCTCCTCCATCTGCCTGGCGCGTCGAAGCAGGTCGGACGACGCCTGGTTATACATATAGCGAGGGTAGGCGCTCGGCCCCTTCGCCAGGATGCCGCTCCCATATGGTGCAGCATTCACGGCTGCAACTCCCCGGCGTGTGCATACATCCCAGAGTGGCTCAGCCTCCCTATTAAGCAGCGTGAAGCGGTTATGCGAAATAGCTGCTTCAAAAATGCTGGTCTCGACAAAGCGGATCATCATATCGATCGGGCCGCCAGCGACACCCAGATGCGCGATCAGCCCCTCTTCTTTACATTGCTGCAATACTTCAACAGGACCACCCGGCTGCATCGCATCTTCAAAGGAAATATGCTCAGGGTCGTGGAGATAGACAAGTTGCAGTTGCTTCAGGCCCAGCAGGAGCAGGCTTCGCTCGACGCTGCGCCGCATCTGCGCGCCAGTGAAGACGCCCGTCTGCAAATCACGGTCGGCCTTCGTTGCCAGTACAAAGCCGGGCGGGAGCCCGCCAAGCTCGTGGAGCACGATACCGATGCGGCGCTCGCTCTCACCATCGCCATAGGAGGCGGCGGTATCCAGGAAGTTGTAGATACCTGCCCCCCAGGCAGGGTGCCCCGATTCATCGTGGGTCCTCGCGAAGAAAGCACGGACCGTGGCCAGGGCGCGCTCTTCGGGAACTTCATAGGCGAAGTCTTCCGGCATACTCCCCAATGGGGCCGTGCCTATGCAGATCGACGTCACCTCTAAGCCCGTCGAGCCAAGCGGGCGTGTAGGGACGGTAGGGACGTGACCTTGCGTCCGTCCTGGCCCTGAAGCTTCTTTATTAGAAGGCATACCTTGCTCCTTTCCTTACTTAATCTTGCCACGTACGACAGGATTGCGTAGAGTGCCAAGCTGGTCAATATCGATCTGAACCACATCCCCTGGCTCTAAGGTGAATTGTCTCTCTGGCACGAGGGCTGTACCAGTGCAGAGAAACACCCCATCTGGAAAGTCATTCTCGAGAAAAAGGAATGTCACCAGTTCATCAAAGCGGCGTTTAAGTTCTCTCGTGCTTGTTTCGCCTTCCCAATACACTTGCCCATTTCGCTCGATAGCGAGATGAATAGTGAGGTTATATGGGTCTGGCACTTCCCAGGCGGGAGTAATACCTGGGCCAAGACCGCAACAGCCGGTGTAGACTTTGGCCTGAGGTAGGTACAAGGGATTCTCGCCCTCGATACTTCGAGAGCTCACGTCGTTGCCAATCGTATAACCGATAATCTCTGCATGTGCATTGACAGCCAGAACAAGCTCTGGCTCTGGCACATCCCATGTTGAATCGGTACGCACAACAATTGGTGCATCGGGTCCGGCGACCCGTCGGGGTGTCGCCTTGAAGAACAACTCCGGTCGCTTCGCAGCATATACCTTCGCGTAGATGTCTGGTGTTCCACTTTCCTCCATGCGCGCCTGCTCAGACCGCTTGTAGGTCACACCAGCAGCCCAGACTTCAGTTTCTCCGTCAATCGGAGCGAGAATAAGAGTAGGTAGATTGTTAGCTGCCCCAATCTGAATACTATTCTCGATTTGCATGCGTAGTTCATCAGTCCTTAGACGAAGGAGATCGTGTAACTTAGAGCCGGGCTGAAAGTAACCAATGAGCTGGCCTTTATGAGACAGTCCGAGGGTTATGCCACCGGAAGATTTGTAACGAATAATCTGCACTGGTGTGCTCCTTGTACTTCACTTAGCCGTCCAGCCGCCATCGATAACCAGCGCCGAGCCCGTCACAAAGGCCGCCTCGTCCGAGGCCAGGTAGAGCGCGGCATACGCGATCTCATCCGGTCGCCCCATACGTCCAATGGGCTGGCGAGCGTGAAGTTGCTGGCGCACCTCGTCCTCGTGACCGGCGAAATTGCGCGCCAGGTAGCTTTCCACAAACGGCGTCTGCACCGTGCCAGGACAGATGGCGTTGCAGCGAATTCCCCGCGTGACGAAATCGATGGCAATCGAGCGTGTCAGCGCCAGTACAGCCCCTTTGCTCGCACTGTAGGGCAGACGCCGGTCGATACCGATAGTAGCTGCAACCGAGGACATGTTGATGATCACGCCTCCGACCGGCGACTGTGCCAGCATCTGCCGCACCCC
>WNFH01002952.1_pt1 | contig 11977 bp, 6 predicted proteins | sample 5400411 | NCBI WGS metagenome assembly WNFH01 (sample SAMN13153347, study PRJNA577476) | soil metagenome | isolation source: 200 cm saprolite under Douglas fir tree site 2 hole 3 | place: USA:California | collected 2015-04-18
TCACCCAAACCGCAGTCTTTGCGTGCGATCCTCGAACAGCTCCATTGCAGCAACCCGAACGACGTCGATGCAGGCGCGATCATCCTGGGAGCGATGGATGGCGGAGCGGAATTGCTGTTCAAGGTACGGATAGGCGCCGCAACGGAAATCTATAGCTTCGCAGAGAACAAAGTTACGGCAGTGAAGCCCGCGGCCGATTCCACTCCCGGTCCTGGGCAGGACATAGCGTCATTTTTGCAAGGGAAACTCAGGTTTGCCTTGACCCCCATCGCCGGGGGCGCGGCGGTAACTGTCTCGGGCAGTAATGAAAAACATCCCTACTCCCAGGATATCCGGGCGGCGTTGCCGGGAGCTGATGGCAGCGTTTACCTGTTTGGGGTGGACAGCTATGTGCGCGTGTATCCGGCCGACATCAGCGTCGCCGGTATTGGCAATGCTATCGATCATTGGGCATCCCTCGCGGCGCCCATCGCCGGCCGTTGGGGCCGCGTGAGTAACGCTTTCACCAAGGGCGGCCCGGTAACTGCAGCCCTGGTTCACGGTGAGCACACATTCCTGGTCAGCGGCGATTCGTATCTGCGTTATACAGGCACTGAGTATCAATTGGCTGATGCAGGATACCCGAAGCCGCTCGCGGGCAATCCCGACCGGCTGCCTGCGGTTCCTTTTAGGGCGCCCATTGTTATGCCCGATGGCCGGACTTGCTACTTCATGGGAACCCAGCACGTCTTCGACAATGCTCTCTCGCAGCCGATTGCGAACCAAAGCCGCTGGGGCCGTATCCGCACTAACATCCTAGTCCGTGGAGTTGACACGGTCTATCGTGTGGACAACAAGCATTACCTGTTCAGCGGTAACGAGATCGCCTGCTATACCGCCACCGGCAATACCCTGTCGGCGTACATGGATCAGGCGCCAGTCCTCGCCGACCTTGGTTCATTTGGTGCAGTGCGAGGAGCGTTCGCGCATGGAGGATTGCTCTATCTCGTGGGCCGCGACAGCTTCATTTGCTGCAAAGCGGACGAGCCGGAGCAGCCTATGCCCGAGTATCCGCGCAGCGGTTTAGCCGGCGCATTGGTCCGTGACCTGGCCCGGGAATTCCACCTCCCCACAAACGTCTTCGACAACATCGACCAGTGGGAGGTCTATGCGCTCAGCCTGCAAGGTTCAATTCTGTTGCTGGACACCGATGACAGCGTCCCTGGCCAGCGCATTCTCCGGCTTGACCTGACGACTGGAGTACTGTCTCGCGACTTCCGCCCCTCGCTGATGAATTGGGCGCCGTTGCGCCAGGCAATCGAGACTTACATCGATTTGCCCACCGTGCGGTACAGTTTCCGCGCCGACAAAGTGATGAAAACCGATAGAGGCGCGGCCGCTGCTTGGGACAGCAATCATGAGGTGCGATCCATCACCGCCGTGTGGGGCGGAAGGCCATTTGACGCTGCGATACTGATCGGGGAAGACCTGTATCTCTTCGCTGGTGACCGCTTCTCCAAGCTGCCCCTGAAACTGGCGACCGACGATTCCGGCGGCAACGTTATGGTAGCGAATCTTCGGAACGCCTTGGCAGCGCGTACACCGATCCGCGGAAGCTTTTCGAATCTGCCCGCTCCGTTACTCGACGGATTTGACGCCGCTCTTCCAATTGGCAACAGCCTTTACCTTTTCAAGGGTAGCCAATTCGCGCATTTGATTGGCGACGCCAAGCCTCAACCCGTGGCGTCCCTGAAATACAATCTTGTGCGACTTACCACGTCCACCGCGGCGCGGTTGAATCGCGAGTTATTCACGAGCGGCGTACCGGGCCTCTTGAGTCTCCGTACCCAGGAAGCGCCCGAGACGCCGGGCTTCTCGGTTTCGACCTCCACCCCGACGGTCATCCGCGTCAACCCGGACCGAGTCAACGTGGATAACCTTCCACTTGCCGATCACCTCGACTTCGGCAGCGCGAACGGCATTTACCTTTGGGAAATCTTCTTCCATGCCCCGGCTCTGATCGCGAACATGCTGAGCACTGGGCAACGGTTCGACGATGCCCAGACATGGTACCAGTACATTTTTGATCCGACTGAACCGGCAGATGCGTGGAAGTTCCTGCCGTTCCTGACCGAGGATGTGGAGCGCATTGCCATCGAGATCCAGGACCGTCTGGACCGGATCGAACAGAACAAAGTGGATGTTTCGTCCTTACGCCAGACCCTCGCAGACCCCCTTAAGGAACTCCTCGCCATGGATTCAGCGTTCCAGGGCGAGCGAGGCCTTACGGACAGCGAACTGGCGGAGCTTGATACGCTAACCAAGCTTCCCGACAAATTATCCGCAACGCTGGATAGCCTTATCGCACGCCTCGATGATTCCCACAAAGTCCTGGGCCAGGACCTGCTTGAGCTGGTCGGCGTCACCGCCGAGTTAAAAGGCCGCTGGGACGATTTGCAGACCACGCGCGTCCAGATCGAAACCTACCTGGACGATCCATTCGACCCGCACGGCATCGCGGCCCTGCGTCCGATCGCGTATCGCAAGGCAATCGTGATGGCGTACCTCGACAACCTGCTGAATTGGGCCGACATGCTTTTCGGCGAGTACACGCGAGAGAGCATCAACGAGGCCCGCATGCTGTATGTCGAGGCGTGGGATGTGCTTGGCAGGCGTCCGGAAAGCCTGGGACGGCGGATTCTTCCGCCGGACTCGGTGTATGACAAGATGCGGGCCGCTGCCGGCGCCGATTACGACATGCTCGTGCAGCTCGAGACCAACCGCACGGCGCAGCTCAGTTTTGCGGCGTCACTCCTGCAAATGCCCAACGAGCCGCAGGCGCAGCCTTACTTCTTCATTCCTCCGAACGAAGAACTCGATCAGTATTGGACGCGGGTGGCCGACCGTCTGTACAAGATCCGCCACGGCCTCAATATCCTCGGCGTCAAGCAACCGCTCGCGCTGTTTGAACCGCCCATCAATCCCATGGCCCTGGTGGGCGCTGTGGCCGGCGCCGGTCTGGCAGGCCTGGACGGCGCAGGCGGCGCGATCGACGTGCCGCACTACCGCTTCACGTTCCTGGTGGCGAAAGCTGAGGAGCTGGTGCAGAAGGTTACCTACCTCGGTTCAGAGCTGCTGGGCGCCCTCGAGAAGCGGGATGTCGAGTCGCTCAGCCGGCTCCAGGCAACACAGGAAGGCATCATCCTCACCCTCACGCGAGACATGCAGAAATCGCAACTGGCAGAGGCCCAGGCCAACCTGCTGTCTCTTCAAAAGGCTAAGGAGAACGCGCAGAAACGCCAGGACACCTATCAAAGCTGGTTGGACGGCGGATACCTGCCGACGGAAGTTGCCCAGCTTGAACTGCTGGCCGTGGCTGTCGGGTTGAACCTTGGCTCGGTGCTGTTCAACATCCTCGGAATTCCTCTGTCGCTCTTGCCGGCGGAAACAGAGGGTCTGTTTAGCTTTGGCGTTACAGAAGAGGAGTTCGAGAAGTCCGCTCAGGGCGCGGCGATGGCGCTTCAGTCGGCGGCAGGGGCAGTGCAGGGTGTTGCCGAAATCCTCGGCATGTCTGCCCAGCACGAGCGCACGGTGCAGGACTGGACGCTCCAGCGCGATCTCGCCACCATCGACATGGCGCAAATCGACCCCCAGATTCAGGGTGCTAACTGCCAGATCGCTGCGGCGCAACAGCAAATCCAGATCACCGAGCGCCAGATCGAGCAGAATAAGGCCATCAGTGATTTCTACCACAGCAAGTTCACCAACCAGGAACTGTACGAGTGGATGATCAGCCAGCTTTCCGACCTTCACTACCAAACCTATCAGCTGGCGCTTGACCTGGCTCGCGCGGCCGAACGATCGTTCCAGTTCGAGCGTGGTACCCAGTTACAGACGAGTTTCATCCAGGGGCAGCCGTGGGACAGCCAGCACAAAGGGCTGCTCTCCGGCTACACTCTCGGGCTGGCGCTCGATCGCATGCAGGCGGCGTTCATCACTACCGACGCACGGCGCTTCGAAATCACCAAAGCCATCTCGCTGCTTGAAATCGACCCCATGGCCTTCCTGAAGCTGAAGTCCGAAGGGCTGTGCGAGTTCGATCTAAGCGAATGGCTTTTCGACTACGATTTCCCCGGCCATTATTGTCGGCAGGTGAAAACCATCGCGGTCGATCTGAACATGGGAGATGGGATCTTCATGAATGCCACGCTCACCCAACTCACCAACCGCACCATCATGGAACCCGATCCGAAGGCGGTCAGCTTCCTGCTTTCACCAAAGGAAACGCCGCCCTCGAGCATTCGCACCAACTGGAAGGCGCAGCAACAGATCGCACTATCCAGCCATACGCAGTACGAGACCAACAGCGGCGTGTTTGAGCTCCTGTTTGAAGGCGACCGCTTCCTGCCCTTCGAGGGCACCGGAGCGGTCTCGCGCTGGCGCCTGGAACTCGGGGGCCCTCCCGGAAAGTACAATCTGAACACTCTCACGGGAGTGACCATCACGCTCAAGTACAAGGCCCTGCAGGGCGGGGATGCGTTCGCGGCCAGCGTGCGCGGACTGCTCAAACCCACCGACGTGCTGCGCGCGTTCAACCTCAGCGTCGATTTCAGCGATGCCTGGCAGGCTTTTCTACAGGGTGACTCCGACACCCTTGAACTATCGTTAGCACAGGCGCTGTTCCCGAACATGGTGAGCGGCGCCATCCGCGCTATCTTCACGCGCTACGAGTACAATCCCCAGGCGTCTGGCTCAGCTACGTTCGCCATCGATGCGGCCCAGCCAGTACCGCTGCCGGATGGGAAGACGGTGGATACCGGCGGACTCACCGTGCGAGCGGCCGGCACCGTGCTACCGCTGAAGCTGAAGGGAGATAAGTCCGGCCTGACAAACGTGTACCTGGTCATGGGATATAAGGGAGGTGTGCGATGACCCTTTTGAAAAGCAGGTTAATAATCAAGCGTTGACCAAACGAGACAAGTTCAAAGCCTCGGCATTCAAGAGCCAGCAAGAGCACGGCACAGGCAAGCCGATAATGAAGGACCGCCACATCGGCGAAGTCGGAGGCACGGCGGCCAGCGGGGAAAAGGATATAAGCGCTAGCGTAAACCCTGTGACCAAGATTATATACAACGCAACATTGGCAAATCGGAGGGGAACATAGGATATTTCAAGCCATCCACCAATAAACCAGAGCTCTGCGATGGATCGGTGTTTAGTAATGTTCTACGACGTAAAAGTAGTCGGACACAATAGAGACGGGGGATTCGACTTTGAGAATCCGGTTACACAAAAAGAGTTCGCCGATCTACAACTGATAGATTACCTCACAGGACAGACCGACCGACATCCCGGAAACATCTATGTCGACAGCGAAACTGGAGAGGTGACCGGCATCGACAACGATCAGGCGTTCGGTAGCCAGGCTAAAATTAACGCCGACTACCACTATGGACTGCCGGAGCTTGATTACGACACAGCAGTCCGACTAAAGAACATGCCAGAAGCCGATTTTCGTGAGGCCATATCGTTGTCGAAAAGGAGATTTTGAGGCATTAACAGCCGATGAGGTAAGTGGCGCGCTGGTGCGTTTCGAAATCGCCAGGAAGTACGTTACCGACTTACTAGCGACTAAATCACCAAAGATCATCCCTAAAGGGGGATGGACAAAAAGAGGTACCTTGATTTGTCGTCCACCTATAAAGACCGTAAGAAATGGCTTCGCAGCGGGCTATCATCTCGCACCCTTCGCGCCGCTAAGCACGCGTCGCTTGGCGCTGGTCGCATTGAGCACGGATTACGCGCCGGCGCTCTTCGCCTACGCGAGCGACCCAGCGATTAACTGTCTGGCCGCCTGGACCAGATACAAGGAGGGCGTGCGATGACGAAGCCGGTCGGCAGACTCACCCGAGCCCAGCTGGCGCCATTCGAGGAGGAGCCTAAGCCGCAGACGCCCGAACGGTTGCCTGCGAAGACTACTGAAAAGCCTCCGAGCGAATCGCCGACAACCAGTCAAGCCAAAACTGGCGAGTTGTTGTCTCCGAAGGTTCCTGAAGCTTTGACGAAACGCACCGGTGTGCTGAAAGTCCAACTCAAGCCAAGCAAGCCCGTGCCAAAGCCGCAGACTGCGACTGCCCCGCAGCGTGCCGGCCCTTCTCCAGTGGTGCCGAGAGCAGTCAAGTGGGATGACGTGGTGGTGCGTCTCACCACCACGGCCACCGGCGGTTTCGAGGCGGAATTCACTTACGCTCGCGCGGGTGTTCAGGATACCTCTGACCCCGCGAAGTTGCGCTCGTTTGTCACCGCAATCGATCCTTTCGGCCTTCTGAAGACCGCGCCACGCAATACGGGCACGGCGAACACCAAGTACAAGACGCTTGACGCCGATCAGGTGCAGGGATTCCTGGGGGCGGCGAGCATCACCGGCCTCACCGCGCGCGGCGGAAAGGGGGCGCGGCCAGCCCCCGACGAGAGTACGCTGGACAGCGCCATCGGGGTGCGCGCCGCTACCGAGTCCGGCGTGCCCCGGCTGCAACATTCGATTTGGGTGGGCGGTCCGCTTCGCGAAGACGTCCCCAAGCAGAAGGCGTTCATGGACCGCCTGGTCAAGAACGCCACCGACAATCCCGGCTGGGATGTCTGTCTCTGGACGGACCAGTCGCGGTCGGAGATGCTGGCGGCTACGGCGGATTCACCTCTGGGCAAATACCGCGACTGGGCCGTGCAGAATAATATCAAGCTGATTCCCACGGACGAGGTCTTTGGCGGCGCCAACTCCATGCAGCTCCATGGGATCTTCCAGCTCGAACAGATCAAGGGCGGCACGGGCCGTGCCGCCGCCAGCGATATCCTGCGGCTGGAGATCATCAACCGCTTCGGCGGCGTGTACTGCGACGGTGACAAGCCGATCAACACGCCACTAGCCGACATCGCCAAACACACGGCCACAAAGGGCGGCGGGTTCACCACGGCGCAGGAAAAGGGCCTTTTTCAGAATTGCGGCATGTGCGGCATCCCCGGCAACGACATCGTGGCTAAGGTGCTGCAGGTCATACAAAGCAACTACGGCAAACCGCGTGACAACCTGGTCCCCTCAGAACGCCAGAATCGGCCTACGCGCTTCGAGGTTATCCTCCGCACCGGGCCGAGCGTGGTGCGAGACGTGGCCATGGCATCCGAAGAGCCGGTACCCAAAGACCAGGTAGACTCCAAGCACCTGATGCCGGTAGATTTCATCACTCCTCCAGCTGTTTACACGACAAGCTGGGACCCTTCCCTCATCCCAACCTACGGCGACCGCGACCTTGGAGCGTACGTGCGGAACATAGTGCCGCTGGAGTCCTCGACAGCGGCCCGGAACCGCGTGGCAGGGCAGGTAGCGCAGCTCCGGAGAGACATGCAGGCCGCGCATGCAGATGTCGCGTTTACGCCAGAGGAGAGTGCGGCGCAGGTGGCTGCCGTGCAGAAGGCGGTTACGGCTGTGGTTTACGGGGTCTGGAACAACGACGGCTTATTCAACATGGATCTGGCCGAGCAGCATATCAAGGGCGCGGCCGATCGCGACCTGGCGCGAGAGATGATCCTGAAGGTCTTCGCGGATCCGAAAATGGCGGATGTTGCTCAGCAGGTAAAAACGCTGCAACTGCCGGGCAATGCTGCCACCAAGGACAATCCTCCTTCGGCGATTGCGTTGCCCGAGTCCACCCTGGAGGCCATCTTCCGCAACAACCTGTTTCCCAACCTCGACGTGAAGAATTTCACGCTTCAGCACGCGGCCTATATGGGAAACACCCAGTTTATCCATTACGCGCGGGAGCACGGGCTAGTGGACATGAGTGCCGTGAGCACTCGGACAATCGAAGTTGGACAAAGACTGCAAGGAGATCGCCCTTACGCAGCCGATAAGTTCAATGTCGCCACGGCGGCTCTGCGCGGCGGACAACGCGATGTGCTGGCCCTGTTGAGTCAGTACCCGGAATTCGCACGCATGCTGGACAGCGCCGCGCTGGCAAGCCAGCTCGATACGATGTTGTGGGCTTTGCACGCGCTTCCTGCGCCCGACCGCAACACGGTCGATACAGCCGATCTCTTGAGCAAGTTGCTCTCGCGGAAGCGGCCCGAACAAAGCGATACCGGCGCTACGATCACAGTCGACCTGAGTGATGACGAGTGCGTTTACCTCTTCAACCAGTTTGTTCCGGGGGTACAGACTGAAACCGGCGCCTCTCCCGCCATGAACAACGCAGCCTACGCTTCGTTGTATCAGGGTGCCATCGAAGCTGGGCGGACCAGGCTGGCTCACGGTATGGAGGAAGCCGGAGCGAGTCTGGCCAATCTGCCCCCCAAGGACCGCCAAGCCCTGGCCACGAGGCTCAGCAGCGGCGGTGCGGACCTGGCTGGCAATAGGGTGCAATATTTGCAGTTAGCTAATAAGGCGGGCCTGGTTTCCGAGCTGATTAACGGGGCCGCCAGCAGGCAACTCCCCAATCTGCAGACGGTCAAGAACGACTACGCGACGGTGCTCACAGATCCCAACAATGCCCAGCAAATAATGGACTATCTCGCCAAGGGGCTGGCTTATGCCCAAAGCCATATCGACGACAATAACCCTGGCCGGAGCAGTCGGGTGGATGGGTGGCGCACAGGCGTCAAGAGCGTCGTCAATCTGCTGGGCGGTATCTCGGCCCGCGCGCGCAAACCGGAGCAGTCGGCAATGCTCGACGCCGCCACGCTGGTGAACGGCAAGCTTCAGGCAATGAAACGCGGCTGACAGTTCGGTGAGTGGAGTGCAGCTCGAGTTGTATGGTTAAGGCTCGCTTGACCGCCGTGTTCGTTTAGCCGCGGACGCATTGTTCAGACGATGCCGATTGTTCCATTCGTGCCGCTCAGCACGCCTCGCTTGGCCTTGGTTGCGCTGAGCCTCGAAGACGCGCCTGCCGTCTTCTCCTATGCCAGCGACTCGGAAATCAGCCGGCTGGTTGCGTGGCCACGCCATGAGAACATCGGGACCTCGCGGCGTTTTCTGGCGCGGTCCATGGTCGGATATGCGCAGGGCGGCCACTACGAGTGGGGGCTGAAGCTGCGTGCCGATCAGTTATTTATCGGAAGTTGCGGATTTGGTGAGCTCGATGTCGGCCGCGGCGTCGGCGAGCTCGGCTACGTGCTTGCCAAGCCGTATTGGGGGCAGGGCTACGCGACCGAAGCGGCGGCTGCAGTAATCCAATTTGGCTTTAGCAAATTGGGCTTGCAGGTGATCGAGGCCAACGCGTTCCCCGAGAACATCGCCTCGTTGCGGGTGATGTCCAAGCTCGGAATGCGGTACCGCGGAACCAAGCTGGTTCCCGACGCAACCACGGGCGCGTCGCGACCTGTGAGTGTCTGGCAGATCAAGCGTGAGCAGTGGGCGGAAGATCATTATGTGCTACAAAACCCGAAGGGCAGGGCCTTGATCTGGGGCACCGCCCCCCAAAAGCAGACTATATTCGATTTGAGAGGTTTCGAAGCCTCGATGCGGTGAGCGGCATTCCAACCTGCGCGATGGAATCGATGAAATCATCGGGGCTCAACGACGGCGACCGCAGCCGGTTACGCATTCTGGCAACCTGTCTCTACTAAAAATCTTATCTGAACCGGAATTTGAGCTGCGAGAATTGCTATCGAACTGATTCGATGAAGCGAATCGCGCTGCAATCTGAATGTCAAAACGGTCGGCCCCTGGTCGAGAACCAGAGAGCTCCGATACAGAGATCGTCAGCCGACGGCGTACCGAAGTGACGCAACCATTGGTGAGCAGAGATCCGATAGGAATCAGGCGGCGAGACGTTCGTAGCGATGATGCAGGCCGCCGACTTTCGGTATAGCGACCACCTTTCCGATCTTGCGTGGCATAATCGGGCGTGAGTCGGGGCAATCCTTGTCGAGCGAAAGATGCGTGCGGGTTCCTTGGTAATAGCCGACGTAGGAGGACAGGACGCGGCGCAGATGGCGCTCGTTGAAGATCACCATGTGATCCAGGCATTCGTGCGAATCGAACCGATCACGCGCTCAACGCAAGCGTTCTGCCAAGGTGATCGTGGCGCCGTGACAACCTCCGTGATGTTCATTGCTTCGACCCGGCTGCAGAAGTACCAGCCATACGACGCGTCGCGATCGCGAAGCAGATAGCGCGGAGCGGTGTCCCACGGGAACGCTTCGGTTACCTGGTGCGAGAGCCACGCTGCAGTCGGATGATCGGTGACAGCGGTGTGAATGATCCTCCTGCGATCGTGGGACAGAATGATCATCACGTAGAGCAGCCGAAACGACGCGCGCGCCACTACAAACATATCGATGGCGGCGATACCTTGGGCCTGATTGCGCAGGAAGCTACGCCAGGTCGGGGGGCGTACCTCGTATTCGCACCATGTACTTCGCAACGGTGGCTTGGCTGACCTCTATGCCGAACTTGAGCAATCCGCCGTGGATTCGAGGTGCACCCCAGAGCGGGTTGGCAGTGCTCATCTGCCGAATCAGTTTACGAACCTCTCGATGTACCAATGGTCGTCCGGACCTCGAACGCCAACGCCAATAGCGCCGAAACCCTTGACGGTGCTATTGGATCACCGTTGCCGGTTTGACCAAGACCATCACCCTCCAGACAGCGGGCCACAATCGGTAGAGCCAGACCCAAAGCAAGCGGTCGATCGCGAACAGCTGGGTCGACCCGGCCGCTGGCGACGAAGAACGTGCAGCTGATGGCGCAGGGCGAGGTTCTCTAGTTCAAGAACCGCCCGGCTACGGAATCGGCGGACAAGAACAGAAACGATGAAACGCAAGAGCGTGAGCATGCCGGCGACATTACGGCTGCCCATCCCAAAACTCTAGACTTTTCGACGCGTTTGGGATTTTCAGTAGCGACAGCTCATCACTGCATCTGCTCGATTGCCTTGCGGGCAGTGCGCTCTGCGTATTCGACCTGCCGCTTGCGGCTACCCTTCTTGGCGAGATCGCGCCCATGGAGCAGTTCGTCCTTGATCTGTTCGAGCGTCAAACCGCAGCTCGCCGCATGTTTCGTCCATGCCATGTCAGCGCGGTGAAGGTCGCCGCCATACGTCGAGTCAGCTTGAAACTCCTGGAGCGGCTTGACGCCCACGCGCTCTCTGCGCCGCTGCTTGCGAGGCTCTGCCAGCTCGACGGGTTCGCGCTCTTCACTTTTGTTGACGCCGCAAGGAACTCCGCCGCCCGCGAATAAACCCGCCCGGTAGCTGACCGCAGCCGCGCAAATGGCCGCATCCCTGACGGCAACTTCCGCTCCGGTTTCGGATGGTGAATCCCACGAGCCGCCCGAAGTGCCGCCGGTCGGAGCTCGACGGGTCGCCGCCGAACCTTTCGACAAGCGCCTTCGCCGCCCGCGTGCTCGCCGCCGCGTCGAGGGCCTGGCCGTGATTCAACCACGCCTGGAAATTATTGGATGACGTCTCGATCACAACGGCCGGCTCAAATCCTTCCGCCTTCATCCGCTCGATCGCGATGCTGTTGCCAGAATGCGTAGCCGGCTGCGGGCGCCGTCGTTGAGCCCCGACGATTTCATCGATTCCATCGCGCAGGTTGGAATGCCGCTCACCGCATCGAGGCTTCGAAACCTCTCAAATCGAATATAGCCTGCTTTTGGGGGGCGGCACGCGAGGTCAAGGCCCTGCCCTTCGGGGCTTTGTAGCACATAATCTGCTTTATGTGCTAAAAAGAGAAGCAGCCGGGGAGGGCTGCCGAGATGCCAAAAGCGCCGATCCTCTTGACCGACGAGATCAAGCCGCCGCCGGCGCTGATCCGCGCCGGGATCGAGGCGCTGCCAGCGATCGTGCGCGCCCAGGGCGAGCGCGCCAGCCGCCGCTTCATCGAATTCTTTACCGCCAGTATCCGTAACCGCAACACGCGCATGGCTTACGCGCGCGCGGTAAATCAGTTTTTCGATTGGTGCGACGCGCACCGCCTCGAACTTCACGAGATCGAAGCAGTCACG
>WNFH01007905.1_pt1 | contig 11977 bp, 9 predicted proteins | sample 5400411 | NCBI WGS metagenome assembly WNFH01 (sample SAMN13153347, study PRJNA577476) | soil metagenome | isolation source: 200 cm saprolite under Douglas fir tree site 2 hole 3 | place: USA:California | collected 2015-04-18
TGCCGCGGTCTACGAGCGACTCATCGAAACCCTGCATATAGAAGACCCAAAGCCCAAACTCATTGGCAATGGCGGTACATTGCTGAGTTCACCTGTCTTGCAGCACATACTCGCCGATGTCCTCAATACACCGCTCTATCCTTCTCGTGAGCGCGAAGCTTCGGCACGCGGAGTAGCTCTGCTGGCCCTCGAGTCACTGGGCGTTCTTTCCGCTATTGCCAGGGTTGAACCGGACCTCGAGGCTCCCGTCTTGCCTGATCAGCAGCGTACGGCAATTTATCAACGTGCGGCAGTGCGCCAGCAACAGCTTTACAGCAAACTGAATCCCTAATCCTCACCCCGGCCGTTATTTTCTGGAAGTAGCAATGGCAGCCTCACCGTGAAGGTCGACCCTTCTCCTACCTTGCTCGTTACCGTAATAGCTCCACCATGCTGTTCGGCAATATGACGAGCGCTTGCAAGTCCAATCCCTGTGCCGCTTACATATCCAGGGGCATTGCTGGCACGGCGAAATTGCTCAAACACGTGCGGCAAATCTTTGGCCGGGATACCAATCCCCCGGTCCCGGACCGCCAGCACCGCGTACGATCGCTCGTCATCCTCTTCTCGCGCCACCACAACGGTGATCACATTGCCTTCTGGATCATATTTGATGGCATTGGAGATCAAATTGGCGAGCACCCGCTCCAGCCTTGTAGTGTCAAAGAGTCCTTTCAGTTCTGCTGCCGCAGCCTCAACATCTATCCGGTGTCGCTCCGTCATTTGCTGTTGTTCTGTCGCTACCTGCCGCACCAGCGCCACCAGGTCCGTTAGCTGCAGGTCAAGCTCAAGCGGCTGGCCCATCTGCAGATGGCTCAAATCCAGCAACTCGTTGATCAGCGCGGTCATTTTCGTGGCCGTCGCTTCAATCCTCGTTAACCCCATCATCAACCGTTCGGCGTCTTCAGGGGTCATATCTTTAACACTTCTCTGCAGTAATTGCGCAAACCCCTTGATAGCAGCCAACGGGTTCTTCAGGTCGTGGGTGACCGTGGAAAGTAGTTTATCGCGCTCGTGTACAGCCTCCTGGGCTTGCAAGTAGAGCTGGGTATTCTCAATCGCCACAGCCGCCATCTGCGCGAGCTGTACCAGGATCGATTCATCCTCTTCGGTGAATTCGCCCGCATATTTGTCGGAGAGGAGAAGCAGACCAAGGTTGCGCTGCGCTCGGCCGATTACAGGTGCGGCAAGTAGGCCGCTCAGCGGCGGGTGGTTTTCAGCTGGTATGGCGAACTCGTTCCATGCAGGATGCGCTTTGAGTTCTTCCTGGGTCAGGTGCAGTGGCTTGCTAGTAGTTTGTACGAGCGAGTAGAGTTCGTAATCTTCATGCTGCCCGTCGTATTCGCGCCATGCAGCATACTTGTCTGAGAAGGATACAGCAGTGATAGGCCGCGTCCCGTTTTCCTGCACAGTTATACACGCGAGGGATTGGTGTGTGCCGATAATCTCGCGCGCCTTTACCGTAATGAACCAGAGCATCTCCTCGAACTGGCGCAGCGAATTGATAGCGAGGAATGCCTCTGCCAGCTTTTGCAGGCGATTTGTCTGCTCTTGCTTCTGTTCTTCTGTTTGCTTCCGCTCGTACTGGTAAGCGGTCATCTCGCCTCCGCCTGCTAAAATATCTTCCGCTACATACGCCTCGCCTGATTCAAATAAATCGTCCATGCCGGACTTTCCTTCCGTTCTTCCTTAGCTCAGCGCGCCACAAACCCCATTTATGGAAGATTTCTTGCGATATCTCTAAATCTGCGGGAAAAACTACAAATCCCGCCTTGCGCTAGAGTATATCTCAACTTATGTCAAATACACAAGCTCATCTTGCGAAGGAAACTTTTGATCGATCATAATAGTAATAGGCATTATAGGTAAGATTGCCTCGCCTCCTATGCGGCAAGATAGTGCAGGCATGAACAGAAGAGAGAGATCATAATGGCGTCGGCTCAGAATGAAACACTCTTCAGAAATCCGTTTCTCATCGAAGACCTGGCGGTTTTCGACGACGCTACCCTGCGTAAAATGCTCGATACCGGCAGCTTCGGCCTGACCCTGGAAAACCTGGCGCTCAGCCTTCACTATGTGCCCCTGTCCCTGGTAGAGCGTATAGGCAACTTACTGTCTTCCCAGCGCTCATATTTTATGCAGGAGCTGAATCGCCCGGCCCCCAAGCGCGAAATAGAGGCTGCACGACGGCTAATACTCGATAAACTCTTTTGGGAATTGACCTATTGGAAGATGCCTGATCTCTACGACGAACTCACCGAGGGTGAGCAACTGCACCCAGGTATTTTTCAGCAGTTGGAGCCACATCTGTGCGACAAGCTGGTGCTTGATGCAGGAGCTGGCAGCGGGCGAGCATCCTTCGAATGCGCACGCTACGGAGCGCGCCTGGTCTACGCCGTAGAGCCTTCGCCCGGTTTATTGCATATCCTGGAGCGAAAACTGGCGCGCCAGGTATGGGCAGGTATGCTCGAGCCAGGCCACGTCATCCCCTGCCCTGGCCGTTTTGACCATCTGCCTCTGCAAGACCATAGCGTCGACCTGGCCCTCTCCTGTTCTGCCTTCACTGCAACTCCTGAGCAAGGCGGTGAGCCAGGCCTGGCTGAACTTAAGCGTGTCACCAGGCCTGGCGGGAAAATCGTACTCATCTGGCCGCGTATCCAGGACTATTGCTGGCTAGGGACCCATGGTTTCACCTATGTCGCCCTGCCATTGCAGCAGGAAATGCGAGTGCGTTTTCGTTCGCTCAAAAGTGCTCTCAAGTGCGCGCATCGATTCTACGGTCATAACGAGGCTGTCGTTCGCTACATTCGCAGCCGGCGCAGCCCCGAAGTGCCTTTCTCGGTGCTGGGTATCAATCCACCGTGCGATTACTGTTGGCTTGAGGTACATTCGTAATTCTATCCATGAAAGGAACATAACACATGACTTTAGAAGTGGTAACCGGGGAACAGAAAAGCTGGGCCGAGACACCACCCATGAATCCACCCCTCAGACGCCTGATAGGAGAGTTCGTTGAGAGCCAGACCTGGCTCGATAAGCTGGCTTCCCCCATCCAGAACTCACTGCTAGCCTTCTTCGGCCAGCCAGGTCAGCCCAGCCGCAAACTCAAAGACATTCTCAATGGGACATGGCTCGGCCACGCGCTGCACCCCGTCTTCACCGATGTCCCCCTCGGCGCCTGGAGCGGTACAACGCTGCTTGACTTCGCCTGGCTCGGGAGAGAGGACGAAGGCATCGCTCGCGGCGCCGACCTCACTTTGTTGCTTGGCCTGGCCGGAGCAACGGGCGCGGCTGTCACCGGCCTTACTGATTGGAGCGACCTGGATGGGACCGATCGCCGCGTTGGCTTGATGCATGGACTGCTCAACGGCAGCATCACGCTGATGTATCTCACCTCACTCGTGCTGCGTCTCACAGGCCTGCGCCGTGCAGGTATTGCCTTCTCGACATCTGGCTACCTGGTGTCTCTTTTCTCTGCCTACCTCGGCGGCGAGTTATCCTTTGCCAAGGGTATCGGTGTCAATCATGTCGCCTGGGAAGGCGGCTCAGATGACTTCGTCGCCGTCATGGACGAGCAGGACCTGCTAGTAGAGAAACTAACTCGCGTCGATGCAGTCGGCATCCCGGCTGTTCTGCTCAAACAGGACAAGTCAATCTACGCGATCGGTGCCACCTGCACTCACCTGGCCGGCCCCCTTGATGAAGGCACGGTCGAGGATGGCATAGTCACCTGCCCCTGGCATGGCTCACGCTTCTGCATGTACGATGGCAGCGTCGTCAATGGCCCGGCAGTCTACGCTGCCCCCACCTTCGCTGTGCGTGTGCGCAATGGCAAAATCGAGTTGCGCCGCCTCGAACATGCCTGATAGGAAGGGATAGCATATGACACGTCACCCGAAAGAACATCACGCATCAGTTACGGTCAATGCGCCCGTACATCAGGTATATGGGCTTTTTATTCACTTCAATGATTTTCCCAAATTCATGAGCTTTGTGAAAGAAGTGACCTGTTACGACGAACAGCACAGCCACTGGGTCGCTGAAGTCGCGGGCCGTCATGAATGGGATGCTATGAACCAGGATTGGATCCTGGACCAACAGATCGGCTGGTATTCGACAAAGGGCCTGGAAAATACAGGCAAGGTAACGTTCCAATCTTTGAGACCCAACCAGACACGTGTCGATGTCTATATCAGCTACAATCCGCCCGCTGGCGTGAAAAGGCCGGTGTGGGAAGCCGTTTTGACTGGGCATTGCAGCAAGACCTGAATAACTTTGCTCGTATGGTCGACCACGCTCCTCCAGGCGCCCTGAATCCTATGTCTTCTAACTACCTGTTCCATAGTGGTAGTGCGGCTGTCAGGGATACCACCACCAGCAGACAAAACGAGACTATGTGACACTATGCCGGGTTACGCATACTGTAACCCGCGTTTCAAAAACCAGCAAGGTAACCCGGTATCAAGCGAGATGCCGGGTTACCTTTTTCTATCGAAAGAGTAACATTTCAGATCACTCCCTCTTGACTCCTCAAGCGCCTGCGGCGCTTCGCAAGAATTTTTGATGTGTGGTCCGTGGGGCAGCCTGCGGCTGCCCCACGGACCACACATCAAAGGGAGAGCCACCGCAGGTGGCGAGGGGTCCTGAACAGTTACTTGGAAGATAAGAAATAGTAGAGATAATTCCAATATAAATTAGCCGATAATTAGTTTTCTCTGTCTTGATTTAAATTCTGGTTAGAATTGCTAATAGCAGAGATTATTTAGAGAAAAATCGTTGCAATTTATAGTGACACGGGTTACCTTAATAATAAGGTGAAAGAAAGGAAGACTACCCTCTATGCAAACTCAAGAACACGTAAAACTGTCACGTCCAGACATTTCCGACGCTGTCCTGGCCCAAAAAACGCTCGCCGGTGACCAGCGTGCATTCGAGGCTCTGGTTCAACGCTATAGCGTGCCGCTATTTAACCTTATCTACCGTTTCTTAGGCGATTATGACCAGGCCTGTGATATCTTGCAGCAAGTCTTCATGCGCTTTTACACATCTTTACCCACGCTAAATACCGGCGACCCGTTCAAAGCATGGCTTTTCCTCGTTGCGCGCAACTGCTGCGTGGATGAACTGCGGCGTCGGCGCAGGTATGCTATCCAGTTCTCCAAGTTGGAGTCGACCAACAGCGAAACCGATTCAACGCCATTGACCGACATGCCCGACACCAGTCCACTTCCGGAAGAACTGGCAGAACGCCATGATCTACAGCAATGTCTACATAATGCCATCCAAAACTTGCCGCCCAAGTTTCGTTCGGTAGTCCTCCTGCGCTACACCGCCCAGTTAAGCTTCTCTGAAATTGGCAAGGTGCTGTGCATGCCCGAAGCCACGGCAAAAACCTATTTCCACAGGGCTAAAATTCTACTCCGCGCATCGCTCAAGCCACAGTTGCAGTCTATACCTGCCTGATATTTGACCTCTCCTGGTCAGATACCATACGTAAAGGGGCGTAGTCGCGACATTTATGGCGCCTGGGGAGGGGGAGACCTCGCCTGGGATTCCCCACACCGGCGCGATGAATCGCGCAGCTACGCCTTCAACTCGTTCCGTTAGCCTGACGCCAATGAGACACCTCGTCCAAGATGTCCTGATCACCAGCTCAAAGGCGGTGTACTAAAAATCCAATATCAGGCATGCTTGCCCTGGCTTGGAAAGACTTGCTGCCACCACTCTCCCAGTTGACGGCGTGTATCCGAACCTGGCCATGGAGCATACAACAGCACGAGCACGACACCTGTAAGTAAACCCAGGCGGAACAAAACCTTTGCCCGCCTGCGCCTCCTCGCATACCTGGCGAATTGCTGCTGCACATTCCCCTGGGCATCCTTAAGGCTTCCTGTCGCACTCTGCAAGCCCTTGCCCGCTCGTTTCACATTCTTCCTACCAGCGGACAATACGCCCTGGGCCTTGCTCAATCCGCTTTGTAAAACATCTTGAGTTTGTTCCAGCCCGGACTGCACGCTGTCTTGCATCGAGGCCAGGCTGCGTTTCATCTTCTTCTGCGCCTTTTTCAGATTCTTGCTTGCCCGCCTGGCGTTACCCTGCCAGGCATCTTGCGCAATGTCAAGACCGCCTTGCAGCATGTCCTGGGTCTGTTCCAGCCCCGATTGCACACTATCCTGCATTGATGCCAGGCCACGTTTCATCTTCTTCTGCGTCTTCTTCAGATTCTTGCTTGCCCGCCTGGCGTTACCCTGCCAGGCATCCTGCGCTGTGCTCAATCCAGTCTGCACTGTATCTTGCGTCCGCGCCAGGCCTGTCTGCATCAAATCTACTCCTCCCTGTACGGTAGCAAGAGCGGATTGTGCAACTCCACGGGCCTTATCTATAACTGTAATTCCGTTGTACTGATCCAGGTCAGTGACTTTCATGATCTGTTATACTCCTTTCACATCAACTTATACAAATCTTAAAGCCTTAGCCTTGACTCTATTACTATTGTACTGATCCAGGTCAGTAACTTTTTGTGGTCCGTTCATGCTCTTCTCGACTCAACTGCACGGACCCTATTTACACCACGCTTGATGAACTACTTGAGTTTCATGTGCTGAGCAAATGCGCGTCAAGGAATCTCGCGATAGCCGGGTATGCAACCAGCCGGTTGGCTCGCTTGACCAGCCCGTGCCCTTCGTCGGAGAAAACCAGGTATTCCACGGACAATCCGCGTTTGCGCACGGCAGTGACGATCTGCTCCGCTTCCTCCAATGGCACTCGCGGATCATTGGCGCCATGGATGACAATGAGCGGCGCCGCGATGCGCTCAACCGAGTTAATCGGCGAAATCTGCTCGAGGAACTCTCGATCATGTTCAAGCGTCCCATACTCCGGTTCGCGCAGCTTGCGCCGCCAGGGACCCGTATTCTCCAGGAACGTCACGAAGTTAGCAACCCCAACAATATCCACGCCCGCCGCCCACAAATCAGGATATGTAGTCATAGAGGAGAGTACCATGAAGCCACCGTAGCTGCCTCCCATCACAGCAATCCTCTTCGCGTCGGCCGTGCCGCTCTCAACCAGCCAGCGGACCGCGTACTGCAAATCCTTCACAGAATCCATGCGCAGCCGCACATCATCCAGGCTCTGGTACTCGTAGCCGTAACCCGTGCTGCCGCGCACATTGGGCGCGAACACAGCATAGCCACGTGCCATCAGGTATTGAATCACCGAATTGAACGTTGGTCGGAACTGGCTTTCCGGTCCCCCGTGGACATAAATCACCACCGGTAACTCACGCGGTTGTCCCCCTTGCGGCGCAAAAAGGAATGCCGGTATCTCGCGCTCATCAAAAGTAGGGTAATGCACCAGGGAAGGTGAGACAAAGCTTTCTCGCGGTATGCCCCCCGTCGTGCTGCGCGTTGTTTGCCACAGCATCTCTTTTTCTACATCCCATATCCAGACATCAGGATTGTAGTTCGCGGCATTGAAGGTGAATGCCAAGCGTTTCCCATCCCGCGACCACGTAAGCTCGCTCAGCACTCCGGGTGGTAGCACTGGACTTTTCAGCATATGGCGTCCCTCCCAGCCGCCGGATACATCGAAAAGCTCTAGACGTGAGTACCCATCCTCGTTCGTCACCAGTGCCAGCCGCGTGCCATTGTGCGTCACATCTAGCCACTCTGCTCCCCAGGCGTCGTCGCGTAGATACCTCATTTCGCCACTCGCCAGGTCGAGCCGGGCCAGTGAAAGAAACTGTCGCCCGCGGTCACTCAGCAAGTACAGGCTGCGCCGGTCCGCGGCCCAGGATGAGAAGGCGTGCAGGGCTGGCCCTGCCTCTATCTCGGGCGTCAGCGCTCGTACCTCGCCCGTCGTTCGATCCACCAGAAATAGCCGGTTGCGTACGTTCGAGTCGTAGCGGGCCACTAGCACAGAGCGACCGTCGGGTGAATAGCGTTCTGCATAGTTAGTGCCATCCTGCTGGAGCAAGCGCCGTGGTTCGCCCCCGTCTACAGGCCGTTCATATACATCGAAGAAGCGATTATCGCGCTCGTTGCTGGCATAAGAGATGCTCGTCCCGTCTGGCGACCAACCGCCAAACTGGTGGATCAACTCCGGTTGCACAGTCAGTGCCGTAAATGTCGTGCCATCAGCATCCAGCGTATGCAGTTGCGTGCGCTCGTTGCCGCCTGTATCGGCACTCACCAACAATATCTCCTCGGTAGGAGAGAACGTCGCGCCGGCTACACGCTCACCACGGAAGGTCAATTGCTCCGGCCATGGCGGCGTAGTTGCAGGCAAATCTATCGCAACAGACCATACCTCCGGCACCCCGGTAATGTCCGTAAGAAAACTGATGCGTGTGCCATCCGGCGAAAAGCTCGCTCCATATGCCGTGCGTATATTCAGGTAACGCTCGAAGCCGTAACGTTCTGCCATCATATTCTCCCTCTTTTCTCAATGCGGCAGCAGCAGCCATCCTGCCCAGATTTCATCATGCAACTTATAGTGACGACTCCCCATGTCTAAAGACAAGGGGCTTCTACGCAGGGCGCGTCCCCACGTTGGCTCCGTCCGAGCCGAAGAATGTTGATAGCCGCGTTCACATCCCTATCCAGTTCACAGCCGCACGCGCAGGAGTGCCAGCGTTCGGATAGCTCTTTCCTGCGCACGGTGCCACATTGCGAGCAGATCTGGGAGGTATACCTGGGGGACACTTTCAGGACTGTCCGACCGGCGCATGCTGCCTTGTGCGAGACAATCTGCTGGAATTGGCCCCAGCCTGCATCCAGGATACTCTTGTTGAGTCCTGACTTTGCTGCCGCCCCGTTGGGAAGATACGTTCCATGCTCATCCTGTTTGGGCTTGGCACGCTTGCTGATATTGGTGATCTCAAGCTCCTCAAAGACAATGGTCTGATGGTGCTTGACGAGGTGCTTGGCCTGCTTATGATGGAAATCTCGTCGCTGATTGGCAATCTTGCGATGAGCCTTGGCAACGGCTTTGCGGGCTTTTTCACGACGATGCGACCCGCGCTTCTTTCTGGATAAGGCAGCTTGCAGCTGCGAGAGCTTCTTCTGTGCATGGCGATAGTAGCGGGGCGACTCGATATACGTCCCATCGGAAAGCGCAGCAAAGTGGGTGACACCCAGGTCAACGCCTACCTCGCTCTCTACCGCTGGCAAGGGTTCTGGCTGCTCCACCTCACAGGAGAACACGGCGTACCACTGACCTGTTTCGTACTTGATGGTACAGGTTTTGAGGGCGCCTTCTATCGGGCGATGCAGCTTGATCTTGATGGAGCCGATTTTGGAGAGGCACACCCTGTTATCATGCGTGAGCGAGAACCCTCCTGCCTGGGGATAGGTGAAGGAATGGTAGCGGTTGCCTCCCAGGAAGCGCGGGAAGCCTGGGCCTTCCCCATTGGCAAGGCGGCGAAAGAAGCCATCGAAGGCACGTTTGAGACGCAGGAGCACATCTTGCAAGACCTGGCTTTGGATGTCCTGGTACTCTTCCCGCAGGTCTTTGATCTCTGGCAAATCTCGCTTTTGCTTATAGTAGGAAACGCTCCGTACGCGCTGCTTTGCCACCATTGTCGCCGCGATGACCTGCCCTGTCTCTGCATTGACCCGCAGTTGTGTCCGCTCGTACTGCTGATAGGCGTCCTTCCATTCCGAAAGCGCCGCGTTGTAGAGCTCTCTGCACCGAGCCAGCGTCCAGAAAAGCACCTGCTCTTGCTTCTTCGTCGGGTATAAGCGGTACTTCAACGCCTTCCTCATGTGCCCTTTTGTCCTTCCACATAGCGTTTGAGCGCGTCCAGCGTCACACCTTCCACCGTCGCCACAAAATAGCTGTTCGTCCACAGAGAGGGCAAACGGCGTTTGAGGGGTGGGAACTCTTGTCGGAGATATCGGCTTGATGTTCCCTTGATGTACTTTACGAGCCGATGTATCCCGAATTGTGGGTCACACCCAACCAGCAGATGCTCATGGTCAGGCATGATGGTTGTGGTCGCTTTCGACATCGATCCTTGCTCCATGCGAGAGGTGGTGCTCTTGCTCAGTCTAGCACATCTGGTACATCGTTTCAACAAAAAAGGGCTGGGTTCCAGACACACCGCATCCCTCTACGGGCTGAAGCCACGGGAGCTTGCGGCGGGTTCTTCTCTGTCAAGTAAAGATTGCCGCCATCGCCTCGTAAAATGCGGATGCAAGGGGGTCCTCCCAAGCGTTTCCCTCTTCTCACAGCGGGTCGTAGTCTTGCCAAATAGGTATGGAGCAATGTCAGAAGATTGACGCGGCGGTATCGATAGAGATAGAATTTAACTATCTCTTCTGAAAAAGACTTTCTTGCTGGGTGGTGTACCCCCTACATGAAGGTCTTGGTAGAAGATGGGTAGTAGCGAACCACTGTAGATGTCACCTGGTACTGAACCGAAAGGAGTCCAACATGTCCCTCGCTGACAACCCGCAAAGCGGCTTCGCTGAAGAAGCCCTGCAAAAGTATGGATACAGGCAGGAATATCGGCGCGAAATCAAACGCTTTGCCTCCTTCGCTGTCGGTTTCTCATTCATCTCCATCACCACCGGAATCTTCACCACGTATGGCGCAGTTCTCAACTGGGGCGGGCCACTAGGAATCTGGACCTGGCCCCTGGTCATCGTCGGCCAGGTATTCGTGTCGCTGGTCTTCGCGGCCCTCGCATCACGCATCCCCCTGGCTGGCTACACGTACCAGTGGACATCGCGCCTTGCAAACCCCAAGGTCGGCTGGCTCATCGGCTGGGTTTCGTTCATCTTCCTTGTCGTCGACGTTGCGGCGGTCGACTACGCCCTGGCCTCCACAGTCCTGCCGACGGTCCTGGGCTATCCTGCCACCCTGTCAAACTTCTGGCTGGGTACGGCCGTAGTCATCCTGGTGCAGATGCTACTCATCATCCTTTCCACTCTGTGGTCAACCCGCATCAATAGCGCCGCCGTCGGAACCGAAGTAGTAGGTATACTAGGGCTCACCCTCCTGCTCATCATCGTCGGCGCCGCGCGAGGGCTGTTGCACCCGGATCACCTCTTCAGCATGGGTATTATATCTTCTGCTGGCTATTTCTCCTTCGGCGGGCTCACCTCCGCTGGTCCTTTCGTCCTCTCGTTCCTGCTGGGCGCCTTCACCATCGTCGGCTTTGAAGCTGCCGCTAACCTGGCGGAAGAAACACAGGATGCCCATCGAGTCGTTCCCCTCGCCATGTGGTCTTCCGTCGTCTTAAGCGGTGTCGTCGGTTTTGCCTTCCTTATCGCGCTCAACCTCGCGTCCCAGGACCTCAAGGCCCTGAGCGCCTCTTCGTCGCCCGTGGCCGATATCATTACCCAAGCGCTTGGCTCGGTGGTGGGCACCATCTTCCTGGTGCTGGTCATTTTCTCGATCTTTGCCTGTGGCCTGGTAATCTTCATTACCGCCACGCGCATGACCTGGGCCATGGCGCGAGACGAGCGCTTCCCCGGCTATCAACTCTTCAGGCGTGTAAGCCGGGGCACAGGCACACCTGTTGCCGCAACCCTCATGCTCGGTATTCTCATCGAAGTGGTGCTGGCTGTATTCGCGGGCCTTGGTATCTTTGCCAACCAGACCAACACCCTCATCAACCTGTTTGGCACGGCAACCCTGCTGCCGGCGATCATCTACCTGGCGACGGTCATTCTCTACATCGGTGCGCGGCGCAAATTGCCGCAGACGCACGGCTTTAGCCTGGGAGCCTTTGAGTGGCCCATCATCGTGCTGGCCCTTGTCTGGCTGGTCTTTGAGCTGTCGATCTTCCGCGATAAATCATTCGCCGCACCCTGGCTCTACAGCGTTATCATGTTCGCTCTCGGCCTGATCTACTTCGGGTGGATGCTCATAACGCGCCCCCAGGTGCTGAGAACCCCTCCCGAGGCAGGTGAACCCGGCGTCGTGGGGT
>WNFH01002955.1_pt1 | contig 11972 bp, 13 predicted proteins | sample 5400411 | NCBI WGS metagenome assembly WNFH01 (sample SAMN13153347, study PRJNA577476) | soil metagenome | isolation source: 200 cm saprolite under Douglas fir tree site 2 hole 3 | place: USA:California | collected 2015-04-18
CTGTTGGATTCGTCGTCATTTCCTTCCTGCACTTTCCAGCCGAGTGCTGACCAGAATGGCATGCTACTATATATGCGTGGCTATAGTATAGCATATAACCTGTCCTAACGCAAGAGATGATACTAATAAAAAGTAAGTTCAGGGGATAACCAGGGCGGAGGTTGGGGTGGCCTGGCTCGATGCAAAAATGTGAACTGCACCCGGACTAGCCCCCCACCCCTGGGCGCGAAGGATTGATAAGTTTGATGATCCCGACCTGCTGCGGCAGTCGGGCTAATCAAAGGCGCTCCGCAAGCTTCGCTGAGGGCCCCTACGTCCGCCAAGCGACCATGTGACGTATTGCAGCGTAGTGGCGATCCCTTGCGGTCACCACATCACACAATGTACACTGACACTATGCTGATAGCATCACTTGACACTCATCTCAACGCCTTCCATCTAGAACTCAGTTTTTCCGCCGAAGTGGGCAGAACGACGGTTCTGCTCGGTGAGAGCGGCGCGGGAAAAAGCACCGTTTTGCGGATCCTGGCGGGATTGCTCCATCCAGAACGGGGGCATATTGTTTTCGCGGGTGTCACTTATTTTGACAGCGGGCGAAGTATTGCCATTCCTCCCCAGCAACGTCCCTTTGGTTACGTCTTTCAGGACTACGCCCTCTTTCCCCACTTGAGTGTCTTTGAGAATGTCGCCTTCGGTCTGCGAGCGCAGTATCTCCCGCGACAATTGATACGCCGGCGTGTCGGGGAGGCGTTGGAACAGGTGCGATTGAGCGGACTCGATGAGCGTCGTCCTGCGCAGCTTTCGGGTGGGCAGCAGCAACGAGTAGCCATTGCAAGAGCATTGGCGCTGCAACCACAACTGTTACTCCTGGATGAGCCACTTTCAGCTCTTGATGTACAGACACGACGCGAAGTACGCCAGGAACTGCGACGCATACTTGCACATATCGGCATCACCACTGTATTTGTGACACATCAATACCTCGAAGCACTGGTCTTCGGACACCACATCCTCGTACTCGACCATGGTCAGTTGATACAGCAGGGCAGTCAGCGTGATCTCCTGGAGCGTCCTCGTTCATCGTATGTAGCGGAGCTTGTGGGCACAAACTTTTTTCGCGGACGCGTGGTGCATTGTGAAACAAACAGCATCTGCACTATCCGACTAGACGACGATCATGAGCGCGGAATTGAGATCAGTGCAACACTGGAGGAACACTTGCGGGCTGATAAGGTACCAGGTGCAGGTGAGGAAGCCTATGTTGTGGTTGACCCACGGAGTATCACACTCTATCAGACCGCACCTGATAGCTCGGCGCGCAACACCTTTCGTGGTGAAATCGTGCAGTTGCTGCATCTAGGGGCTTCTGGTAACGCAGGAAATAGAGATGATGGCCGGGTGCGTGTCAGCATGCAATTGGATACTGCTCGCAGGGCGACCGCAAGGGTCGCCCCTATACCTCGCGGGGCGACTACGGACCTGTCACTCCCGGCACCTTTGCTCACTGCTGAAATCACGGCAGCCTCTGCTGCACGCATGGAGTTGCAGGAAGGCAAGATCGTCTATGCGACGTTCAAAGCGACGGAGGCGAGGGCATATACGTGAGGTCCTCTATTCGTGAACGGTTTCGCTTTGCCATTCGCACGTCGCGGGGATGGTTGCTTTGAGCGTTTGTGCCAGGCCATCGATGTCGGTGACGTCGTCGCGATAGACCGCCCAGGCCTTTGGTTTTTGTTGTGGCGAAGTCGGCTTGCGATAGACGGTGATGCTGATGCGCTTGCCGTTGGGGAAGAACTCTTCTTTGATGCGCGTCAACTCTTCCCAGCGCACTTCTATCACTTCGCCATTGCGGCTGCGTTTGACGAGCGCTTCTGGCTCCAGAGTAATGGTAAAGGGAACAGGGGCAACGATGCGCAGGTAAATAAGGAAGCCGACGATAAACAGGAGTGCGACAATGGTACTACCGACCGCCGACACCCCTTCGTGAATGGCGATCCATAGGACCAGCGCGGTGACGCCCAGAACAAAAATCATGGTCAGGATAAGCTTGGAAGGCCTGAGACCGGGTCCGATAAAGACTCGGCCTTGTGCCGTTGAATATGATGACATAATGATACCTCGTGGAGTGGATAACCTACTCTCTGTGGGGTATTGTAACAATGGGTGGCATGCAATGCAAGTACAAAAGGGGTATGTAGTAAGATTTTACATTCCACTTTGCGTACCCGTTTCGATATGATATACTTATGCCGCTACTTAGCATAGGCAAAGCACATAATTCTGCTTTTATGCCCCACCATTGTAGAGCTCAACGACACTTGTTTGTTGGACGGCCCTGGTGGATCCCGCGTCTGGGAATGAGGCAGGGCACAGCTCAGTCAAGAGGGAGACGGTAAATGTCTGCACAGCAATGGGATACCTGTCCCCCAGACAGGGTTTCACAAGAGTCCCCACCGCTACAAGAAACACTTGCCGCAGCCTCGGGAAACCAGCGAACTGCTACACAGCCGGGAACGCAGAGAACTACCGGTAAGTTGCTGGCGACACAGGGATACGTGGTGGGGATTGAGATCAGCGGCAGTGGTTCACGCCAATCGGTGGCGCTGGCGAATCTCAATGGCACCATACTACACCGCATACGTCGCCCATTAGAGTATGTCCCCGATACCAACACTGTCTTGCAATTGCTCGATGGGATGCTCGCCGAAGTGATGCATCCTGAACGACTTCAGGATGGGCGTGTATTACGCGTCGGGGTTGCAGTCGGCGGATTGGTAGATGCCAGCCGCGGCGTTGTACGTACTCTGCATCATGCACATGGCTGGGATAACTTCCCCTTGCAAGATTACCTCGAGGAACGACTCGATATCCCTTGTATCATAGATAATAACGCCAACGCGGCAGCATTGGCGGAAGTACAATATGGCGCGGGCATTGGAGAGCGCATTGTCCTGTACGTAGGCCTGGGGCGGGGAATTGGGGGCGGTATGGTCATTAATGGCAAGATATATCACGGAACAACATGCAGTGCAGGCGAGATCGGGCATCTACTGGTCAAAGAGCAGGGACCAAAATGCTCATGCGGTGGCTTTGGGCATCTCGAAGCTATTGCATCAGCGCAGGCCATCTCACGTACCATGATTGGCTTGTCGGTAGAAAATCCCGAGACAGAGGCAGCCATTCGTCGCATCACAGGTGCCAGAGATGAACGTATCACGGCAGAACAAGTATTTCAACTGGCGGCGGCTGGTGACCAGGTCGCCCAACGTGTTGTTGATGATGTGTATACGTATTTAGGAATAGCCCTGGCAAACATCATACATTTGATGAACCCCAGTATGATCATCCTGGGTGGCCAGGTGGCGCAAGCGGGAGAGTTGCTGCTTACACCGCTGCAGGCACGTCTACGCGACCTCTGCCTGCCAGCAGCCAGTGAGGACGTGCGCATCGTGCTGGGCAAGCTTGGCACAGAGGCAAACACCGTTGGTGCTGTGACGCTCGCCCTACAGGACATCTAAACATTCAAGCAAGCAAGCGAGATTTTAAAAGACATAAAGGTATAGAGGCATATAGTGGAAATTGGCCGGGTCATTAATGACCGTTACAGGCTGGAACGCCTGATAAAGCAGGGACGAGTATGCGTCGTCTATCAGGGAAGAGATAAGGTGCTGCAACGCACCGTCGCCATAAAAGCTGTGCCCGCACACCACGCCCCGGCGTATAGGGCCGCTATTCGCATGACATGCCACTTTTCTCATCCCAACATTATTGGCCTGTATGACCTGGTAGCAGAACCTGAGACGCTCTACATCGTACAGGAATACGTGGAAGGCGTTGAATTTGCTACCCTGCAGCAAGCCTCAGCGTATGAAGTTGCCGATTTTGGCTGCCAACTTTGCCAGGCGTTGCTCTACGCAAGTAGTTCTCCGCATCTGGTGTGTCATGGGGACTTAACCCCAACAGCGATTCTGCATGACCGCCGGGGCCTGGTGCGTGTCAACAACTTTGCCCTGCCGGGTGACCTCGATTACTTTGAAAACTGGAGTGTGGTAGGCAGTGAAGGGGTGGTTGTCTCTGACACAGACCTTCCCTGCGGGCAAATGAGCGCAGCACGCCATGCCGACGATACCCGTGCTGTTGGTTTGCTCCTCTACCAGTTGCTTGCGGGTCGTCCTGACGGTGCTATGAAGGTCGAGCCTCCTGTTGATGGTCAACTGCACTTCTTGCGAAGCACTCCAGCGGAATTGTGTGAAACCATTGCTCGTGCCGTCATACGTTCGCATCCACACCACATCAATACGGTTGAAGCACTTGATAGCGCATTGAGGGCAGTGGTAGATGCCCTGGAGCCTCCTATTCCTGTACAAGTAATCAGTACTGCTCAACCCGTAGAGGTACATTACTCCGGACGGCCTTCGCCAGTTGGTCAGGCTAGACAGGCAGAGGTGGAAGATGTGCGGGCGACGGGGAAGCTGGTTTCGGCTCTGCCAGCGCGAGAAACGGGCAATACCGGGCTGAGGATCGCCGCATACCGGCCAGATAATCCTGCAAACTCATTGCTGAAACCTGCTCCCGATGCCCCAACAACTGGTGCTGATGTTCCGTTCAAACTGGCAGCGGCACGACAAGCAGCCTACCAGGGAATGGAAACGCAGACAAGGCGCTCACCGGTCTTATTGCTCTTGCTGCTCGGCCTGGTTGTGTTTGCGCTGTTCTTTGTTGTCGGCTACTTCACCGGGCACCTCTTGTTCTTTCATTGAGTTGTTTGAGATCATTCCCAGCGTTGTGCATCACGGCGCTGGTACTTTGCCATGACGTTCTCAAAGGCGCTATCGAGGTCAACACCGATGGAATTTGCCAGTGAGGCCAGGATAAAGAGGATATCGCCCATTTCGGTAGCGATGTTGCCCTGGGCTTCGCTCCCTTTCTTCGGCTTTTCGCCGTAGCTATGATTGATTTCGCGGGCAAGTTCTCCGACCTCTTCGGTGAGCCGTGCCAAGCTGGAGAGGGGGGTCCAGTATGTGCTCTGCCATTCTTCTCTGATCAGGTGATCTACCTGGTGCTGTACGTCGCCTAATGTTCGCATGATAAACTCCAAGAAACTGCAAGGGCGGAGGCGGTGGCCTAGCTTTTCTATATCCCTGTAATTGGTTCTTCCATTCCATCAATCATGTAGGCGTGAGACATATAGCGGCTGTTCCAGGCATAGCCAACATTGCCTGAACGATCTACGACGATTAGGCCACCAGTGCCGGTGGCCCTGACAGCAAGCACAGCGATAGCCGATTCTGCTGCTTCGTGTGCATTCTCGCCGTGTGCCACAAAATCGGCGGCGCGCTTGGCAATCAGCAGACGTACGAAGTCCTCGCCATGGCCCGTGCAGGAGATAGCGGCGTTGTCATCGGCGTAGAAGCCGCAGCCGACGAGGGGCGAGTCACCAACGCGCCCAGGATACTTATGCGGGATGCCGCCTGTTGAGGTGGCAGCTGCGAGTTTTCCAGACCGGTCGAGAGCCACCGCTCCAACCGTGCCATGTTTCTCCTGCCCTGCATCTGGGGATGCTACCTCGCTGGGGCTAGCATGTACCTTCTTGGATCGCTCATCCAGCCAGCTCTTGTAGCGTGGCCCGGTCATCAGCTCTTCAACCTTGCACAGTGGTATCCCCTGCTCTTGCGCAAACTGTTGTGCTCCTTTGCCCACGAGCAGCACATGAGGACTCTCTAACACCTTACGCGCAAGAGAGATAGGATTTTTGATCAGCTCGACATCGGCGACGGCACCAACAGCCAGCGCGTGACCGTCCATCATACCAGCATCCAGTTCGACCTTGCCGTCGGTGGTCATGCTGGCCCCAGTCCCAGCATTGAAGTAGGGATTATCTTCTAGAGAACGCACCGCAGCCTCAACGGCATCCAGCGCGGAACCTCCCGCCTGGAGGATACGCCACCCTACCAGGGCAGCCTCTTTGCATCCTACTTGCAAACGTTCAGTGAACTCAGGCAGCATGGTGCCTGCCCCGCCGTGAACAATTATCGCGATTGGCATGTGTATACGATCTCCTCCATAGAATATAGAAGCATTGTATCACGCCAGGATTACAGTAGCTCTTTCAGTGATTTGCCTGCTATCATACACATATGTGATAATGTTAGCAAAATAGTACCTGTTATGAATGTTCTTATCCTACTACGAGGAGTTGGATCGTGAACAGATTGAGCATCCCTTCTCCTGGGGAAGCGAAGGCTCTCACCATTGCGGAGCGCCGCACTGCTGGCAAGGCCCTGCGCACCAAGGTTCCCCGCTCTAGCCATGCAACATGGTCCCCGGCTCCTGATCGGCCTGACCCGATTAGTCTGTTGGAGGAATCGAATCGCTCCCGCATTGCGAAGCTCGTGCCGATTCGTTACGGGCGGATGATCACTTCGCCCTTCGCCTTTCTGCGGGGGTCGGCGGTCGTCATGGCAGGAGACCTGGCGATGACACCAGGTACTGGCATCCAGGTGCAGGCCTGCGGCGATGCTCACATCGCCAACTTCGGAACCTATGCAACGCCAGAGCGAAACCAGGTCTTCGATGTGAATGATTTTGATGAGACCCTGCCAGGTCCCTGGGAGTGGGATGTGAAGCGACTGGCCGCCAGCATCGTGGTCGCCGGGCGGCAGAACGGCTTCTCTGCTGTCAGTAACAGGCAAGCAGCATTGAATTGCCTGCGGACGTATCGTGAGCGCATGTGGGAGTTCGGGGACATGCGCCATCTCGATGTGTGGTACTCGTGCATCGATGAGCAGGGCTTGCTCAAACGTGTTGGGCGCACAAGTCGCCCCTTCATCGATCGCGAGCTTGAGAAGGCGCACTGGCAGACGAATGTGCACGTGTTTCCTCAGCTCACAAGGCACATCAATGGTCAGTACTCCATCAAGGATGACCCGCCCCTGATCACACACCTGGATGATGACGAACGCACTCTCTGGCTGCATGCGCTGCTGGGGGGATACGAGGCATCGTTGCTGGATGATCGACGTGTGCTGTTCAACCGCTACCACGTTGTCGATCTGGCCCAGAAAGTCGTCGGGGTGGGCAGTGTTGGGACACATTGCTATATCGCGTTGCTCCTGGGCAACGCGGACAGCGATCCGCTCTTCCTGCAGATCAAGGAAGCACAGGCCTCGGTGCTCGAGCGGCACCTGGGACCTAGCGCCTATGCCAATCATGCCCAGCGGGTCGTCTGCGGGCAACATCTGATGCAGGCAGCCAGTGACATCTTTCTCGGATGGACGAGCGGCGGGTCCATTGACTGCTACATTCGCCAACTGCGTGACATGAAAGGGACACCGAGTCTGGAGCACCTGGATGAGGGTAATTTTAATGTGTATGTTGGACTGTGTGGTTGGACTCTGGCCCGTGCCCATGCGCGCTCCGGTGATTCTGCGTCCATCAGCGGCTATCTGGGTACCAACGATCAGTTTGATCGTGCAGTGGCTACTTTCGCCCAGGCATATGCGGACCAAACCGAACGCGACCATGCCGCGCTTGTCGCCGCTGCCCGCGCCGGTCTGGTTCCTGTTGAGACGATAAAGTAATTTGGTAGCTACTTCTCACAGATGGATTATCTAGTATGGTATTATACTAAGGCAGAGACATTGCTTCATCATATGATAATAAAAACTGAGAAGGTAGCAAGTACTTATGGCAGATGAGAGAAATTTGGTAGAAACCAAGCTAGTAAAGACAGTCTTTGTTGGTGATGAAAATCTTCCGACCCACTACGTCAATATGGTCAACATTCGTTCAACTCCGGAAGAGTTCTTTTTGACCCTTGGAACCGCTGTACCCTTGGAAATCACTGATAGCAAACAGTTAGAAAGCATTGAAAGCATCAATGCACATCCTTTGTTTCGTTGTGCAGTAACAAGGTCTGTGATGAAACAGCTAATCGAGTTAATGACGAACCTGTATGAGAATCAAACAAGACAAATTGAGGTGTTACAGGCCTCTCAGAGAAAGGACGAAGAATATGGCGATAGCAGACCTTCAGGCTCGTTATAAAACAGCATACTCACAAACAATACTCGCACGGCCGGGAATTGACAATGAAAACACGGTTAGCAAAGGATACTGCATCATTCATCAAGGTGTTAGGATAATCGTTTCTCGTCCTCAAGCCACTGCTATCGTGATACAACCATTTGTTGTCGAACTTACTCCTAGAGAAGGGGGCTATCTGGCTACTAGTGACATATCGAATGGGTACGAACTTGGAGTAACCGTTGGTCAAGTACTCAGGAACTATCTTGAGTTTCTTGTCGATGAGCTTTTTTGGCTTCAGAAGAATGAGGAACAACTCTCGCCTTCCATTCAGGAAGACCTTCGACGCTTGCAATGTTATTTACGGATTATGTAGCACGTATTCATGGGTACTATAGTTAGAGACCTGAGAAGACTCCTAGAAAAAGTCCTCCAATGTGAACGTGACGAATCAGGAAAGCATATCAGATACCGCTTCGTAGTGAATGGTAGGCTAGTTGCCCAGACACACTACTCGCACTCCTGGCGTGGCAATGAACAAATCGATGACAAAATGTTGAAGAATCAGGCAGAACAAATGCGGTGCAATTTGAAAACTTGGAAATTATTGCTCCTGGGTCAAGCGTCCAAACAAGACTACCTGGGAGAACTGCTCAAAGGCGGTCATATTAGCCAGGTAGAATATGATGAGCTTTGCGGTAAAAGCTCTAATCCTGGAGTAAAGTAAGGAGGTTCACGGTCCTCCAATGGGACCGTGAACTTGACGCCTATGGTTGGGTAATTGAGCGCTTTCCCCTGTGAGGAAGGCCGAAGCGAACGCCTAAGCAGAATCGCTTGATTACTTCTCGATCGGTACTCCGATCAGGCTGCCCCACTCGGTCCAGGAGCCATCGTAGTTGCGCACCTGCGGATAACCAAGCAGATACTGAAGCACGAACCAGGTGTGGCTACTCCGTTCACCGATGCGGCAATACGCCACGACTTCTTTATCCGGGGTAACACCATTGCTTCCGTACAGCGAACGCAGTTCATCTGCCGGCTTGAAGGTGCCATCTGCCCGCACCGCCTGAGACCAGGGAATATTAGCCGCCCCAGGAATATGACCGCCGCGCTGGGCCCCTTCCTGTGGTAGGTTGGCAGGAGCCAGCAGCTCTCCACTATACTCACCAGGAGAGCGAACATCGACCAGCGCGATGTTTGCACGCCCCAACCAGCTGAGGACCTGATCGCGCAAGGCACGTATCCCCGTGTCCGGTGTACCGGCATGATAGGTTGTGGCGGGATAAGAAGGCACATCCGTCGTGATTTCGCGCTTGTCTGCCAGCCACTTCACGCGACCTCCATCCAGCAAACGCACATCCTGGTGTCCATAATACTTGAAGATCCAGAGCGCCCAGGCAGCAAACCAGTTGTTGTTGTCGCCGTACAATACTATCGTGGTATCATTGCTCACACCGGCGCGTCCCAGTAGTTCCTCCAGGTGTTCTTTGCTCAACGGGGCGCGTACGACCTGATCCTGGAGCTCCTTTTGCCAGTTGTAGGCAACTGCACCGGGGATATGCCCCTGGTCGTAAGCCGTAGTGTCAACGTCTACTTCGATCAGCCGAACCTTTGGATCGTGCAGGTGAGCCTGCACCCAGTCTGCGTCTACCAGTACCTCTGGATGAACGTACCCTTTTTTTTCCGACATAGTTACTCCTCACGTAAATACTTGACTAAGTTGAGTAGTTTACTCAACAAGAACTCGTCTATATTAGGAAAACGAGGGAGATGTGTAATTTTATTCCCGTAAGTAAGACCGCATTTGTTCCATAGCTCCAGGACTGTGGCATGCCACAGTCCTGGAGCTATGGAATTGACTCAGTCCCGCAGTCCCGATAGCAGCATGTCGCCTTCTTGTCGCAGTTCAGTCACGGTTCCAGCCGTCTCGACGCTGATAACCTGCTCTTTCCAGGTTTGCACATTAAGACTGCCTTCAACCTGCGTAATCAGCACGCGCGGTTTTCTATCTACGGCAAATGTTTGTTGGGTCATAGCGGATTCTCCTATCCTAGCGCTTCAAGTAGCATGTCACCCTCTTCAGGCGTGATACGACCTTCGGCGATCATACGCAAAATGGCAATACGTTCTTGCTCAGGGTTTGGCTCTGCTGCATCAGGTTGCTTAACCGAGGGCGATTGCCCCTCCCCGTTGGGCGCAAAGGATTTGAAACGCGCTTCGCTCAGGGCCCCTACGCCTTCTGGGGGCGCAGGCGGTGCCGGCATTCCAGGCATTGGAGGCGGGGGCATCGGGGGTGGCCCAGGAGGTGGGGTCGGTGGAACGGGTGGTTTGGGCGGGACAGGAATGCGCAAATTGCTCACAGCTCGTTCTACGGCCTCAAGCGCACCTGATACACCCTCGGCGGCAGCGCGGCGCGCTTGTTCCTTGATACGCTCCAAACGTTCGGGGTCGAGCCGCCACTCACGATCATTGATGCGCACATAGGTACGAGAGGTCCGTCCTCTGGCATGACGCCCTTCTTCTTCAAAGCGACGCGCTCGTTCTTCAGCTCTGTGCGCCTGCTCTTCAGCGTGACGTTGAGCACGGTGTGCTTGTTCTTCGGCGTGGCGTTGGGCACGGCGTGCTCGTTCTTCAACCTTGCGCGCTATCTCATTAGCCCAATCAGCTCCGCTCGACCAGCCAGCCTCACTAAAGGCTCCTCCAAGCTCACGGCCCAGTTCTTCACCAAGCTTCCCCATCTCGCGGCCCAGTTCCTGGCCGAGTTTACTCATTTCACGCCCGAATTCGGTCCATTCACGCCCGAAATCACCCCAAGAACTGCTACTACTGCGTGGACCACCGGAGCCTTGTATCTTCAAATCGCCACCAACGTTCAACTCTAGCTGGGCAGCCCCTTCACCATACACCAGGTTGACCAGGTTGCCACCTCTACTGGAGCCAAAGGAGATGGATCGACCACTGACGTCACCGGCTACCGCGGCGCGAATGCTCAAGTTGGGATTATCTGGCAGCATCACGCTCGCATCGCCGCCAACGTTTATACGAGCATGGGTGTTGGCAGGGAAGGTAGCGCGCAACTGCATGTCGCCGCCAATGCTACCTACCTCGATGTTGCCGTGCAGGGCTAACAACTCCACATTGCCACCGATACTGCCGACTTGCAAGTTGCCTCCAACGCCAATAAAACTGCCATCACCGCCCACCTGACCGACCTCGACAGCATCTTGTATACCGTCCAGGTCGCAATCGCCACCCACGGTGCCTATGTGCGCACGCGCCGCACCATCTATCTCCAGGTCGCCACCGATCATGCCAAGCGTAACTTCTTTGTCTGCGCCACCCTGGACCTGGCAATCACCGCCCACAGTACCACAGCGCAGTGCAGTCGCAACATCCTGGGCATCCAGGTCGCCGCCCACGGTACCGACGATCACGGTCTCGGCACCTTCCAGCGAGAGGTCAGCGCCGACGGTTTCAATCTCCACCTGCGCGACATGTGCTAGCGAGACATCTCCACCGATAGCGCCACGTACACTTAATGTGGGCGTGTTCGTCACAACCAGATCGTTGCCTAAGCCTGCTAACTCGACGGCTTCAGCTATATCTTTCAGTTCTACCTCACCGCTGACGTTCTTCAGATCGACTAACTGTACACCTGCAATGTCTGCATCGCCCGCCAGGTTTGTCACGCTGATGCTGGTATCGGCAGGTACCTCCAGATCGATGTCACTATCACAGTTGTTAATCGTCAACAGGTCGCCCTCCTGTTGGAGTTCAACCCTACCTCCGTCAATATCAATGCTGATCGCTCGCTGATCCGAGACGCTCGCTTTCAGGTCGCCATGGGCGTGCACAATCACCACGCGCGGTGCTGCGCCAACCGGAAATGTTTGTTGGGCCATGATACGCTCCTTACATGCTGGATAAATCTGCATTCTACTTACTCA
>WNFH01002958.1_pt1 | contig 11964 bp, 11 predicted proteins | sample 5400411 | NCBI WGS metagenome assembly WNFH01 (sample SAMN13153347, study PRJNA577476) | soil metagenome | isolation source: 200 cm saprolite under Douglas fir tree site 2 hole 3 | place: USA:California | collected 2015-04-18
CGCATACCATCATCATCGGCGTCAAGAGAGAGCCTGCCATGCATTGAAGTGCTTTTCGCGTACAACCTCCTTTGTGTCCGTCTATTTAGTAGCGGCACGGAAATGAAGAACAGACACACGGCCAGTCCCGGTATGAAACTATGCATAGAAAAAAGCGCCGTGATGAGATCGGGCTTACTGAACCTGCTCTTAGAACGCCTCGGAAGAGGCGTCAAACCAGCTGTTCCATTGTGGCACAGCAGTATATGAAACGTATATAGACAGTTGGCTTCGGTTATTTGACCGCGACAGCGGTGCGGCCGGGGAAGCGGGCGGCGGCGCCCAACTCCTCCTCGATGCGCAAGAGTTGGTTGTACTTGGCGACGCGGTCGGTGCGCGAGGCGGAGCCGGTCTTGATCTGTCCGGTGCCCATAGCCACCACCAGGTCGGCGATGAAGGTGTCTTCGGTTTCGCCCGAGCGGTGCGAGATGATAGACGCATAGCGGGCTTTGCGCGCCATTTCGATAGCTTCGATGGTTTGGGTGACGGTGCCGATCTGGTTCAGCTTAATCAGGATGGCATTGGCCACTTTTTCGGAGATGCCACGCGAGAGCCGCTGGGTATTAGTCACAAACAAATCATCTCCGACGAGTTGGACTTTGTCGCCCAATTCGCGCGTCAGCAGCTTCCAGCCGGCCCAGTCGTCTTCGGCCAAGCCGTCTTCGATGGAGACGATAGGATACTGCCGCACCCAGTTGGCCCAGAACTCGACCATTTGTTCGGAGGTGCGTGCGGACTTGTCGGACTTCTTGAAGACGTATTTGCCGCTCGGCTTGTCGTAAAACTCGCTGGCTGCCGGGTCGAGCGCAATCGCCAGGTGCTGACCGCCCTTGTAGCCCGCGGCGGCAATCGCCTCCAGTACGACTTCGACGGCCTCCTCGTTCGATTTCAGGTTGGGCGCAAAGCCACCCTCGTCGCCTACCGCCGTGGAGTATCCGCGCTTCTTGAGGACGGACTTGAGGTGGTGAAACACTTCGACGCCCATGCGCAGCGCGTCGTCGAAACTCGCCGCTCCCACCGGCATGACCATGAATTCCTGCAGGTCCACGGAGTTGTCGGCATGGGCGCCGCCATTGAGGATGTTCATCATGGGCACGGGCAAGGCGAGTGCGGCAGGCACGCTGGAATAGCGCGCCAGATAGCGATAGAGCGGCAGGTGTAGTTCCAGCGCGGCGGCGCGCGCCGCGGCCATGCTTACGGCCAGGATGGCGTTAGCGCCGAGATTGCCTTTATTCGGGGTACCGTCGGCCTCGAGCATCCGGCTGTCGAGCGCCCCTTGCGCGGTCGCGTCCATTCCGATCACGGCCTTGGCAATAGCCGTGTTGACGTTCTCGACGGCTTTCCGGACTCCTTTGCCGAGGTAGTGCGAGCGGTCGGCATCGCGCAATTCGAGCGCCTCATGTTCGCCGGTTGAGGCGCCCGAGGGCACCGCAGCGCGTCCCAGGGTGCCGCCCTCGAGCACGACATCGGCCTCGACAGTGGGATTACCGCGTGAATCCAGGATTTGCCGGCCGCGGACGCGTTGGATTTTGTTGGACATCATTCCCCCGGGATGAAAAGTTGCGTGGCAGTACGAAAATTCCGGCCCTTGCGGGTACGGCATGCCGTGCCCCTACATGCCGAGCGGCGTGAGGGCGGGTCGCATTGGCCAGCTTATTCCGGCTCTTCCAGCATGGACTCTTCGCGGACGACGATGGTGACGCCGGAATCGGTGACCGTGTAGCGCTTGCGGTCGGCTTCGAGGTCGAAGCCGACCTCCGTGCGTTCGGGCAGGGTGACGTGCCGGTCGATAATAGCGTTGCGGACGCGCGAGTACCGCCCGATGTTGACGTGGTTGAAGATAATCGTGTTTTCGACATCGCAGTAGCTGTTCACCCGCACGTCGTAGCACAGCACCGACCGCTTCACGCGCCCGCCAGAGACGATCGAGCCGCCAGCCACGATGGAATCGAGCGCGGAGCCCTTGCGCTTTGGGTCGGCGAAGACAAACTTCGCCGGGGGATACTGCTGCTGCCAAGTGCGCAGTGGCCACTGTTTGTCGTAGAGGTTGAAGACCGGCGAGACAGAGACCAAGTCCATGTTGGCTTCGTAGTAGGCATCGATGGTCCCCACGTCGCGCCAGTAGGGCGGCCCGGTCTTGTTTTCGTCCACGAAGTTGTAGGCGTAGATGCGATACTTGGAGATGATCTTCGGCAGGATGTCGCGGCCGAAGTCGTGCGAGGAGTGGGGATCTTCGGCGTCGGCGATCAGGATGGGAATCAGCAACTGGGTGTTGAAGATGTAGATCCCCATCGAGGCGTTCACCTTGGTGGGATTCGAGTGCGAGCGCGAGGGCTCGGCCGGTTTCTCTTCAAAGCCGATGATGCGCCAATGCTCGTCGGTTTCGATGACCCCGAAGCGCTGGGCTGCCTCTTCGGGTTCGACTTCGAGGGTGGCCACCGTCACGTCGGCCCCGGCGTCGGCGTGCTGTTGCAACATCTTCTGGTAGTTCATCTTATAGATGTGGTCGCCGGAAAGCACGATGGTGTAGTTGGACCTCTCGCTGCCGATGGAGTAAATATTCTGGTAAACGGCGTCGGCCGTGCCCAGGTACCAATTGGTGGAAACACGCATCTGCGGTGGGAGCACTTCGATGAAGTCGCCCAGGCCCATAATCGGCGACCACCCGCGGCGCACGTGGCGGTTCAAGCTCAGCGCCTTGTACTGCGTGAGCACAAACACGCGCCGCAGGTCGCTATTGATGCAATTTGAGAGGGTGATATCAATGATCCGGTACACCCCGCCGAACGGCACCGCCGGTTTGGCGCGGTCGCGCGTGAGCGGCCACAGCCGTTCGCCCTGGCCGCCGGCCAGCAGTACTCCACTGGCCTCCCGCATCAGAGACATGGTCGGTCATTCCTCGGGTCCGGTCGTCGCGGTGCATCCGCGCCTCTGCGGCTCAGGCTCTTTGTGCTCCAAAGGGTCGCCCGGACGTTTTCAGCCCCGCAGCATTCTACCAGCAAGTTCCGGCGGACCGTATACCCGACTCGGTGGCCCGGAAAGAACCACGGCTCGCTGAGCGATCCTGGGCCGCCTTGGCCAGCCCGGGGCGATCCCTGGCCGGAGGCCGCGAACTCTTGTCTTCTGAAAAACAGTGCTTGACTTCGGATTGCCGCTTGGTTAGAAGAGGCGCATAATAGCCCATTTGGGGCCACCCTCTTTAACATGGACAAGAGTGGTATCAACAGTGGGCCAAAGGAACGGGGGTGAAATCTGAGTGGCGGAAGTCATCATCCAGGAGAACGAATCACTGGAAAACGCCCTGCGCCGGTTTAAGCGCAAGGTGCAGCAGGAAGACATCATTAAGGAGATCAAGAAACACAGCTTCTATATGAAGCCCGGAGAAAAGCGCCGGGCTAAGGAAGCGCTTTCGCGGAAGCGGCTGCGCAAAAAGCAGCGACGTGAGCAAGATTAGGCGGCCAAGACCCTTGGGTTTTCCAATGCAGCTTCGGACCAGTCGGCCAGTGGGACCCGCAGACCTCCTCAGCGTTTCCCAGCACAGTCTGACTCGGGCTAGCAGGCTGCCTGCCCCGCTCCCAGCGCGGGGCAAGGGAGCAGCAAATGGAATACCACGATAAGGTTCTGAAGTGCTCGGAATGCGGTGCCGAGTTTGTTTTCACCGCCGGCGAGCAGATGTTTTTCGCCGATAAGGGCTTCAAGAACGAGCCCAAGCGGTGCAAGGCCTGCAAAGCCAAGCGCTCCGAGAACTCGGGCTCCGGGACCTACCAGCGCGCCGAAACCAAGACGACCTGCTCACAGTGCGGGAAGGAAACCACCGTTCCCTTCAAGCCCACGCAGGGCCGTCCGGTGTACTGCCGCGAGTGCTTCCAGCAGCGGCGGACTTTGGGTTCCCCAGCGTAGCGGACTCGCGATCCCACCGAAGGGTCGTGGACGCCAGGGCTCGGTGGTTCGCCCTCCCGCAGACATACTGCGCTCCACCGGTGCAAGCAGCCCGGCTCAGGCTGAAGGGCCGTCCCTCGTCAAACCTCCGTCGTATCCCTGTAAGATCGACCCGGGGCCGCGGTCCCCTCGCTCGGCGAAGGTATCCTGGATTCCGACTCGCTCGGCGTGCCTGCATTCCGCAGGTCAGGCGCCCAAGCCCGCAAAACTTCTTGAGATGTATTTCTGTCCCTTTCGGAGTATTATAGCGCCGGTCCGGCCTCCTCAACTCGGGTTCCCCAGGGGCGTGCGCCTGAATGGGTCACTGCTTCACCATCGGCGTTGAAGAAGAGTTTCAAATTGTTGATCCCTCCACTCTGGAGCTTCGTTCGCACGTCAGCAAACTGATTGCCGCCACCTCGCCGGACATGGGCGAACAGATCAAGCCAGAGCTTCACCAGTCGATCGTCGAGATGGGCACGCGGATCTGCCGAGACGTTGCGGAGCTGCGCGAGGAGCTGTACCGCACCCGCGGCGCGTTGGTGGCAGCGGCAGAGCGGGTGGGATTGCAAGTGGCCGCCGCCGGTACGCACCCCTTTTCCAATTGGATTGAGCAGGTGATTTCTCCAGGCGAGCGCTACGAGAACATCGTCGAGGAACTGCAGCAGCTCGCGCGTTCCCTGCTGATCTTTGGCATGCACGTGCACGTCGCCATGCCGGACTGCAACACGATGATCGACCTGATGAATACCGTGCGTTATTTCCTCCCGCACCTGCTGGCGCTCTCCACCAGTTCTCCCTTCTGGATGGGTCGCGACACCGGCCTGAAGTCCTACCGCACAACGATCTTTCGGCGGTTTCCCCGCACCGGTGTACCCGACCACTTCGGTTCCTGGAGCGAGTACGACAACCACGTGAAGCTGCTCGTGGATCTCCATTGCATCGACAACGGAAAGAAAATCTGGTGGGATGTTCGTCCTCACCCCACCTTCGGAACCCTGGAGTTCCGCGTCTGTGACATTCCCACGCGAATTGAGGAAACGATCGCCATCGCCGCGTTGATCCAGGCGATCATCGTCAAGCTGCATCACCTCTACACCCAGAACATGGGTTTCCGCCTCTACCGCCGGGCGCTAATTGAGGAGAACAAGTGGCGCGCGGCCCGCTGGGGCATCGATGGCAAGCTGATCGACTTCGGCAAACGCATCGAAGTGCCTATGCGCGACTTGGCTGTCGAGTTGCTTGAGTTTGTAGACGACGTGGTGGACGAACTCGGCAGCCGTTGGGCAGTGAACTATGTCCACACGATCCTGCGCGAGGGCACCAGCGCCGAACGGCAGTTGCGCGTATACAAAGAAACCGGCGACCTCAAGGCCGTAGTCCGGCAAGTGGTGGCCGAAACGCGCGCCGGAATCACTGTTGGCGCGGCCTGCGCGGCCGGCGCGCCTTGAGCGGGACGATTCTGCAGGCAGTTGGGCCCCAGAAACACGAACAAAAATCTAAACTGAGGAGCGAGTGCCTATGAAAATTGGACTGCTGTGCGGGCGGGAGCTTAGTTTTCCCCCGGCGTTCATCGACCGGGTCAACGATCTCGGCAGAGCGGAAGGCATCACCGCTGAATTCGTGCAACTCGGCGGGACGCCAATCAGCGAACCAGCGCGCTACCGAGTCATTGTCGACCGCATCTCGCATGAGGTGGCCTACTATCGCGGCTATCTGAAGCACGCCGTGCTGCAGGGCACCTACGTCATCAACAATCCGTTTTGGTGGTCTGCCGACGATAAATTCTTCAACACTTCGTTGGCGCAGAAGCTCGGCGTGGCCGTCCCGAAGACGGTGCTGCTGCCACAGAAGTCCTACCCGCAGGACGTGGACATCACTTCCGAGTCCCTGCGCAATCTGGAACACCCGATTGAGTGGGACGCGTTGCTGAACTATGTCGGGCGTCCCGCCATCCTGAAGCCGTTCCTCGGGGGTGGCTGGAAGCACGTCTATAAGGTCCACAACAAGGAAGAGCTGCTCGAGGCCTACGACCGCACCGGACCGTACTGCATGGTGTTGCAGGAGTTCATCGAGTTCCAGCAGTACGTCCGCTGCTTCAGCTTCGGCAAGACAGATATCATGCCCGTACCATACGACCCGCGCGAGCGCCGGTATGTGGTCGAGCATGAATACCTGACGCCGGAACTGGGCGCGCGCGTCCTTCGCGACGCCCAAACCCTCAACCGGGCGCTCGGCTATGAAATGAACACCGTCGAGTTCGCCATCCGCGATGGCATTCCCTATGCCATCGATTTTCTAAACGCTGCGCCCGACTTCGAGCGCGAACGCATCACAGAGTTCTACTTCGAGCGCGTCGTCGACAAGATGGCGCGGCTGGTGATCGACCGCGCCCTGCGCGGCACTCCAGCGGATTCCTGGCCACGTTGGGAAGAAATGCTGGGCGTGGGTGAGGCCGCCGGTTTCGTCGGCGCGCCGCGCGTCAGGGCCGCGGGAGCCGGAGCCGCATGAGCGCTTCCGCCTCACGCTCGGTGGCGCCCAGTCCGCCCGCCGAGGTGTGGCACGCGGTGCTGCGACCGGACGTGGAGCTGAGCCCTGCCTTTTGCGCCGAGCTCAGCGCACGGATGCGCACCGCGCGGCTCACTTTTGGCGAGCGGATCCACTGCCCGTTCCTGCGCCCCTTTTTCCTCAGCGAGCAGGACGAGCGCCGCGTCCGAGAGGTGGCGGAAACCATCGCAGAGCTGGGCGAGCGCATTGTGGCTACAGCACTCCATGCGCCCGCCCTGCTCGCTCAGGTCGCTCTTAACCCCCAAGAAGAACGCCTCGCGCGAATGGAGCCCGGCTACGCCCGGGCCAGCACTGCCTCGCGCCTGGACGCTTTTTTGCTGCCCGATTCACTGCAGTTCGCCGAGTACAATGCCGAGTCGCCCGCCGGTCCGGGTTATGCCGAAACGCTGGCCGAGATCTTCCGCGCGCTGCCGGTTATGGCGCGCTTTGAGGAGCGGTTCAGCGTCCGGATGTATCCATTGATGGCCGCGCTGCTCGACGCGCTGCTGGCGAGCTACCGCGAGTGGGGCGGCACGTCCACCACTCCCGTGATTGCCATCGTGGATTGGCGCGAGGTGCCCACCTGGAGCGAATTTGAAATTATCCAGGCGCGGTTTGAAAAACTGGGTGTAGCCACTTTGGTCTGCGATCCGCGCGAGCTCGAGTTCGACGGCCGGACACTGGCCGCGCAGGGCCGCAAGATTGACCTCGTTTATCGCCGCGTGCTGATCAACGACATCGTTGCGCGGCCCGCCGAATGCGACGCGCTGGTCCGCGCCTACGAGGCGCGCGCCGTGTGCGTCGCCAACAGCTTGCGTTGCAAGATTCCTCACAAGAAGGCCTTTTTCGCGGTACTGACCGACGAGCGCAATCGCGAACTCTTTACACCAGCCGAGCGCGAGCTGATCCAGCGACACGTGCCCTGGACCCGCTTGCTGGGCGATGTAAAAACGACGTGTGAATCCCAACCGATCGAGTTGCTCGAATACGTCCGTGGGCGCCGCACGGACTTTGTCCTCAAGCCCAACGACGACTATGGCGGCGCGGGCGTGACGCTCGGCTGGGAAACTGACGAACACGAGTGGGACGCCGAGCTTCAGCGCGCCTTGGCCGACCGCGAACGCGCCTGGGTGGTGCAAAAGCGCATTGCCGTGCGGCGCGAAATCTTCCCGATGCAGACGGATGCCGGCGTCCAAATGCGCGACATGCTGGTGGATATTGCTCCGTACTTGTTCCGCGGGCGCATGGCGGGCTTCCTTACCCGGTTGAGCGCGACGGGGCTCGCCAACGTCACCTCCGGCGGCGGCCAGGTACCCGCCTTCGTCGTTGGCCCGCGGGTGGGGGGATCGCCCGAAGCGCGCCATCCTGCTTGAGAGCCAGAGCGGGCACGCGGGGTTGCCCCGCGCTGGCTGCCGAGAGAGGGTCTGATCCAGTATCTCCTTCGCGTCATCCTTCCCAACTGCCAGGGAATCATTACTTCGAAGAATCATAGAATGCTCCAGCATGCGCGGTGACGATCTTCGATGATTGAAGCGAATTTTGGGGCTGTGAATCCCGACCTGATTCCCGGGGCGCGCAGCGCCGTGGAAACGTGTCTTGGTATACGGCCCGGCGAAAAAGTTGTTTTAATCGCCGATGAGCCCAGCCGCGAAGTGGCCGCCAGCCTGGCGCACGCCTTGGCTCTTCAGCGGGCAGCCTGGACCGGCTGCTTGATCGAGGATATCGCGCGTCGGCCGCTCTCCGGCGCTCCCGACGAAGTGCTCGAAGCGCTCGAGGCCGCCGACGTGGGCATCCTGTGCATGAAGCCGCTGCCCGGTGAACTCCCGGCGCGGATGGCCATCGTGTCCATCGTGGAGCGGCGGCAGATCCGCTATGCCCACATGGTGGGAGTCACCCCGGAGATCATGCAGCAGGGCATGCGCACCGACTATAAGCTGGTTGATCGCTTGAGCGACCGCCTGCGCCAGCGCCTGCACGGGGCTTGTTCGCTCCGTGTGCGCACCGATGCCGGTACGTCGTTCACCGCTGTATTCGATCCCTCGCTGGAGTGGGTAAAGACCAGTGGGCTGATTAGCCCGCGCTACTGGTCGAACCTGCCGGCAGGGGAGGTCTTCACCACGCCTGCGCGCGTCGATGGCACATTTGTGTGCGACGGCACGGCCGGGGACCACTTCAACGGCAAGTACGGCGACCTCCGCGAGACGCCGCTCGTGCTTGAAATCGAAGGAGGCCGCCTGACGTCCGCCTCCTGTAAGCGCACCGACCTCGAGCGCGAATTCTGGGCCTATTGCCATACCGACGAGAACAGCGACCGAGTCGGCGAGCTGGCCTTTGGCACCAACCTCGGGCTCTCGGAGATGATCGGCAACCTGCTGCAAGACGAAAAACTGCCGGGAGTGCACATCGCCTTCGGTGATCCCTACGGCAGCCAGACGCGCGCGGATTGGAAATCCAAGACACACGTGGACGTACTCACGCGGCACTGCGACGTCTGGATTGATGAAGAACCCGTGATCACGAAGGGCCGCTATCTGCTCGACCGGCTGGGCCTGGCGTAACTCCTGCCAGAAGCCAGGCTCTGAAAGGCGTGCCTGACGCAAGCGCGGCCCCGAGGCGACTTCTAATTTAATTAGAAAAGCTTGTTGATGTACTCCCGCATCTGGTGATGCCAGTACGGCCAATCGTGCCCGCCCTCCGGCCCCCAATCGTCTAAGTGATGCGGAATCCCCCGGCTGGCGAGGATTCTCGACAACTGGTAGGAGAAGGCGCTGTTTTCCCAGGGGCCGCTCCCCGTGGCGATGTGGATGTCGCAACTGGCGAGTTGGCTGAGAATCGACGGATCGGAAAGAGTGGAGAGGTAGTCCACCGGGTTGTTGAAATAAAAGTTGTCGTCGTACATCCCATCCATGAATTGCTTTAGATCATAAATGCCTGAGAGGGCAAGGCAGCGTTTAACCACTTCGGGATGTTTAAAGAGCGTGTTCGCGGCGTGGTAGGCGCCAAACGATGCTCCCATCGTCGAGATCGTAATATACGGGCTGTGGCAATGCGCGCGCACGAAGGGAACCAGTTCCTCGCGGATATAGCCGTCAAATTGGCTCTGGACGTAGCTGCGATGGAAAGGGTGCGCGTCCTTGTCATAGAAGCTCTCAAAATTCAGCGAGTTCACGGTAAAGATTTTCACGCGCCCGGCATCGATTAGACCCGCGAGCGCGCCAATCATGCCTTGGTTTTCGTGCTCCCACTCATCACCCCCGCTGGTGGGGAACGCCAGCAGCGGCGGGCCCCAATGGCCATAGACAACGATGCCCATTTCGCGGCCGAGCCGCGGCGAATGCCGGCGATGGTATTCCTTGTGCATCAGTTCCCTCGCCCCCGCAGGTAAGCAGGGACGAAAGTATGCCACTTGAGCGCTTCGCTGCGCCACCCTTCCCTCGCGAACTCTCAATGTCTGCAGCGCCTGCCCTCCTGACGGAAGGACCGTCCGAGACGCGGGTTACCCTCCGCCTGCGCCAGGGCAAGCGCGTGTGGTGCAAGTCGCACTACAAATCCCGCCAAAGATATGGAACAATTTGCCGGGGGTGAAAATAAATCATGCCCGTGCCCGGTTCCGCGCAGCAACCTTCTCCCGAGCGTTTTTTCGAGGTAATGAATGCCTACCAGCAGACGGCGGCGCTCAAAGCGGCGATTGAGCTGGACCTGTTTACGGCCATTGGCGAAGGAGCCGAGACTGCGCCAGCACTGGCGCAACGCTGTCGCGCGTCGGAGCGAGGCACGCGCATCCTGTGCGACTACCTGGTGGCAATCGGATTCCTAGGCAAGGATGGCAGCCGCTATTCCCTCACGGCCGACTCGGCGATGTTTCTGGACCGCCGCTCGCCAACATGCATCGCCTCCGCGGCGGGATTTCTCGGCTCGCCGCTGCTGACCGAGGGATTCAAAGACGTGGCCGCTGCCGTGCGGAAGGGCGGCACGGTGATCAGCGAAGAAGGCACCCTGGCCCCAGAGCACCCCATCTGGGTGGAGTTTGCCCGTCACATGGCCCCGATGATGGCGCTACCCGCTGAGTTGATTGCGAAGCTCGTGGGCGCTGCTGAGGGCCGGAAGTGGAAGATCCTGGATATCGCTGCGGGTCACGGCCTGTTCGGCATCACTCTAGCCAAACATAATCCGAACGCGGAGGTCGTGGCGGTGGACTGGCCGAAGGTTCTCGAAGTGGCGCGGGCAAACGCGCGGGCGGCAGGAGCGATCGGCAGGTATCGCACCCTTCCCGGGAGCGCCTTTGATGTCGATTACGGCGAGGGCTACGATCTCGTCCTGCTCACGAATTTCCTGCATCACTTCGATATTCCCACTTGCGAAGGACTGCTGCGCAAGGTTCATGCGGCATTAGCGACCGGTGGACGGGCGGTCACTTTCGAGTTTGTCCCGAACGAGGACCGCGTCTCGCCGCCCATTCCCGCGAAGTTCAGCATGATTATGCTGGCCACCACGCAGCACGGCGATGCCTATACCTTTTCCGAGTACGAGCGGATGTTTCGCAACGCGGGATTCGCCTCCTGCGAACTGCATCCGCTGCCGCCAACGCCGCAGCAGGTGGTGATTTCGAAGAAATAGATTCCGAGCCCATCTTAGGCAATGCGAGAGGTTACTTATGCCCGATGACACCGTACTGCGGCAGCACCTGGTCGAGTTATTGCGTGGCCGCGACGCCCACGTGAACTTCGACACTGTGATTGCCGGCTTGCCGGCAAAGCTGCGCGGGGCAAAGCCCAGGGGCCTGCCGTTCACTCCCTGGCGGCTGCTCGAACACATGCGCATCGCCCAGTGGGACATTCTGGAGTTCAGCCGGAACCCGAAGCACGTCTCGCCGAAGTTTCCTGAAAGCTACTGGCCGAAAGGCGATGCCCCGCCCGATGCGGCTGCGTGGAAGGCGAGCGTGGAAAGCTTCCGTGCCGACCTCGGAGCGATGCAGGCCCTGGTCGAAAATCCCGACACGGACCTTTTTGCGCCCATTCCGCACGGCCAGGGTCAGACCATTCTCCGGGAAGCAATGCTCGTCGCCGACCACAATGCCTATCACGTCGGACAATTGGTGATCCTCCGCCGGCTCCTCGGAGCCTGGAAGGCCTGACCGCATCGCAGTCGCGCTCGATCTGGACGCGTCCTACGCGTTCCGGATGAACTTCGCGGCTATCCAACCTGCCAGAACCAATCCCGCCAGGATCTCCCAGTTGTACTTGTTGCCGTAGGTAGCGGTCGGAAAGTGGTTGCTCAACATGATGAAGACGACCGGCACCACCATATACGTATTGTGTTTGGAGCGTAGCTTGGCGCGTGCGGCCAGGGCGGCGTCGGGTTTCCTGCCTTCTTTGAGTGCGGCGATCATCTGACGCTGCGCCGGCAAGATGCGCATCCAGACGTTGGCCGCCATCAGCGTGCCGAACATGGCGCCAACAT
>WNFH01007146.1_pt1 | contig 11964 bp, 17 predicted proteins | sample 5400411 | NCBI WGS metagenome assembly WNFH01 (sample SAMN13153347, study PRJNA577476) | soil metagenome | isolation source: 200 cm saprolite under Douglas fir tree site 2 hole 3 | place: USA:California | collected 2015-04-18
GCCGAAAGTATGGAATTTTTTTCTACTGAAAGCTTATCTGTCAGAGGCAAGGCCATCCAAACTGGGCTTTCCTCTGATTTGCGCGGCCAGGATGTCGCCTATTGCTTCTGTGATCGCCGTCTCGGTGATCGTCGGCCCCAATCGGAACATCTTCTTTTCCAAAGGAAGCGCTAAATAGAGGTCCGGGGTCTCGGCTGGTTTTACAAGTTTGATTTCTGCATCGCTCTTTCTGATCGGAAAAAGCGGTTTAGCTTCGTTCACGTAGTTCACGACATCCACGTCCGTTCCTATTACGGGAATTCCTATGACTCCGACCCTTCCGTCTCGCCAGATCTTGTTAAGCACCGTCACATCCTTTGCCGCGGATGGGTTGCCCGGCGAAAAAAAATAGTAAAGGCCAACAGGTCCAATACCCGCCAACGCAAACTCGCTAGTTGTTTCAGAGTCGTTCCGGCTCATGGCGGGCTTTGAGTTCATTTCACGTGCGGCTTGGGCGATATACTCGCTCGCCCTTGCCAGCTTCTCGTTTGCTTGCCTCGACCACGCCACATACGCTCTTGCGGTCTCAAGCGAGGGATTCTCAAGTACGTTTGTTACGGGCGCCGGCAAGTTTGAGTTGTTAGGCCCCTGAAGAAGTGATGAGGTATTTATCACACTAGCCGGCGCCTTCCCTGGTTTGTCCATTCCCTTCTCTTGGATAGCTTTGCCCGGGACGCATCCGCTAAACCAATCCACCGCACAGTCAAAGATATTTCCCCAGGAATTGAGGTCCTGCGCGAAAGATTGAAGCGGATAAAAAGAGAGAAGCGCCGGCACAAGCAGAAAGATTCCCATGTTCATCGTAGCTTCTCCCAGAGGTCCGATACTCTTGTGATAACTACTCTCTTGCCATCTACCTCAATAGCTGCGCTCGGGAATGTCTTCACTCCATATTGCCTGGTAGTTCTACCGTCCATATCCAGTCCAAGCTTAAAATTGAACGGATAGCTCTGGAGCGCGGCCAGATACTTACCGAGTTGCGGAGGATCTCCAACAAAGATCCCTTCGATCTCGTATTTCCAACCCCTACCCGTCAGTTCTTTCTCCAGCCTAGCCGCTTCGTCCGGGCACGATAGACATTCCGGAGAAATGAAGAATAGGATCGTGGCTTTCTTGTCGCTTATAGCTTCACGATATGGCGTCTCTGGAATTGAGGGCTTGTTCTCCGCGGGCGAGTGGAAGAAATCGATCTGAGCACGCGATGAGCTCCGCATGACAGTGCCCAGAAACAACAAACAAAGAGATATGGTGACTAAATTTCCCCTTCGCATGAATCTCGCTTTCATCTGGCCTTAGCCTTCAACTTCTCTTCAACGATCGACTTAAGTTCCCTGTATCCCAAAGCGCCGACGACGACCTCGCCGTTCACGATAAGTGTCGGTGTTTGTGCAACGGGAAACTCCGCTTGATCCCGGCTCACCCTTTTTCTCGGCTCTCCATTTGTCAATGTTTGTTCGATCTGTTGGATATCGACCCCAATATCTTTGAGCTGTGCTCGAACAAAGCGCTTGGTTTCTTTTTCATCCCAGTTGCTCTTGTCAGCAGAGATAAGTCGCTCGTGCATTTCCCAGAACTTCGCTTCGCTGTGCAAGGACACCGCCTCTGCCACCTCAGCAAGATACCGGCTTCCATCGCTCAATGGATATTGTTTGTAAACATGCTGGAGATCGGGAAAGTTATCCAACAGTGTTTGCAAAACCTTCTCAAGCTTCGCGCAAGCCTGGCAGCCATAGTCGCCGTACTCAACGATGACAACCTTGGGGCGATCGCTGCCGCGTTTGTGGGCATCACTGACGTTCAGTCAGCCGACATCGAACGTGATCGGCATTTTGCCAAACAGTTCGGGTGAAAGCTCCTTGCCTGTCCGTGAGTCAAAAAGCCTGCCCACAAGGATATACTGGCGGCCCACAAGAAAGAGCACTCCAGGGACCGACACGCCTTCATTGGATCTGTAGAGAAGTACCGCTCGCGCTGTGCCGAGGTTATCGCCTACCTTCTCAACGATCACCCTCTCGGCTTGTGATTTCCAACCCACACGCTCAAGAAAGTTTAGAACTCTCCCCTGCACGGACGCGTTATCGAGCAAGCCGGTGTTGAACGGCCAGTAGAAAAAGTGCTGGTACAGAACAAACCCTAGAATAAGCGCGCCGCCAAGCGCTCCGAAGGTAACGAACAAAATCATCTTACGTTTGATATCGTGTCGATTGAGCATTGATCCCCCTCAACTAATCTGGATGCAGCAGGTCACCGGCTTCCAGTAAACCCAGAGGTACTTTCCCCCTGTGCCCGGTTTTCCTCTGTTGTGATGCCAAGCCTGCGGATCGGCGCCCGGGGTCATGCAACTTGTCTGTGTCGGATAGCCCAGTTGGATCTGCTTCCCACTCACTCCCGCGCTTAAATCCATCGCCCGGTAAGACAGCAACGCAGAAGCCACAACATCGCTGCCGTGAAATACTCTTCCTTGCCTGGGGTAAAGCGGGCCCCAGATGCCGATCATCGAGGATTGCGCATCACTGCCCGGATCTCTCAGGTCATTGTGCCAAAGTGGATCTGGCTCCGAGGCGTAGATAAGACCGCTTCCGCCTCCCGGGCAGCCCCATTGGGAAAGAAAGGGCTGCTCCACCACCATGACCTCCCACGGAACACCGAAGACATGATTTTCAAAGAATTTCTCATTCATGATCGGGCCGGTCGCCGTCCGCACACCGCCTCCGCCGGTTCCGGCAAGACCCATCACGGACTGGGAAGGAAGCGAACCCTCTATTGCACCGAAGATTGAGCCAATGATTCCCGGAAAGCTCTCGCCCCAAATCGTATCGCCGGGAATGTTGACCGTCTCTGAAACCTCATCGGGCCTCCAGTGACGCACGCGAACCCATACATGGCAGCTCCCGCCGGTGCACACGATCCGGCATATTCCCGTGATCCTCCAGCGCAGGCAGGAACCCCAATTGAAGAAGGAGGCATGAGAATCCAACTCTAACCCCAGAATCAGAGAGAGAAAGACAATTAACGAAGCAGAAAGTTTCCTTAGGTCCATTTGACGCTCCTGATCGATGCCCGGGCCATTTCCAAAAGATCTACTGTTACACCATCCAGCTCTTCCCCTTCGCGCACGCGCTTTCTGACTTCCAGATATTTCTGCCTTCCTTCACGGCTCTCACCGAACCTTTCCGTGGTTTGAAGTATTTTTGCCTCAGACTCACGGACCCAGTGACTCCAGCGTGAATAGGCTCTCCGACGAACTTTCCTTGCCTCCTCGATGCTTAGATGGAAGCGACGGCAGAGTTTGAGCGCGCCGAAAGAGCGATAAAAGTCCGATCTGCCTCTTCGTTCCAAGACAAAAGTAGTTCCTTTCGACTCGTAGAGCCGCTCGGCGTCTTTGAGAATCTCATTGGCGATGACTTTCAGTTGTAGTCTCTCATTTCTGGTTGGCACGCGGATGATTTTCCCGCCGTATCCGGCTTCCCAGAGCTGCTTCAGTATCGAGGGCGGAAGGGTCATCCGCGCGAAGCTTAGCAGGAGGTCCTGAAGTGAAGTCGCCCGAAAAGATACAAATCGAAGGCTATCGAGGTCCAATTTTGGAAGGGAGCTAAGAAGGATTCTCAATTAAAAGAGAAGTGCGCATGCGAGATTCTGATGTCGCCATAGGGGGGCTTGTCCTTCTCGGAATCATGGGAGCCTTTGCCTACTTTCTCTTTCCCAATGTCATAACGGGGATCTTACGAGGTCCATCTTACGCAGAAGTCATTCGAGCTCATCAGAGCGAAATCGCCGCCTTCAATCGTGAGACCGATACTGTCCTTCAATCGTGAGACCGATACTGTCGCCTCCTACTTGCACGATTCGCTGACGATGAAAATCTACCGCAGAATCGACTCGGTGATCGGCCGTCGCCGCTACGAAGTCTGGATTGAAACATTGAAAGCCGAAAGAGATGAACTGATCCGTGACAGTCTTCGAAGCATGGAAAAAGAGCGCCAGTTCGCCGACAGGGTGGCGCTATCTCTGGACTCGAAAAAATCCATCCGCGATAAGACAAAAGGAAGCATCTTCAAATTGGGCCAGTCTCCGCTCGACTCTAAGATCGACGCTCTCCAGGCGGAGCTTGATAAAAAGAGGAATGAGCTTTCGCAAGTGTTCGGACGATTCTCCGAAAGCCGCCGATCTTTGAATCAGAAAGCGCTAACGGAATGGTTCAGTCGTTCATTGCTGGTCGGGCTACTCACAGCCTCAACTGTGATTCTATTCTGCTGGGTGAGCTTGCTCGTTCGAAGGTCGCCACATGCCAAGATCACTCGTGCTTCAAAACTCGGCGCCGCAAGTCCTCTTTCATTCGCTTCAAAGACATCGAGAGAATCGGGATTGATAAGGGTTGTGGATCACCGCGTGCTGGTGGACTCTGCGTTTCGTTTTACCTTCCAACCACGTACCGGTCCGATCCCACAGCCCATCGCATCGGCCTTTCAAGAGCTACCCAGAACAAACACAGCGTTAAGACTCGCATCCATCCTTGGTGGTTATCCGGAAACACCGGCCTCCCGCTCCCACCACCTGAGCAACGCAGGAGGACTCATTATCCACACGGCCAAAGTTCTTAAACACTCGGAGCCGCTGCTCCCTCTTCTTCCGGATCCCAAAATAGGGCCTGTGGTGATCCTCGCTCACGATATCGGCAAAGTTCTCACTCTATGCAATCCGGGAGAAGGGCGGCCTCACGATATCCCGTCCGCCGACATATTGGCCTCTCTTGCAGACCTCCGACAGGAGTTTGACGAAATGACAGCACGTTCCATGATCCTCGCCTTGAGGCACCAGCACTCCAGAGCCGAGATACCTCTGAACGCGCCGCCGCTGACTGAGATCATTCTTCAGTTCATCAAGAAGTCGGATCTAGCCGCATCGGCCGAGGAGAGCCGGGAGGCAGCAGAAAATATAAAAGAGCTTATCCCAAAACTCATAGACGCCTTCCCCTACATCATTCCCGAGCTTAACGTGAACGGATATATGGGAGGAAAGGCCGAAGGTTACCTGAGCGATGGCTACCTCTTTCTCTTCAAGGAGCCTGTCAAAGAGAAGATCCTCAACCGTCTTGATAGCCAGAACGCTCCCGTCTTTAAGGGGCAGGATCCGGTCTGGAATGAAATGGCCCTCGCCCTTGCGGGAGCGGGTTTGATAACGACAAAGGCCGGCGCAAAAGACGCAGGCAGGAAAAGTTGCCTTTTCACGATCAAGACTTCCCAGGGTCAAGATAAGGCCATTGCCATTCCTGTATCGAATTTGGCTCCTCATCTAAGGCAAACATGGCTGCAAGCGAATATTCCAAAGATCGAGGTCCTATAAAGCCATGAAGTGTTACGGCGTAGATATCGGCTACGGATTTACCAAAGTCGCTATAGCGGGCAGAACCCCGCTCGTTATCCCTTCAATCGTCGGATCGAACGAGGAGCTGAGTTACAGGAGCGATATCGGTGACCGGATAAAGCTCATACCGCTGACTTTGAACGGCCACTCTTATCTCGTAGGAGAAGCCGCCAAAAGGTTCAGCAGACACCGCTACCGAATCTTTGATTCCACGTGGGCCGAAAGCCCTTATTATCTCCTTCTCTTCGTTTCTGCCCTCACGAGAATCGAAAAATCCGCCGGTGAGCCCGCGGCCGTAGTCACGGGCCTTCCGGTAAGCCATTACACTCAAGAGAGGGTGAAACAGATCCAAAATCTGCTGGGCCAAAGCCATAACGTCCGCACCTCGTCCGGCGAGATCTCAGTGAAAGTAGAAAAGGTAAAGGTTATTCCACAGCCTTTCGGCTCCTTCTTTGATCTTATTCTCAACGATGAAGGGAAACTCAAAGACCCTGACAAGGTCCGCGAGCGAGTCGGCGTTATCGATATCGGCTTTCAAACGACCGATCTGGCGCTTGCGACCCCTCAGTTCGTCGAAGCTTCCTCCGGTTCTCTGGAAGTCGGTGTCAGAAGCATCGCCGACCAGCTATCCAGAGACTTGAGCCGAAAGTATTCCATCACGCTGGATACGACCGAGGCGGAGGAAGTTCTGCGTCTCAAGGCCGTGAAATTCTTCGGCGAGAGCATCAATCTTTCCGACATGATCGAAGAGAGAACCCGGGAGGTTTCGGAAGTCATTCTCTCGTACGCGCACTCACTCTGGGGCCGGGGCGAAAAGCTCAATCGACTGATCCTGACGGGCGGCGGAGCCAATATCTTCCGATGCTATTTCAGCGGATACCCCAATCTCCACGTTCCCGAGGAGTCGTCGCTCTCAAATGTCCGGGGTTACCTCAAACTCGCACGGAAAACCAGGTGGTGATGCCAAGAAAGAGAATTACTGTATCACTCAATATCGACATACCAAGCGAGAGGGCAATCTTTGACTTTCTCTCGGAACTGCCCAGGCGAACGCGGTCAGAAATTATAAAGGAACTTCTGTTCGAAGCTCTGGACAGGAGAGATGAGAAGCCAGAATCTGACCCACCGGCAGCGACGGTTACGAGCGATCCTGAGGGAATCGATCCTGACGAGATCATAGAGAAGCTCTTCTGAACGCTTGCTTGGAAGTAACATTCTTGGACGCGATCAACGGAGAAAAGAAAAGGGGAAGAACAGGACTGGTCATTCTCATAATGGCCGTCGCCCACATCGTGTTCTACTTCGCGCCAAATCTTTACCTGCCATTCGATCTCGATGATCTGTTTATACTTGGCTATACGCTCGTTCTGGCAGACAGCGGTCTCGTAGTTTTCCTGGGAATCAAGCTGTTAGCCGGGCTGCTGGCAGGCAGCGATGCAACAACATGAGGAGTCATGCCTGAGATTTCGTTAACACACGACCCTTTCCCGACAAGCCTTTGCCTCGGTGTCACCATGGTAGGGGAAGAAGTGCGCCTTTCGGATGACGATAACCTGAAGCACCTAGTCGTTTTGGGAAGATCGGGCTGCGGAAAAACGAGCTTTTTACTCGGGCTTCTTTACCAGCAGATCCAGAGAGGAGGAGGATACATCTTTATAGACGGCAAGGTCAGCCGGAAAACCATCGATCAGGTTTACTACCTATCCAAGCTCGCCATGAGGGAATCCCTGTTCCGCATCTTCAATCCCTCGGACCCCATGATCACTCACACGTACAACCCTCTGATAAAGGCCGTCCAGAATATCGACAAGTCGAACGTTGCTGAAACTTTCATTAAGCTACTCGACCCCATCCCGGAGGGCTCACTGGCCCAGCACTACCAGACGCTGACCTTGAATCTGCTCCACCGTGTCGTCAAGATCTTCCACACCATAGGGAAGGCAGCGACCATAAGAGACCTGCTTGAGGTCTTGAGCCACATGGACGTGGTCTACCCGATTCTCGCTGAAGAAATAAAAGACGCGCACATGATGCGGGACCTTGTCGAGTACCACAAGTATTTTCAAAAAGAGGTTCTCAAGGCCAGGGAAGACAAATTCGAGGGCCTGGATGCAAAGATCAACTCGCTCCTCGCATCCAAGGCGACGAAAGCACTTTGCTCACCGGGATCGGACATCGATTTCTACAATGCCATTCACAAAAGCCAGAATATATACATCGGGCTCCCCATGGACCGAGACCCCTCAATCGCTGCAGGTCTGGGCAGGTTGATCCTTACCGACATCCGCTTTGCGATCTCGGAAGTCTTAAGCCGGGTGAACTCCAAGCCCATCCCACCGTTTCTGATCGTCCTCGACGAGTTCGGCTCCTATGCCACGCCCGATTTCTCGGTCGTCTTCGAGAAATCCCGCGAGGCCAACATCATAGTGGTCGGAGCAATTCAGTCACTGTCGAATCTCACCGACAGTCATAAAATGCTATCGCGCGACTTCGCCGAGCGCATCCTTGGGAACGCGAACAAAATCTTCATGTCCCTTGAGAGCACACAGACTGCCATGGAAGCGGAAAGGTACTGGGGAGAAGAGATCACACGAAAGCAATCGTACCAGGCCTCGGAAGGTTATACAGATTCGGGGCGGTATCTAAGTCCTATGCGCTACTTGAATCCACAGAGAAGCAAAAGCCTTCAGGATAGAAAGGGCTGGATCGAGGGATGGGAGCCCAGGATTAAAGCTGATGAATCTATCCACCGCCTCGGCATCGGCGAAGCTTACCTGCGGCATGGCGGAAGACCGGCCAAAGTCAAACTCATCCGCGCCGATATCAATCCTCCCGAGAACTTCGACCTATCTGAAGATCTTCCTCGCTTCAGCCAGGGAAACGAGCCGCCACTTAATCTGACTGAGAAAGTGAACTGGGTGGTGATGGAAAGAATGCGGGCTGCGAAAAATAATCCGAAGGAAGAGCCACACGATCTTCACAAGACTCGCGAACCCAAGCAACAAAAGCACATACGAAAGGGCAAAAGTTCCGAAAAGCCTCCCAAGACGGCTCCCGAGGTCACAGCAAAAGACACCCCTGCGAAGATTAACAACCAGCTTGCTGATTCCGAGGAATTAAGAAAAGACGCCTCCAATCAATCAGCAACGCAACGTGATTCCTTAAAAGTAACGCGCTCTCCCGAGTTAACTGAAACCAGTAAAGACCGCGACTCAGAAGCCACTGATCAAAAACAAAGAGAAAAACTCGACTGGTTCAGCATGTGGGACGAGGACTAACTCAACGATCACACTTTTATTTACTGGAACCGATAAAGAAGGGCCGACATCTGAAAAAGCAGAGGCACGCTATGGAGCCTTCGAGATCGGGTTGATGGAGAATTGAGTCTAATCCTACGTTTCGTACTGGCAAATGACCGGCCCTTTTAACCTTTGTACCTTAGTTGATCCTTAGACGAGGTTAGCCGCACCGTGTTTCATGCCCAGACCAACCAGACTCTGTCCTGTGTTTGAACGTCGAGTATTTCTCTTTGCTACACGCACGGTGTCCCCACACACGCATGGTAGTAGCCTTATAACTCTCGGGGAATTTGCCAGATCACGGGTATTTGAGTCGGCGTCTTGACAATATAGACCTTAAAGGTCGATAATCTTACCAGAAGAGGCAGAGATGCACGGGACACTCAGTGGGCGGGAATTAATCCAGTTAGCCATAAACAGAGAGAAGGCGTCTTTTGTGCTCTCTATAGTCGCGCCGCGGTGCAGGCAGGCTCTGAGAAAGTAAAGAAGATTTTCAACTGTATTGCGGCGGGACGGGCTGGTTCACCTTTTCACTTTGCTTAGCAGGTTCGAGCGGGTCTACCCTGAATTGTGTAATGAAGTTAACATCATCATGCCAATACCAGAAGAGGTGGAGGTAAGGAGATTAGCGACAATTAAGGAGTCTGCCGAGGCTCGCCAGTGTGCCATTTAGGAGGAGCAACAATCGCTTCAGTTCTATCCTGGCCCCCCTCATCCTCCACCACATTTGCTAGCTGGATTCCATTGAGGACAAGGATATAGCGGGTTTAGTTCTATGAGAAGGTCAAACGTGGGAACGAAAAGAAGCTCCTTGATGAATGTGGGCCGCCGCGTGGACTATGCGGTCCGTGCCCTCACTTATTTGGCCGGTCAGTCACCGGCCGAGGTTATCAGCAGGGCGGAAATTGAAAAGAAGCAAGATATACCCTCGCACTATCTCTCCAAGATCATGAAAGATCTTGTCGCGAGCGGGTTGGTTCACTCTCACGTCGGCTCCAAAGGAGGGTTTAGTCTTGCAAGACCGGCAGAGACGATCAGCATCAAAGATGTCTATGAGACCGTCGAAAGACCCATCGTCCTCATGGAGTGTCTTGATAAAAGCGAGGAGCGTTGTCCGTATTGCTCCGTATGCACTCAGATATCGGTTTGGGACAGAGCCCAGAGTCTTTTGGCAAATTACTTGAGTAGCGTAACTATAGGCAATATCGCCGACCAAACTGGTCTAAGAGAACGGTATATTAGCCTTCACGGCTAAATTTTTTTCCTTTAATTGTGGACCTAATGAGTCTTCTTTTCTAGAGGTACACAGATGATCGACTCAAGCTCAGAGGGAATGAAATGCCGTGCCGTCCGAGATATCCAAAGCTACCAAGGGATGGTTCGCGCTTCCACTGAAGGGACCATCCAGTACGAAATCGAAAACCTTGGTCGTCACATCATAAATGTTCACTGGGATAACGGTCTCAGACTGAATGTATTTCCCAATGAGATTGAGATCATCGATGGAGATCTTTCGTGGCAATGAGATCTTATTAAGCACCTTCAAGTAGGAGGCGTCAATGCAATTAATAAATAGTTTACCCGAAACCGTCTTTACCACAAAAGTGGACGACCTCCTCAACTGGGGGCGAGCATCTTCGCAGTGGTACATGCTATTTGGCCTGGCCTGTTGTGCCATTGAACTCATGCAGACGGGAGGCCCACGCGCCGATGTGGATCGCTTTGGGGCGGTTCCGCGGGCTACACCTCGGCAATCCGACCTGATGATCGTAGCAGGAACACTGACCTACAAGATGGCTAAGCGTACCAAGCTTCTCTATGACCAGATGCCCGATCCTAAGTACGTCATCTCGACGGGGAGCTGTGCCAACTGGGGGGGTCTTTTCCAACTTGCGTATTCGGTGTGTAAGGGTGTCGACAAGATCATTCCTGTCGATGTCTATGTCCCAGGATGTCCGCCTCGGCCGGAGGCGTTAACTGAGGGGCTTCTGAGAATTCAGGACAAGATCATGAAGGAAAAGTGGTTGGTAAAAAATGTCACGTGATCGACCAGACGGAGGGATAGCATGGCCTATACGATTGCTGAACCATGCATAGATGTAAAAGATACCGCCTGTGTGGATGTCTGTCCGGTTGACTGCATTCATCCGACGAAGAACGAGGCGGAAGCCTTCGGTCAAGCGCGTCAGCTCTACATCGACCCCGTAGAGTGCATTGATTGTGGGGCCTGCGAGCCTGTTTGTCCCGTTGAGGCTATCTTCGAGAACGACGCCCTGCCGGAAAAATGGAAGCATTACGCCCAGATTAACGCTGACTATTACAAAAAGAGCGAATAGGGCTTTTTCCAATCAGCTAAGGAGAGCGCATGGCGGATATGGGGCAAGTTGAAGAGCAACTGAAAAAGAAGCGTAAAGGTACACCGCTCCTTGCTGTCATGGACGAGAGCTGCAGTAGTTGTGCGGGCTCGCCAGTATGTGAGCTGCATTGTCCGGTGGAGGACTGCATTAATTTACTCTATGAGGAAGAAATTTCAGCTTGAGCTGATCGGTACGGAATCAGAAGATAGACTGGATAAGAAAATCTGCCTTTGGGACGCCATAAAGATGTACGAATTCGACGAGGGGACGGAGCTTTCCAAATACTTCTATGAACCAGAAAACATAAAAGTTGTTAATGGCGTGTACGTCATAGATGCCCAGGAAAAGAAAAGATTAGAAGAAAAGCAAAAAGAGCTATACGGGGGATAGGAAGAACGAGTCTCATAAAAAAGGTGGGCTTCTCGCTGCGTTGGAAGAATTGCTCCGGGGGGTACTCCCGCAACCACAAAATCTGCAGGAGGAAATTTCCAAGCTGACCTCAGACAACCCAAGGATGGCGGATCTGAGTTGGGTGCAGGCGGAACCGATTGCGAGTTTGGGACGGGAGTGGATTTCGCAGCACCCGCAAGTCAGCATGCGTCAGTTGGCTATTCGAGTGTCCAGAACCATTCACCAGATGGGGTACTCCCGTAGCCCCAGCACGATCCAGCCTATCCTTGGAGGTTGGAAGAAGAAAACGCGCGGATTTGTCTACCGCGCCATGATTAAGCTGTTTGATCGTGGCGATACACAGCAAATCTTGGAGCAGCAAATTGTGAGACCAGGCTCAAAGAGCGAACCCAAGGTTGCAGATCTCAGTGCAAAAACGAAAGTCAATGGGAAAACATTCGGAGCCCGAGTAAAGGCCATAAAGGCTGGAACAATGGAAAAAGAATCCACACAGG
>WNFH01003627.1_pt1 | contig 11961 bp, 13 predicted proteins | sample 5400411 | NCBI WGS metagenome assembly WNFH01 (sample SAMN13153347, study PRJNA577476) | soil metagenome | isolation source: 200 cm saprolite under Douglas fir tree site 2 hole 3 | place: USA:California | collected 2015-04-18
CGAGCGATATCCGGACCGAGCTCTGGTCGAAGCTCGTCGTGAATGCATCTCTCAATCCTCTGGCCGCCATCGCCGGTGTGGCGAACGGCAGGCTCGTCCGGGACAAGCGACTCGCGGCGGTCGTCGAGGGAATCTGCCGTGAGGCGACCGCAGTGGCGAAGGCGGAAGGCGCTCACCTGGACTCCGAAGAACTCCGACACCGCACAATCCTCGTGGCGAAGCGGACGGCCGCGAATCGGGCGAGCATGCTGCAGGACTTGGACCGGCACCGGAAGACAGAAATCGAAGCGATCACGGGGTCCGTCGTCCGTGCCGCGGCTCGCCACCGGATCCAGGTTCCCCTCAACAACGCCTTGTACGCCATCGTCCGCGCCCGCGAGGCGGCCACCTGAGCCTCGAACAACACGCACGTTTCCGACTAAACCTTATAAAGGACTTTTTAACTCTCCGAACCCGCCGAGCCCGAGTGGAACCGTTTCGGACGGCCGGCGTGCTCGGAGGTATGGCCGATGGCTAAGATCAAGATAGAGAACGTAGTCGCCTCGACCTCCCTTGGAGAGCAACTCGACCTCCAGGCGATCGCGCTCGCGCTCGGGGGCGCGGAGTACGAGCCCGAGCAGTTCCCAGGACTGATCTACCGGCTCAAGGAACCCAAGACCGCGACCCTCCTATTCCGTAGCGGCAAGGTCGTCTGCACCGGGGCCAAGAGCCTCGAGCATGTCAAACAGGCGATCGAGATCGTCGCGAAACAGATCGCGGCCGCGGGCATCCCGATCAAGAAGAACCCGGAGATCGAGGTCCAGAACATCGTTGCATCCTCGGACCTCGGCACCGAGATCAACCTGAACGCGATCGCGATCTCTCTCGGCCTAGAGAAGGTCGAGTACGAACCGGAGCAGTTCCCGGGCCTCGTGTACCGCATCGACGAGCCGAAGGTCGTGGTGCTCCTCTTTGGCAGCGGCAAGCTCGTGTGCACCGGAGCACGGAAGCCCCAGGACGTCGAGCAGGCTGTCGCGAAGATCACGCAAGAGCTGAAGGCCGCCGGACTCCTCCGTTAACGCGATGAGGGCAGGTCCCCGAGCTCGGTCGGGGTTTGTCCCGGTTCGGTCCCGTACCGCGGGGCCAGGTCCGAGGATTTTTCGTCCTCTTCCCGTCGAGAAAGCCTAAGGGAGCCCCGCCATTCCTCCAGGGATGCCCATCTTCGACAACCACATTCACCTGCGCCCGGAGTTCCGCGGCGTCGAGGCGGCCAAAGATTTCGAGCGCGCGGGCGGAACCGCCATCTTGCTGACCCATTCACCTTACGATGACATCCCGATCCGTCACCCGGAGGACTACGAGAAGGCGTACCGCAAGACGCTCTCGATGGGGGATGCGGTCCGAAAGGCAACGCGACTCCAAGTGTTCGTCGCCCTGGGACCGTATCCGGTCGAGTTCCTCACCTTGCGGGAGGCACTGGGCCGGAACGCCGCTATAGACGTCATCCGATCGGGAATCGACCGGGCTGCGGGTCTCATCGCGGACGAGAAGGCCATCGCGTTCGGGGAAATCGGGCGTCCTCACTTCCCGGTATCCGAAGACGTCCTGGCCGATTGCAACGATCAGATTGGATATGCCATGGAACGTGCCAAGGAACTCGGGTGCGCCGTCGTGCTGCACACGGAGGACCCGACCCCGGCGACGTTCGCGGAGTTCGCCCGAATGGCATCGAAGGCGGGACTTGCCCCCAATCGCGTCGTGAAGCACCACTCGACACCCTTCACCAGGACGGAAGACAACCACGGAATCGTGCCTTCTCTCCTAGCCAAGGAGGACCTGATCTCGGAGGCTTTGCAGGGAAGGCCCCGGTTTCTATTGGAAACGGACTATATCGACGACCCGAGACGGCCAGGGGCCGTCCTCGGGCCCGCGACCGTCCCGAAGAAGACCCGCGCTTGGCTCGCATCCGGACTGCTCTCGGACGACGCGTGCCACGCGATCCACAAGGACCTACCGGAACAGACCTACGGAATCGAGCTTCGTACGTGATGCCGAGTCATCAGGCCAAAGCCATCAAAGGCAAGGCCAAGGCCGACGAGCGTGAACGCGAAGCTCGTGATGAAGATGAGGCCGCCGAAGAGCCTGGGCGGTCCAAGGGCGCCAGGCCGAGAAAGAGCACTCCCAGACAGGTTGCAAACAACAGGAGGCACGCAGCGAACACGAGGCGGGCGAGCCCTTCCCGGTACCGAGACTCGAGGGCTGTGTCCATGGGACCGCATCCATCGATCGCAACATAAGGCCTGTCCCGATCTCAACGCCGGATGTGGAAGCCACGGAGGTTTCCCTCAGGCTCGTGCCACGTGACCTCGACGGTCTCCACGCGCGCGTGAGGCTGGGACGTCTTGTTCCACTCGATGCACGTCTCGACTCCGCGGCGGTCGCCTTCGAACACCGCCTCAACGCTGCCGTCGGGCAAGTTGCGAACATAGCCGTGAAGCCCGAGCGTCTCGGCTTTCTCCGCGCAATTCGCCCGGAAGTAGACGCCTTGGACGCGACCGCGGAAGATCACCACCGCGCGAGCCTCCATGGGTCGCGGATTGTGGCAGCCGGAAAGAACTTTCTTATACGCACCCCCGCTATCGCTGCCTTCCCCGGACGGGTTTCTCTGTGAAGCGGAACAAGGTCCAAGACCTGCGGGTTTCCGACTTCATGACGACCGACCTGGTGACCGTGGCCCCGGACGACACGATCGGGGACGCCCTTGGGAAGATGAAAGCCCACGACGTCCATGAGCTCCCGGTCCTCGAACGCAAGAAGTTCGTCGGGGTCGTGACCCTGCGCGAGCTCATGCGGCGGAAGAGCCTGCCCCCGGAAACGAAGGTCTCCACGGTCCTCCAGGTGCCGCCGGAGATCACGCCCGACACCCCCCTACCCGAAGCCGCGGAAAAGATGATTAGCACCGGCTTCCGCGCGATTCCGGTGGCGAAGGGGAAGGCCCTCGTCGGGATCCTCTCGCGGTCCGACCTCATACGCGCCCTGGTCGAGACGCGAGCTCTCGAGGGCGTGCTCGCCCGGGACTTCATGTCGCCGAATCCGATCGCCGTGGCCGAGGACGACACGGTCGAGCATGCGATCCAGGTCATGCGGTCCCTCGGAGAACGCACGGTGCCGGTCGTCGACAAGCACCGGCATCTGAGGGGCGTCGTGGGGATGAAGGACATCGCCGACCTGTTCGCGCGCCCGAAGGTCCGCGAGCAGTACGGGGATCGTGCGGGGCGCGAGGAGAAGGAGAAGGTCGTCCTCGAGGTGCAGAGCGTGATGCGGTATCCGCCGATTACGGTGGGGCCGGACGCGGACGTCCAACGCGCGGCGGAACTGATGGCGAAGAACCACATTTCCTCCGTCGTCGTGACGGAGAAGGACGAACCCGTCGGCATCATCACGACCCAGGACCTGATGCAGTTCCTCGCGAGCCTGCGAGAACGCGAGCAGCTGTTCGTCGAGATCAGTGGCCTCGAGGACGAGCCCCCAGAGGCGTTCGACGAGATCTATGACATCATCCAAAAGGAGATGCGAAAGATCGCGGAGTTCGTCGAGCCCAGGACGTTCGCGATCCACTTCCAGAAATACAGTCCCGAAGGAGACCGGTTCAAGTATTCGCTCCGGGCGCGCTTCACGACCGCCCATCGGGTGTACCACGCCCACCACTTCGACTGGGACCTCCATTCCGCCGTCAAGGGCCTGCTCGAAATCCTGCATAAGCGCGTTCAGAAGGAGAAGGAGCGCCGGATCACCGAACGGAAGCGTCCTCGCTCAACGTAGGTTCCAAAATTCGCGCTGTGCCCGCTTCGTTGCTTCGATCGCCTCAAGACCGTGACCCTTGTCATCGAGTACCTCGGTCAGGGCGAGGGGGACGGTTCGCCCTTCGAGACGGCCCAGGACCCCCGCGAAGACCTCGCCGAGAGCCTCGAGATGGTAACCGCCTTCGAGGGCGATGACGAATCGGCTCCCGCAAAGCCGAGCGGCCCACTCCGCGCTGCGGGACACGACCTCGACATACGCGGGCGAGGAGAGGGCGAGGGAGGTGAGCGGGTCTCGGTAGTGCGCGTCGATGCCGAGGCTCACGACCACGACGTCCGGATGAAACTGCGTGACGATCGGCTCGATGATCGCATCGAGGGCGGCGCGATAGGAGGCGTCGCCGCAACCGGCGCGGAATGGGACGTTCACGGTAAAACCGCGTCCCTCGCCGTCCCCTACGTCCTCCGCCGGGCCGGTCCCCGGGTAGATGCCGTACTGATGGGTGGAGATGTACAGCACCGAGGGGTCCGCCGCGAAGATGTCCCGAGTGCCGTTCCCATGGTGGGCGTCGTAATCCAGGATGGCGACACGTCGGCCGGCCGCGACCTGGTCCGCGGCCGCGACCGCGACGTTGTTCAGGTAGCAGAATCCGCCGCCGTAGTCGGGTCCCGCATGGTGGCCGGGGGGTCGGACGAGGGCGACCGCGGGGCGACCGTCACGCACCGCGGCCCGAGTCGCTTGGAGCACGGCGCCGGCCGCGAGCGTCGCGATGCCGAAGGTGTCTTTGTGGAGGGCGGTCTCGGGATCGAGGAGCCCCTCCTCTAGAGTCCGGACGAGGTCGACATATGACTCCCTGTGGACGCGTCGTAGATCCTCGTCGACAGCCGGGACGGGCGTTTGGACGTCGTGGAATAGGCCCTCCCGTCGAAGCCGCTCGACGATGGCTCGGAGCCGATCCGGCCGCTCCACATGGAATGGGGACGGGACGTGATCAAGGAACCGAGGATCGTAGATGATCACGGAGGCGGGGAAGGACCAGTCCGACTTCAAAGCATCGTGGACCCCGGATTCCCGGAGGTCGTGGACGCATCCCGGAGCGGCGACGGCAAAGGTCTTTAGCATCCTCTCGGAGTGGGGACTCCGTGCTGGAGACCCGGCGGGTCCTGCACACTGGGAGGCTGCGCCTTCGGCCTCTCGCGGCATCGGACCTGCGACGATGCGTGAAGTGGTTCTCGGACCCGCTGGTCATTCGATTCCTAGGACGGAACGGGCCCGTGACCTTTGCGGAAGAGGAGCGTTGGTTCCGGGACTACGAACGCCGCACGGACGAACAGATCTTCGCGATCGAGGTGGAGGGCCTCCACATCGGAAACATCGGCCTGCACAAGATCGATCGCCTCCACCGGAAGGCCGAGGTGGGCATCGTGATCGGAGAGCCGACCTTCTGGTCGAAAGGTTACGGCACCGAGGCGATGGAGAGCGCTTTGCATTATGCATTCGGCCCTCTCAGCCTGAACAAGGTGTCCCTCGACGTCCTCGAGACCAACGAGCGCGCGATCCGAACGTACGAGCGCATTGGGTTCGTCCACGAGGGCGTGCACCGAGAGGACGTCTTCAAGGATGGCCGGTTTGTGCACGTGATTCGGATGAGCATCCTGGCCCGGGAGTTCGCGGACGGAATTCGTCCCTGATGCGCGTCAGAGTTCGACGAACTCGCGAGGCGCCGTGCTCATGACCTTCGGGCTCCCTCGAGTGACCTGGACATCATCTTCGATGCGCACGCCCCCGAACCCGGACACGTAGATCCCGGGCTCGTTCGTGAGGACCATGTTGGGGCGGAGTACAAGATCACTTCCCGGACTCAGGCCCATGCTCGGGTCATGGACGGCGAGGCCGACGGAGTGACCGAGGCTGTGGATGAATCGACCCTTGTATTTCGTACGGTCGATCAGGGATCGGGCCGTCGCGTCCACGGACTTGCCTCGCGCGCCCGGCCGCATCTTCCGCAGCGCGGCGGCTTGGGCCTTCGAGACCGTGTCGAACATCCGACGTTGCTCCGCGGAAGAGGTGCCGACGACGACCGTGCGCGTGATGTCGGAACAATACATGTGATACTGGGCGCCGAAGTCGATGACGATCATGTCCCCCCGCGCAATCTTCCGCGGTCCGGCCGTGTAATGCGGCTCCGCCCCGTTCGGGCCCGAGCCCACGATCGTCCGGAACGAGGGACCGGTCGCCCCGTCCTTCTGCATGTGATACACCAGCTCGGCGGCGACTTCCGCTTCCGTGACCCCCGTTCGGATGAACGGGAGCGTCTCCTCGAATGCCCGGGACGCGATGTCACAGGCTCGCTGGATCAGATCGATCTCCTGGGCGTCCTTGACGAGACGCGTCTTCATCACGGCGGACGAGACGTCGACGAAGCGCGCGGCGCGAGGCGCGAGTTTCCGGAGACGTAGAAAGGCGGCATGGGTCAGCTCGGACGCGTTCACGCCGATCCTCCGATGCCCCCGCAAGAGCTTCCGGACGAGTTTCGTGTTCTCGTCCCGCGTGCGAAAGACCTCGTAGGGCAGGCCGCTCTTCTTCGCGGCCTCTTCCTCGAGGGCCGAGGTCGTGATCTTCACCCCTCCGTCCGGGGTGAGCCAGGCGCCGCAACCCTCGAACAGTCCGTCCGTGATTCCGGTCGCGTAGAAGAAGGACATGTCGAGATGGGGTTCGACCGCGTTCCAAAACAGGATCAGATCGATGCCATCGTTCGCGTTCCGGAAGATCCGCTTCACGCGTTCCTGCATCGTCGCCCCCGAGTAAGCGGACCGAGCGTAGTTAAAGGTTCAGTCGCCACGAAGGGTTTTATCCGCGCAGCCAGGTGCGCGTCCGATGGCGAAGCGCCGACACCGCGGGATGGAGCGTCGGATCGCCTCAGAACGCATGGCGACCCTCTTCCACCTCGCGGAGTCGGAGGCTTTGCAGCGACATGCCAGCCGGGCCCGGCGATACGTCGAACTTGCACGACGAATCGGGATGCGCTACAACGTTCGCGTGCCGGCTTTGTTCAAACGGTCCTTCTGCAAGAAGTGCCTCGCGTTTCTCCTTCCGTCCGTGAGCTCTCGGGTCCGCATGGGCGGAGGTCGGGTGGTGGTCACGTGCAACGCTTGCGGAGCGGTCCAGCGCTTCCCGTACCGTCGGGAGCAGAGGGCCCGTCGCGCCGGTCGGGCGAGGCCTCAGTAGGAAGTCGTCATGTCGATCTTGCCGGCCTTCCGGGCGAAATACTCGCCCGCCTTGAAGATCAAAACGCTCAGGCCGAAGAACGCGATCGACGAGACGAAGAGCAGGAGGAGGATCGTGAGGTCACTGTACCCCACGAGCGTCGAATCCACGCCGATCGTCGGAGCGAGGAGTCGCCGGGTGATGTCGAACCAGTACGTGAGCGGGATCGCACGTCCGACCGCCTGCCCCCAAACCGGGAGCACGGAGAGCGGGAAGAGCACCCCGCAGAACACGTAAAAGATGCCCGGGATCCCCTCCGCGAGGCCGTGTGTATGCTTCGCCGTGAGGAACGACACGCCGCCGAGACAGATTCCGATCGCGAGGAGGACCGCGAGCCCGAGGGCGGTGCTCACGAGGAAGAGCGGGACCGACCCGAGCGTCATGTGAATCTGGACATTCAGGAACACGACGCCGAACACCAACGTGATGAGGACCGCGAAGGCGGCAACCACGACCTTGGAGGCGGCTCGCCCCACGATGTAGACGTAATACGAAATAGGGGCCATATACACGTATCGAATCGTCTGGTACCATTCTCGGTCCGATTGGATGACCTGGAAAGTCCCGAACAAGACGGATCCCACGAAGATGAAGAAGGAGTTCCCGACGTACATGTAGGAGAAAGCCGCGAGGTCTTGACGGTTGCCGGGGAGGAAAGCGAAGACGGTGTACATGAGGACCAGGATGAACGCGCCGGCGACGGGCTTGACGACGGAATAAACGATGAAAAGCCACGGCTCTGTCCAGTTCGAATCCATCTCCCAGCCGAGCCATGCGGCGACCTTGAAGGTCCGCCAGAACGTGTTCATTGATGCCGTGAGGTCAATTTCCCCTCTCGCTTCGCGAGCGTCTCTAGGTAAGCCAGGGAATACCTTGCGAGGATCAAGAACAGGACGGCCATGAAGAGGAGAATGTACAGCTCCGTCCGCACGTCGAAGATCCACAGCTGCCCGCCGAATGCGGTCGTGCCGAGGGTGAGCTGCCGGAGCGCGTCGAGGCCGAACGTGGCGGGCACGAACGACCCGAGGATCCCGACGACGGGGCCCCATCCCGGGACCTTGAACAGTCCTCCGACCGGGAAGTAGAATCCGCTCGAGAAAAAGATCGGCTCCTCCATGAGGGCGGACAGGTTCCATGCCTCCCGCCCCCAGAGCAGGTAGAGGGACGCGAACATCATCCCGAGACCGTACAGCGCGGTCAGGGCGACGAAGAAGACGGCGAGGAGCATGAGCGGGTCGGCCACTTGGAACAGGACGCCAAAGACGAAGATGCCCGCGATGAGCGTCGAGACGGCCCGCATCGACGTCATGACCATGCCGCCGACCGCCATGCCGCCGAGCAGGGCCATCCGGTTCATCGGCGCCATCATGTACAGCTGCAGATTTCCGATCTCCTTCTCCCAATAGAGCTGGCTCGCCATAGACCACAGGACATTGAGCCAGAACGCGACCATGGTCCCGCCAAGGACGACGGAGGCGATGAGGGCGTTCGTGTTCGCCTGGATGGCGGCGATTTTTGCAGGGTCTGTCGTCGCCGCGAGCGCCCGGGCCCCGAATGACTGGTAGATGAACACGTAGGCGGCGATGCCCAACAACGGAAGGAGGGCCTCGAAGAAGATCCACGAGGGCTCTCGGTTCGCCCCGACGATCCGCGGATACGACCGGCCGACCACGGCCCGGAGGTTGAGGCCGATCCGATACCGCAAGTCTGCGCGGCGCACGGTCGCGGGCTTCATTCGAATCCTCTCCCGACCATGCTGATGAACACGTCCTCGAGGGTCGGCTCGGATTTCTGCAAGGAATGTACCTTCTTGCCTTGAGACGTGATCGCGCTCAAAATCTCTGCGACCGGACCCTCGTCTTCGAGTATGAACGTGAGGTGCGTGCGGTTCTTCGAGATATCATCCGTGTGGGAGAAGTTCTTCACGCCCTGCATGGCGGAAAAGGACGTCGTGTCCCGAATCGTGTCCACCTCGAGCCGGAATGTGGTCTCCGTGCGGATCATCCGTTTGAGGTTCTCCGGCGTGTCGCACGCCAGGATCTTCCCGTTGTCGATGATCGCGATCCGGTCGCACATCTGGTCCGCCTCGGCCATGTAGTGCGACGTGAGCAGGACCGTTTTCCCCTTCTGCGAGCGCACCCAATTCATCACGTACTCGCGGATCACCCGCGCCGCGTTGACGTCGAGGCCCAACGTGGGTTCGTCGAGGAACAGGATGTCCGGGTCCGTGACGAAGCCGCGGATCATGTTCATCTTCTGCCGCTGGCCCGTCGAGAGCATACGGACCTTCGCATCCCGCTTGTCCCACAGCCCGAACGTGTGCATGAGCTCGTCGATGCGGCCCTTGGACACCTTGCTCGGGACCCCGTAGAACTGGGAGAACATCCAGACGTTCTCCCGCGCGGTCAGGAGGCCGTATCCCGAGGTCTCGCCGCCGGACACCATGTTGATCCGCTGCCGGATCGGGAACGGGTCCTTCGCCACATCGTGGCCCGCGACGAACGCCTGCCCCGAGGTCGGCAGTAGGAGGGTGGCCAGGATCTTAATGAGCGTCGTCTTGCCGGCACCGTTCGGACCCAGCATGCCGAACAACTCGCCGTCCCGAATCTGGATCGAGACCTCGTCGAGGGCGGTCACCGGGCCGAGGTGCTCCTCGCCTTCGCTCGCGGCCCGCTTGCGGCGGATGCGGCGCTTCTTCTTGCCCGCGAAGATGCGGGTGAGGTCGCGGGTCTCTACGGCGTAGGACATGGATGGATGCGCTGCTCGCTCTCGGACCGGGCGGGGGCGTCCCTGGGTCTAGACGGCCAGCCGCTGCCGGTACCGGGTGACGTAGCCGGCAATCCGGTTGCGCATCAGGTTGCTCCGCACGTCGCTGAGCTCGGATACCATCTTCTTATTGTGCTCGAAATCCGCCGTGAACTCGTTCGGATAGAGCTTCGCCAGCTCGATCGCGACTCGCTTGATGTACGTCGGCCGAATATTGCCCAAAGGTCACTCCGCGTCCGGTTCGGGAGGCTGTCGAAAGGGAGCGCGCTAAATAAAGGTTCCCGGGAGGCTCGTGGTTCGCGGGGGTTTCGGAGCCTGAGCGAGAGCCGTCGTAGTCGTCGCGGAACTCGCCGGGCAAGCATTAAATAGGGACCTCGGATACGCCGAATGGGAACGCGCCCACACCGGTCCCTTGGAGCCTCACGCATGGAAGAATCCCTCGTGAACGTCGAGTTCCTGAAGAGCTCGAACAACTTCATCGCCCGCATCCAGAGCGAGCTCGGCGGCATGCGCGAGTACCGCAGCTCCTCGTTCGAAGAAGTCCTGGAACAGGTCGTCATCGATCTCCAGGAAGAATTCGAGTCGTACTGATTAGGCGCCGGTCCACGTGGGCCTGCGTTTCTCGATGAATGCCCGCATGCCCTCTTCCTTGTCGTGCGTCGAGCCGACGACGCCGAAGGCGGCGGTTTCGAAGTCGAGGCCGGCCGAGAGCGGCATCTCCATCGCGGCTCGGAGGCACGCTTTCGCGAGGGCAATCGCGGAAGGGCTTTGACGGAGGATCTCGTGGGCGAGGGCCTTCGCCTCCTCCAGGAGACGGTTCGCCGGGACGACACGATTGACGAGGCCGATCCGCTCCGCAGTCGCCGCATCGATCATCCCGCCCGTGTAAATCATCTCCGCCGCCCACCCCGGCCCCACGAGACGCGGGAGACGCTGGCTCCCGCCGAATCCCGGGATGATCCCGATCGTGACCTCCGGTTGTCCAAGCTTCGCGGTCTCCGAGGCAATCCGGATGTCGCAAGCCATGGCGAGTTCGCAACCCCCTCCGAGGGCGTAGCCGTTGATCGCCGCGATGATCGGCTTGTTGCACGATCCGATCGCATCGCCAAGGCGCCGACCCATCTCCGAGAAGGAGCGCATCTCGAGCGCGCCCAAGTCCGCCATCTCCTTGATGTCGGCTCCCGCCACGAAGGCGCGCACCGTGACGACGGCAAGGCGGTCCTCCATCTCCATCTTAATAACACCGGGCATGAGATGCCTCGGACCGCGAACGCGGGAGATGGGGATGAACGTTCCTCGAGACCCACCGGCAGCCTCTTACGGTCCGCGGCCCCTCGGGGGCTCGGGTGGATTGGATGCGCTCTCGCGTTCGGGTTTTGGCCCCGGTCGTTGGACTCCTCCTGATCGCTGCCTTCGCGTTTACCGCGGCCCCGGCGCGGGCTGCGATGAGTCGCCCGGCCTGGGCGGCCGGCGATTTCTGGGTCTATGATTTCTCCTCGGGCCTATCGAACGTGTCGACGAATGGCACGCTGCGGATGGATGTCACCGGAACGGAATCCGTCAGCGTGAACGGATCTTCCTATTCGACGTACCACGTCGCAGCGACCCTTACGTTCAAGTTTGGGAGCTTCACCTTCACACAGCCCGCCGATATCTGGTACAGCCAGGACACCCTGGCAATCGTCAGGATTGCGGCGACCATCGATTTGAGCATCGGATCCCTCATTTTGAAGTCTCGCGTGTCGATTGCCGGGAACCCCCCGCAGACCATCCAATGGCCTTTGACGGCCGGAGTCCGGTGGGATTCGTCGACCACCGTCTGGACCGCCACGACGAACTCGACGGGTGTGACTCGGTACATGAGCGCGCTCCTTAGCACGCACTTCGAAGTTCAATCGGACGCGACCATCACTGTGCCCGCGGGGATCTTCACGACTTCGCCGCTGAAACAGACTACCTCCGGCTCGACTTCGTTCGTCGTGAATTACTGGTCCCCCCAAGCCGGGAACTCCGTCCGGACCGAGTCGCACAACAGCACAGGCCAGTCCGCCGGAGGCTACAACCTGACGAGCTACCGGTACCAAGGGGGCAGCTTCTTCACCACGGTCTTCGTCGGCCTGCCCGTTTGGATCTGGCTGATCGTCATCC
>WNFH01002961.1_pt1 | contig 11957 bp, 8 predicted proteins | sample 5400411 | NCBI WGS metagenome assembly WNFH01 (sample SAMN13153347, study PRJNA577476) | soil metagenome | isolation source: 200 cm saprolite under Douglas fir tree site 2 hole 3 | place: USA:California | collected 2015-04-18
CGCTGGCCGCAAAGCCGGCGATACCTGCAACGACTGCGCCTGCAGCGACCCCGATTCGTCCGCATGCGCATGCTGGAGGGCCAGCAACTCCTGTAGCAGCAAAGCCGGCTGCACCGTTACGGCCCGCAACACCGGCAGGCGCGCAGCCCGCTGCCATGCGTCCCGCGGCCGCTGCGCCCAGTGCCGCTCCCGGACGTCCTGGTGCGTCAGCGAGAGCAGGCGCTCCGGCTCGGCCATTGCCCGCAGGCAATCGCGGTCCGCTGCCTACCGGCAATCGCGGACCTCTTCCTGACGTCACTCGAGAATCGCGTCCCAGCGGTCCGCGTCCCGGGCAGCCGATGCGTCCGCAGCAACCGGGCCAGGGACGGCCACACACGCCTCGCTCCGGTGGTCCGGGCGCTCAAGGTGGGCCGCAATCTCGGCCATTTGAGCAGCGCCGCGGCCCCCTGCCGACAGGTACGCGTCCCGGCCCGCGCGCACCCGGGCGTCCGGGAATGCTACCGCCGTTTCCAGAGAAGTTGCCGCCGAAGGCGGAGCCGGGCAAGCCGCTTTATACGCGGAAGCCGCCGCAGCGCCAGCGCCCAGTTTTAGATAAGCGCGAGCAGGAGGGTGAACGCAAACTGCACCCGACGCGGCAACGTCCGGGCGCGGGTCGCAGCGCTGTGGCCGTAATTGCGCCGCCAGAGCCGCGTGCGCCGCGCGATGTCACGATCACCGAAGGCATCACCATTCGCGAGCTGGCCGAGAAGCTGGATGTGCGCGCCAAGGACCTCCTGAAGAACCTGCTCGACCGGGGCGTCTTCGCCAGCATCAACCAGGCGCTGGACGTGCCGACAGCCACCACACTTGCGGAATATTTCAGCGGAGTGGTGAGCGTGGTCTCTTTGGAAGAGGAAATGGTCCTGGAAGTTGCGAAGGAAGAGACGAAGGAAAGTTTGAAGCCGCGGCCACCGGTTGTGACGGTAATGGGCCACGTCGATCACGGCAAGACAAGTTTGCTCGACGCCATTCGCCAAGCGGATGTTGCCGCGGGCGAAGCGGGCGGCATCACGCAGCACATCGGCGCTTACAAAGTGGTCGTCAATGAGCGTGCCGTGGTGTTCGTGGATACACCGGGTCACGAAGCGTTTACGCGCATGCGCGCGCGAGGCGCGAAGGTTACCGATATCGTAGTGCTTGTCGTAGCCGCCGATGACGGAGTCATGCCGCAAACAAAAGAAGCGATCGACCACGCCCGGGCCGCGAAGGTGCCCATCATCGTGGCGATCAACAAGATCGACAAACCGGAAGCCCAACTGGAGCGCGTGAAGCGCCAACTCACAGAAAACAGCCTGATGCCCGCGGAATGGGGCGGCGACACGGAGTTCGTGGAAGTGTCCGCGAAAAAGAAGCAGGGCATAGAAAAGCTGCTCGAAACGATTTTGCTGGTCGCTGATTTGCGGGAGCTCAAGGCCAATCCGGACGCGCCGGCGACGGGCACGGTGCTGGAATCGCGAGTAGATAAGGGACGCGGCCCAGTGGCTACGATACTGGTGCAAAATGGCACGCTGAACTCCGGGGACTTCTTCATCTGCGGGTCGGTTTTCGGAAAAGTGCGCGCTATGTTTGACGATCGCGGCCGTGTAGTGAAAGACGCGCCGCCGTCGACGCCCGTCGAAGTGCTCGGTTTGCAGGGTGTGCCGGATGCGGGCGACCTCTTTCAGGTGACCGACGAAGGCAAGGCGCGGCACATCGTCGAATACCGCCAGGGCAAACAGCGCGATGCGGCGATGGCGCGCATCAGCGGCTCGCGCATCACGCTCGACCAGCTCCACGAGCAACTGAAGGCCGGAGACGTCAAGGAATTGGGAATTGTGATCAAGGGCGACGTGCAGGGCTCCGTGGAAGTGCTCTGCGAAATGCTGCCGAAACTTTCGACCGACCAGGTGAAGCTGAAGATTATCGGTTCGGGCGTCGGCGCGGTCACAGAGAATGACGTGCTTCTGGCTTCCGCATCCGGCGCGATCGTGATTGCGTTCGGCGTACGGCCGGACCGCAAGGCGCTTGACCTGGCGCAGCAGGAGCATGTGGACATCCGCACCCATACCATCATCTACGAAGTATCGGACGAGTTGAAGAAGGCCATGGAAGGCCTGCTCGAGCCGGTGGTTACGGAAACGTATCTTGGCCGCGCCGAAGTGCGCAACACGTTCCGCGTTAAGGGCGCAGGGACGATCGCGGGTTGCTACGTCGTGGATGGCATCCTGAAGCGCGATGCACAAGTCCGCGTGCTGCGCGATGGGACGGTGATTTACACATCGAAACTCAGCTCTTTGAAGCGATTCAAGGATGACGCCAGCGAAGTCCGCACCGGTTTTGAATGCGGCGCGGGCGTCGCCAATTTCAACGACGTAAAGGTCGGCGATATCCTGGAATGCTTCAGTGTTACCAAGATGAGCGCTGCGGAAGCCGCCGGACAGGGCGGCGGGTCCGCCGGTAAGAAATAATCCGCCAAGCTGTCCCCCGGAGCGGCACATGCCGGTCGGTCTGCTCACCCTCGAGCTGCACATTCCGGACGCGCAATCGCTGAAGGACAAGCGGCAGGTTCTGCGCAGCTTGAAGGATAAGCTGCGGCGGGATTTCAACGTGGCAGTGGCGGAGCTGGAGCATCACGACACGTGGCAGAGGTCCGTGGTGGGGATTGTGACGATTTCGAATGAAGAAAAGCACTTGAGGGAAGTGCTGCAGAAGGTTTTGGACGAGGCCGATCGTATCCTCGGCTCATTTTTGATCCATCAAGCGGTCGAGATTGTTTAGAAGGCATTTCAGGGACGCCGATGAGTCCAGCCAATCACCGACACGAACGCGTGGGCGAGGAGATCGCGCACGAAATCAACGCCATGCTGGCGGGGGAACTGAAAGATCCGCGACTGGAAGTCAGCGTGGTCGCCAGCGAAGTGCGCGTCCAGCCGGACATGAAGCACGCACGCGTGTTCATCAGCGTCAAGGGGACGAACAAGGAGCAGGCCGACGCGATCAAGGCGCTCGAACATGCTTCCGGGTTCATCCGGCGGGAGCTGGTCGAGCGGCTGCAACTCCGCCGCGTGCCGGAACTGCATTTCACGCTGGATCTTTCGCAAGAGCATGTGGAGCGAATCGAGCGGCTGTTGAAGGAAATGAAGAAGGACAATCCGCCCGCGCCCTGAGAGTTTTCAGCGATCAGTTTTCCCGCAGTTTTTGCCTGAATCCTGGGCGGGAAGCGCGTAGCGGTTGCCCCGGTGGCGGATCGCTTCGTTCCGTATTGTAGGCCCGCCCTATGATTGTTTGGCGGAGATATCTTGGCGGAACAGCGGCCACGGAACTCTCGCTTTCGGTTTTGTGCTGAGAGTTTAAAGCTTAAAACTAATCACTGATCGCTTCAAAATGCCACGACAACCCCAGCCGGCGCCGATCGATGGCGCGCTCGTCATAAATAAACCGAAGGGGAAAACGTCGCACGACGTGGTCGATGCGGTGCGCCATCTGGCGGGGTTCCGACAGATCGGACATCTGGGCACGCTCGATCCGCTGGCGACCGGTGTTCTGGTGCTGTTGCTTGGCCGGGCCACGCGGCTGGTGCAATTCTACGCCGGCCGGTGCAAGCGGTATGAGGCGGGTTTTCGGTTCGGCTTTGCGACAGATACGTACGATTCGGATGGCGAAGCGCAGGGGCCGGACGCCGCGCCAGCGCTGGATGCTGCGAGCATCGAAAAGTTTGCCGAAGAGCGTATTGGGCGGTTCGAACAGATGCCGCCATCCTTTTCCGCGAAGAAGGTGAAAGGGCGGCCGGCGTACGAGCTGGCGCGCAAGAAACAAAGTGTCCAGCTGAAGGCCGTCGAAGTCGAGATTTATGAGTACAGGCTCAAGGAGATCGAGGGCAGCATCGCGCGCTTTGTCATCGAATGTTCCTCCGGCACGTACATCCGATCGCTGGCGCATGAGATGGGGCAGAAGCTCGGGTGCGGCGCGCACCTGGCGGAAATCACGCGCACGGCGGTGGGAGAATTTTCGCTGGAACAAGCGATCACGCTCGAAGAACTCGCCGAAGCCAAACAGGCCGGAAAATTCGCGGACCGGATGATCCCGCTTGAAAGCCTGCTGACCAATTTTCCGCGGATTAATGTTTTGCCGGTGGTCGAAAAGCGTGTGCGCCATGGCTCGAAGTTCAATATCAGCATCGCGCAGCTTCAGCCGGGCCGCGTCGAGCCGCCTCCCGGAGCGACGACGCAGCTCGATGGTGGTGAACCAAAGCCACCGCGGCTGCGGGTATACAGCCAGCAGGATAAACTCATCGCCATCGCCGAAGCGGTGGTGCCGCGCACTTACCAGCCGATTGTGGTGTTCGAAGCGCTGCCGTAGATGATCCGCGCGAGAGCGCAAGATTATTTCCGAACAACATTCAGATTGCCAGAGCGGCAGGCCTGGGGATTCCATCATTCACGGACTTACGGCTGAGGCTGTGGTTGCGGCGCCGGCGCTTGCAGGGTCCCTGGACCCGCGGCACCGCGGCCTCCGGCATCGCCACGCCCGGCGAAAATCGTCCGCGTGAGATGATCCGCCAGTCGCAGTTTTCGCGGGGTGACGAGAATCAGGAGTTCGGTATCCTGAAGCGAATTGTTGCGGCCCCCAAACACGTATCCGCCGATCGGGATTTCAGCGAAACCCGGCAGGCCGGTGATGGAACGGGTTTCTTCCGTATCGGTGCGACCGCCAATCAGGGTCGGTTCGTCCTCCTTGACGCGAACGGTTTGCGTCAGCGTGCGGTTTGTGATGATGGGAATCCCGTTCACGCTGGAACCAGACAGCGAACGGATTTCGAACTCGAGCAGCAGCGTCACTTGGTTATTGGGATGAAGCGTGGGTGTCGCTTTTATCTTCACGCCGAGATCGACGTATTCCGAAGCGGGGTAGGGCGTCTGCGCCGTTCCGACGGTCGAGTTGTTGGCGAAATTCGTGGAATCCTGAATCACCGTTACTGCGCCCAGGGAGGCGGCCGGATCCTGGGAGACCAAAGCGACGTCGGGAAGAACGCTGCTGGTCAAAGCAGATGTGATAACAGCGGAGGGCCCCGCGGGAGTGTTGAGTTCGATGCGCGAGGCAAACGCGCCGCCCCCTTGGCCGAGATAAACGCCGAGAGTGTTAGAGCCTTTGTTCGTGACGGCGAGGTCGGGGACGGTGCCGTTCGCAAAATTGGCGATCACAATTCCGGCAGGAGTCGATGAGGTTGGGAGCGGAGAGCCTGTCGCTTCGGTGAAAGTGCCGTTCAAATTGCCGCTTCCGAGCAACACCGAAACTGAGTCGTTGCCCTGGTTCACGACGGCGAGGTCCGATACACCGTCGGCGTTCAAGTCCCCCGTGGCGATCGCCACGGGAGTGGTTCCCACCGTGATGGGCGAATTGGGAGCCTCGGTAAGGATGACATTCAGATTCTGATCGACGGAGCTCAACAAGATGGCAACGTTGTTCGAATCTCGATTGACGACGGCAAGGTCGAGTTCCGGAGCATTGTTGATGCTGTTGGTGCGGTTCCGAAAATTGGCGCTGACCATGGCGACGGGAGCGCGTTCTGTGACCGTGGCGGTGTTGGCGAGCTTGAAGGGCGAGCCGGGAAATGGAGTGAAGCTGCCGTTACCGTCGCCGCGGAAGAGGGAGACGGAATTGTCACCTTGATTGGCAACGGCAAGGTCCAGGAAACCATCACCGTTGAAATCGGCAACGACCACGGAACTCGGATTGTTGGAGGAATTCGTGCTCGTGCCGACGGAGATCGGGGAGCCCAGCGCTTCGGTAAACAGGCCGTTGGCTCTGCCTGTGGAGTCAGCGTTGCCTAAGAGCACGGAGATATTGTTGGAGGTGGAGTTTACGAGGACCACGTCGGGAGGCTGCGCCGTGGGAAAGTTTCTGCTGTCGTTGCGGAAAACTCCGGTGCCAATAGCGACTTGGCCGGTTTCGTTGGCACCCAGCGTGACCGGCGATGGTGTTACCTGAACGAAGTTTCCGCTGTCCTGATTCCTTAGGATGGCAAAGGTGTTGGCCATGGGATCGTCAAAAACGACGGCCAGATCGGGCAGAGTGCCGCCGGTAAAGGTATTTGCAACCAGCGCGGACGGATTGCGCCCGACGGTGAACCTGGTCTGCGGGAAAATCGTGCTGCCTGGCACTCCCGTCAGTGTGCCGGCGTTCCCCAAAGTTCCAGAGAGCAGGGAGAGAGTGATGGGAAAGCGATCCCCGACGAAGAAGCTGGCCGGCTTGCCGTCTTGTGCGCGCAGCAGCACCTGGCGCCCGCTCTGAACCAGTGAGAGAGAATCGGAGAAATTGACGGCGGTGCTCGGGAGTGTGAGCAGAAAGGTAGAGAGACCGCCACCGAGGAGTACGACGGAGGGAATACTGGAGAATCCTCTTCCCGCGAAGACCTGTTGAACGTTGGTGAGCAGGTTCGTCAGGTTTGTGGAGGACTTGAGCTGATTGAGTTCGTTGGTACTCAGAGAGATGAGCTGGTTGGAAGCCGGAGGCGTAATTCCAAGAGCGCGGGCTTTGTTGCGATCAACTTCGAGCAGTTCGATTTCCAGCATGACTTCGCCGCGGGCCCTTTCGAGTTGTTCGATGAGCTCACCTGCAAGGGCCAGGCGCTCCGGCGTGTCGCGCATGCTGATGGCCCGGCTGCGAGTGTCAAGAGCAATGTGCGTTGCTCCGGCGACGTCGCGCAGCACGCGCAGAATCTCGGTGGCATCCTCCGGGCTGACGGCTGCGGCGAGAGGAAAGGTCTGTTCGGCTTCCAAGCCATACTGCCGCCGCTTCTCCGGCGTATCTGGAGCGACAAACATCAACGTGGGAGTCAAGGGGCGCCAAAAAGTGCCCGATTGTGCGCCGAGGAGAGCCATAGCCGTGGAGAATTCCACTTCGTCAACGCGCAGGTGTATGTCCCGGACAGTAAGGTCCGGATCAAAGGCCGCTTTGACGCCGAAGAGTGCCGCCACTTGTTCATAGACCGTCTTGGTATCGCCGCGCAGGTTCAGGTTGCGCTTTCCCGCTTGGGGTTGCAGCCGTGGCAGGCCGGAGATACCGGACTTGGGCTTCGTATTCGGCTCATCCTCCATGGCCTTGAGCTGAGCGAGACGCTCCTCCACGATCGTGTTTCCGGGGTCGACCCGCAGCGCCACGCCCAATTCCTCGGTGGCCTCGGTCAGGCGGCCCGCAAGTGCGTCACGTTCGGCGGCCTCGACTTGGGTGCGAACCAGCTTGGAGCGCAGTGCCGCAGCCCGTTCGACAATGGAGGCATCCTGCGGAGCGAAACGCGCGGCTTCTTCATAGGCCACCAGCGCTTCATCGAAACGCCCCGCTACCTCGGCTTGGTTGCCCCGTGCAGCAGCCTGTTGTGCACGTTTGGGATCGGGGCGCACCTCTGCGGCTTGCAACTGTGATAGCGAGGGCGACTGCGCGGGAACCTGAACGCAGAGCAGCAGCGACAAGAGCAAAGAGGCGCTTACGTGTATGGTGCGCATGAGCATCAAACAGGATAACCTATCCGCGTACCTGTGAAATCGGACTAAGTTGGTCCGGTTGACGGAAGCCCTACGGTGCGATACACTTAATTCGTAGTTGCAACCAATTTACAACTGGAGTTTTTGTGCTCTCGGCTCTGCTTATCGCACTTCGTGAAGGCGTTGAAGCTTCGCTCGTCGTCGGCATCGTCCTGGTCTATCTTTCCCGCACGGGCCGCCAGCACCTGGCGCGTTTCGTGTGGTACGGCGTGGCAGCGGCAGCCGCGCTCAGCCTGGGAGTGGCAGTGGCGCTGGAACGCTGGCGCATCAGCGAAGACGGCTTCGAGGGGCTGATGCTCCTTGTCGCTGCGGTCTTCGTTGTTACGATGATCGTATGGATGAACCGCGTTGCGCGACACCTGAAAAAAGAGATCGAGGCCAAGGTGGAAGCCTATGCGGAGAAGACGGGAATGGCGGCGGGCTGGGGCATTTTCCTATTCGTCTTCCTGATGGTCCTGCGCGAAGGGGCGGAGCTGGCGCTGATTCTGCGCGCCGTGGAGCTTTCGAGCGAGGGTTTGCAGACATGGATCGGGACGATTGTGGGGATTGCCGCAGCGGTTGCGGTAGGACTTTTCTTTTTCAAGGGCACGCTGCGCGTGCCGCTGCACCGCTTCTTCGCGGTGACGAGTGTCATCTTGATGCTCGTGGCGTTTCAACTGGCACTGACGGGATTGCACGAGCTAAGCGAGGCGCGCTGGCTGCCTTCGAGCAAGGGGGAGATGGCGATTCTTGGCCCCATCGTTCGCAATGAGCTCTTCTTCTTCGTGTTCATATTCGGTGCAGCAATCTTGTTGATCTCGCGCGAATGGCAGGCGGCCTCGCAGGGAAGGACCGCCAAGGAAACGCTGAACGAGGCCGAAAGACGGCTGCTGGAATCGCAGAACCGCCGCCAGCGCGGCTGGATGATTGCCGCGGCAGCCGCGTCACTGACCGTGATTCTGGCGCTCACCGCCGATTTCATTTACGCGCGCGCGAACTCCGCGCTGCCCCCGGTTCGCGCGATCGAAGCCGCCGGGGACATCGTGCGTGTCCCCATCAGCGAAGTTCAGGACGGCAACATGCATCTTTACACGATAAACGCCGGCGGACAGTCGTTGCGTTTCATGATCATCAAGAAGCCCAACGGATGGGGCGCCGCGCTGGACGCGTGCCGCATCTGCGGGGCGGAAGGTTACCGGCAGGACGGCCAGAATGTCATTTGCCGGCATTGCGCCTCGGCGATCTACATTCCGACGATCGGCAATCAGGGCGGGTGCAATCCCATTGGCGTGGCGTCGCATGCGGATGGAGGGGATCTGGTCATCGATATTTCGGCATTGACGCAAGCCGCAAAGGAAATTCCTCAATAGGATGTGGCTCGCGTTTGGAGGGATCGGGACCGCCTCCAAGTAAAAGGAGATTTTCAGCGATTAGTAATCAGTTTTCAGTGAGGAGAGAAAACAACAAAAAAATCAGCAGAATGCTTCGCCGGGAACTGAATACTGAGAATTGAAAGAAGAAGATTTTCGCACAACCATGTTTCTAAGAATTGTTGCCGATTCTTTTGGACGCCGTCCGCGCCACAAGCTCCTGACCGGAGCGGCGCTGGCACTCGGCATGGGCGTCGCCACGGCGGCGCTGAGCGTATCGTTGGACGTGGGCGACCGATTGGCGAAGGAATTTCGGAGCCTGGGCGCGAATCTTCTGGTAACGGCGCAGGCGGACTCGCTGCCGCTTGAAATTGGCGGCGTGGATTATCGGCCGGTGAATGCAGGGGCGTACCTTCCCGAAGCTGACCTGCCTAAACTGAAAATAATCTTCTGGCACAACAACATTATTGCCTTCGCGCCGGTACTCGACGTCCGTGCTGAGGCTTTGCCGTTTGCTCGCGAAGATGGGGACTATCAGCTCGGGAATTGGATCACCGACGTGCCCCTCGTTGGAACGTGGGCTTACCATGCCGTCCCGCTCCCCGATGGCGGAGAATTTCAGACTGGAATTGCTAAGACGAACCCTTGGTGGCAAATCGACGGCAGATGGTTTTCAGACGATGCCAAGGAATGCGTGGTCGGAGCGGCGTTCGCGAAAAAAAATCACATCAAGATCGGCGACTCAATTTCCTTGGCCACTGGTTACGTCACCAAGATTCCCGCCCCACTCAAAGTCACGGCCATCCTCACATCCGGCGGTACAGAGGATGAGGCTATTGTGGTCCCGCTCTTCCGCGCCCAATCGCTCGCAGGCCGGCCAGGACAGTACCGCAAGCTGTTCGTCAGCGCGCTGACGAAGCCGGAAGATGCGATGGCGAAACGCGATCCGAAAAGTATGTCCGCTGACGAATTCGAGCGCTGGAGCTGCAGTCCGTACATATCTTCGATCGCGTATTCGATCAAAAAGGTACTACCCGGAGCGGACGTGCGCGTGATTCGGCGCGTGGCGGAAGGCGAAGGACAGATTCTTACACGGGTGCGCATGTTGCTGTGGCTGGTCACTGGAGCGGCGCTGCTGGCGGCGGCGCTTGCGGTAGGCGCGTCTTCGGCGGCTTCGGTGATCGAGCGGCGCACGGAGATTGGCTTAATGAAAGCACTCGGCGCGGGCTCCGGCACAGTTGGATTCCTGCTTGCTGCAGAACAACTTTTGCTCGCGTTCGTTGGCGGGGGAGCCGGTTATGCGCTCGGTATCATTCTGGCGCGCCTGGTCGGAGAAAAAATCTTTGGCGCCGCGCCTGAGCCGTCGCTCATCGTCTTTTCCGTGATCATTTCACTCGCCGCTGGCGTCACGATTCTTGGGAGTGCCCTTCCGTTGCGCCGTGCTTCGCGCTACGAGCCGGCCCCCATCCTGCGAGGCGAATGATGCCAGGCTCTCGCGCAACAAATAGAGCAATGTTCTGGCGGATCATCCGCCGACTGCTCGGCGCCAACCGCGGCCGCCTGTTTGTCATCCTGCTCGCGCTCGGCGCAGGCGCCGCGGTAACTGCCGCGCTCCTCAATATTCAAGTCGACGCCAAGCGCCGCCTCACCGCCGAATTCCGCGCCTTCGGGCCTAACGTGCTGATCATTTCGAAAGGCTCTTCGGCGGAAGGTTCCGAGACGCTGCCCGAGTCCACCATCCATTTGGTGTCTGCGAACCTCCCCAACGGCCGCGTCGCCGTATCGTCCACTCTCTACATGGTTGCCAGCGTTTTCGTTCCACAGTCGGGAAAATCTCTCTCCGCGGTTGTCGCCGGGTCCAGTCCGTTCGCGTTTCTTGCAGTCTCGGTGCTCTTTTCTTCAACTCCCGAGGCCAGTCTGAGTAGGCCAACCCCATCGCCGGAGCAAGTGTGCGTGGCAGGTGCGCAAGTCGCAAAACAGATGGGCCTTCAGCAGGGCACGGAACTTATTTTAGCCAGCGGTGACCACCGCGAGTCCTGCCGCGTCGCTAGCTTTCGCCAGACCGGCGGACCAGAAGACGACCGCGTTGCGATCGGATTGCGAGCGGCACAACGCTTGGCCGACCTACCGGATCGCATCAGCGCGATCGAGCTGACCGTTCCTGGCACCCCCGGCGAAATCCAAAGCTACATCGCGGGTCTTCAACGCCTGCTTCCCGATGTTGACGTCCGCCCCATCCGGCAATTCACGGAGGGCGAGGCGAAGATTTACTACCGCATCAGCGGATTGTTGACCGCGACGGTGGCGATTGTGTTGGTGCTTACGGGGCTTTGCGTGATGGCGGCGATGACGAATGTGGCGATGGAGCGGAGGAACGATGTCGGCTTGATGAAGGCCATCGGCGGCTCGATGCGCCGCGTGCTGCGGCTTTTCCTTGCGGAGGCGGCGTTGCTCGGCCTGGCAGGAGGAATGATTGGCGCGGCGGCGGGGATTTTTCTGTCGATCGGATTGGGCAAAGCAGTCTTTGGCGTGGCGGCGCGGCCGCGGCTGATTGTGTATCCTTTAGCCGTGTTGTTAACGACGATCGTTGCCATCTTGAGCGCGTACCCGCTGCGGCGACTGGCCGGCATCCGCCCGGCATCGGTTCTCAGAGGTGAAGCGTGAGTACCCTCGCTCCAGCGCCCCCGCTGACGGCGGCGAAACAAGTGGTCATCGAAAATTTGATCAAGCGGTACGGCGCACTGCGCGCTCTCGGCGGCGTCAGCTTCGATGTGAACACCGGCGAATGGGTTGCGCTTATGGGCCCCTCCGGCTCCGGGAAAACCACGCTGATCAACATTCTCGGTGGTTTGGATACGCTCACATCAGGACATGTGGTTGTGGACGGCGTCGACCTTTCGAATCTTCGTGAAAACGAGCTCGTCCGTTACCGCGCGGAAAAAGTCGGCTTTGTCTTCCAGCAATTCCATCTCGTGCCGTATCTCACGGCGCTGGAAAACGTGATGCTCGCGCAGTATTTCCATAGCGTGACGGACGAAAAGCAGGCCGA
>WNFH01003531.1_pt1 | contig 11957 bp, 10 predicted proteins | sample 5400411 | NCBI WGS metagenome assembly WNFH01 (sample SAMN13153347, study PRJNA577476) | soil metagenome | isolation source: 200 cm saprolite under Douglas fir tree site 2 hole 3 | place: USA:California | collected 2015-04-18
AGCTTTCGCAGCGTGCCGTGGATCGGGTGACGCTGGCGATGACCGTCCGGCTGCCGGCGCGGATCAGCCGCCACGAACTGTTGGTGGCGCTGGGAGAGATCGAGGGCGTGGATGAAGTGCGGTGGGAAGATGCCGCCGCGGCGGCATGATCCCATTACGCGATAACCTTCCGTCGTCAACCCTTCCAGTCATCACCGTCCTGCTCATCCTGGCCTGCGCGGCCATATTCTTGCACGTGTTCTATGGCCTCCCCTCCGATGCTGCCGCCCAGCGCGTCTTCATGCATTACGGGGCGATTCCCTCGCATCTGCTCGCGCCCGGCGGTCTCGCACAAGCCGCACCGACCCTGGTGACATCGTTGTTTTTGCATGGGAGCTGGCTGCATCTGGGCGGGAACATGCTGTATTTATGGATCTTCGGCGATAACGTCGAGGGCTGGATGGGCCACATCGGTTTTCTCGTCTTCTATCTATTGAGTGGGGCAGTGGCCACGGTGTCCCACGCCTTGTTGAACCCTACGTCGACGGCCCCCCTGGTTGGCGCCAGCGGAGCCATTGCCGGGGTGCTGGGTGCCTATCTGGTGCTGTTTCCCCGTGCCCGCATTCGCTCGCTGGCCATCTTGGGCTTCTATGTCACGACCATCTCGATTCCCGCGGTCGTCTATTTGCCGCTGTGGTTTCTCTTGCAGTTCTTCTCTGGGGTGGCCTCCCTTGAGGCCGGGACGGGCGGTGGAGGCGTCGCGTGGTGGGCGCACGTTGGCGGATTTGTCGCGGGCATCGTACTCGTCCCGGTCTTCGCCCGGCGCCGGGGGAACCAGGCCGCCTAGTGACCGCGGTCAGGTAAAGTCCCCGGGTGAACAGAGTAGGAACCCATCTTGCCCTCCCGAACTATTTTTCGGCTATAGTCATAGAAGGCGTAAAGTCCCCGGGTGAACAGAGTAGGAACCCATCTTGCCCTCCCGAACTATTTTTCGGCTATAGTCATAGAAGGCGAGGTCGAAGCGTGCGGCAGATTACGGTAGAGACCCTTTCAGGCAAGCCGGTGTCCGAACACGAGGTGGAGATTGTCGAGCGCAAGGGGCTGGGCCACCCCGACTCCATCTGCGACGCGATCATGGAACGCGTGAGCATCGAGCTCAGCCGCGAGTACTTGCGGGAGTTCGGGGTCATTCTGCATCACAATATCGACAAGGCGTTCCTCGTTGCCGGCAACGCGGAGATTCGGCTAGGTGGGGGTCGGGTGACCGAGCCCATGCGATTGATCTTCGGCGACCGCGCGACTTATGAGATGAACGGCAAACGCCTGCCGATTGAGGAAATCGCCACCAACACCGCTCGCCGCTGGATAAAAGAGAATCTGCGGTTTGTGGATCCAGCCGAACACGTCCGCTACGACGTGCAGATCAAACCCGGTTCCCCCGAGCTGGTGGACATCTTCAGCCGGGAGGTGCCGGGGGCCAACGACACGTCTGCTGCAGTGGGGTACGCACCACTGACGGAGACGGAGCGGCTGGTCTTGCTGACCGAGCGGCACATGAACTCGCCTGCCTTCAAGCAGTCGTTTCCCGAGGCCGGGGAGGACATCAAAGTCATGGGGTGCCGCCGCGGGGACGAGCTCAACCTGACAGCGGCGGTCGCGTTTGTGGACCGGTTCATCGATTCGGAGAAGACCTATTTTGCCCGCAAGCACAAGATGCATGAGGCGGTCGAAGAGTACGTCTGCAGTGAAGCCAAGGCGCTACGGAAGATCACGTTGAGCCTCAATACGCTGGATGTACCGGGCCGAGGGCTCGGCGGGATGTACCTGTCGGTGACGGGCACGTCGGCTGAATCTGGGGACAGCGGACAGATCGGTCGCGGGAACAAGGTGAACGGGGTCATCGCCCTCAACCGGCCCATGGGCACCGAGGCTGCGGCGGGGAAGAACCCCGTGTCGCACGTCGGCAAGATCTACACGATCATGACGCACCAGATCGCTGAGCGGATCTACCGGGAAGTGCCCGGGATCCGCGAGGTCTACGTCTGGCTGCTCAGCCAGATCGGCTCACAAATCGACCAGCCCAAAGTCGCTGCGGCGCAGGTGATCCTCTCGAAGCGGGCACGCCAAGAGGTGGCCCGACGCCGGGTGCGCGACATCATGGAGCACGAACTGGCCAACATCGGGGCTTTGTGCCGCGACCTCGCTCAAGGAAAGTACCCCGTCGTTTAGACACGCCCGCGCATTTCAGTTCAGATTGACCCCTCGCGCGCTCCGGACGGACGACGTCCGCATGCCAACACGAATAAAGGCGTCCGCTCGCGCCCGCACGTTACTCAAGGTGCTCAGGTCAGGGAGGCGGGGCGGGGGGAGCCTCGCGGTTTTTCTCCTCGCATCCGTGCTGGTGGCGGGGTGCGACATTCGCCGGGGCCCGGCGGTCGAGAGCACGCGGCAGTTGCAGGTCGCAGACGTCCAACGCATCGTGGAGCATCCGGCCGTCGCTCCTGTGGCGTGGGCGCCTGACAGTCGCTCTTTCGCGCACAGCGGTGACCACCGTGTGTGGGTGTACTCTCTCGACCGCGGTGACCAGGGGATTGCCGCGGCCGAGATGGGAACGGCGCTGTCGTGGTCGGCTGCGTTGAACCTGATTGCCCTCATTGATCGCGGGGTCGTCTCCACTCTCCGGCCAGACGGGAGCGACCGCCACGTCATTGACCTGCCGGGGGTCGCCGTCGCACTGGCGTGGGCTCCGGGTGGTGATCGGATGGCCGTCGTCCTACGCCGCACCGGAAATGGGCAGCCCCGTTTCGAGCTCTGGGTGGCCAACCATGACGGCGGGTTCAAGCGGTTGGTGACCCGCGCCCCCGAAGGCCGCGTGATGCGCGACGTGCAATGGTTCTCCGACAACCTGTACTTACTGTATGGCTTGTCGGACCCTGCCGAGCGCTTCATTAGAGAAGCCCACCGCGTCCGGATCAGCTACCCAGACCACACCGAGATCCCCTTGCCTGTCCGCACGGTGGCGGTGCGCCTGGCACCCACGGGCCAGCGTGTGGCGGTTGTCACGGCGGATCGCATGGCGGTCGGGGTCGGGGAAGTGATCATCTCGCGTCTGGACGGCAGCGGCCGTCTGGTCTTAGCCGCCGACCCTGGGCGATTCACAGGGCTCGCCTGGTCACCGCAGGGTGACAAACTGGTCTACGCCCGGGTGACTGAGGAGAGTAGGGCAGAACTGTGGCTGGCAGATGCCGATCGCTCGGACCGGCTCCCCCTCTTTTCGTATCCGATGGAATACACCGATCCTGGGATCGACTTGGTCGTGACGTGGGCCCCTGACGGTCGACATCTGGCGTTTGGCACCAATACGGGGACGTTCGTGGGACCCATCTGGCTGGCCACGCTGCAGCGGCGATAGCATCGTAGCTCCTCTGTGTGTCCTCCCATGCTTTCCCCCGGAATATTGACAGCCAGCATAAGATTAGAGTTGTAAGTGAGGGTAGTCAGATGCCGTTGTACGAATATCGCTGCGAAAACTGTGGCCACACCTTTGACGTGACCCACGCCGTCGGCGGGACACCTGGGCCCTGTCCGGTCTGCGGCGGGCCCGCGCGACGACTGTTTACCTCAGTGGGGCTGATCTTTAAGGGCTCGGGATTCTACCACACAGACAACCGGAAGGCGTCGTCTTCAGACGGCGATGCGGCAAAGACTCCGGCGACTCCGCCAGCTTCCGAATCATCCTCGTCTAAGTCATCGCCCCCGTCCAAGTCCTAAGATCTCTGCGCGACGCGTTGTACCCTTGCCTGTGGTGGCGAGCGGGCGCGGGTGCCTTCCTGATGGCGTGGTTGGTGGCGGGTGGCGCCTCCGCATCTGAGGTCACCGTCCACGCACAGGCCGGGTGGTCCGGGTGGATTCCCCTAGGCGCGTGGGTCCCCGCGCAGGTCGAGCTTCTCTCCACCGATGCTGTCGATGGCACGATTGTGATCGACGCCCCGACCCGTGACCCGTCAGGTCCGGTGTCGTTTCGCCACGCGGTGCGTATGGTCCCCGGAGTCCGACAGCGCATAACGCTAGAGATCATCGTTCCAGAGGCGCGCAGGGCGCTGCTCGTCCGCGTTGTCGCGCAAGGCCGCGATCTGGCCCGTGAGGAGATTCCGTTGTCGCTCCGCTCTATCGCCGACGGGGTAGTCCTCGTCCTGACTCGAGAGCCCGCCGGTTTGGAACACCTCTTTGATCTGCCGGGTAAACTCCGTCCAGCCTACATCGCTGAAGCAGATCTCCCCGTTCATTGGCAGGGCTACGCAGGCGTGGTGCTACTGGTTGTCCACGATCTCGATCCCGGGATGGTGACCCCGGAGCAGCGGGAGGCCCTCGTGCAGTGGGTGGAACAAGGCGGTCGGCTCGTTGTCTCAGGTGGCGAACCCCTAATCCGGCTGCGCGATTCCTGGCTAGCCCAAATGCTGCCCGCCGAGCCTAGAGGTCTCGTTCGCCTGGACCCTTCCCGGGAATTGCCAGGGGTGCGCGGTCCGATCCTTGCGACCTCGTTGTCTCCGCGCTCAGGCGCCACCATGCACGGTCAGCTGAGAGCGCAAAGGCAGAGGGGAGCGGGCGCGGTCACAGTGTGGGCAGTCGATCTCCTCGCACCCGATCTGCGCACGTGGAACGGGCAGGGCGCCCTATGGGAGGAAGCTCTCAACACGCCGGTGCAGTCCTGGCTGATCACTCGTGATTTGAGGGACGTGCTTCCTGCCAGCCAGCCGCTAACTGTCGCAATGCAAGTCTGGTTCGCGGTGCTGGCGCTCGCGTACCTTGGTGTCGTCCGATTCGCCCTCCTTCGCGCTCGTCACTCTCGGTTCGGGTGGGTACCGGTGTTGGCCCTGACGCTGTTGTTTGTCCCCACGGTGTACAGGTTTGGACTCCATGCGCGTCACGTCGGGACGGTGGCCGTGCAAATGTCGGTCGTCGAGGGGATTGCGGGGGCAGAGGAGGCGCGTGTCCGCTCCGTCGTCGCACTGCTCAGTCCATACGGTGGAGCAGTTGAATTCACCACTCCCGCCGGGGCGAGGGTGCAGCCCATCGAGCCGCACGCTCTCACCTTCGACTCACCCGGCGCCATCCGTGGGACGGCACCACCCTCAGGACTTCAGCTCGATGTGCTTCAACTGATGCCGACGCCTGTCGGAGGCCGCCTGCGCGAGGGCCCCGAGGGCCAGCGAGCGGAGATTACCCCGCGCGGCGGTCTGCGCATTGAAGACCCGTTCCTGGTCCGTCGTGGCCAGATCTACCACCTGCCGCTCATCACCACAGCGCTCTCGATCTCCCTCGACCCGGCCCGGTGGGAACCCTTCGCCTCTCACCCGAATCCGCAAGCAGCCCTCGACGACCGTCTGAGAGAGTGGGTTCTCGCTCGCATCGCAAGTCGGCCCGGGGGATCGGGTGCGTCTGCATGGCTGGTCGGGCGAATCAACACGCCGGAGCTGTCAATCCGGAGTCGCTCCACATCGGTGGAGGTTCACCAACTCGTGGCTGTCCCGCTACAGGGGGAGGATGGACGTCCATGAATGCGGTGCTGCGTGGCGATTTCCGGAGTCGTGTAAGTAGTCCGAAGGCGATTACAATTCACACGATCTTCCTGTTGGTGGTGGCGATCCTGACGTATCTCGCGCTGCCGGAGGTCGGGAGACTGGATACGCCTCGGCAGGAGGGGTTACTCCTCGTATGTGTGCTGGTGACAACCCTGTTGGTGATGTACTTTGCGTCGAGTTGCGCCTGCGGGGAAATTGCCCTTGAGGGAGAGAAATCGGTGTGGGATCTTGCGGTCACATCCCTGCCGGCGGGGGCTATCGCCGTCGGAAAGGTGTTGTCATCCGCTGCGCTAGCGACCGTCCAAGTGCTTTTAGCAAGCCCGTTGCTCGCGGCCACCGCGGGCATTCGGGGGGAATCCCTGGTGATCGTGTGGCAAGTCGCGTTCGTCGCGGTTCCTGCGGCGACGGCGGTAGGGACGGCGGGCGCCCTGTACAGCGCCCTGTGGGATTCTGATTTTGCCCGCAGCTTCGTGCACTGGATGACACTACTTGCGATCATCGTGGGCGCCAATGCGCTTCCGCCTCCCTGGAATGCGCTCAGCCCGGTGCAGGCCCTGGCGATCACGCTGAAGGAGGGGACGGTGCTCCCGGCGCTACTGGCGGTCAGTGCCTACCTTGCGATCGCCCTGGGGTGTGCGTTCGCGATCCGCCGGCGTGTGGATACGATCCGCCGGGAGGCAGTCGCGGCCTAAACAAAAGGCGTCATCGCCGAAGCACGGGAATGCCGGTGATATGATGCAGATGATGGCCTCACGTCTGCCCCCAAGTCTCTCACGCGTCGTGCAGGACGCGGCGCAGCGGCTGACGGCCGACTACGCGCTGCGGGTATCGGCGCGTGTTGCGGTCGGGACGATGATCGCCCTGACAGCGTGGTCTGCAGCGAGCATGGCGCTTCCGGTCCAGACCGTGTCGCTGTGGATCGCTTTGGCGATCACGGGGCTCACGACAGCGGCGACGGCTGCCGCCGTGCTCATGCGTCGTCGCACTGACCCTCTCACCGCGGCGCGGATCCTCGACCGGCGCGCACATTCGGAGGAACGCGCGAGCACGGCGGTGGAACTCGCTCTCGCCTCCAGTCCGCAATCTGCATTAGGAGCCCGGGTCATCACCGACGCCTCGGAGCGTCTGGGTGGCGTAGACATCCGCGCTGCGTTCCCGTTACACTTGCCGCGCGTCGTATGGTGGATTCCCGCCCTGGCTCTACTGCTAGCCGTGTGGCCGCGTGTGCTCGGTGGGCTGACGTTGCCTGGTAGCCCAGCGCATCGCGTGCAGGAGGCGATTCGCAATCAAGGTGCACATCTTGAGCAGTTCGCGCAGACGCTGGAGTCATTCGCCCGCGCGGAACGAGCGCCCGCCACCCGCCGGGCCGCCCCGCAGCTACGCGATCTCGGGCTGCGGCTGCAGCGAGAGCATCTCGATCGCGCCCAGGCGCTGGCCCGAATTGCGGATCTTTCCCGGGAACTCGCGCTGGCCCAACAACGAGTCGACCAGCGCGTGGATGAAATGGGGCGGTCGCCTGCGTCATCGACCCCACTCCCCTCAGATCTGTTCCGGCGCGAGGCCGTGCAGAAGCAACTCCGCCAACTCGCGGAGCTCACCGCGAAACTGTCCCACGCGCCCGCGGCGGCGCGCAAGGACGTCGTGGATCAGCTGGGAACAGTGACCCGAGAAGGAGAGGGAACGCAATCGGCTCAAGTGCGTCAGCAACTCGAGCAGGCCCTCCGCCAGCTGGAGGCGGGGGATGCGGCAGGCGCGCGGGAGTCGCTGACCCAAGCGATGCGAATGTTGGAGGGGATGGACGCCATGCTCGCCGACCGTGAGGGTGTGCGGTCCGCCCGCCAGCAGCTCGATCGCGCCTCCGCGGCAATCGCCTCCGGATCCTCCGAGACGCCTTCCGATGAACCGTCGAGCGCCGACCAGCCCCAAGCGCCTCGCGGCCCCGGCAACGAACGGCCAGATCGGCAGCCGGGCGCTGACTCCGCTTCGCCTCCGACGGGACCGTGGGAGGGATCAACCCCAGGCACTGGTCGCGTTGATGAGAAACTCGGCGCGGCCAGTCCCCGACTGCCGGTCGCGCATCCACAGGTGCAGGTGTCTGGGGTGCAGCGGGACGGGGACATCAGGTCGTCAGAAATCCTCGGTCCCGGTCGCCCTGGGTCCACCCAGGTCCCGGTTCAGCGGGTCACGGCGGCGTTAGTAGTGAGCGTCGACCGCGCGATGGAGCGGGCGCATCTTCCCATACAGTACCGAATGATGGTGCACGACTACTTCACTCGACTCGCCGAAATGAAATGAGCCGACAGGATCGGGCTCCTCGCCGGCCGGTCCTGAGAAGTGAGAGGTCATGAACCTAGACGAGTTTTCCGCCGCGTTTGATCGCATTCGCCAACAACTCCGCCTCGTCATGGTCGGTCAGCAGGAATTAATCGATCACGTGCTGATCGCGCTCCTGGCGGGCGGCCATGTGCTGCTGGAGGGCGTGCCGGGTCTGGGCAAGACCCTGCTGGTCAAGACCCTGGGGGAAGCCCTCGATCTCCGCTTCTCCCGCGTCCAGTTCACCCCCGACCTCATGCCCGCCGACATCCTCGGCACCAATGTGGTGATGCAGGACCCCTCCGGCCGCCGCTACTTTGAGTTCCAGCGGGGACCGGTCTTCACGCAGTTGCTGCTTGCTGATGAGGTGAACCGCGCCACGCCCAAGACGCAGTCCGCGCTTCTGGAGGCGATGCAAGAACGCGCCGTCACGGTTGCCGGGACCACTTACGGGTTGGGCGCGCCGTTTTTCGTGCTCGCGACGCAAAACCCGATCGAGATGGAGGGCACGTATCCACTGCCCGAAGCGCAGCTCGATCGATTTCTCCTGAAACTCACGGTGGAGTTCCCGAGCGCCCCTGATCTTGTCGAGATTATCGACCGGACTACAGCGACCACTCTCCCCCACGCCCAAGCGGTCGCGACGGCGGCGCAGGTCGAACAGATGCAGCAGCTGGCGCGGGCCGTCGAGGTCGCCTCCCATGTTAAGGGGTACGTGGCCCGACTGATTCAGGCGACACACCCGGGTGCACCGGGCGCAACCTCGATGTCGACGCGGTATGTCCGCTACGGCAGCAGTCCCCGCGGGGCGCAGGCGCTCATCCTGGCCGCGAAAGTGCGGGCCCTCATATCCGGCCGCGCCAATGTGGCGTTCAGCGATCTCGCGGCCCTCGCGCTGCCGGCCTTGCGGCACCGGATCATCCTCAACTTCGAAGGTGAGGCGGACGGGATCGCCCCCGACGCCATCATCCACAACGCGCTGGAGGAGACCCCTGAACTAGAAGGAGCGGCGACGTAGGACCTGCATCTGTCCGCGCTCCTGTGGCGCAACGCCCCATGCCAACACCTCTTCTCGATCCGGCGTTCCTGAGGAAGCTTGAGGCGCTGAGCCTGCGCTCCCGCCGTCCCATTCGCACCGGGGTCCGCGGGGAGCGCCGCAGCCGCACGTTGGGGCGGGGGATGGAGTTTGCCGACTACCGCAGCTATCAGAGCGGGGACGACTATCGGCACATCGACTGGAGCATTTACTCCCGGCTGGATCGCCTGTTCGTCCGCTTGTTTAGTGAAGACGAAGAGGTGAACGTTCACCTCCTGATCGACACGAGTCCCTCGATGGTTTGGGGGGTCCCCCGCAAACTGGACTACGCGGTGCAGATTGCGGCAGCAATCGGATATGTCGCCCTCGCCAATTTGGACCGTGTGGGCGCGGTGACTTTCGGGTCGCGTCTACAAAGCCTGCTGCCTCTTCAGCGCAGCCGCAGCCATATCTTTCGCCTCTTTGAATTCCTCGGCGCCCTAACCGGTCCGGTCCAAGATGCCAGCAGCCTCCGCCAGGTCATGCGGGAGTACGCGCATCGGACCAAGCGCCGCGGATTGCTAGTGATCATCAGCGATCTCCTCTACCCGGATGGGTATGAGGAGGGTCTCGCGCTCGCCCGTTACGATCGCTTTGATCCATTTGTGGTGCAGGTGCTGAGCGAGGATGAGCTCACGCCGACCGTGCGCGGGGACGCGCGGCTGGTGGACAGTGAGACCGGCCAGACCCTCGACGTGAGCGTGGACGCGCCTGCGCTGGAGGCGTATGCGCAAGGGCGAGATGCGTACTTCCGCGACCTCGAAGCCTTTTGCCTGCGCCACGAAATCGACTACATTCGCACGACCACCACCATCCCTGTGGAAGACCTGATCCTGCGCTATATGCGTCTGGGAGGGCTTGTGCAGTGACGTTCGGTGCGCCGGCAGCCCTGTGGTTTCTGGCGGTCCTGCCGGTGATTGTGCTGCTGCATCTGTTGCGGGCGCGCCGTCACCAGGTCCGCATCAGCTCGGTACTGTTGTGGCAGCGGGCTCGTGAGGACGTGCACGCGCACGCGCCCCTGCGGAGGGTGCAACGGAGCCTGTTGCTGCTGTTGCAGCTGCTTGCTGCGTCGGCCCTCATCCTCGCGTTGGCCCGCCCGGGGGTGATGTTGCCTTCGGCGGGGGGCCAAGCGACCGTTCTGGTCATCGATGTATCGGTGCGGATGCAGGCGACCGATGTCGCGCCGTCTCGGTTTGAAGCCGCGCGCGCAGAGGCAGCGGCGGAGATTGCCCGCAGCCGTGGGCCAGACATGCTGGTGCGGGCAGGTCCCCAGCCGAGCGCAGTCACCGGGTTCGTCTCCCGTGCGGCCGCGCGCGATGCGCTTGCCAGCTTGGTTGTTACCGATGCGCCCTCCCAGCTTGACCGCGCAGTGACGTTTGCTCTCGGACAACGCGCAGACGGAGGTCGCCCGCGGGTGGTCGTCTTTAGCGACCACGTCGCGACCGAGTCTCCGAATGTGGAGTATCGCGTCGTGGGCCAGAGCGACCGTAACGTCGCCATCACCGCGGTACGGGTCGAGCCGACGCCAGGGGGGATGGAAGCGATTGTGCAGGTGCACAACGCCTCGAAGACCGCAGCGCGCGTCTCCCTTACCGTCTCCCTTGACGGCAATCAGATCCTCTCCCGCGTGGTGGACCTTCCTCCCGCGACAACGGTGGCGATTCCCGCCCCCGTCCGGGGTCACGGTGTATTGAGAGCCCGTATCGATCCGCACGATGTTCTGTCCGCCGATGATACGGGCTATGCCGTGATCGGCGAGGCACCGATGCGCGTCCTGATGATCGGCGCACGCGATCGCTCGTTGGAGGCGGCCTTTCAGGCGGCGGGGGCTGATGTTACCGTGGCGAGGGCATCCGATGCGGCGCTTTTGGCGGAGGCGGACCTCGTCGTGCTCAACCGCACGACTCCCGTCAATCTGCCTCCGGGAAACTATCTCTTGCTCGCGACCACGGCCCCGAACTTGCCGCTGGATATCGATGGTGCCGTCGTTTTCCCCCACATTCTCCGCTGGTCGCGTAGCCATCCGGTGATGCGTTTTGTGGATCTGCGGGAGGTCCGGATCGCGCGTACGATGGCCATGCACCCGCGGGGCGGGGAGGCCCTCGCCGAAGGCGAGGTTCCCCTGATCTGGGCGTATGAAGGCGGAGGGCTGCGGGCGATGGTTTGGGGATTCGCCCTGCCCGAGTCTGACCTCGTGGTGCAGTCCGCGTTTCCCATCTTGGTCCGCAACACACTGGCGTGGTTGACCGGGTCCGGGTCGGTCTATGAAGCCGGACAGCCCTGGATCGTTCCAGCCCGAGGGCAATCTGAGGCGATGTTGCTTGGTCCGGACGGAACCCAGCACGTTCTGGCCGCCCGGGGCGGGCAGTTTGTGGTGCCGGCCCTGGAACGCGTGGGGATCTATACGCTTCAGGTCGGCGGCCGGTCACATCGAATCGCGGTAAACCCGGCCCCCTCGGCGGCCGATATCACGCCGGTGAGACCGTCCTTGGCCCAATTGTCTGCTGCGCCCGTTGTGGTCTCGCAACGTGGGATCGGCCTAGCGCCGGCGCTGCTGATCGCAACTCTTCTTGTGTTGCTGGCGGAGTGGATGCTGTGGCTGCGCCGCCTCGTGCCTCTGCGGCCAGCCGTATCTCGGCCAGTCATTAGACGATGAACGGACTGCGGTTTGAGGTCCCCATCGCTCTCGCGTTGTTGATCATCCTCCCGGTGGTTGCGGTCGTCGCACGACGACGATCACCGTCCCGTCTCGCGGTGGGACTCCGGCTCGCAGCGCTGGCGCTCGTGATTACGGCGCTCGCGTCGCCCACGGTGGCAGGACGCGGCGGTGATCTCACGATTATTTTCGCCGTCGACCGCTCCGCCAGCATCGCTGCGACCCAGCGTCGGGCCGCCGAGGAGTTTGTGCGTTCCGCGGCCGCGCAGCGACGGCAGGGCGATCGCGTGGGATTGGTGACATTTGGCGCTGAGGCATTGGTGGAAGAAATGCCGAGTAGTAACCCCCAGCT
>WNFH01004803.1_pt1 | contig 11954 bp, 14 predicted proteins | sample 5400411 | NCBI WGS metagenome assembly WNFH01 (sample SAMN13153347, study PRJNA577476) | soil metagenome | isolation source: 200 cm saprolite under Douglas fir tree site 2 hole 3 | place: USA:California | collected 2015-04-18
TTCGGCGTGACCTTCGGGTCTCCGGGGAATTCCGCCTTCAGCACGTCAATCCCCAGGGGGCTGAGAGCTTCCGCGGTGCGGATGACCGTGTCGGCCTTGTGGTGTGCGAACGCCTCCTCGCTCTCGTCGACCGGATACGACATCGGCTCGCACACGAAGGTGAGATCAAGCCGACTGCACTCGTCCGCGACGGATTGGACGACCTTCACTTGGTGGTCCACAATCTCCCGCGGGGCGTCCGGGTTGAAGAAGATCAGGAGTTTCGCCGCGCTCGCCCCGAGGCGCTTCACCTTCTCGATGCTCCAGCCGTCGAGGAGCGTGGTGAGCCGCCAGTTCCCCTTCTTCTCGTATCCGGACTGCTCCAACGCCACGAGGAGCCCGGTCCGACCCGGAAGGACGAACCGGTTGATCGTCGGCGCTACACCGAACTCCGGATCCAGGAGGTAGCCGCTCGCATGAGGGGCGAGGGCCTCGGTGACCCCGAGCTTGACGGCCTCCATCTCGGCGTACGTCGCGGCCTTCGGATTCTCCGGATGGAGCATCTTCTGAAGGCTCCCCCGCTGGTCCATCGCAATCATCGTGAAGCGGCCCGTGTCGTCCGAAATCTGCTGTAGGCCGCGGAGTTTGCCGACCGAAATCCGCATCCGTGCCACCCTGATGAGTCGCAAAGGTGCGGGGCCATATTGACCTTTGCGGCCTCACACCGAAACCCTGAGGGCCAAGGCTATTTCCGCCGGACGACCATCCGCACCGCGATGCGCACCCCGACCGTCGTCGTGAACTTCAAGACCTATCCTGAAATCCTCGGGAAGAAGGGATGGGAACTCGCCAAGCGGTTCGCGGCCATCGAAGACGACACGGGTGCGTCGATCGTCCTCGCCCCGCCGATGTCGGATCTCGCCCACATCGCGAAGCTCGTGCACATCCCTGTCTTCGGCCAACACGTCGACGCGGTCGAACCAGGCCCCACGACCGGATGGACGCCGCCCGAGGCGCTCCTCGAGGCAGGCGCTGCCGGGACGCTGATCAATCACAGCGAGCGCAAGGTCGCGTGGGAGGAGATGGCCAACTCCGTCCCGCGCTGCCGACGTCTCGGCCTCGAGGTGATCGCATGCGCCGACGACCCCGTCGAGGCAGAGACCCTCGCGAAGCTCTCGCCGGAATACATCGCGATCGAGCCACCGGAGTTGATCGGAGGGGACGTCAGCGTGACGACCGCGAAGCCGGAGGTAGTCACGAAGGCCGTCGATCGCATTCGCGCCGCGAACCCGAACGTCGGTGTCCTCTGCGGCGCCGGCGTTAAGACCCGCAAAGATGTCGCGAGAGCCTTGGAGCTCGGAACAGTGGGCGTCCTGCTCTCGTCGGGCGTGGTGAAGGCGAAGGATCCGGAGAAGGCGCTGCGGGATCTCGTGAAAGGCCTCCGCTGAGGCCGTCCGCTTGGACGTAGCGTGCCTGTAGGCCGCCCCCTTATGGGCCGCGGGGAACGTCCACCGAATCGTGCGTGCCCGGGGACGTGCGCGAGCGGTCTTGTTCGCGGCGCTCGTCTTGGCATCCTCCCCCCTTTGGGCGGAGAGTGAGGCCGAACCACTCCTCCCTCGTCCGCGGCCTGCCTCCGCCCCTTTTTTCGATGCCCCCTTGCCGGATGCCCTCCTCGTTCGGGTGTATGCGAACGCCGCACGCGACGACGAGTTCGTCGAGATCGGGAATCCGCGTCCCGAATCGATCGATGTGAGCGGTTGGGCGCTCACAGACCGTGAAGGGACCGCCACGTTCCCGCTCGATTCAATCCTGCCGGCGGGCGGCCGCCTCCTCGTCACGCGAAACGCGACGAGCTATGCCGAGGACACGCTCGAGGTGGCCGATTTCTCCATGGGAGCGGACGACGCGCGCCAGATGGAAGGCGACGCGCTCCGCCTCGCGGATGCGGGCGACGAGGTCCTCCTCATCGATCAGGGCGGCACGGTCGTCGACCTGTACGCGTGGGGCGACTCGTCGTACGCGGGCCTAGGATGGATCGGTCGCTCGGCCGAGCGGATGGGGCGTGGGGAAATCGCGGTGCGAGGTCGAGACGGCGCGGGAGGGTGGGTCGACCGCGATGCCGCAGAGGACTGGGAAGGCATTCGACACCACCGGCTGGCCCAGTCCTCATTCGACCTCGGACCCTTCGAGTTGCGAGGTGCGACGACCGCGGTCCTCTCTCCGGATTCGGGCGACCTCCCATTGCTCGGGTTCCTCGGTGCCGCCCGTTCGACCATCGAGGTCGGTGTGTACACGTTCCAGAGCGAGCGCATCGCGTCAGTCCTCGCCGCGGCGGCTGGACGGGGCGTGCAGGTCCGGGTCCTGCTCGACGGCTCACCCGTCGGCGGCGTCGAGACCTCCATGCGAAGTACGCCCTCGTCGACGGGAGCGCCGCGTGGATCGGCTCCGAGAATTTCGGGACCGCCGGATTCCCTTCCGACCATGAGGGCAACCGCGGCTGGTCCGTGATCGTGGACGACGCGGATCTCGCGGGGCTTGTTCGAAATGTATTCGAGACCGACTTCGATCCGCGGCGACCGGATTCGATTGCCGCAAGCGAACCGGCACGCGTGCCTTTGCCGCCCACTCCTCCGTTCGTCCCGTGGTCTCCCGGGCCGCCCTCCGCACCCCGACCTGCGCGGATCGTCCTGGCGCCGGACACGACGCTCGACCCGGAGGGAATCCTCGGCCTGTTCGCCTCCGCGAAGGTGCGACTCTCGATCGACGCCTTCTACCTCGACGAGATGTGGGGAAACACCCCGAGTCCCTTCCTCGAAGCCGCCTTCGCGGCCTCGCGTCGCGGCGTATCCGTGCGGATCCTCCTCGACGGGAGCTGGGCTTCGGTCGAGGCCGACTCGGGAACGAACGACGACGTCCTGGAGCGCATCAACCGTCGCGCGACGGACGAACGTCTCCCTCTCGAGGTCCGACTCCTGAAGCCTCGCGGCTCGATCGAACGGCTCCACAACAAGGGTGCGGTCGTGGATAGGCGCGCGGTAGTCGTCTCGAGCATGAACTGGGCGCTCGGCTCGGCGACGGAGAATCGCGAAGTCGGCCTCATCGTGGACGATCCGGTTCTCGCGAGGACGTTCGAGATCTCGTTCGACGCAGATTGGGATGGGCGGTCGACCTCCGGCGTCGATGCATGGCGGCTCGAGGACCCGCTCGCGCTCGTTGCACTGTATGCGCTCGTCGCCGTCGCATCGGCCCTCTCCCTTCGAAAATTGAGACCGAGGAACAAAGACATAAAGCCCGGCGCGCGGGTGCGAACGCGTGCCTCCCTCGGAGCTCATCTCCGCGGCCGATATCGAGAAGTTCGGCTACTGCCCGCTCAGCTGGTGGCTCAGTCGAGGCCTCGCGCCGGAGGAAGGACCGGAGCTCGCCGACGGCGAAGCGAAGCACGAGGCCGCGGCCGCGGACCTGAAGGGGATTGAGGTCCACGAGGCGAAAGCCCGCGAGGCGGAGACCGGCGTGCTGTACTTCGCGATCGCCGCGTCGATCGTCGCGATCGTCGGGGTGAGGTTCCTCTCGTCCGGAAACGTCCAGGTCACCTACACCCTCGGGGCGATCGCACTGATCTGGCTCCTCGCAGCGGTGTACTTCCTGTACCGCGCGGAGACGCTTGCGACGGAGGCCGAGAGGCTCCTCTCCGAACGGGTGATCCTGGGCTTCGCGATGGCGGCCGCCGTGATCGCGACCGCGGCGGTCTCCTTCAGCGGCGTCGTGAACCAGAGCCTCGCGCAGGGCTTCGTGGCGCTCGCCCTCCTGTGGCTGATCGGCGCCTCGTTCTTCCTGTACCGCTCGATCGGCGCACTCCAGATCGCGCGGACGACCCGCGACCGCTATGCCGTTCGAGGCGACCTCGTATACATCGACTCGACGGCGGAGAAGCCGAAGCTGTTCGTCTCGAAGAAACACGGCCTCTCGGGGCGGCCGGACGCCGTCGTGATGGACGGAGAGAACCACATCCCGGTCGAGCTCAAGACCGGTCGCGTGCCACGCGGTCCCCTGTTCTCCCACATCCTCCAGGTCGCGGCGTATTGCTTCCTCCTCGAAGAGGAGTACGGGAAGCCGCCGCCGTACGGCATCATCCGCTACGGCGAGACCTCGTTCGAGATCGAGTACAACGAGGACCAGAAGAAGCTCGTCCTCCAGAAGCTCGGGGAGATGCGGACCGCGATCACGAAGGGCGGGGCCCACCGGAACCACAATCGACCGGGCAAGTGCATCCACTGCTCCCGGCGGAGCGGATGCCCGGAGCGCCTCGCCTAGGGCTCCTTCTTGCGGTCGCCGAGCGAAACGCCGAGGCGCGTCGCGAGTTGCTCGATGCGATCGTTCAGCTCGCGAAGGTCCTGCCGCATCCGGAGCATCTCCTGCTCGAACGGCGTGAAGCCTTTCCCGGAGAGGATCCGATGGGACACGAACATCCCGAGGAAGATTGCGCCGATGAATGCGAAGACCGAGATAACGACGAGGCCCACGACCAACGTCAAGAACGAGGAAATTACGCCGGCCGGCGTGATGTAACCGGTGAGGACGCCGATCTCGATGGCCACGAGCACGACGACGATGCCGAGCCACAAGATCGTCCAGCGGGAAATCCTCACGGGAGCGCCCCCCGCTGCGGGATGACCCACCGGAGGTCTTCTCCCGGTGGATAGCGCTTGATCTCGAGGTTCGGGTTGTCCTTCTCGTCCGGGAACGTAAAGACCATCACCGTCCGGCCCGAGTCGAGCGCGGCGCGGACCGTCACGTTGTACTCAAAGTAGTTCTTCGCTTGATCGACCAGGTAGGTGTGGATCGTGACGCTCCCGTTCGAAGGCACCTGCGTCGGCACGAGCATGTGAAGGCCGTAGCTCTCGTTCTCGGCGACGGTGCGGTTCGCCGAAGAATTGCTCCCCGTGACGGAAATGCGAACGTCCTCATACCGGTAGGCCTGCACCGCGGCACTGAGATAGATGATGAAATACGATTCGTTTCTCGGCATCCCGACGATGAGGAGCGGTAACGACGCGAGCTCGGCGGGCGGCCGCCCGATGAGGGTCGGCGTCACGAAGATCAGGGTCGCGAGGACGAGGATCGAGAGGACCATGACCCCGCGGATCCACACGTCCCGGTCCACGGCGTGGCCATGGAGCGGGCCTGCATAAACGTTCGTCGGGCGACTGAACTCACGCCTCGTCGGGCCCGAAATTCAGGAAGGTTGTGACCCCAAACAGGCATGCGCTGATAACCGCCGCCAAGAAGCTCGTGCCACCCCCTTCGAAGGTCCCGTAGACCATCACGCCGACCGCGGGGACCGCGAAGGCCGCGGCACTGAAGAGTCCGCTCGAGAGCCACAAGAATTTTCGGAAGCGGTCCATCAGCGTGAGGACCGGGACCTCCGCCTCATTCACCGTGGCGAGTTCGGCATTCGGCGGCCAGAGCCACCTCGCGAGCCGGCGCAGGAACGCAACGGCCGGACTCTCCCCGACGACCTCTGCGCGAGCGACCGGTGTCGCCGTCCCCATCGTGCGCGCCGACGCAACGCCGAAGGCAAGAAGGTGCCGCGCCGGTTATCGCGGCTGAATCTCACGACCGCGATTCGGATCGGTCCGTCGAGCTTCCATCGAACCGTTTTCGCGCATCAAGGATTCGAGTCGGAATCGCACCAGGGAGTCCGGTGAAAATAAAAAGGGTGGCTCTGCGGCCACCCAGTTGGGGGGGAGGTAATCGTGACGGGACTCGCCCTCTCACCTCTCCGGCGCATCCCTTCCCTTCTCACTTGTTCATGTACTCCCGCTTGAACGACTCCGCTTCCGCGAGGGTCCGTTCCGCATCCTGCATCTTCTTGAGCTTCTCCGTGACCAGTTCCACGCGCGCGTACACGAAGTCCCGGATCGCCGCGCGGACCGCCTCCGATCGACTCGGGAAGTCGTCGACTTGGACAAGGAAATCGAGCGCCTTTAGATACCTCGCGGGCAACCGCAACGTGATTTTTTCCGTGTCCGCATCCCGCAAGCCCTTCACCCCGCTCGTGGGTCAACTCGACATTGATTGACCGACGAGCGTCGGACGGAACAGTCACACGCTATATAATGGTTGCTGGCTTCGAATCATCCGAAGGAACGCTCTTTCGCCTGGAACGATGCTGAGCGCTGCTTCGTTGGCTCGATTCCTCAAGCGGGATGGTAAGCTGACGACGAATCGTTTATCGCTCCGCGGTCCATCGTGCGCGCGTGGTCGAGACCGCCGCCGGAGCGTTCCTGCTCCCGGGACCCGTCAAGATGCATCCGCGCGTCCTCCACGCCATGACCGCTCCGGCGATGAATCACCGCGGCCCCGAGTTCAAGGAGATCCTGTCCGAGATACGCGGCCTGACTCAGTATCTCTTCGGAACGCGCGGCGCGGTCGCGGTCCTCTCCGGTTCCGGCACGGCCGGTCTCGAGGCCGCGATCTCCGGACTCCTGCGGAAGCCCGACCGGGTCCTCAACCTCGTGAACGGCAAGTTCAGCGAGCGGTTCCACGAACTCTGTCAAGTCTTCACGACGCCGACCGCGCTTTCGTTCGATTGGGGAACCGCGGTCGATCCGGAGAAGGTCGCGCGCGCTCTCGACTCGGCCGAGTTCAAGGCCGTTACCCTCTGCTGGAACGAGACGTCGACGGGTCTGACGAACCCGATCGCGGAGATCGCCAAGGTCGTGAAGGATCACGACGCCCTGCTCATCGTCGATGGAATCACAGCAGTGGGCGGGCTCGAAAACCGCATGGATGCGTGGGGCGTCGATGCGCTCGTCATGGGCTCGCAGAAGTGCCTCGCGGCGCCACCGGGATTGAGTGCGGTCGCCCTATCAAAGAACGCTTACGAATCGCTGCACTCCGACACGTCGTTCTACACGAACCTGAAGGCCCACACGGATGCGCTCGCGAAGCAAGACACACCGTACACACCGGCCGTCCCGCTCTTCCTCGCGTTTCGAGAGGCGTTGCGCATGTTGAAGGAGGAAGGCCTCGAGAGTCGAATCACACGGACCCGAAGGCTCGCCGAGGCGGCGCGGGCGGGGGTCGAGGCGCTTGGGCTCCGACTCTACCCCGATCGCCGCTTCGCGTCCAACACTGTGACCGCGATCCGATATCCAGCGGGCGTCGACGACAGCGCCTTCCGGAAGGAACTCCGAGAGAAGCACGGGACTGTCGTCGCCGGAGGACAGGGGCCTCTGAAGGGCCAGATCTTCCGGATCGGCCACATGGGCCTCTGCGACTTCGAGGACCTCGAGGCAGGATTCCACGCGTTCGAGACCACGCTGGCCGGCATGGGTCACAAGGCCGTGCGCGGGGCCGCCGTCGCTGCGATTGCGGAACGGACGTAACCGGTTAGCGCCAGGTCACGGGGACCTCGTCGGTCCGATACCGCTGGTCCACGAGGGTCTCGGCGAGCTTCATCCGAACGCCACCGCGGTGCATCTGCAGTCCCGTCCATGCAATCATCGCGCCGTTGTCGATGCACAAATCCCCCGGCGGCACGAACATCCGCGCCCCGCGGTCGGAGGCCATTCGGGCGACCATCTCCTGCAATCGGCCGTTGCGGGCTACGCCGCCCCCGAGGAGGACCTCCTCGTTGTCGAGGTGGGCCATCGCCCGTTCGGTCACCTCCGTGAGCATGGCGAACGCGACCTCCTGGATCGAGAACGCGACGTTCTCCATCGTTGCGCCCTGCTTCCGGAGCGCCAAGGCCGCGGTGAGCATCCCGCTGAACGCGACGTCCATTCCCTTCACGCTGTACGGCAGGGACAGCAGCCTCTTCCCATCCCGCGCAAGCTTCTCGAGGATCGGCCCCCCCGGGAACGGGAGGCCGCACTCCCGGGCGAACTTGTCGAGCATGTTGCCGACCCCGATGTCGAGCGTCTCCCCGAACACGCGATACCGCCCGCGGGCGAACGCGATGACCTGGGTGTTCCCTCCGCTGACGTATAGCAGGACGGGGTCCTTCGCCTCGGTGACGCCGCGGCCGATCTCCAAGTGCGCGACGCAATGGTTGACTCCCAGGATCGGGACGTCGAGAGAAAGCGCGAGGGCTCTTGCCGCGGTCGCGACGGTCCTGAGGCACGGCCCCAGGCCCGGTCCCTGAGAGAACGCGACGACGTCGATCTCGGAGAGGCCGACGCCGGCCATCTCCTTCGCCTTGCGGATCAACGGGACCACCGCCTCCGCGTGGTGGTTCGCCGCCTCGCGTGGATGGATGCCGCCTTTCTCGGGTTTCACCATGTCGTAGACGTTCGCGAGGATGCGGCACTGCTCGTCCACGATGCCCACGCCGACCGTGTGGGCGGTTCCTTCGATGCCGAGGGCGAGCATCCGGCGTCGTAACGACATCGAGGCAAAAACCTTGTCCTACGCCGTCTCCGACGTCCTTGGATCCGGGGCCGCATTCTGGAGGCGGATCATCGAGAAGGGGACGGTCGAATCGATCAGCACATCCTTCAGGGGTCGGAGGGATCGCATCAGACGGAGCTCTACGCCGGCGGACGCGAGACGCTGGAGCGGATCGCCGAGCGGTTCAACCTTCGACGGGACCACCGCGACATCCGAGACATAGTAACCGGCGTTCGCATCTTGCGGGACGAACGTGTCGGGAGGCATGTGGTAGACGAAGATCCTCGCTGCCCGAATCCGCTCGAGCCACGCAAATTCGACCGCGATGACCGTCGCGGCGGTCGAGGGGTCGAAGAAGCGCTCGCGGTCTTCCTGGGTCGTCCGGGGACCGATCCAGAAACAGACCCGCGGGCAATCGCGCGGGAAGAAGTAGTTGGGCGCGTGCGCCTCGTCGATCGCCCAGACGAGCGGCGATGCCTCCGGGTGGGTTTGGGGCACGTGAGGTTCAAAGCGTTGAATCGTCGAGTCCTCGCTGAAGTGAAAGAGGTTCATCAGCCGCTCCGTCCGGTTCACCGAGCGGAGACCGTAAAGCCTTTGGCCGGCGACACCAAGAGAGGCCTAATTAGTCCCGTCGCGTTGCGTCGGTGAAATGGCCTCCGAGACACGCGGTCCCCTGTTGTATGCGTACCGCCCGATCCCCGCGAATCCGATGAGCGTGGCGATCCTATTGCTCGGCCTCGTCGTGACGTTCGTCATCGGACCGGTCGCAGCCGGCCCGGAGGGCTTGTGGCCGCTCGGCGGACTCTGCTTCGTCCCGATAGCGCTCGTCGTCGCCGCGATTATCGTGTTCAAGCCGAGCCCGACCTTCGTGTTCGAGAATGGGATCGAGATCTGTCTCCCCCTGTGGCGGCGGATCCGCGGCGCGCGTCGTTACTATGCGTGGTCCGAAATCCGCGACATCTTTCCTCGCAGCTACGAAATCGGAGGTTCGTTTCTCTCGCCGTTTGCGTCGTCGGCGGGGACGCTCGTCCACACGGGAATCGGCCTGGACACCAACGAGGGTGAACGCCTCTTGATTCGTTTCACGCCCGGTTCGATTCGCGCGTTCCGCGCGGAGTCGCAAGGGTATCTCGAGGCGATGGCGATCATCCGGAATCGATTCACGCGACGTGGGGAGCCCATGGTAACGACCGCGAAGACGTTCTCCGACAAGCAAGTCCTTGCCATGCAGGCCGCGGCGCGGGAGCCGCTCGTCCCCATCACCGGGGTGTTCGTCGCGTTCTTCCTGCCACCATCCATCATCGCCGCCATCTTGATCGCTCTCTCGGTCGCGCGGGTGGTCCTCACGCCGCTCATCCTCGTCGCAGCCCTCGCCGTCGCGTTGCTACCTCCTGCTGCGTCGATGATCCGCACGCTGCGCCAGAGCGAACGTCGAAACGAGATCCTCTCGGAACTCGCGAAGTACCAGGAGCATCTCCGGGAAACGGCGGAGGCCGCTCCGACCCTTCCAGCGACCGAAGGAAGTTGACCTTAGGTAAGGGTAACTCGGAGCGGACAAGACTGGCCCGTGCCACCTCAAGGGGGAACTTCAGGCTTGCCCGCAACATCGATGAGACGTACCGCGCGCGGATCGCTCACGTCATATGTATGGCCTCTCCAACGGATCGTGGTCGGGTTTCGGGTCCGCAGAAGGCCCGAGGCCATGACCCAGGGGACCGCGATCGCCGCGACGGCGGATCGCCACGCCGGGACCTCCCACGCCGCGGCCACCGTCGGGGCGCCGGAGAAGAGCGCTCGCCGCCGCAGGGACGCTTTCGCAATCGAGACGGGGAGCGGCGCGAAGAAGAATGCGGCGGGAATCAGATAGGCGACGGCCCAGAGCGCAGCAAGGGCAAGGCAGGCAAGACCAAACAGGATCGAGCCGTTGAACACGGAGAACGCGGCGATCGCGTATCGGCGGACGACCGGGAGGTAGAGCGTGGCCATCGTCATCTGTCGGAGACACCATTCGGTGCACGTCGCTCGGTTCGCGCCCTCATAGGTCGGCACGAGGGCGGCGGGCACGTACGCGATCTTGAGGCCCGCCTCCCGCACCGCTTGGGTGAGCACCAGGTCGTCGCTCAGCACGCCTCGCCATCGCTCCTCGAGGCGTAACTCGCTCAGGCGATCCGCCCGAACCGCACACGAGCCGCCCCAGGCGAACGACCGTCGCGGATCGAAGAGCACGTTCGCACTGACCGCATTCCACTCCGCACGGATGAGGGACCAGAACGTCGGCCGCGGCGGAACGTACCAGCGGAAGCCCGTCGCGACGCCGACGGTCGAATCGGCGAGCGGTTGCACGAGCTGCCGCAACCAATCCGACGCAGGCCGGATGTCGGAATCGGCGAAGACCACGACCTCGTCCTCGGGACCCAGATAACCGAGAGCGGATCGCAGTGCATTCACCTTGCCGCCAAGCGGGTTTGCGTCGGCGAGAATCTTCGTGGCGGGGACCTGGGGGAAGTCGCGAGCAATCGTCTCGATTTGCGCCGAGGCGGGATCGGAGGAATCGTCCGCGACCACCAGGATTCGGTACCGAGGATAGGCCTGAGAGAGGAAGGCCCGCACGTTTTCCTCGAAGCCCTCGTCGAGCCCGCGAACGGGGAGGATCAACGCGATGGAGGGCAGGAACGCGCCAAGGGCGAGGCGCACCCCGCGCCGGACCCCGCCCCGGAGCCGGATGCCTTGCACCAGGGAAGCAACGCTCGCGAGGAACGCCAGGACCGCGAGGACCGTCAATCCGATCCAGACAACATCCAGCGCCACCGCGGCGCGAACCTCCATGCGCGGAATAAACCTTGGTGGTCACGCGCCGACGAGGACGTCTTCGCCGTCGATGCGAACCTCGAACGTCCGAAGGCGGGCCGTCGGGTTCGCGAGGTTCGCTCCCGTCCGGACGTCGTATTCCCATCCATGGTTCGGACATGTGACGACGGCGTCATCGAGCATCCCCTCTCCGATCGGACCCCCACGGTGGAGGCACACGTTCGAGACCGCGTAGAATCGTCCATCCACGTTGAAGAGGGCGACGGGATGGCCTTGGACCACGACGACTCGCCCTTCCCCCGGTGGAACGTCGGAGGTCTTCGCGACCCGAACGAACGTCGCCATCGAGTCTACCGAGCCGCGACCGTCCCCATGAACGTTTGCGAAGTTTTATCGAGGCCCGGCTGTATGGGCGGGCGGGTCTTTCCATGACGCGCGAGGAGCATGCGAAGTTCCTGGCCCAGTGCAAGGAGTTCGTCCTCGGGATGAACCGGCTCGAGCAGACGATCACGAAGATCGATGCACGCCTGACGAAGGAAGAGCAACGAACGGCGTTCAAGGAGATCTTTGAATGGCTCGGTACCACGACGGACGTCCCGCCGAACTCGTACACCCGGGAGTGGGCTCGAGAGCTGCTCGCGGCGATCGGGGCGATGGCCCAGTACGACAAGTACGAGGGCTCGCCCGACACGTACATCGTGTAGCCTGCTGACCTCCCGATATCCGGAGCCGGTCGCCGAAAGCCCAGGAGAATTTCCGCCCAATTGAGTGGAACG
>WNFH01002965.1_pt1 | contig 11951 bp, 14 predicted proteins | sample 5400411 | NCBI WGS metagenome assembly WNFH01 (sample SAMN13153347, study PRJNA577476) | soil metagenome | isolation source: 200 cm saprolite under Douglas fir tree site 2 hole 3 | place: USA:California | collected 2015-04-18
AGGGCGCCCTTCCCCACACGAGCAAATTACGATCAGTACGGATACACCGTCAGCGTCTTATCCGACTTCTGCACGAACATGCGGGCGTGCTCGGCGCGCTCGTTGACGACGACCTCGACCACGACGCCTCCGCTGCCAAGACCTTTTGTGTTGGCCGATCCGTAGATCCTGTGGGACTTGATGAGGCCCCACTCGCCGCCCGGTCCCCAGTCGCGATAGAAGTCCGCGTACGTGTACTGCGAATATTTCTGCTGATGCTGTCGCCATCCGGGATCGTTGAAGTAAATGCCATAGGCGGTCTCGTAATCCTGATGCTGAAGCGCGGCGAAGAACTTGTCCACGGAGCGCTCTTCGGGCCAGTTGCGATACGTCCAGGCGAGCACGGCGAGAGTAACCAAGGCCACGACGGCGACCGCGATCTTGATATTTCGCCGCCGCGCCTTCGCGGGGTCGTAGGGTGGGGCGTCGAGCAGAGTCATAGGTCTTCATCCAGCATAATCCCGCATAACGGATTCGCGGAAGATAAAGGTAGGTGACGGCGCAGGTGACGTTTGGCGAGGTGAAAGCTACGCTCGGCCAAGAGCTTCGTTCCTACCTGCCAGCTCGCCGGTTACGAAAGTCCCGGCGCTCTCCAGTCCCGACCACAACATTGACCATCGTGCGCTCGTGGTTGACAGCCGGTCAACGCCTTCCTAAAGCGCTGGGTTTAACCGCCGATATACATCAAGTCAGCAAAAAGCGGCGGTCCGCGATTTCGCGGCCTGACCGTGCAAACCGCAGAGTGGTGGAAACTCATGGATAAGATCCGAGCGCTCATTGTGGATGACTCCTCGGTGATGCGAAAAATCGTCGAGCGTTCGCTGCGTCAGGCGGGCATCGAACTGGAAAAAGTTGTGGAAGCCTCGAACGGGGCCGAAGCGCTGGCCGCGTTGCAGAGCAACACAGTCGACCTCATTCTGTGCGATATCAACATGCCGGTCATGGATGGGCTGGAATTTGTCCGCCAGGTCGCCACGGTGGAAAGCGCCAAAGGCGTTCCGATCGTGATGATCACGACCGAAGGCAGCGAATCGCACGTGGTACAGGCGCTTTCGGCCGGCGCTCGCGGATACATCCGCAAGCCGTTCACTCCCGATCAGGTGAAAGAGCACGTCTTGCCCGTCTTGGGGAGGAAACCATGAGTATAGATACCACTTTCGCCACCCGGTCTCAGCAAGAGAACTGGCTCCCCATTCTCGAGCTTTCGGTCGAGGAAGTTTTCGAAATTATGTTGGGCTGCCGGGTGAAGCCGACAGCCCAATCCGAGCCGCAGGTGAACAGGGAATTCACCGCTATGGTCGGATTAGCCGGGGCTCTGTGCGGAATTGTGACGGTCTGCTGCGACGCGAAGACCGCTGGCCAGGTTGCCAAGAGCATGTTGGGGGACACAGCCGACTCCCAAGAACAGGTAGCGGATGCGCTTGGAGAGATCTGCAACATGATCGCGGGAAACTTCAAGAACAAGCTGGCGGGCACGGATGAACGGTGCATGTTGAGCGTGCCGACCGTCGTCAGCGGCGGAGAGTACAGCCTCCACTCGATGGCTGATGGGACCGCCCTGGAAACAGTCCTGCTGTTTGAAGGCGCGCCGGTGGCCGTTTGTCTTCAAGTGCAGAGCTGATTCCAGCCAAGGTGTCAGGTCTCAGGTGTCAGGTCCCAGAAAAAAGCTTGGCGCGACCTTACTGAGACCCGGTCTTTCTTGCCGGGTTTCCGCGTTGCACCCGGCAGAGTTTTCCCCGCCCGCTAACTCTAAGACGCCTCCAATGTTTCTTCCCCGGCTGCCACTCCTAAGCGGTTTAGAACAAGGTCATTTGTGAAAACGTTAACCTCTCCATCATGGCTATCAACTTGCTTCCTGTCTAACTACAAGGAGCCAAACGTGGACAGCGGATTTTATGCAGCGTGCGCGGGATTACGGGCGCAGACCCAGGCACTCGAAGTGGCAGCCCACAATCTTGCCAATCTGAACACAGCCGGGTACGCCTCGTCGCAAGTCGACAAAAGAAAAGTCGGGAAGCTTGCCTTGGCCATCCAGGTCGCTTTCCAGGAGATGGGCGTCTTTCAGGCCTCCACTACCGAAGTGCCGATCGATGTCACAGATCCCATGCCCTTCAGCAAGGCGCAGGCCATCGAGAACACGGAGCGCACAGCGAGCCTGGGACGGATTGCGTCTCGCCCGGAAGGTCCGCTCGACAGCGGCGTAGAGAACGGCGATCTCGCCCAACTGGAGGCGGAACTGGAAACCGCGCTGGTTTCGGAAATCAAGCGCAAGGAAATCGCCATGCGCCGCGAGCCCGACGGTCTGGTCATCAGTCTGCGCGAAGTGGGGTTTTTCGAGAGCGGCTCGGCCCAAATGAAGTCCACCTCGCAGGCCGCTTTCGACCGCATCGCCAACATGCTCCGGCGGCGCGACTATCGCCTGCGGATCGAGGGCCACACCGATAACGCCCCCATCCACACCTCCCAGTTTGCCTCGAACTGGGAGCTCTCCACATCCCGGGCAACAGAAATTGTGCGGCTCCTCATCGTCCGGGACGGCTTCGCTCCCGATCGTCTGAGCGCTGCTGGATTCGCCGAGTATCACCCGGTCGCGGCCAATCGCACCGTGGAAGGCCGTGGTATGAACCGCCGTGTGGATATCGTCATCCTCGGCCACACCCTGACGGAGGCTCCCGTCGCCGAGGCTGGAACCCGGATTCCCGCCCCGATCCCAGCCGAGGTAAAGACGTCGAAACCGTCTCCGGTGGTCGCAACCCAGCCGACGGTCGTGAGGGCCGTGGACAATCGTCTACAGCAGTAATTCCATCCAGAGTGCGCGCTCGACGGGGACTGCGGAATAGGGCGCGATTTCCCGGAACCCCATCCGGCGATAGAGTGCAACCGCATCCTTCATTTCCGATTCAATCGTATCCAGACGCATGCGCTCATAGCCGATCATGCGCGCCTCCGCGATCACGCGCTCCACCAGCATCCGGCCCAGGCCCGCGCCGCGATCGTCAGGCCGCACGTAGAGCCGCTTCATTTCGCAGATACCGGCTTCGAGTTTGCGCAACGCAACACACCCGGCAGCGTGGTCTGCGCATCGGGCAAGCAACAGTCTCCCGCTCGGCGGGCCGTAGGCGCCAGGAAGGTCTTTCAACTCCTCATCGAAACTCTGAAAGCATAGGCTGAAGCCGAGCGAGTTGCCATATTCGAGGAAGAGTTGGCGAGCTTGTTCGATGTGTTCGGGGAGCGTGGCTTGCAACAGATCGATCGGCTCGCGATCGCCATGGCTACGGATTCGGACAAGGTTATCCACTGAGAGTAAGAGTAATAATTACAGTGTAGCAAGGAGACCCGCCCGTGGCTTTTCAGCACACATTCGCCCCCTGAGCATTATCAGAGACTTACGTAGCCGCCGAGCACGAAATGACCACCTAACTGTGGCCGGTCTGCTTATTGTATGTCTATGAGTAGACGTACAATCTCGATAATTGTACGCGCAATATAGTAAGTACAATGTTCCACGTGGAACACTTCGACGTTTTGCAAAGGTTGCGTCCGGCCCACCAGACGATTAACATTCTTCCACCCGCATGTCCCAAGTGACCTCAACCGAGCCCGCAACCTCGAATCGCACCCCCGCCCCCGGACCCTCCGTCGAAGTATTCGCCGTTTACGGCGTTGAGCCCGAGATCCAGGCCTATGCCATGGCCAAGTACTCGCGCTCGGCGCTCTCGATGAAGGAGTCGCTGAAGGAAATTACTCAGCAGAAGGCCGAAAAGTTTCTCAACACCTTCTATTTCCAGTACGGGCACCGCTCCATTGCCGACCTTGCCCACATTGCGCTCGCTATTGAACGCCTCTCCATCCTGGCCGCCATCGCGGTTGTCGACGAGCAGCGTTGGGACGGCCAGGAGCGCTCTACTCGCTACCAGGACTTCAGGAAGAGCGGTTACTACACGCCCAGTTTCCAGAATGATGCTCTCGAGAATGACGCTCCCGAGATTGGCGTTGGAGCCTCTGACGTTTCATCCGCCCGGACTCTCTATCGCGAAACCATCGAGTCATTGTTCACGGCCTACGACAAAGTTTCGCTGCGGACGTTCGAATATCTCGCCAGCATCACACCCCGGCCCTCCGAAATGAAGCTGGAGGCGTACGAACGCACCCTGCGCGCCCGCGCCTTCGACATCTCGCGCTATCTACTGCCGCTCGCCACCAACACCTCACTCGGGGAGATCGTCAACGCCCGCACGCTGGAAAGCCAAGTTGCACACCTGCTCTCGCAACCACATAAAGAAGTCCGCGACCTTGGAGCGCAGCTGAAACAAGCCGCGCTCTCCCCCGCCTACAACGCGAACGAAGAATCGCTGCGTGCCCTGGTTGCCGAGATTCGCGCCGTGTCACCCGAAATCGCCGAACGCGCCGAGCGCGAACTCCTGCGCGAAGTGCGGGTCGCGCCCACGCTGGTCAAGTACGCCGATCCAAATCGCTACGAAATCGAGACGCGCCGCGAACTCCAGCAGGCCGCTGCCGAACTCACGCGTGATACCGCCATCGAACCCGCGCCGCTGGTTGATTTGTTGGACGCCGATTATCACAGCGCCGATTCTGGCAGCAATGACGCGCTCGAGATTGAACTCGCGACCACGCTCTTGTACGGCCACTGTCATTATTCTTATAGGCAGCTTCGCCGGACGATAGAAGCGGCTGGCGAGGCGAGACGCCGCGAAATCATCGACCTCGGACTGCGCCATCGCGGCAGCCACGACGAGATGCCGCGTCCGTTCTCTGCTGGCCAGCAGTTCCGCTTCGACATCCTCATGGACATCGGTGGCTTTCGCGACATGCACCGCCACCGGCGCTGCGTCCAGATCATGCAGGATTTCACCACCGGCCACGGCTTCGACACGCCGCCCGAAGTCGAGGCTGCAGGAATTCGCTCCGAATACGAATTCGCGATGAAGCGAACCGAAACCGCCGTGCAGAAGCTTTCCGCGACCGCCAGTGAAGAAGCCAAACAAAGCGCGCAGTACGCGATCCCACTCGCTTTCCGCAAGCGCACGCTATTTAAAATGGATTTCGCCGAGGCCGTTTACATCTCCGAGTTGCGCACCACGCCCGCCGGACACACGTCCTATCGCAACGTGGCCTATGCCATGTACGAAGCCGTGGCCGCAAAATATCCGGCGTTGGCAAAGTACTTCCGGGTGCATAACGTTCGCGAGCCGGTGGATCTGTTGAAGCGCTGAGCTTGAATTAACCACGAAGGACACTAAGGGAACACGAAGGAGCACAAAGGAACCGCAGGATTGAAACCTTCGTGTACCTTCGTGTCCTTGGTGGTAGACGAACTCAGGATGCCATCGGAGTCTCCACAAAATTGACGCCGATGAATCCCCGCCTCTAAAATCAGCTCATCAATGCCCAACTACGAATACCTGTGCAAGAAGTGCGGACACCGCTTTGAACAAATCCGCAAATTTTCCGATAAGCAATTGCGAAAGTGCCCCGAATGCGGAGGCGTCATCGAACAAGTGATCTCGGCTCCAGCCGTGCAGTTCAAAGGCTCGGGCTGGTACGTGACCGACTACGCGAAGAAGGGCGCGGCTTCGGCGGGGTCGTCCGCTTCTTCTTCCGAAGGGGACAGCGGCACAAAAGAAGCCAAAGACATGAAAGACGCGAAGGACACAAAGGATACGAAGAAAGACGACAAGCCCAAGTCTGACTCTTCGCAAAAAAAGCACAAGAAAGACTAACCCCTTCTCGTCCGGATTTTAATTGCGGCGTTAGACCGTCGGGGCTCCGCCAGTCCGTTCTGGCATGCCGACAACAACGGTTCGTCGGCGTGGCATTTCATCGTCAGGCATTTCCTCCAGGAATTGCAGATTGAGGCCCAATCGCGTGCATTCCCGACAGGCCGCGTCGTTGAGAAAGTACACGATGTCTCCTCCAAACCGATCCTTGAACCGGCGGCGTTCATCGAGGTCGAACGGGCTTACCGAATACACTTTGATATCCGGACGTTCGCGCAGGATCGCGCTCAGGCCGCGTTGGAATCCGAGCGCCCCTTGCCGCACTTGGGCCATGGTGAAAGAAACAACGCGATAAGGCATACCTGGAAACCGGCGGGGACGGGCGAGGGCGCCCGTCGCTCCACCAAGAGGTCAAGGATAACAGCCTTTGCCAGTTGGTGAACGGCGAACGACCCTCGACTAACGTTCGACTTAGCATAAACAGGTCGCGTAGGGGCGGACGCTCTCGTCCGCCCAATCGCGCGAAGCGCGACGGTTTATTCCGGATTGATCCCCGCCGCCGCCATCATTCTCCCCGTAACGCCCTTCTCGGCCCGGAAGCTGAACAGCAACTCCGTGTGGCACGCCGTACACGGTGCATTCGCCTCAATATTGTTTGCCAGCACGCCCGCGCCCAGCAGTTGCCGCCGGTTCGCCTCTACCAGATCAAGAAAGAGTTTCACCGGCAATTCGCTGTGTCCCGGCGCACGCGCCGTCAGGAAGAGCATCGGATATTTCTCCCGCACCGGATCGGATTCCTTGACCTCGCGGAACAAGCTCCTGGCGTATGCAAACTGTCCTTCAAACCTGGTGCGCACTTCTTCGCCCACTTCGTAGCAGCACCCCTGCACGCCCGGACCGATCGCCGCCACCAGGTTCCGTGGATCGCTCCCAAAGTATTTCCGCATCTCTCCGACACCCTTCTCGACGATGCGCTTGACCGTGCCGCGCCACCCCGCGTGAAAAACGCCGACAGCCCGCCGCTTGCGATCCACTAGAATGACGGGAAGGCAATCGGCAGTCTGCACCGCTACGAGCAGCCCCGGCGTATCCGTGACAAGCCCGTCTCCAGTCAGGGGCTGTTGCGGAGTGCGGTCAACTCGATGGATCAAATCAGAATGAATTTGCCGCAGCGAAATCAATGGCCAGCTGCGGCGTCCATTGGCAACGCCCAGTTCCTTAAGGAAAAGGTCGCGGTTGCGCTCGACGGCCGCGCGTGAGTCCTGCTTCGTGAACCCCAGATTCAGCGCATTTCCGCCGTAGCCGCGGGACACTCCGCCATGCCGCGTCGAGAAGGCATGCACCAGCCAGGGAAGCCCGGCCAGCTTCTTGGAATGCAAAAGTTGTAGTTTGTTCCTTGCGGGGTTCTTGATCGCCACAGATCGATAATACCCTGAGGATCAGGGGATGGCTCATTGAATCATTTGATCATTGAGTCATTGAATCATTGAAAACCCGGACCGATTCTCAGCGATTGAATGACTCAATGCCTCAATGACTCAATGACCCGATGACCTACTTCTTTCTCACCATTTCCGCGTCGATCTGGATCTTGACGGTGTCTCCAACCACCGCTTCACCGGTCTTGACAAGGTTGTTGTAAAGCAGATTGAAATCTTTGCGGTTGATCGTCGTGGTGGCGGAAATTCCGCGCCGCAAATTGCCCCACGGATCAGCCAATTCAGGCGTGGGTCCATCAACATCGAGCGTGACGTCGCGCGTGGTTCCGTGGATGGTCAGATCGCCAATCACCTGGAGCCTCCCGCCGCTGCTTACGATCTTTTTGGACTTGAATTCAATGGTCGGATACTTTTCAATCTCAAAGAAATGAGGGCTTTTAAGGTCCTTGTCCCGGGCCTCGACCCGCGTATCGACCGAGTTGACGTCGATGGTGGCGGACACCTCGGACTGCGTAATGTCTCTATCGTTGAGAACGACGGTTCCCGTCACCTTCGTAAAACTCCCGGTGACATTCGAGATTCCCAGATGACGCACGGTGAACTGCGCGGTCGAGTGCGCGGGGTCAATGTTCCAGGTTGAGGTCTGCGCGAGCGCCGATAGACTAGCGACGAGGGCGATGGTGGAAAGCACAGCAATTCGTCGGGCTCTTTTTAGCATGACGATTCAGATGTAGCCTGATTCGGCAAGGATGCAAGGAAATCGGGTGATCGGGCCATCTAAAGATGACCCGACCCGATCGTGCCTGGCGTCGCAAAGTTATTCCTTTCCGCTGGCGGTGCTGCTGGCTGCTTGTTCGGCTACGTGCTCCTGCTCGACCGGATTGATCTTCACTGTGGCCAGAATCTTTTCCAGCGTGGCGAAGACTTCGTCGCGGTTGACCGGCTCAACGTCGTCTTTGACGCCGTATCCGGCGGTGCCCACGCTGAGGACGTATTCGTAGCAGCCCCCATTTTGGTAGCTGTGGTAGTACTGCGTTTCAGTTTGCGTCATGGCACTGGCGGAAAAGTTGGACGTCGTCTCCATGTCGGTCGATCCGATCTTCACTTTTTCGGTGGCAACGGGCCCGCCGTTGACGTTGTGCGAATCGACGAAGGCGAAGTGCCCACACTCCTGCTCGGAGACGCCCCGATTGACGTTCACATTGAAGAAGGCGGACGCGAAGTCGGTGCCGGGATACGAACCGCTCGGCAGTTCGACGGTCGCGACTGCGAGCCCGCCGGGCTGAACGAAGTTCATCGACGCATCACCCAGGCCGGCAAACTGCGGCAGGGCCTTGTCGCCGGAAATCAGCGCGGATTTCCGCGGGTAGCGGAACGAGACCCCGGAGTTAGCGTCGCTATAAGTGACGTTCGCGGGACGTTTCTTTGTTTTTGGCGTCTTCTTTGTGGATGCGGGTGAGGCTGCAGCATTTGTGGTGGTTGCAAGTGTTGCTGCGGCTGCGGGCGTTGCCGAACTGGACGCTGGGCTGGAGACGCCGACCAGCGCTGGTTTTGGAGATTGCTTCGAGCACGCGCTCACGGCGAGTAACAGCCCGAGAATGGCGAAGCCCGCGATCATAGCCAGCTTCTGCTGGCGCGACCAGGACGAAAGTGTCGTCCCGGAGATTGTGTTGTTAGTTGCCTGGTTAGTCGAGTTCTGGTTAGTGGATTTCTGGTTAGCGGATTTCCAAATCGTTGCCATTTTTGTCACCTCCTCTGCGGCTGGCGCAGTCGGAAGTGATATGGCAGGAGAGCGGCCAACTCCGCGAGTGTTGATGCGGCGCGACTTATGGGTGTACCTGGCGCGGACTACGTGCGCCGTCGTACACGCCGTGTTACCGGCAACACGCTGCCCGTGGCCTACGGTGCTTCCCGCTAGAATGTTTCAGTGAGCACTGCTTCTGTGAGCGAAGCCTCGCCCAGACTCTCCCCTTCCAGTTATCGCGGACGCTTGGCGCCGTCGCCGACGGGGCTGCTGCACATTGGGCATGCGCGGACTTTCTGGATCGCGGCGCAGCGGGCGATCGAGAATCAGGGAGCTTTGATTCTACGGAACGAAGATTTGGATCCGCAGCGCTCGCGGGCGGAATTTGCCCGCGCCATGATTGAAGACTTGCGCTGGCTGGGCATTCGTTGGAGCGAGGGGCCGGATTGTGGCGGGGCCTATGGCCCTTATGCGCAAAGTGAGCGCCGGGCGCACTATCTGGAAGCCTGGCGGCGGCTGCGGGATGGCGGGTTTCTGTATCCGTGCACCTGTTCGCGCAAGGATTTGGCACAGTCGGCGAACGCCCCGAATGACGCGGACGATGAGCCGGTGTATCCGGGAACTTGTCGTGAACGCAAGGATGGGGAGTTCAAGGAGCCTGCGGGCGTGAACTGGCGGTTTCGCGTTCCCAACGGCGAGGAGATTGAGTTTGCGGATTTGAATCTGGGCCGGCAGCGCTACGTTGCAGGCGGTGATTTCGGGGATTTCCTGGTCTGGCGGCGCGACGAGGTTCCGGCTTACCAACTCGCGGTCGTGGTCGACGACACGGCGATGATGATCACGGAAGTCGTGCGGGGCGCGGATTTGCTGAAGTCAACAGCACGGCAGTTGTTGTTAATGCGCGCGCTTGGGTACGCCGCACCGGACTATTTCCATTGCGACCTGGTACGCGACGCCGCTGGCGTGCGGCTGGCGAAACGGCAGGATGCGCTGAGCATCCGGCATTTGCGGGAGACCGGAATGACGCCGGAGCGAGTCCTAGAGGTGGCCGGTTGGCCATGACGGTGTGGCACTTTCGTTTGGCGCGCGAGTTACAAGCATAGCAACAGATCGCAGCCAGTGGGGTTAGCATTGGGAGTTAGCACTCAGGGAACAGCTCAGCACGAGCGCATGGGAGAGGGTTATGCAGCGAAGGTTCTTGAAGATGACAATCGCATTGCTGATGAGCTCCGCCGTGTATGGGCAGTCGCTAGGCGACGTTGCGCGCGAGAACCGTGAGAAGAAGACCGAGGATGCAGCTGCGGCGCAGCCGAAGGTGATCACGAACAACGACCTTCCAAAGGATCCGGACGCGAACCAGGAGCCGGGCGCGGCACAGCCGGGAGCGCGCGCAGCCGTCAGCAACGAAGCCGCTGACCATCTTTCGGCGGATCGGCGGTTTGCCGACCATCGCTCTGCGGAACAACGCTTGGCGGAACAGCGCGCGGCTGACCAATGGAAGCGGCAGATCCTGGCACAAAAAAATAGGATGGTAACGCTGCAGGCGCGGATCGACCAGCTGAATGCGGCGATTCAGTCTGCGAACGGGAGCGTCCAGTACGAGGGCCCGGCCAACCGGTATCAGGCGCGGCAACTGCAGCGTGTGGCGCAAATTCAGCAGCAACTCGACGAGCAGACGCGGAAGCTCGACCAGATGCAGGACGCTGCGCGGCGTGCGGGCATGCATACCGCGGTGTACGATCCGTAGGGCTTTCAGTTCTCGGTTCCCAGTCCTCAGTTAAAGCCACTCCACGCGGATTTTCTGATGCATCACGCGGCCCGGTTCGGCCATCCTAGATATGTGGGCGCCGACAGAGTTTTTCTCACTGCAGAATGGCAGCATCTGGCCATGCTGAACTACGAGGTGGACGCTGGGCTGCTTCTTCCGTTCGTCCCTGCCGGAACCGAACTTGATCGCTGGAACGACAGAGTTTTTGTCAGCCTTGTCGGATTTCGATTTCTGAAAACAAAATTGTTCGGGTTCATGCCGATCCCGATGCACTCGAATTTCGATGAAGTGAACCTGCGGTTTTACGTCCGACGGCCAGCGGGAGGCGAAACGCGGAGAGGCGTGGTTTTCATCCGCGAGCTGGTTCCGCGCCGGGCGATTGCATTCGTCGCCCGCACGTTCTACAACGAAAATTATGTTGCTCTGCCCATGGCGCACGAGATTCGCTCCGTTGGCGATAATAGCCTCAGGGTGGCGTACCGATGGCGGAGCGAGAACTGCTGGAATGGGATCAACCTTGAAACCGATGGCAACTCTGAACTGGCAGGAGACGGCTCGATGGAGCAGTTCATTACCGAGCACTACTGGGGATACGTGGCGCAGCCCGATGGTGGCTGCGTGGAATATCGCGTGACGCATCCGTCGTGGAGAGTCTGGCAGGTTCGGCAGTCGGCATTTGAGGGCGATGTAGACGGGTTGCACGGAAAAGATTTCGCGGCAGTGCCGCGGGGCAAACCGGAGTCCGCTTTTCTCGCGGAAGGATCGGCGGTGACGGTGATGCAGGGGCGAAGGCTGTGAGTGCGGGCCGATCTGCGCTCGGCTTGGACAGGGCGGAACCCTTTTCCACGCGAGCAGACCAGCGTGCGGTGCGCTCAGGGCCGGGTCCGCGGCAAGCCGCGCCTCTACATGGGTATCGCGTTTTGCCGCGAACCGGGCCATTTTGGGCCCTCTCCGGCTGCCGCACCCCTCGTTTTACGCCGATATTCAAGGGGTGCCTTACTGGAAACCGCATAAAATCTGCATAAAATGCTACTTTTCCACAGCGCAGTGCGTTACTATGCGCTGGATACAGGCAAATTTGTAAGTTCCTGAAGGAGGAATTCATGGCTTCTGGTATGACCAAAACTCAACTCACCCGCCACCTGGCCGAGAAGCTCGGCTCCAACAACAAGACTGCCGCGACTTTTCTGGAGCATCTGGCAGACACCGCGATTAAAGAGACG
>WNFH01002966.1_pt1 | contig 11951 bp, 12 predicted proteins | sample 5400411 | NCBI WGS metagenome assembly WNFH01 (sample SAMN13153347, study PRJNA577476) | soil metagenome | isolation source: 200 cm saprolite under Douglas fir tree site 2 hole 3 | place: USA:California | collected 2015-04-18
CAGACGAATCTCGGTCCGAACGCACGAGGTTGATAACTGGACTCCGGGATATGTGAGCTTCATGTGGTAGTGAAGACGCTGAACGATTTTGTTGCTTCCCGATGCCGGGCCATTAGCAATTGCGTCACGAAGTGAAAAGAAATCACGCTGACGTCGCCGAGTGCCGACAGCGGGATAATCGGGCACTGGTAATTACCGCACAGTTATCTTTCTGAGTGGATACGCTTACCCACGCGCTTTCGGGCGCGTTACTGGCGCGGGCGACCGCGTCTGAAGAACCGCGCTTCATCCCGCGACGCATCGCGGCGGGATTTTTCGCCTGCGCGGCGCCGGATCTGGACTTCGTCTTCGGCTACGCCGGACCGGTGGAGTACCTGCTCAACCACCGCGGCATCACGCACTCGCTCGTGCTCTTGCCGCTGTGGGCGCTCGCCCTGTCCTGGCTGCTCGCGAAAATTCTCAGGGACCCGCGCGGTTGGAAGGCGCTCTACGGGATCAGCGCGCTCGCCATCGCCGCCCATATCGCCGGCGACGTGATCACGAGCTATGGCACCATGGTGCTCGCGCCGCTGTCGGACTGGCGCGCCGGAATCGGCACGACGTTCATCATCGATCTCTGGTTCACCGGCATCATCGCTGTCGGGCTGATCGCCTCTGCGTTCCTCTACCGCTCGAGGTGGCCGTCGGTCGCGGCGACAGCGCTGCTCGTGGCCTATGTGGGTTTTCAGTTCCTCCAACGCCAGCACGCCCTTGAATTTGCGGACCAGTATGCGAAGACCCGGGGTCTGAGCGGCGCGCGAGTCACCGCGCACCCGCGCCCGGTGTCGCCGTTCAACTGGACCGTGTTCGTGAGCGACGACGAAGCGCATCGCTTCGCGCACATCAACCTCTTGCGGAAGGAGCCGCGCCCCTATCGGCCGGGCGACGGCTTCATCGCCAGGCTGCAGGCGCCTTATCTGCCGGTCGAGCAGGCGATCTGGGTGACCCGGCCGCGCTACGGCTACCCGCCGACCCATGAACTGGTGAAGGACGCCTGGGAGTCGCCGCCGCTCGCTTTTTTCCGCTGGTTCGCCGACCTGCCGGCCTTCGACGGCTTCAGCAAAGGATCGGTTTCGGTTTGCGCAGGGTTCGTGGACCTGCGCTTTCTCACGCCGGGCCGCGACACGATGCCGTTCCGCTTCGGCGCCTGCCGCGATCAAGACCTTACCTGGCGGCTTTTGCCTCCGCCGTGAATCGTTCCGGAAGTTGCGGCTGGTTCGAGTACGCGTCGAGCGTCGGCTGCATCTTGTCGGCGAGCGCATCGAGCCGCTCGGCCGGCGCCGGATGCGTCTTGAACATCAGCGCGACGGCCGAGTCTTCGGCATTCATCGCCTGCAGCGTCTGCAGCACCGCCGGCAGCCCGTACGCGTCGTAGCCGCCGCGCGCGGCGATCACCACGCCGAGGCGGTCGGCCTCCAGCTCGTCGGATTTGTCGAGGCCGCGCGAGTACATCTCGGTGCCGAAGGAGATCAGCTTGGCGCGCGCCTCGGAGCGCGAATCGTTCAGCGCCGTCGAGAACGCGTCGCCGGCGAGACTGACCTGGGCGCCCTTCTGGATCGCCTTCAGGTGGTGCTTCTTCAGCACGTGCGCGATCTCGTGCGAGAGCACGCCGGCGAGCTCGGCCTCGTTGCGCATTTTGGCGACCAGGCCCCGGGTCACGAAAATCGTTCCGCCCGGCACCGCGAATGCGTTCAGCTGCGGCGCATCGAGCACGCCGAACTGCCACGGCAGCTCGGCCCGCTCGGTCTGCGAGGCGAGCCAGCGGCCGACGTTGTTCACGTAGCGCTGCAGCCGCGCATCGGCGACGAGGGGCGCGGCGCCGAGCAGCCGCGCCGCCATGTCGCGGCCGATCGCGATTTCCTCTTTCTCGTCGATTTCCCTGGTGGCCTTGCTGACGTTCTTGACCGTATCGAGGATGCGGTCGAGGTTGAGATTGAATTGCGCATGCGCCGGGGTCAGGACCAGGGCCAGCAGCAGGAAGAGAAATCTCATGGCGCCGGATAGTCCACTGGCCTGGCTTGCAGCTTGGCGCGCTTGGCAAAGCTGCTCGAGGCTTCCCTCGTGGCGGCGAAGCTCGCCATCTTGCTCAGCTCGGCGGCGTTGGGCTGCGCATTGTTGATTCTCTCGGCGTCCAGGCCTCGCACGCCGGTCGTCACGGTGGTGCCGCTGGTGCCGGTGCGCGCCACGTTGAACATCTGCGACAGGCCGGTGTCGCCCGCTTTCGCAGCACCCGGCCCGCCGTAGCGCAGCAGCAGCATCTTGACCCAGCCTTCGGCTCCGCCCGGCGTCTTGACGCGCGTCCAGCCGCCTTTGCGCTCCCCGGCATCGAGCGCCGCGTTCTCCGCGAGCTCGGCGACGGTCGGGGCATCGGTGGCCGGCTCCTTCTTCAGCTCGGTGGCGCGGATCACCACGGCCGGCTCGGCCCAGCCAAGGAGGGGAAAGAGCAATAGAAGAGCCAGAACTTTCATTGTTTGCGCTTCGGTTCGAACAGGTCGACCGCCTGGTTCCTGCCCTTTACTTTATAGGAACCCGCGAACTCAAAGTCAAATGCCGGGCGGCATTTTTCCATCGTGTCGCGCGACACCAGGATGCGGCGCCTGGCCTCCTTGGTGATGCCCTCGATGCGGCTCGCAAGATTGACCGTGTCGCCGATGGCAGTGTACTCGCGGCGCTTGTCCGAGCCGATCAGGCCGACCACCGCCGGGCCGGAGTGAATGCCGATGCCGACGTCGAAGTCGGTGCCGGCCTCGCCCAGCTCGCGCTTGAAGCTGTGCAGGGTGTCGGCCATCTCGAGCGCGCAGGCGACCGCGTTGCGCGCATGCTCGGTGTCGTCGAGCGGCGCTCCCCAAAGCGCCATGATGGCGTCGCCGATGAACTTGTCGAGCGAGCCGCCGTGGCGGAAGACCACGTCGACCTGGAGGGTGAAGTAGCGGTTGAGCAGCGCGACCACCTCCTCGGGCCGGCGCGTCTCCGACAGCGTGGTAAAGCCGCGGATATCGGAAAACAGCAGCGTTACCTCGCGCGTCTGCCCGGCGCCCTCGATGCCGCCGCGCTCGATGAGCTGCTTCACCACGTGCGGATTGACGAAGCGCGAGAACAGGGCCACCGCTTCGCGTCGCGCGCGGCGCTCGCGCAGGTACTCGGTGAGCGCGGCCGCGAGGTAGAACGTCCAGGCGGCTGCGAGGGGCGTGAGAACCGGGAGCAGGACCAGCCTGCCGACCAGAACCCAGCTGATGAAAAGCAGCACGCAAGTGGCGGCGGCAAGCGCCCCGCCGGTGACGCGCGCGTCGACGTTCCGCTTGAAGCCAAGATAAATCAGGAAAATCAGCGCGGCGCCGGCAAGCGCCGGCCACCCTGTTGGCGCATAGCGCATGGCGCGGCCGTTTTTCAGGTTCTCGATGGCCGTGCCGAGGATCTCGGCGCCCGGGTGCAGGCTGGAAAGCGGTGTTACGCGCAGGTCCTGCAAAGCGGAGGCCGCGGCGCCGATGATTACGATCTTGCCGGTGAACTCATTGGGCGGTCGCGTACGCTGGCCTCTGTTGAAATCCTCATACAAGTCGCTGAAGGAGATGCGCGGAAAGTCGCCCGCGCGCCCGCGCCAAGCGAGGACGATGTGGTCGGCGTCAGGCACGGGCAAGCCGAGATCAAAGGCGACGCGCGCCGGGAGGGACGGAACCTGCCAGCCGCCGATCACCTCGCGCAGCAGATAGCGCCGGCCGACGCCGTCCTCGTCGTCCGTGTATTTGATGAGTCCGGCGCGCCAATGCTCCCGCGGCAGGATAAGGGGCGGTATCAGCCCGGCGCGCGCATTCGAGTCGGCATTGCGCTCCTTGACGAACCCCAGAGCGGGGGCAAGCTCCGAAATGAGAACACCATCCGCGTCCTTGACTAGCGGCAGGCGAAGCAGCGGGAAATAGGTGTTCGGGTGCTGGGCGACCGTCTCAGCGAATGCGGCGTCATCCTGTGGCCGGAAACGGTCTGCCTCCGTAAAAACGATGTCGAAGACAATCGCGCGCGGCTTTTGCGCGGCCAGCCCTTCAACCAGGTCTGCGTAGACAACGCGCGGCCAGGGCCAACGTCCGGCGTCCTTCTCCATCTTGACGAGGCTTTTCTCGTCGATGTCGACCAGCACGATGTCAGGGTCGGGCACCAATGTCGCCGCCTGGCTGCGCACGAAGCGGTCGAGCAGGCGGTTCTCCAGCGGCGGCAGCAGGCGAAACTGGAAAAGCTCCAGGGCCCCAAGAGCCAGAATCACCACGGCCATGGCGGGCAGCGTGCGGTTCTTCATCTGCCGGCGAGCACTGCGCGCAGCGCGTGGAACAGGTCGATGCTGGCGTCGATCTCGTCGCGATTGATCGACACGCTCTCGACATTGACGCCGAGCGGAATCTCGCCCGCGTAAGGCTCGTCGAGGATGCGCCGCAGGTTGTCGCGGCAGATGTCGATCGATTTGGCGAGCGGATCGGCGGCGCCGAGGATCGCGCGCTCGGTGTCGGGGGCGACATTGACGCCGAGCCAGCGCAGGAAGGCGAGCGTCTTCTCGCGCCCGCAGGGCGCGAAGGTGAGCACGACGCGCCGCGGCTCGCTGCCCGCGCCGCGGCAGTCGCGCAGGTAATCGCGCAGCAGCCGCTGCGTCGGCCGCGCGGAATAGACGGTTTGCGAGATGAAGTAGCCGCAGCCCTCGATGCCCTTGGCCAGCAGCCGCGCCGCCTCGCTGCGCTGCACGGTGTGGCGCTCGGCGATCACGACGCCGCCGATCGTAAGGCCGCCCGCATCGCTGGCCGCGATGCGGATGGCCTTGGACAGCGGCAAGGGATAGCGCACGCCGGACGTAGGCCGTCCTACTACCGAGATGAACCCAATGCGCTGCGATTCGGACAACCATGCGCGCCAGCCGGATTCATCCAGGTTGCCGAGCGCCTTGTAGGTGATCGCCGGCAGGCCGGTGCTTTGCATGAGTTGCATCGAGTACTGGCGTGGGTCGATGGTGTGCATGAAGGGAAACGGCCGCGGCAGCTGCGTGCGGCCGGTCTCGTCCTGGATGTCGTAGACCACCACGCCGTCCAGCGGCAGCGCGGCGATGCGTGCGGCGAGCTTCCCGGCGGCCGCGCTTACCTGCTCGTCGGGCGTGCCCAGCCGGGGCGGGGTGGTGCCGTAAAGAAGGACCGTCTGCGCCGGGTCAAGAAGCTTTGACTTCAGATCCATTGAGGTAGGGCTTCAGCGCGGCATGGACCGCGCGGTTCGCCGCAGCCTCCATGCCGAGCTCGCGCGCCATGCGGGCGACGGCGCCCGAGAGCCAGGGCGCCTCGAGCCGGCCGCCGGCTTCCAGGTCACCCAGCATCGAGGCCTTCATCTCGTGCGGCAGGCCGTCCACGAAGGCGAGGGTCTTGGCGACGAAGTCGTCGGGCAGGGCGACGCCGCGCTTCCTTCCCACTTCCCAGGTCTCGCGCATCGTCGCTTCCAGCAGCCAGCGCATGTCCGGGTCGGAGCGCACCACGCCGATCGGCTTGCGTGTCACCGTGGTCGTGGCGGACAGCGCCACCAGCAGGACGAATTTCTCCCACAGCACGCGGACGATGTCGTCTACCAGCTCGGCATCGATTTTCGCTTCGCGGCAGGCGGTGAGAAACGACTCCGCGGCCCTGCTTTGCGCCGGGAGAACGGGCCCGAAACGCAGCCGCGCCATCTGCCCGGTCTGGACGATCACCCCCGGCTCGGCAATGCGGCCGGCGATATACGCCGCGCCGCCCATGACGCGCTCGCGCCCGAGGACGGCTCCGACGCGCTCGATCGACTCGACCCCGTTCTGGAATGGAATGACGAAAGTATTGCTGCCGACGATGGGGCGCAACTGCGTGGCGGCGCTCTCGGTGTCCCATAGCTTCACCGCGAACACGACGACGTCCACCGCGCCGGCGTCGGCGGGTTTGTCGATGGCCTTCACTTTCAGCTGCGCGTCGCCGAGCGGGCTCTTCAGCGACAGGCCATTGCGCTGCAGCGCCTGCAGATGCCGCCCGCGGGCGATGAACGCGACAGGGTGTCCCGCCTGCTGCAGGCGCGCGCCGAAGTAGCCGCCCACGCCGCCGGACCCCATGACGGCGATCTTCACGTCAGTACCGGTAGTGGTCGGTCTTGTAAGGACCGCTCTTGGGCACGCCGATGTAGCGCGCCTGCTCGTCGGTCAGCTCGGTCAGCATCGCGTCGAGCTTGGAGAGCTGCAGCCGCGCCACTTTCTCGTCGAGCTGCTTGGGCAGGATGTATACGCCGATCGGGTAGTTGCCGTGGTTGCCGAAGAGCTCGATCTGCGCCAGCACCTGGTTGGCGAAGGAGGAGCTCATCACGTACGAGGGGTGCCCGGTGGCGCAGCCGAGGTTCACCAGGCGCCCTTCGGCGAGCAGGATGATGCGCTTGCCGTCGGGGAAGATGATGTGGTCGACCTGCGGCTTGATGTTTTCCCAGGGGTAGCGCTTCAGGCTGGCGATGTCGATCTCGTTGTCGAAGTGGCCGATGTTGCACACGATGGCGTTGTTCTTCATGCGCTTCATGTGCTCGTGCGTGATGACGTGGAAGTTGCCGGTCGCGGTGACGAAGATGTCCGCCTTGTCCGCGGCGTAATCCATGGTCACCAGCCTGTAGCCTTCCATCGCCGCCTGCAGCGCGCAGATCGGGTCGATCTCGGTGACCCAGACCTGCGCCTGCAGCCCGCGCAGCGCCTGGGTCGATCCCTTGCCCACCTCGCCGTAGCCGGCGACCACCGCCACCTTGCCGGCGATCATGACGTCCGTGGCGCGCTTGATGCCGTCGACCAGCGACTCGCGGCAGCCGTAGATGTTGTCGAACTTCGACTTGGTGACCGAGTCGTTGACGTTGATCGCAGGGAAGAGGAGCCGCTTCTCCTTCGCCATCTGGTAGAGGCGATGCACTCCGGTCGTGGTTTCCTCGGTGACGCCCTTGATGTCCCGGGCGATCTGCGAGTACCAGCCCGCCTGGCGCTTTTTAATGGAAGCAAATAATGCAACTTCTTCCTCGCTGGTCGGGTTCGACAGGATCCCCGGATCCTTCTCGGCCCTGATTCCCAGATGGACCAGCAGCGTCGCGTCGCCGCCGTCATCCAGGATCATGTTCGGGCCCCTCATTTGCCCATTTGCCGCGCCGAAATCGAAGATACGGTGCGTGTACTCCCAGTACTCGTCGAGCGACTCGCCCTTGTAGGCGAACACCGGAACGCCGGCCGCGGCGATCGCCGCGGCAGCGTGGTCCTGGGTCGAGAAGATGTTGCACGAGGCCCAGCGCACTTCGGCGCCCAGGGCCTTCAGCGTCTCGATCAGCACCGCGGTCTGGATCGTCATGTGAAGCGAGCCGGCGATGCGCGCGCCCTTGAGCGGCTGCCGCGCCGCGTATTCCGCCCGGATCGCCATCAGCGCCGGCATCTCGGACTCGGCGATCCTGATTTCCTTGCGGCCCCAGTCGCCGAGCGACAGGTCGGCGACGCGGAAATCGGTGAACTTGGAATCGGCCACGGCTGCATTCATGATTGACGGCCTCCACAAAGACAAAGCGCCCGCACCGTTTCCGATGCGAGCGCCGTTGACTCATGTTGCGAGTTTGCTGAGCCTGACCCCTGATCCAGCTTTGCGAATCGCGGGGACGCAACGCTCCTCAGCGAGCGGGATTCTAACCGCTTATTGCTCCTTTTCAAAGGTTCGCAAAACCTGCATCCTTCGGGGGTGAGCAAGAATAAGAGCACCTCCATCCTCGCGAGCGTCGTGTTCCTCAAGGTCCAGGAATTCGCGCGCCGGCCGGTCACCGAGCAGGCGCGCATGAGAGCGCAGCTCGACGCGGTGGTGGCAGTGACGACCGCGGAGCTGGCGCCGGCAAGCCGCATCGTGCTCGAGGCTGCCGACGGCATCGCCGTCGTGGTCCTTGCGGATCCCGCAGGCGCGCTGCGGCTCGCCGAGCGCGCCATGGCCGCCGTCGCCGCCGGCCTCCCGCTCTCGGTCGGCATCAATCACGGCGCAGTGCAAACGATGCGCAGCGACGGCATGGTCGGCGACGGCATTGCGGTGGCGGCAAGCGTCGCCGATTTCACCTCGCCTTCGCGCATCCTGATTTCGCGCTCCTTCCGCAATGCGCTCGCCGACGCGGCGCCGGGGAGCGAAGCCGCGCTGGTGCCCGCCGGCACCTTCACCGATTCGGGCCTGCGCACGCACGAGCTGTTCCGGCCGGACCCGCATGCGGCGCGCCGCCGCGCGCGGCGCTATGCAGCGCTGACCACCGGCGCGGTGGTGGTCCTGCTGGCCGCCGGCGTGGCGGGCCGCGTCTCCAAGGTCGGCCAGGAGAGCTTCGTCGAAGGCATGCTGGCCGCGTACCGCGATACCGCGGCGCAGGGCGAGAAGTACGTGCGCAGCCTGGTGCAGAAAGTGAAGTTCTAGTGGCGAAGAAAAAGTTCGCGCGGGTCGGCCGCTACAGGATCCTCGGCGAGCTCGGTCGCGGCGCGATGGGGATCGTCTACCGCGCCGAGGACCCGAACCTCGACCGCATCGTCGCGCTGAAGACCATCATCCTGAGCGACGACGCCGAAGGCCGCAAGGATTACCACAAGCGCTTTTTCCTCGAGGCCAAGGCCGCCGGCAAGCTCACGCATCCGCACATCGTCACGACCTACGATTTCGGCGAGGAGGGCGACCTCGCTTACCTGGCGATGGAGCTGCTCGAGGGGACCGACCTGCGCGAGCGCCTGCTGAAGGCGCCGCTCCCCACGGCCGACGCGGTCGACATCGCCTACCAGGTGGCCGACGGTCTCGCCTTCGCGCACGAGCGCGGCGTCGTGCACCGCGACATCAAGCCCGGCAACATCATGCTGCTCGCGCGCGGGCAGGTGAAGATCATGGACTTCGGCATCGCGCGCATGCGCTCAGACGACTTCAAGACCAGCACCGGCATCGTGCTCGGCACCCCCAGGTTCATGTCCCCGGAGCAGGTGGCGGGCTCGCCGGTGGATCAGCGCTCGGACCTCTTCTCGCTCGGCGCGGTGCTCTACGAGATGCTGACGCGCGCACCGCTGTTCGCCGCCGAGGACACGCCGCAGATCGCCCACAACGTGACGCACCTCGAGCATGTCCCGCCCTCGCACGCGAACCCGGAAGTGACGCCGATGCTCGATTTCGTCGTCGCGCGTGCGCTGAAGAAGGATCCCGCGGTGCGCTACCAGGACGCAACGGAGATGGCTGGCGATCTGCGCAGCTGCCTCGCCGAGCTGCGCTCGCGCGAAGCGGCCGCGGGCAAGGACCGCGACGCGGTGACCAAGACGGTGAAGCTCGAGTCCACCGACGACAAGGCGCCGCTTGCGCCGGCGGCGCGCGCGATCGTCTCCGACACGCGCCTGCCGCTGTCGCGCCAGTTCGACTCTTCGGCGGCGCTGCAGCGCGTGGCCGCGAAAGGCGGGCGCGACCGCGAGCGCCTCGCGCGCGCGCCGCGGCCGGTCGGCCTGCTTCGCAGGCTGGCGAGCGACGGCGGGCCGCGCCTGCTGTTCACGGTTGCGCTGACGGCCGCGCTCGCCGGCGCGTATATCGCGTTCGGCTGAAACGCTCGAAGGGAAAATGGTCCGCACCGTCTCGACGAGAAGGACACTGCTCGGCGCGTTAGTCGCCGGCCTTGTCGCGCCGCGACTTGCGTTTGCGCAACCTGCACGAGTGGTTTCGGTGGTCGTGCTCTTTGCCGGCGAATCGGAGGAGGACGAGCCCGCTACGCGGTCTTTCTTCGACGAGATGCGCCGCCTGGGATGGGTGGAAGGGACAAACATCACCTATGAGCGGCTCGAGGGGCGTGGAGAACGGGAGTATGTGGAGGGGCTGGCGAGGTCCGCGGCGAGCCGTATCCCCGATCTTATCTATGCGACCACCACGAGCACCGCACTCGCCGTGGTCAAGGAAACCGCTTCCATCCCGGTAGTGTTCACATCAGCAGCGGATCCGGTGGCCGCCGGGCTGGTGGCTTCGCTCGTCCGGCCCGGCGGCAACGCCACGGGTGCGTTTCAAAGCTTGCCGGACGCGGCGCGGATGCGATTCGAGCTCATACGCGAGATCTATCCGGGCCTGAAACGATTCGGGCTGTTGCTTGACCGCCGTGCACCCGACTCCTCGCGGCAGGAGACGATGTATCAGGACGCAGCGCGTCGTGTGGGCCTGGATCTGATGACAGAGAAGTTCACGAACTTCGAAGCGGTCGCCAAGATCTTCGCCAATTTAAGGAGGGCGGGAATTGTTGCGGTGGGACTTACGCCGTCGTACACGCTTATCGCGCGCCGCCGCGAAGTCGTCGAGACGGCGGTGCGCAACAGGCTCGCGCTCATTGGGCATCGCTCGGAATGGGCCGCGGTTGGCGCTCTAATGACGTACGGCGCGGAAGTCGCCGACGCGCTAAGGCGCAGTGCGGGAATCGCGGACCGGATTCTGAAGGGCGTGAAGCCAGCCGACATCGCGGTCGAACAGGCGACCAAGGCCGAGCTGGTCGTCAATCAACGTACTGCCAAGACGCTCGGCGTTACTATTCCCGACTCGGTGTTGCGCCGCGCCGACCGGGTGATCGAATGACCGCGCCCGGCCGAAGGCGGATCTCTAATCCTCTTGAAAAGTAATCAAGCCCATGCCGGTGGTCATCGGCGCGTAGTAGTGCCGGTGGACGCGGCGCGCCTGCGGTGAGAGCGCCCCGCGCATCACCAGCCACATGATGAGCTCGACCGCCTCCGCTCCGGCTTGCTCCATGATTTGCTGGTGGGTGAGGCTGGCCAATCGGTCGGGATCTGCTTCGATCTGGTCCAGGAACATCTGATCGAAGGACTCATTCATGAAGCCGAAGCGCTTTCCCTGCAGCTGGTGCGACATGCCGCCGGTACCCAGAATTACCACCCTAAGGTCGCGCGGATAGGTTGAGATTGATTTTCTAAGAGCTTGGCCGAGCTTGTAGCAGCGGCGCGCGGTGGGAAGCGGATGCTGGATGACATTGACCTGCAGCGGTACGGCGGCCACCGGCCAGCCGTCTTTGCCGTGCTCGAAGCACAGGTTCATGGGCACCAGGAAGCCGTGCTCGACGGCGAGCTCCTGGCACACCGTGAGGTCGAACTCGTGCTCGTAGATCAGAGATTCGCACAGGTGCGTGGAGAACTCGGCGTCGCCTCTCACCACGGGCAGCGGCCGCGTGCCGAAGCCCTCGTCGGCGATGCCGTAGCGATCGGCCGCGCCGAGGGCGAAGGTCGGGTACTGGTCGAACATGAAATCGGCGCCGTGATCGTTGTACACCACGATCGCCACGTCGGGCTTGAGGCGCGCGAGCCACTCGCGCACCGGGACGTAGGCGTCGGCGAGCGGCTTCCATGCCGGGGTTTGCATCTTGCCGCGGTCGTAGGCGACGCCGACCGAAGGCACGTGGGACAGGCCCAGCCCGGCGACGATCCTAGACGGCATCCTTGAAATTTCGCGTGGCGAGGAAGTCCTCGTAGCGCTCGCCGCGCATCTGCGCGCCCATGCGATAGAGGCTGTTGCCGGTGACCGAGCCGATCTTCAGCATGAAATAGATATTCATGCCGGCGGCGATCATGCCGGCGAAATCGCGGGCGCGAATGAGCTTCTTCTCCTCATCGCTCAGGCCGAACTTTGCCATGTAAGCGTCTTCGTCGCGCTTGAACTCTTCCCGGTTCGCAGGCGAACAGAGCGAGCCGCACATCTTGTTCAGCCGGTAGCCGCGCCTGGAGGCGCGCAGATCGAAGATCGAAGTATCCGCGATGGGGGTCAGCCCCATACCTCTCTGGCGACGTCGATGCAAAGCTTGAGTTTCGCGACTTCCTGTTGCTCGGTGAGGTTGTTGCCGTGGTGCGTGCTCGAGAAGCCGCATTGCGGGCTCAGGCACAGGTTGTC
>WNFH01013186.1_pt1 | contig 11951 bp, 12 predicted proteins | sample 5400411 | NCBI WGS metagenome assembly WNFH01 (sample SAMN13153347, study PRJNA577476) | soil metagenome | isolation source: 200 cm saprolite under Douglas fir tree site 2 hole 3 | place: USA:California | collected 2015-04-18
GAGAACGGAGATAGCCTTGTCGCGATCGATACGCTGACCAACAAGGTGATCGCGACCAGCCCGATCGGTCAAGGATGTCAGGCTATCGTGTATGCCCGATGCCGTGCCCAACGGCAATGGCACTCAGGGACTCCAGCCGCTGGGCATCGCCGAACAGGTCACGCATCTCTCGCTTGTGCCGCTGGAGAATGGCAAGGTGGCGACCGGGAAGCAGGCGCCCACCAGTGTCTCGCTGTTTGATCAGGGGTTGGTGCAGGTGCTGGAAGCTGCGGTGACCGGGCTCGAGCCCAAGCATCCCTATGTGCTCGCGCTCTCCCAGGATTCGAATGGCGGTGGTGCCCTGGAGCCGCTGGAGGCATTCACGACGAACCAGGCGGGCGCCGCTATTGTCAACACCGTCGGCCCGATCCGACAAGTCGTGCAGGGAGAGAACAACGTGCCACGCCGCTACCTTGTGATCGTTCCTGGGACCGCTCAGCAGCACGGGACTCCCGTTCAGGTCCAGGAATAATGCGATGAGATGTAGGTTTTCATGGTCTCCTATATGGGGTCATAACATTTTTAGTCGTGACCCCAAATAGCGGAGGTGAAAGGACTTCTGTTAACGAGGAAGAGCCCAAAACGAGGAGGTGAAGCCAAGTTCTGTCCAGAGCGCATCTACCTCTTCGATCGTTTTGCGTCGCCAGTCAAAGGTCAGCCGATCTTCATACCAGGCTCGTGCCAGTCGCCATTGTTGCTCTAACGAGATGATTTCACCACGCGGTTGACGCCACAGCTTGCACCAGCGATCGACATGTTCTTCCGACCGGAAGAGTAACATCGTCTTTCAGGTGAGTACCACATCGACCCACCACTCTCGCGGTGGAAGCGCAAAATGGACGACTCCAGGCATTATGACGCCTCCTCCAGCCCCTGTTCTTGCAGCAGGCGTTTCATTTTCAGCAATCCCAACCGCATACGTCCCTTCACCGTACCCAGGGGGATATGCCACTGCTCTGCAATTTCGGCATGCGTATAGCCCCCGAAGTACGCCAGTTCAATTACCTGGCGCTGCTCAGGTGGGAGCTGCTCCAATGCGGTACGGATCAGCGTCTGCTGTTCAGCATACCAGGCCTGCTCCCACAACTCGGGTTCCTCACTTGGTGGGTCCTGCTCATTTTCTGTGTGTAAAGGCATCCACTGGTAATCACGATGGGCAGCAGCACGCACTTTATCGATGGCACGGTGATGGACAATCGCCTGCAGCCAGCGGTGTACACTGCCATTTTGCCGCTGGTACGATGCCGCCTTCTGCCAGATAGACAAGAAGACCTCCTGCACAATATCCTCGGCGGCTGTACTATCACGCAGGATATGGTATGCCAGTGAATAGGCAAAACGATGGTAGCGCTGGTACAGAAGCTCAATGGCCCATTCCGCACGCAAACAAATGGCAGAGATCAGTTCTTCATCGCTCATCGTTTGTCGAGCTTGAATAATAGATGTTTTCTCGGTAAGCAATGATGCTTGTGGCTGCATGGGCACGGTTTTTACACGCGGAGTTAATACAAATGTTGCTGGTGCTCTCAGGGCCAGGGTAGTCATAGTCCACCTCTCCATGGCTATTGGTATTGACTGTTTCTTGCTTATATGAACAGTATATCGGTCGAGTATTACCTGCCCTTTGCCCTGCGATTACCGCGAGATTACCAAGCCCAAACCACTGGCTCTATTGACATGGGTGCAATTGCAACAGATAATAGATGAGCAAACTAGAAAGAACGTAGCGCGAAGTTGGCAAGGCGCCCTTGCTCCAGGTTAGTGCCCAAAGGAGACCAAAAATGATAGGCACAACCACACTCCTCGAAGTTTCAACTTTGGGTCGGTTTGAAGTGCATCGCCACCGCGAACCACTCAACTGGAGTCGTCGTAAAGTCTCCGACCTCTTCAAAATACTACTCTCAGCCGAGGAGCACCGTCTTCACCGCGAGCAGATTCAAGAACTCCTCTGGCCATCATCCACGGGTGAACAAGCCGCCAACTCTTTCGGCAAAACACTCTACCTGTTGCGCAGAGCACTCGAACCCGACCTGGTTGCCGGCAAAGGGAGTTCATCGGTCTACGTACTCCTCGATCACGACACACTCACACTACTTCCCGAAAATCTAAAGATTGATGCCGACCTGTTTGAATCATCCGCCAAACAACTACGGGTCAAAATGCACAGTTACATAGCAGAAGAGCACGACGAACACGAAAATACTTCCCTCCTCGATAAATTTGACGCTGTTCTGGCCTTCTATCGCGGTGACTACCTGCCTGAAGATCTCTACGAAGACTGGGCACAGCGGCGGCGTGACCGCCTATGCCGTGTCCATAGCTGGCTGCTAGAAAGTGCTGCTGACCTGGCTATTGCCAGCGGGAAAGCACAACAAGCATGCGAATATCTCCAGGCATTGGTGGAACGCAATTCCGCCGATGAGCAGACGCATCGCCAACTCATGCTCGTCTATGCTCGTATGGGGCGACGAAGCGACGCCCTGAATCAGTATCTACTGCTGCGCCGGGCCCTGCGCGAGGATCTTCATGCTCGCCCTCTGCCAGAAACCGACGAGCTTTTTCGCAATATCCAGTTGGGCACGATTGTTACCGACCTCGCCGAAGGACGACGCCCAACAGCCGTCTTACCCAGCACATCAGAACCAACGCCTACCCCTATCTCGGCCTCCGGCCCACCTCCATCTGGCGAATCGCCCACCGTAGGGGCCGATTTATCGCGCCCATCGCCGATTTATCGGCCGGGGGGGGCTGGGGGGACCGATCCCATCGATACACAACCGCAAAGCCAGATTGACCCCGACCGTATCTTGAAGGCCGAACTCGTAGGCCGCGGCGACCAACTTGCTCGCATGCAGCACATCTATAGCCAGGCACGCAATGGGCGGCGACGGGTTGTCTTTATCAGTGGCGAACCTGGCATCGGCAAGACACGCCTCTCACGAGACTTCACGCGTTGGGGTGAAGAAACGCAGCAAGCGACCGTCCTTTGGGGATATTGCTATGAAATGAGTGGTGTACTTCCTTACCAGCCAATTGCCGACGCAATCGGCGCTCATGTGCGGGCATGCAGCGACGAACAACTCCGTCACATCTTGGGCAACAGCGCAGCAGACCTCGCCAAGATTATCCCTGAAATACGTTTCAAATTGCCGGAACTGCCTCAAGCGGAATCACAGGGACCCGAAGCCGAACGGCGCAACCTCTACAGCGCGGTTGCCCACTACTTGAATGCTCTGGCAGCAGAGCGCCCGCTCATCGTCATCCTGGACGACTTGCAGTGGGCCGATACGGCAACCATGCAACTCCTCAATTTCTTGCTGTCGCAAGGCGCAGGAGTTAGTCCTTTCGACAGTATCAACTCCGGTAACCATACTGGCGCTGTTCCTTTCTATCTGATGCTGTACCGCACCGGCGAAGTGCACGAGACGCATCCTCTGCGTGGGCTAATCGCTGCTCTGGCACGCGGTGGCATCGGTGAGGAACTCCGCCTGCAGCGTCTTAGCGAAGACCAGGTCCATCAACTGCTGGTCAACATAGCAGGACACGCCGTCAGTCCCACCTTTGCCGGTGAAATTTACCGGCAGACAGAAGGCAACCCTTTCTTCGTCGGTGAAGCCATCCGCTCTCTCATCTTTGAAGGCAAGCTGAAATGGACGGGAGAACGCTGGAAAGCCACTGTAAATCTCACTGAATTAGAGCTACCCCAGAGTGTGCGCTTGCTGATCGAACGTCGTCTGGTGTATCTCTCGCCCGACTGCCGCACCACCCTGACGATAGCCGCTGTGCTAGGACGACAGTTTAGCTCCGCGCTGCTCTGCCAGGCACGCAACCTCAGTGAGGATGCCGTTGCAGAGCACATAGACCTTGCAATCTCGACCCAGATACTATGCTCGCTTTCTGATCTATCCGGTAGAGGCGACCCTACGAACAACTCCCAGGATGTGGACCTGGCATTTACGCATGACAAAATTCGCGAGGTGCTCTATCAATGGCTCAATCCTTTGCGACGACGCGCACTGCATCGCCAGGTTGCCCAGGCCATTGAAACACGCTATGCATCACGCCTGTCACAGTATTACTACACACTTGCCTACCACTATCAGATGGCCGAGGATGCTGAACGGGCAGTCGACTACCTGCTGAAAGCCGCACAGCAGGCCATCAGTGTATATGCTTATGTCGATGCTGCCGGTTGCATGAGTGACGCACTTGAACTGCTCATCGGAGAAGAGGAACGTCCGCGCCGCGCCACAATTTTGCGCCAGTTATCAGACATCTATCTCTACACCGGGCGTACAGATAAGGCAATTGAAGCTGGCCTGGCATCCTCCACCCTATGGCGTGATCTCGGCGAGGTGCTCAAGGAGGCAGATGCGCATCTGTATGTAGCCTTCTGCTATCACTGGCAGGGCCGCGAGTCGGAGTCTATAGAGCACATCAAGCATGCCTTGAAGTGTCTTGAGGCCAAATCGCAAGAGATAGCGCTGCGGGCCAAAGCCTATGCCCAATGGGGATTGGCGGCAACCATGATGGGTGACGTTCCACTCGCACATGAGACATTAGAATGTGCAGATGAGTTGTACGCACAGCTGAAAGAAGAAGAACGCGATCCTTTTATCCCGGTCGTATCCTTATCGGCGCGCATCTGGTGGGCATTCCTTGCCGATTCTCCCAAACAAATGCTCGCCTACGCCTTGGCTGCGGCAGACGTCTGCCGCTCCTCACACCGCTTTGCCTGGGAACCAATGATGACCTATGGCGTGGCATGGGCTCAAATGCTGCTGGGGAGATTGAGCGAGGGTGTGCAGGCGGCCCATGATACCGTCGAGAATGCTCTGCGGCATAACGCCGTAGGGGCGCAAGGTTGGGCGAATCTCACGTATGCGCTGCTGGCCATACAGGCAGGACGTTGGGAAGAGGCCGAACAGGCTGCCGATAAGGCATATGCTGTTGCCATCATGCTGCATAATGCAGACTTACAGGCGCGTGTGCTGTGGAGTCGCAGCATGTGTGCGGGCTGGCAAGAGGACTGGGAGCGTGCCATTGCCGACATTACCAAAGCATTGCAATTAGCTCAACAGCATGGTGAGACCTCGATGTTCTTCCCCCACTTGCTGATACAATCGGCCAAGGCACACTTTTTCGCTGGCAAGGTCGAAGAAGCTCAACGATACCTGGATCGAGGTATGCAGCTCACGCGCAGCCGCCAGTACCGTCAGCTTCCCGCTATCGGTCAGCGCCTGCAAGGTCGTATCTGGCAGGCCCAGGACAAATTTGAGCAAGCCCAGCCCTGTTTCGAGCAATCTCTCGCCGAGCTTCTGGCGCTAGAAGACGTTGTGGAGCACGCACGCACCGAAGAAGCCTACGGCCTCTTCTACCTTGCACGCGGCTATGAAGGTGATGAAGAGAAGGGACAGGCGCTGCTTGAGAGCGCACGAGCAACGTTACGGCGGTTGGGGGTGAATGGGTAGTACGTTTACTCACTCCCCCATCAAAAAAGCTATCAGCCTGCGGTGCGCCTCCTCGCGCTCCTCTGCTGTTTGAGGCGTCCATTGGCTAACCTCCTCGACTTTTTTCAACATCGCCCCGTGAACCTTGTCTACGTGCAATGTCTTCCCTTCTGGTAGAACTACTCCGCATCTTTCCAAAACCTCCTCAGCGACATAGATGGGCTTATCCATAAGCACAGCCAGGGCTATTGCATCGCTCGGCCTCGCATCCAGTTCGTGTGACACATTCCCGTTGCGGATCTTTGTCACCGCATAGAAGACATCGTCTTTCAGCGTCTCGATACGCACCTCCTCAAGCTCCATGCCGGTTGCTTTTAGCAGGTTGACCATCAGGTGCATACTCATCGGCCTGATCGGCGCAGTCCCGGTCACACCCAGGGCTATCACCAGGGCATCGCGGTCCATGATCCAGATGTTCAGAATTCGTCGCCCTGCTTCGTCCAGCAATGTCACCACGCTGTGCTTAGCACCATCATCTCTATCCGTTACAGCGGCAACTGTGACCTTTGTCATCGTTTTCCTTCCTTGCTTTCTCTCGGCCTCTCTCTTAGTGTCTGCATACACCGGTAACAACCGTTCGCGAAGCTGTTCCCTGGCCCTGTAAAGCCGCCCCTTTACAGCAGATATCGACACACCCAGGATTGCAGCAATCTCGCGCAGGCTCAACTGTTCATAATAGAATAGCAGAGCTCGCGTTGCTCCGCGACCTCTTCAGGGTCTATCACCCCTGATGGGAAAAAAGGCATGTCGCGGTACATGCCGCCCATCATGGCTTCCAATGAAAACGGGTCTGTCTTCTGATCGCGGATGTAGCCTCGACAGACGTTCAGGACAATGCCGTAGAGCCAGCTTTTGAAGCGTGTGCTGTCCCGCAGGTGGTCGAGCGAGAGATATGCCTGAAGGATCGCCTCCTGTGCCAGATCCCGTGCGACCTCTTCATGTGCGACCATGCCCAGCGCAATACGCCTGACCATCTGTTGATATCGTTCGATCAGTTCGTCGAAGGCCTCCTTATCGCCACAGCGTGCTAATGCAACAAGTTCGCTGTCAGTCTTGTTTGTCATGACAAGCTACCAGGGCAACCGCAAGGGCCCACTCCACTCCGCTCCACCACCCTTGCCCCTACCATACTACGGCTCTGCTTACTGGCCCTTCTATCATTATAGTGGCAAAAAATGGAGAAAAGGTTACTTCAAATCAGTTGGGTGATGCAAGTTTCTCTACACTTCCTCTTTGGTTCACTTGTGCTGTATAGTTACTATATCCTAATTTCAGATTCTTTCGAGATTTCTCTTTCTGGTGCCGACGGCAATGATGCCAAACCGTACCAGGAGCAGGATGTAAGAGGTTTTCTCAAGAAGATAAAGGAGATACAACGGTGAGCAAGAAGTACGAACATTACTCAATGGTAATTCAGTGGAGTGAAGAAGACAAGGCATACATCGTTACAGTACCTGAACTTCCTGGCTGTAAAACACACGGCGACACCTACGAGGAAGCTGTCCGAAATGGGCGAGAGGTGATCGAATTATGGATTGACGCAAATGAAGAATGGGGACGACCAATACCTCCTCCAAGGGTACTGGTGAGCCAGTGAGTTAGTTTATGATTCCTCTCCTCGCCGTTTCTCCAACCACTGCTTAATACTCGCCTCTTTACCCTGCTGCCCCGGCTCATAATAGCGGCGCCCCTTCAGACTCTCCGGCAGGTACTCCTGAAGCTGTATAGCTGGCGGCCTTTCAGGATCCTCGATCTGCATATCCTTGTAGTATTCGTGCGCGTATTTGTAGTCCTTGCCGTAATCGAGGTCCTTCATCAATCGCGTTGGCGCATTGCGAATCTGCAAGGGCACAGGATCATTGCGCGTCTTCTGCACGTCTTCCTGCACGCGACTGTATGCCTCGTACAGAGCGTTGCTTTTGGGCGCGGTTGCCAGGTGTACTACCGCCTGCGCCAGCGCAAGATTCGCCTCCGGCAAACCCACGAAATGGACAGCTTGCTGAGCCGCCACGCAGACGAGCAACGCCTGTGGGTCGGCCATGCCAACATCCTCCGAGGCAAAACGAATCAGGCGACGCACGATATAGAGTGGATCTTCCCCTGCCTCAATCATGCGTCCAAGCCAGTACAGACTGGCGTCGGGATCGGAGCCACGCAGGGATTTATGCAGCGCCGAGATCGTATCATAATGCTGGTCGCCACCCTTGTCGTAGAGCAGAGCACGATGCTGCATCACCTCCTCGATTATCGGTAAGGTGATGTGGGTGAGCATGGTGGGGGATGTGGGACTTGTCGGGGGTGTCATCCTGGCAGGGGCATTACCTGTCCCCCAGGCAGGGTCCCCTGCCACTACATTTTGGGTGGTTCCACCGGCACCCGTGCCGATGCTGCCGGATGCTGCCAATTCCAACACGTTCAGCGCTGTGCGGGCATCTCCATTGGCAAAAATGGCGATTTGTTGCAGTGCGTCCTCGTCGACCGTAATCTCCAGTTGACCCAGACCGCGTTCCTTGTCTGTCAGGGCACGGCGCAGGATGGTCAGAATGTGCTCTTCGGTTAGTCCTTTGAGCGTAAAAACCCGACAGCGCGAAAGCAAGGCGGCGATGACCTCGAAACTTGGGTTCTCGGTCGTGGCTCCGATCAGTGTGACGACGCCGCGCTCGACGTGTGGCAGAATGGCATCCTGTTGCGCCTTATTGAAGCGATGGATTTCATCTATGAACATGATCGTACGCTGCTTCGAGAACTGGCGCAGCTTGCGGGCATCCTCCACCACTTTTCGCAGATCGGCCACGCCTGCCGAGACGGCGCTGAGTGTGACGAAATGCGCGTGTGTTTGGCGGGCGATAACCTCGGCCAGGGTGGTCTTGCCGCTGCCCGGCGGTCCCCACAGGATCATCGATGTGATGCGGTCCTCTTCAATGCTGCGGCGTACGACTCGCCCTGGCGCTAGCAGGTGTTCCTGCCCGAGGATTTCGTCCAGCGTGCGGGGACGCATACGCGAGGCCAGAGGCTCTCCACTACTTGTGGAAGCGGATGGAGGAGTTGTATGTGAGGATGGGATATTGTCTGGTCCAAAAAGCGATGATTGATCTGGCATGGGATCAGCTCCTCTGTCACAGGAGACATCGGCAAGCGAAGTTCATCTCAGAACGTCAGAGCTGATCGGGGTCTATCCCCAGTGAGCGCAATTTTTCGGCCAGTGCTCTGGCGCTCCTGGTCGCCGCCTCAGCGCGTTGCGCCTCCATATCAGCGCGTTGTTTCTCCGCCTCTGCTCGCAGTGCCTCTATCTCAGCGCGTTGTTTCTCTTCATCAGCGCGTTGTGCCTCCGCCTCGGCCCGGGTGAGACGCCGTTGTACCTGGCTGTCATAGAGACGCAGATACTCGCGGTCCGGCACCAACCAACTCGCCAGATACGGGCTCCATAAACGCCCATCCTGCGACAGGGGCAACTCGCGCATCTCGCCTCGGTCCCGCTCCAGGTGCCAGCCAAACAACCTGCGCACACGCCCGCGCCTTAATGGCGGCTCATAGGGATCATAGGCATAGTACTCTTTCACGCCCATCTGTGCGTACATCAGCGGCTTCTCCTCCAGGTCCTTCTTCCAGGTCTCTTCCGAAGCGGATACTCCTTGACATCCGACGTCTGGTAAAAGTTGAGGTTCTCATGGATGGCACAATGTTGTCCATGAAAGTACCAGGTCAGCACCTCCACCAGGTAGTGGACCAAGGCAGCATGCACAGCGGTTTCCCCCATCAAATCCTCCTCGGTGGGGTGGAAATCGTAGTAGTAGGCTACCTCATCTTCAAATGGTGTGGCCATGGTACTCTCCTTGATGTGTCCAGGTCGCTTTTCCAGGTCTCCGGTGCCCCATCTTTGTTATGTCATGTGTTCGCCCTCTGGTGAGTCAGCAGGCGGTGTTGCCTGCTCTATCATACCACACGTCCAGTGCCCCTACAAGCTTTGGGTCCTTACGTCCTCGGGAAAAGTGCAATTGGACGCAATGGCGACCCAGACCCACCCTTAATCTTGAGGGGGAAGGCCATAAAATAGGAGGTAGTCGGAACCTGGGCCAGGTTGTGCAGCCCCTCGATGATGAAGATGCCCTTGGGGAGGAAATAGGTCCGGTGCCCAGAGCCGCCAGTTCTGTCCTTGCCATTGACAAGTGCGATATCACATCCCGGTGTATCAGATCCAACCGCCTTGACTCCGACTTCACTGAGATAGCGGCAGACATCATCATCCAGGCCTGGCTCATTTTCGCCCCACCAGTTGCGCTCGGACGGCTCTTTCTTTTCGACATCCACCAGGTATTTGTCCCAGCCGAACTCGAAAAGCACAATCTCGTCCTTCGCGATGGTGATGCCTGACTTATGCATAATTTCCTTCACCTTGCTCAGGGGAACGAGATCGCCAGGGCCGTAGCTCCCCGATTTATCGTGGGAGCCCGATTTATCGTGGGAGTCTTGCGTAAGATCGATCTTCTTAGCAACTCCCATCAGCGCATTTACAGGGAACGTGTCAATCGTCTGATGCGCTTTATCTGGATGGGCGTGAGCAGGGGCATCAACATGACACCCATTATGCTCGGGAAGAATGATAGTCTGGAGAAAATAGCCGTTCTGGGCAAAGTTGCGAGCATCTTCCACAATGAACACGTCGGGATGTCTATGCCAGTGGGGCATATTGGTATACAACAGGGGCGAGAGGTCGACAACCTGCATACTATTCAGCAAATGCGCCAGCTCATGAATCGACGCCGTAGGGTCCTTTTGTTCTCGAATTGAAGCCATATGCTACCTCCTGTTGAAACAACGTTCTTCACAGTTCCTCATATACTCCACTGGGATCTATTGTATAGACGCGGTTAGAGATGTCCAGGGATGCCAACTGCTCTATCGCAGTGAGTACAGCCGTGGCAATATCCCTAACATGTGTACCCCGTGGAAGAAGCGGAGGACAAGGATACCTGCATGCGGAGGTGAGAATTTCCTTCGACTCAGGTAGTCGGTGTCATAAGTGATGATGGTCATTTGAGCTGAACGTGCATATGCAAAGATAATGGTATCGGCATGCGACCCCAGTTTCTCGTCAAGCACACGAGTGGCAGAATATCCTGCTGCTCGTAACGTTGTGAGCACCTTCATCGGCATATTTTCGTCCAACAAAAACATACGTGAACGAGTTGCCATTTGCTATCGTGTTCCCGCACCCATATTCTCCAATGCGTCAGCGTAACCTTTTACATATTGAATTTGTTCTTGCTTCAAATTTTTCACAGCCTCCACCTGTGCTTCAGTCAGGCTATATTCTTGGCAAATCTCCTTGATCGGCATGCCCTGCTCAAGGTGACCAATGATAAGATCAACAAAGACACGAGTATTCTTGATGACTGGCCTACCACTATTGATCTCGGGATCTTGCACGATCCCCTGAAAAATTTCTTGTATTCTTTGTAATGCCATTGTTCATTCCTTCTTGGTGTACAGACCCAATGAAGAGTTCTGACCACGACAACCAGCTACTACTATTTTAGTCTATGGGGACCGTAAAAACTAGTATTCAAGCTTTGAAGCCGAAGAGCGATGCTTGCTCTGCCATACTTTAGGTCCTTACCCCTTCGGGAAAAGTGCAATTGAACGTAATAGAGATCCAGACCCGTCCTTAATCTTGAGGGGGGAGGCCATAAAATAGCAGGTGGTCGGATTCCACAATGAACACATCGGAATGCGTGTGCCAGTGGGGCATATTTGTATACAACAGAGGCGAGAGATCGACGGCATGCACGTCGTTCAGGAACTGCGATAGCTCCTGAATCGACGCCGTAGGGTCCTTGTACTCTCGAACTGATGCCATTGGTACCTCCTATGGAAACAACGTTGTTTCCGACCCCGGCGGACCTGCATTGTACGACGTTTGCACGACAAGCAGCGAACGTGGGCAAGTGAAAGGACGACAGCGATTCACCCTGCAACCCACACCTGCACCGTCTTATCATAGCTCCCCGAGGCGATGCGCTTGCCCTCGGGCGACCACGCCACTGCACGCACAACATCAGAATGCCCACGATAGGTGTAGACGTGACCTCCATCGGCTACATCCCACACCTGCACTGTGTAATCAAGGCTTCCCGAGGCGATGCGCTTGCCACCGGGCGACCATGCCACCGCATCCACAGCACTGGAATGTCCTCGATAGGTGTAGACGTTGCCACCATCGGTCGCATCCCACACCTGCGCCGTGTTATCATAGCTCCCCGAGGCAATACGCCTGCCATCGGGCGACCACGCCACCGCTTCCACATAAACAGAATGCCCACGATAGGTGTAGACGTGACCTCCATCGGCTACATCCCACACCTGCACTGTGTAATCAAGGCTTCCCGAGGCGATGCGCTTGCC
>WNFH01002968.1_pt1 | contig 11950 bp, 13 predicted proteins | sample 5400411 | NCBI WGS metagenome assembly WNFH01 (sample SAMN13153347, study PRJNA577476) | soil metagenome | isolation source: 200 cm saprolite under Douglas fir tree site 2 hole 3 | place: USA:California | collected 2015-04-18
CTGCGCGCGGGCGCCGACGAGCTCATCCAGCCCGAGACCGAGGCTGCGGCCACGCTGATCCGCCACGCCCTCCGCCGCCTCGAGCTTCCTCAGGAGCGCATCCTGGCCTATCTGGGCCGTTTCCGTGGGGCCATGGAGATGGCGAAGGCCAACCCGGGCCCTGCCGAGGCGCTGCCCGCGGTCGAGGAAGTCGTGATGGGCGCAGGGCCGCTCGCGGATCAGACGCTGGGCGAAGCGCGCGTCCGCGAGCGCCTCGGGGTGACGGTGGTCGCCATCACGAAAGCCCGCGGCCCCGTGCTCCTCAACCCGACGGCCGGCACGGTCCTGCGCACGGGCGACCGCGTCCGGGTCTTCGGACTGCCCGACCAGCTGGCGGCCTTCCGGCGCGAAGCCGGCAGCTGACCCGGCTCAGGCGGCGAAGGCCGTCCACAGCGCGAGGGCGAAAGCGACGGCGGTCAGGCCGAGGCATATGGCGGCGAGCACCCGATGAATGCCGCTCTCCGGCCGGCCCGGGCCGGCGCCCAGCGCCATGGCCGCGAGAAAGCCTCCGGCGAATCCACCGCCATGACCCCAGTTGTTGACGTGGAAGCCCGGGATGAAGCCCAGGACGAAGATGACGAGGGCCCATGTGCCGTACTGGCGGAGCACGGCCTGACCAAAGAACCCGCCGCGCTGCCGGCCGTAGTAGACCATGGCTCCGAAGAGCCCGAAGACGGCCCCCGAGGCGCCGAGGGTGAAGGTAATGCCGACGAGGTTCGAGAGGACGAAGCCGAGGGCGCCGCTCACCGTGAAGATCACGATGAAGCGCGCGTGGCCGAACACCTCCTCCACGTCGGAGGCCATCTGGCGGATCCAGAGGAGATTGAAGACGAGGTGGAGGAGGCTGCCGTGCAGGTAGATGGCGGTGAGCACGGTCCACCAGCGGCCGAGATGCCACGCGAGGGCGCCTGTCATCCCGAGGGCGTTCAGGGCCGGGCCGCTCGGCGCGAGGAAGTCGAAGGGGCCGCGCGCGCGGAGCAGTCCGCTCGGGTCGAGGAGGAGTGAGGCGACATAGGCCGCCACGGCGACGATGGTGACGAGCCCCGCGAAGTCCAGGCGGCCGATCACGCGCCCGAGCGAGGGACCGAATCCCCAGAGGCCGGGATTTCTCCGCCCGCAATAGAAGCAGGCAGACGCATCCGCGCGGTTGAGCTTGCCGCAGGCGTAGCAGAGGATGGATCCCGACCGCTGCCTGAACACTACGCTGACGCTAGGCCCCGTACTTGATGAAGCGGAGGGCGTTGGCCATCAGGATGGGCATGAGCTCCTGCGCGGGCATCACGCCGAGAGCCCCGCCCGCGCAGTCTCGCTCCGTGAAGCGACTGACGTGGTCGGCGCCGCTGTAGCGGCTCGCCACGAGGGCGGGAACGGGCTGCCAGCCATGGGCCGCGAGGATGGACGGCGTCGAGTGGTCGCCCGAGATGGCGAGGACGTCAGGCTCGAGGGCGAGGAGGCCGGGCAGCTCCGCGTCGAAGCGCTCGAGGGCCGCCACTTTCGCGTCGAAGTCGCCGTCCTCACCTGCCTTGTCGGTGTCCTTGTAGTGCAGGAAGAAGAAATCGTGGGCCGTCCACTGCTTGCGGAGCGTCTCGATCTCGTCGGCGAACGTCGACCCCGTCTTCAGTACCTCCATGCCGACCAGACGCGCGAGCCCGCGGTACATCGGATAGGCCGCGATGGCCGCCGCGCGGAAGGCGTAGATCTCGGGGAAGAGAGGCAAGGCGGGCTGGGTGTCGAAGCCACGCAGCAGGATCATGTTGGCGGGGGCGGCATCCTGGAGGAGCACGCGCGCGCCCTCGACGAACTGATTGACGAGGGCCGCCGTCCGCTCGGCGCCCGGGTCGAGGGCGCGCACGGGCAGGGGCGGCTTGCCGAGGGCCTGCGGGTCCGTCTCCGACAGATGTCCCGACAGGCCCTGGCCGCGGAGCACGAGCACGAAGCGGTGCTCCTTGACGGGCTCGATCAGGAGTAGGGCGCCCTCGACGCGGATCTGTCTCAGCGTCTCGCAGAGCTTGACGCAGAGCTCGGTGGTGATGCGCCCCGCGCGCCGGTCGGTGATCCGGCCCTCTCCGTCGACGGTGCAGAAATTCCCTCGGGCGGCCACGTCCCCTGGCTGGAGCGGGAAGTCGATGCCGAGGGCTTCGAGCACGCCGCGGCCGACGGGGTGGCGGAGCGGGTCATACCCGAAGAGCCCCAGATGTCCCGGCCCGCTGCCCGGCGTGATGCCGGGTCCGACGTGGCGCAGGAGCCCGCACGCCGAGCGGGCGGCCAGCGCGTGCAGGTGGGGGATTCTGGCCGTCTCGAGCTCGCTCTTGCCCGTCTCGGGCCTCGGGAGGCCGCCGAGCCCGTCGAGGGAGCAGAGCACGATCTTGGTGGTATTGGGCTGGGCGAGCCCACGCAACAGATCGAGATCCACCGAGGCTCAGGCCTCCTTGTTCTCGGCGAAGTCGGCGGGCACGGGTGGACCCCAGACGTAGAGCGAGTCCTCGGGGGGGAAATCGCGCGGCTCCCAGGCGCAGCTCTCCGGAATATGGTCCAGGTCGTAGAAGTACTCCGCGAAGCTGCCCCAGGGGTCGCGGATGTAGTAGAAGAAGTTCGAGCCGATGACGTGACGCCCGAGTCCCCAGCCGGGCTGCCAGCCGCGGTCAGCCATGGCGGCGGCGCTCAGCGCGATCTCGTCCACCCCGCCGACCTCGAAGGAGGCGTGATGGAAGCCGGGCGCCCTCGAGGCCAGGAGGGCCAGGTTGTGATGGTCGGTCGTGCAGCGCATGAAGGCGATGATCTCCTGCGAGCGGTCCGAGAGCCGGAGCCCCAGCACCCGCGTGTAGAAGTCGACCTGCCGGGCGATGTCCGGCGTGAAGAGGAGCACGTGGCCCAGGCGCCGCGGCGCGGGCTTGAGGCCACGCTCGGGAGCGCCGCGCACGGCCTGGCGGGGCGCATAGCCGGGCCCGTTGAGGGGCGGCGGCGGGTCGGCGGGGGCACCCGGCGCCGACTCCTCGCGCACGTTGACGAAATTGCCGTCGGGATCGCGGAGCCAGAAGCCCTCGCCGGCCCCCCCGCGCGGCGGATCGACCTCGGGCACGCCGTTGAGCCGGACCGCAGAGCGCGTGCGGGCGAAGTCCTCGCCGGTGGCCCCGAAGCAGAGATGGTGCAGCCGCTTGCGGGGACCTTCGTAGAGCTGCACGCTCTCACGCGTCTGGCGCGCGGTGCGTAGGCGCACGGCGGCGCCGCGGCCTGACTCGTCCACGAGGCCGAAGTCCTGATAGTAGCGCTGGCCCAGCGTCTGGTCCGGCACCTCGAGCGCGTAGTGAAGCAGCGAGCGTACGGGCATGTCGACCTCCCGGGCGCGGTCAGGCGTCCTTGACGGGATTCTCGAGCGTGCCGAGCCCCGTGATCTCGAGCTTGCAGACATCGCCGGGGCCGAGCGTGATCTGGGGCTTGCGCGTGAAGCCGACGCCGGCCGGCGTGCCCGTGGCGATGAGGTCGCCCGGCGACAGCGTCATGATATTGGTCAGGTACTGGATGATGTAGCCGAGATCGAAGATGAAATTCTTGGTATTGCCGTTCTGCATGAGCGTCCCGTTGACCCAGGTCTTGAGCTCGAGCACATGGGGGTTCGGGATCTCTGCCCTGTCCGCGATGTACGGGCCCACGGGGGCCAGCGTATCGCCCATCTTGCCGGGGCCCCACTGGCTCGTGTGGAACTGGAAATCACGGGCGCTCGCGTCGTTGATGATGGTGTAGCCGAAAATATAGTCGAGGGCCTTGTCCTTTGGGACGAAGCGCGCGGTCTTGCCGATGACCACGCCCAGCTCGACCTCCCAGTCGAGGGTCTTCTCCCCGCGGGGCCGGAGGATGGGCTCGCCCGGGTCCAGGATGGCATTGTTCCACTTCGGGAAGACCGGCGGCTCCTTGGGCACGGGGTTCCCCGACTCCTCGGCGTGGTCTCTGTAGTTGAGACCTATGCAGATGAACTTGCCCGGGTCGTTGATCGGGGCATGGAGCCTGACCGAGCCCGCGGGATGGGCCAGGGCCTGGACGCGCCCCCCCTTGATGGCCTCCATCATGGCCGCGAGCGCGTCCTGGCTCGCCGGGCCCCCCTCCAGGAAGCCGCGAGTGCTCTGAGGGAAGAGCGCCGCGGCAATGGCTGACGCTCGGACCACGCCCCGGGAAGCCAGAAGGGCGGCATAGCTCGCCTCGAGGTCGATCACGCGGTCCTTGCCTTCGAGGATGCCCAGGCGGGGCGACTGGCCATTGTGGGAGAACCGGACGATCTTCATGGGTGAGGCTCCTCCTCGTGGTTTCGGGGAAGCGGTTTGAGGCTGCGGGCGGAATCATAACACCCCCCGCGGGGGCAGGATATCCGGCCGACGGGGGGATTTCTACAGGCTGGTTTTTCCTTGATATATTCGGGCCAAGGCGCCTATCTTAGACAAAGGGCAGTGGCCGTATCAATCAACGTAGGAGATGCTTTGCAACGAGTGACGGAGGTAGCGCCATGAAGGCTTCTTCGTGGATTTCCGCGGTCGTCGCGGCCGCAGTTCTGTTCTCGGGGTCCCTCATGCCGCTGGTGGCCTGGGCCCAGACCCAGCCGGCGGAGCAGTCACAGCTGGCGCAGGCCACTCCCGCTACCCCGGCGCCTGCCGCACCGGCTCCGCCGCCACCTCCTGCGCCCCCGAAGCAGATGCTCGAGCCGTCGCTGGGCGATCGGCAGCCCGTACCCATCATGACCCACTCCAACCTGCCGCCCGCGCTTGATCCCGTCACGTCCACAGATCCGACCTCCGGCGATGCCGTGGCCGCGGGCTTCCTGAATATCGTCTACGTGCCGGGCAAGGCCATCATCTGCGCGACGGGGACCCTGACCAGCGTCTTCCTCATGCTCCTGACCTTCGGCAGCGCTTATCGCGCCGCCACGGGCGTCTTCAATGAAGGGTGCGGCGGTGACTGGGTTCTCACCCCCGAGCATGTCAGCGGTCAGATCCCTGGCCCCGGTGATGCGGGCTTCTATCCGGGTACTCGCCGCTACTAGTTGGACCTGATCCCGCCTGAGCACCTCCCGCCACCGGAAGCGTGGCCGGAGGGCGCCCCGCGCCTGCCCGAGCTCCACGCCTCTCCCGCTCGGCGGCGCTCCGACCGCAACGCCTGATCGCGGACGTGGCTCCTACGCCCCGCCGGGTCGCCCCCCTCCTCTTCTTCGTCTTGCTCGTGGTAGGCTTCGCTGCCGGCATCTGGGGAACGTGGCGCGCGATCTACCCGGGGCCGGGCCTCCACCGGGTCACGGGAGTGTTCGAGGCACGGGCCGGCGATACGCTGATGGTCGTGAATCACGACGCCGCGCCCGGTCTCATGGACGAGATGGTCAATATGGCCTTCTTCGCCGAGACGAAGGAGATGCTGGACGCGGCGGGTCTCCAGCCCGGCGATCGAGTGCGATTGACGGTGCGCCAGCTTCCCGATCGCTATCTCGTGGTCGAGGTCCGCAAGATTCAGTGAAGGAGAGCCGGGCTATGGCCGACCCAAGCTCCACAACCAGGACCGGAAGCTGGTGATGGACGGCGTGCATCGTTACCTGCTGCGCAAGCGGTCCTAACGGAGGCAATCATGGCCTTTCGGATCAACCACATTCACTTGAAGGCACTCGACCCGCGGCGGACGGCCGATTGGTACGTCAAGGCCTTCGACTTCAAGATCGTCAACGACGAGACGCGCGTCTTCGGCGACCGCTTCGTGCGCTGCCAGAGCGCCGACGGGGGCATGGCCGTGAACATCTCAGGCCCGCGCACCGGGGAGAAGCTCGGACAGGGTGACGCCTCGGCCCACTTCGGCCTCGAGCATTTCGGCTTCGACACCGCCGAGATCGAGGGCGATATCCGCCGGCTCGAGGGTCTGGGGGCTCAGCTCCTCGAGGGGCCCATCCAGCTGCCAAACGGCGGGCGCATCGCCTTCCTGCGCGCGCCCGACGACACGCGCGTCGAGCTGGTGCAGCCGGGGAAGGTGGCGGGCGGCTGCTGCTGAGGACGGTGCCCCATGCCGTCGCCCGTGCGGACGGTGGAACAATGGCGGCAGGCGCCGCGGGCCGAGCGCCTGGGACGCCTGACCCTCACGGGCGACGAGCTGGCGCGGGCCATGGCGGGGCAGGGACCGGAGCGGCTCGCGCGCCGGCCCGACGGCGTCAACTGGGCGCCCGTCGAGGTTCTCTGCCATCTTCGGGATACTGAGGAATCCTTTCTCGACCGTTTCCGGCTCGTCTTGACCATGGACGAGCCGCGGTTCCCGACCACCAACCCGAACCGATGGGCGGCCGAGCGCCAGTACCTGCGCCACGACGCCGCGCAGGCGCTCGAGGCCTTCAGGAGACGGCGCGGCGAGACGCTCCTCTTCCTGGGGGAGCTATCCGACTCCCAATGGAACCGCGCGGGCGTACAGATGGACTCGCGCGGCCGGCGCACCCTCGACGACTTCCTCGCCGTGATGGCCTGGCATGACCCCAACCACATCAACCAGCTCCGTCGCGCCGTCGAGGGCCACGCCTAGCCAGCGAGCTTACTTGCGTCCGGCCTCGCGCACGGCGCGATCCCGGTAAGCGAAGTTGAAGATCCGGCTCACGGGGAGCAGGTCCTTGTATTTCAGATAGCCCATGTCAGCGGCCAGCTTCTGCATGGACTCGAGCACCGCGGGGTCCGTCTCGAGATTGGGATCGAGCACGTGCGCGCGCGCCTTCTGGATGACGTCGGCCTTGGCGCCCGTGTACTTGACCATCACCTCGATGTTGCGGGGCTGCTTCCAGCCGTTGTCGAGCGCGAGATCGCGGGCGGCTTTGAGGTAGGCCGTCATCACCGTGTGCGCGAGATCGGGGTTCTTGGCCGCCCAGTCCTTGTTCCAGAACACCGCTGTGATCGGGGTGGCCTTGGCGTCGGCCGGACGGGTCAGCGGGCGCACCGCGACGCCGCGCTCCTCGGCCAGGGTGGGGAAGGGCTCCGACACGATCCCGGCCTCGACGGCTCCCGACTCGAGGGCCGGGACCATGTCGGGGAACGGCATGATCTTGATCTGAACGTCCTTGAGGGTGAGGCCGTCGAGCTTCAGGGCCTCTTCGAGCATCCATTCCACCGCGGCCCCCCGAACGTTGAGGGCGATCGGCTTGCCTCGCAGGTCGGCGATGCGCTTGATCTCCTTCCCCCAGGACGCCTTGCGCACGGTGAAATAGTCGGCGAGATAGCCGGAGTGCTGCGGGGCCACGAATTCCACCGGGAGCCCCGACGCCACCGCGTTGAATCCGGCCGCGCCCATCCCGGCCGCCCCGACCTGGAGCTGGCCGGTGGCGACCTGGGACAGGATCTCGGGGCCGCCGGCCAGGCGCACCATCTCGACCCCCACGCCCGCCGCGGGTAGGTGGCGGTCGCCGAGGATGTACAGGGCCGCGAAGGAATCGGTGGGGAGGTAGCCGATGCGAACGGACGGCTTGGCCTGGGGCGTGGCGGGCGGCACCATGGCCAGCATCGCCGTGGCCAGCAGCATCAACGCGACGACGGCGCGACGGATCACCATCATGGACACCTCCTCATTGAGTGCTCGCGGGCGATCATCGCCAGCCGACTTCGTCCTGCCAGCCGAGGGCGCGCCGCTGCACCGCCTTGAGCCCGCGCGTGGCCCCGAGCCCCATGAGCCCGATCAGCACGAACGCGGCGTACATCTCGCCGGTGAGCAGCATCTGCCAGTAGCGGAAGACCAGGTGGCCGAGGCCGGACTTGGCTGCGACGAACTCTACCGCGATGACGGTGATGAGCGCCAGCCCCAGCCCCAGCCGGAGGCCGGTGAGCACCGCGGGCAGCGCCGCGGGCAGGATGATCTTCCGGAAGAGGGCGAGACCCCGAGCCCCGTAGTTTCGGCCGGCCTCCACGAGACGCGGATCGATGGTGGCCGTCCCCCCGGCGGTGCTCGTGACGATCTGGAAGAACGCGGTCACCGCCGCGGTGAAAACGAACGCCCCCTCGCCCACGCCGAGAATGATCAGGAAGAGCGGCAGCAGCGCGACCTTCGGCAGGGGGTAGAGGAGGGCGACGGAGGGCTCGATCAGCCGGCGCAGCGGCCGCCACAGGCCCATGCCGAGTCCGAGGGGCACGCCGGCCACCGCCGCCACCGCGAAGGCGGCGGCGAGCCGCGTGAGCGTCGTGAGCGCGTCACCCCAGAACTCGCCGGCGCTCAGGAGGCGCCCGAGCATGGTCAGGATCACGCTGGGCGGAGGGAAGTAGCGGGGCGACACGAGCGCGGTCCGCGATGCGGCCTCCCAGAGGACGACGAGCAGCGCGGGAACGACGGCCCCCGTCACGCGCCGACCTCGGCGATGTCCTGGGCCCAGGGAATCAGGCGCCGCCGCAGCCACTCGACGACGCCGGTGAGGACGGCGCCGACCGCGGCCACGGTCACCAGCGCCACGTACATGTCCTCGACGCGCAGGATCTGCCACGACAGCCAGAGGAGCGAGCCCAGACCGCGCGGGGCGCCGACCATCTCCACGACCACCACCACGATCAGCGCGTAGCCCAGACCGAGGCGCAGCCCGATGAAAATGGATGGCAACGTCGCGGGCAGGAGCACGGAGAGGAAGAGGCGGCTACCGCGCGCCCCGAAGTGTCGGGCGGCCTCCAGCACCGTGCGGTCCAGCTGCTGCACTCCGGTCATCGTCGTGTACACCACCAGGAAGAACGACGTGAAGGCCGCCGTCACCGCCACCGCCACCTCTTCGGCCCGCAGGGCGAACGAGAGCAGGGGCAGGAACAGCACGCTGGGGATCGGATAGACCAGCGCGAAGAGCGGATCGAGGCCCTCGCGCGTCCGGCGCGACATGCCCATGGCCAGCCCGACGACCACGCCGGGCCCGGCGGCCAGCGCGAACGCCGCGGCCACGCGAGTGAGCGTGACGCCGAGGTGCCTGGGCAGGGTGCCGTCGGCCACGAGGGCGATGAGGTGACGGGCGATCACCGACGGCGGAGGGAAGAAGACGGGCCGCAGCGCCCCGATCGCGCTGGCGATCTCCCAGGCCACCAGGAACAGCACGGGCAAGGCGAGGGCGACGAGATCGTGCCGCGGGCGGCGGGCCGGCCTCACGGCGCCGGCGCGCGCCGCTCGGCCTCGGCGCTCCTCAGCACTTCTTCCCGTAGCTCGGCCCAGATCTTGTCCACGAGCGCGCCGAATTCCGGCGAGGCGCGCGCCTCCAGGCCCCGCGGCCGTCCCAGGGGCACCGGGAACACGCGCTTGACGCGGCCGGGCCGGGCGGTGAGGAGCACGACCCGATCGCCGAGGAGCAGCGCCTCCTCGAGGGAGTGCGTGACATAGATCACCGTGGTGCCGAGGCTGGTCCAGATCCGGAGCAGCTCCTCCTGGAGGATGGCCCGCGTCTGCGCATCGAGGGCGGCAAGGGGCTCGTCCATCAGGAGCACCTCGGGATCATTGGCGAGGGCGCGGGCGATGCCCACGCGCTGCTTCATGCCGCCCGAGAGCTGATGGGGATAGGCACGGGCGAACGGCGCGAGCCCGACCAGGTCGAGCATGCGGCGCGCCTGCGCGTCGCGCTCGGCGCGCGGCACGCCGCGGTTCTCCGGACCGAACACCACGTTGTCGAGGACGGTGCGCCACGGCAGCAGCGCGTGCTCCTGGAAGACCATGGCGGTGAGCGGCCGGCCTGGACGGTGGGGGCGGATCTCGACCACGCCGGACTCGCGCGGCGCGAGCCCCGCCACCACTCGCAGGAGCGTGGACTTGCCGCAGCCGCTCGGCCCGACCAGGCACAGGAACTCGCCGGGCTCGACCTCGAGGCTGATCCGTTCGAGCGCAGTCAAGCGCCCGTCGCGACCTGCATAGGCGACGGTCAGGTCGCGGATGGAGACCTTCGCAGCCCCGGCGGCCATCGGCGGCCGAACCGTACCATCGTGTCGCGTCATCGGTCAATGGCGGCGGGGTCAGGTCTTGCAAAACGACATTCTGTTGGGCAGTCCTCCCTGGTTAGACCGCGATGTCGTGATGCAACACCTGACCCCGATCGAACCCCGATCGAGCGGCAGGGGGCCTCACGGCTGGGCCCTGCGTGCTAGATTGGAGCCATGAGTGAGCCCACCGACCGGTCTTGGGTTGAGCCCGCTACCAGCGAGGCCGATCCTGTCATCGGGCGCCCCAAGGACTTGGAGGCCGTCGCCGAACTGGAGGCCCTTCAGGAAGAGCGGCGCGATCAGAAATAGGCGCAAGTCGTGCGCTACAGCGGACGGAGGGACTCCTTGAGCACGTCGTAGACCGCGGCCCTGATGTCCTCCCGATTCGGCAGGGCGGCGCGCTCGAGGGTCGGGCTGTAGGGCACGGGGACGGGGACGGCGCAGACACGCCGCACCGAGGCTTTCAAGCAGCGAAACGTCTCGGGATCCTCGGCGAGAAGGGCGGCGATCTCCGAGGCGGCCGAGCACGTGGCGGGCGCTTCGTCCACGATGACCACGCGCCCGGTCTTTCGCACCGAGGCGCGCAGCGTCTCGACGTCCAGGGGAACCAGCGTGCGCGGATCGACCACCTCGATGGAGATGCCCTCGCGCGCCAGCTCGTCGGCGACGGCCAGCGCCTCGGACACGTAGTAGGCGAGCCCGACGATCGTCACGTCCGTGCCCGCGCGATTCACCTCCGCGACCCCGAGGGGCACCAGATGGTCTCCGTCGGGCACGGGGCCGGTGGCCGTGGCGAGCCGGCTGCACTCGAAGGAGACCACGGGATTGTTGTCCCGGATGGCGCTCTTGAGCAGGCCCTTGGCGTCCGCCGGCGTCGACGGCAGGATGATCTTCAGTCCGGCGAGATGCATCCACATCGAGTACGGGCTCTGCGAATGCTGGGCGGCCAGACCGATGCCGCCCCCGGTGGTGCATCGGTAGGTGACAGGGAAATCGGCCTGGCCGCCGAACATGTAGCGGATCTTGCTTGCCTGATTGACGATCTGATCCATGGCCACGAAGGAGAAGGTCACCATCCGCCAGTTCACGATGGGGCGGAAGCCCGAGCCCGCCGCGCCCAGGCCCATGCCCGTCAGCACCGCTTCGGAGATGGGCGTGAAGCGCACGCGCGCCGGGCCGAACTCCTTGATGGGGTCGCCCGTGAAATCGGTGGCCAGGAGGATGACCCGAGGATCGCGCCGCATCTCTTCGGCCACGGCCTCTTCGAGGGCCTTCTGAAAGCTGATCTCGCGCATGTCGCGCTCCTCTTGGCCTCAGTCGGCAAACATGTCGACGAGCAGATCCTTCGGATCGGGGAAGGGGCTCTGCTCGGCAAAGGCCACCGCTTCGTCGAGATCGCTCTTCACGCGCTCGCGAATTGCCGCGATCTCCGCGGTCGAGAGCACGCCCCGTTCCAGGCCGTGCTGCTCGAGGCGCGCGATGGGATCGCGGGCCTTCCAGGAGAGGATCTCGTCGGAGGCGCGCGTCTCCGCGGGCGGCGTGTTCCGCATGGCGTGGAAGTGCCAGCGATAGGTCTTGCACTCGAGGAGGCTCGGCCCGTCCCCGCGGCGGGCGCGGGCCACCGCCTCGCCGGTCAGAGCAAAGACCTCCAGCACGTCGTTGCCGTCGACGATGATCCCGGGCATGTGGTAGGCACCCGCGTGGGCGGCGATGTCGACACCGGGATGCTGCACGGCCACCGCGTTGTTGGCCGCGTACTGGTTGTTCTCGCAGACGAAGACGATGGGCAGCTTCCACACCGAGGCGATGTTGAGCGCCTCGTGAAACTCGCCCTCCGCGGCCGCGCCGTCCCCGAAGAAGCACACGGTCACGTCGCCCTTGCCCTCGAGCTGGGCGGCCAGGGCCGCTCCGCAGGCGATGGGCAGGCCGCCGCCCACGATGCCGTTGGCGCCCAGCATCCCCACCGCGAAGTCCGCGATGTGCAT
>WNFH01002969.1_pt1 | contig 11949 bp, 13 predicted proteins | sample 5400411 | NCBI WGS metagenome assembly WNFH01 (sample SAMN13153347, study PRJNA577476) | soil metagenome | isolation source: 200 cm saprolite under Douglas fir tree site 2 hole 3 | place: USA:California | collected 2015-04-18
GAAGAAACGAAACACTTCGAGCCCGGCAAGAAGCCCTTCATGATTAACTTTCGAGTTGATGACCTGGATTGGTTATTGACCCAACTTCGGGCAGAAGGCGTAGAAGTGGACGCGAAAACTGACGAATCCGAATTCGGCAAATTCGGTTGGGCCATGGATCCGGAAGGCAACCGGGTAGAACTCTGGGAACCGCCGGCGAAGTAGTTGAGCGGCCGCACGAATTAACCACAAAGACACGGAGACACAAAGTACGCTCAATAACACTTTGTGTCTTCCGTGTCTTTGTGTTTATCTTCTTTGCGTGAACGAAATCGTTGCAATTCTGCTCGCCGCCGGACGCTCGCGCCGCATGGGCGCATTCAAACCTTTGCTTCCCTTCGGCGATCGTACGGTGATCGAATGCTGCATTGATAATCTGCGCGCTGCTGGTATTGACGAAATAGTCGTCGTCGTCGGTCATCGCGCTGAAGATGTTCGACAACAACTGAAAGGCCTTGACCTGAGCTTCGCAGTTAATCCGGATCCCGATAGCGAGATGAGCGCATCAATCGCTCTCGGCGTCGAACAAGCCAGCAGCAACGCGAGCGCGTTAACTATCGCCCTGGTAGATCATCCGGCGGTGCCACCCGAAGTCATCCGGATTCTGATCGACGAATGGAAACGCGGCGCCGCCCTGGTACAGCCTGAACACGCCGGACGCGGCGGACATCCGGTCTTGATTGACCTGGCTTACCGCGAGGAACTGCTGGTTCTCGATCCCGCGCAGGGCCTGCGCGCGCTGTTCGCCGCGCATCGCGAAAAGGTGCGGCGCGCACCGGTCGAATCGCCTTATGTTGCGCAAGATATGAACACGTGGGAAGATTACCGTCGTCTCCACGAGGACGTCTTCGGCATAGCGCCGGCGCCGGCCTGACCGTTTTCAGCCCGTTTTTGCTGGCCCGAAGCGACAAATAAAAATGTCCAACGGGATGACCCCCGAACTCATCTAAGCGTTCGTTGATTGGTTCGCCGTCACAGCTAAACGAGAACACAAACGACGGCGCACAGCCAAAGGAGCATTGATGTTAACCAGGATTCATAAAGTAGTCGTCATCACGACGTTTCTCATCGCGATTTCGATCGCGGCTGCGACTTCTGCGTGGGCGCAGGATCGAGCGGACTTTTCCTTCCGCGCGATTGATGGGGCGACCGTTACTTCCGAAAGTCTGCGCGGCCAGGTTGTTGTGCTCGCGTTCGGGGCTTCGTGGTTGCCGCTGACGCGCAATCAAATGGAAGGCGTGAAGAAACTCGCCGACCAGTACGCCGGTCGCAATGTAGTGGCTTACTGGGTCAGTACCGACTCGGAAAATCCCAAATCAAAAAACTTTGTAGCCGACGATGAATTGCGCGGGCTGGCTCGGAAGTACAACGTCAAGGTCCTGCGCGATCCGGACGGCGTCGTTTCGAAGAGGATGGGGGTCGATCAGTTGCCGTCTATGGTCATCGTCGATAAGCAGGGAAACATTTCCGGGACGGCCGGCGGATTGGATCCGAACGCCGACGTGGCAAAGCAGTTGGCGAGCCGGGTGGATAAGATTCTCTGAGGTTTGAAGTCTTGAATCTGGAATCTTGAATTTGAAATGACCGAAGTCCAAGTGCGCTAAGGTCCCCCTCTCGCGCCCGCCCAGCCTTCGTTCATCAACTCGTAGATCAACCTCACCGGCAGACCCACGACATTAAAATAATCGCCGCGGATTTTTTTGATAAAGCGTGCGCCTTGTCCCTGAATCGCGTAAGCGCCCGCTTTGTCTTGCGGCTCGCCCGTCGCGACGTACCAGCCAATTTCATCTTCACTCATCTCAGCGAATCTGACTTCAGTTACTTCGTGGGCAACCTTCGACGAATCGGTTTCGCCGTTAACCAGCGCGACACCGGTCAAAACCTGGTGCCAGCGATCTCGCAAGAGTCGCAACATCCGGCGCGCATCTTCATCATCGCGCGGCTTCCCTAAAACCTCATTCGCGATCACAACGACGGTGTCCGCGCCCAGGATCGTCGAGCCGGCCGCGCGCAACGCCGCAGCTTCGGCTTTCGCGCGCGCAACCCTCTCGACATAGGCGACCGCCTCTTCGCCCGCGCGGCGCGACTCGTCAATACCGACGGCCTGCGTTTCAAACGGCCAGCCAACCGTGCGCAGAATTTCCGCGCGACGCGGACTGGCGGAAGCCAGGATGAGTTTTGCCCCGGTGATCATCGCGCGCAATTGCAGAGAAAAGTTAAATCACCTCGCTCGGACTCACTCACTTGGTTGTTTCGCTTGTCTTCCATTACACTTCGGGACTTGCAAAAGTTATGATCGACTTAAACCGTTTATTGCCGAAACTCCTGAACGCCACTGACGCGAATTCTGAGATGACGGAAATCGCGACCAAAATCGCGTGGACACGCGCGGCCGGCGCCGGACTGCGTCCCAACGCGATCCCTTTTCGCGTTTATCAGAAGACCCTCATCGTTTCGGTCGCCGACGCGATCTGGCAGAAGCAAATGCAGACGATGAGTGCCGAACTTCTGTTTCGCGTTAATCGATTGCTGGGCCGCGACGTGATTGACTTTATCGAATTCCGCATCGACCCGGCAACCATAGACTCGGCGCGGGCCCTGAATTTCCCAGCGAAGGATTCGTCGCCTGTTGCAGCGCCGGCGATTCCAGCCGAACTGGTTTCAGCGGCAAGCCGAATTGCGGACCAGGAATTGCGCGAGCGTTTTCTGAGGGCGGCTGAAAATTGCATCGCTCGCCGCGAGGCGAATCCCCATTAGTTTGAGTTACAAGAACCATGCCCATTACCGAATCTGACATCGAAAAGATCGCACAGCTGGCGCACCTGGAAATCACCGACGAAGAGCGCCGCGTCTTTGCGCCGCAGATAGCTGAGATTGTCGCCTACGTCGAGCAGCTGAACGAGATCGACACCGCCGCGATCGAGCCGGCCCTGGGTGGTCTGACGCCCGAAGGCGAGCGCACCGAAGCTGCGCGGATTGATGAAGTGCAACCATCGCTCGGCCAGGATCTCGCTTTGGATCAGGCGCCCGATGCAGCCTCAGGTCACTTTCGGGTACCGAAAGTCCTGGGCTAGCGAGAGCTTTGAAATCGAAAGCCTGGTTGAGACTCGGGATCCGTTGGGTGAATCCATAATGTCATCTATCCCCGGAAGGATTGAGCTGGAGTCGGATGTCCGGCTCCAATGCCGCAGAGCACAAGAAGTTGACCCAGACCTTGCACGTGCCGTTCGGCAAGTCTGCGAGCAATGTAGTCACCTAGCTGCTTGCTACATTCTCGATGCTCGGCGGCCAGACACCGGCGACATGGCGTTGATTATTGCGCTCACCGTTGATGATGATGACGAGCGCCACATAGATGAGATAGGTCAGCAGTTTCAGGCTATGTTGCGCCAGTTCCCGACCCAGGCACCGAAGACATTCATTATGTCTTCATCATCATTTGTCGAGAGCTATGCAGGTGCCGAGTTCTATGAAAGACGAGCGGACTAAATTGTGATTGGCAACATCATCAGCCAGCAAGAAAGCATCGCGCGTGGCGAGACCACGGCGCGCGCGTCCGTTGAGTCTGCGCTCGCCGCCGCCGAGAAATTGAATGACACGCTGAACGCATTCCTGGAAATCGATCGCGAGGGCGCGTTGCAGCGCGCTGATCGGATAGATGGCAATCCAGGGAAGTCGGCAATGCCGCTCGCCGGAGTGCCCTTAGCGATCAAGGACAACATCTGCGTGCGCGGCATGCAGACGTCTTGCGGCTCGCGCATTCTGGGGCCCTATCATCCACCATACAACGCGACCGCAATCGAACGTCTGATCGCGGCGGGCGCGGTGATTATCGGCAAGACCAACTGCGACGAATTTGCGATGGGCTCGTCGAATGAAAATTCGGCGTTTGGCCCGGTAAAGAATCCCTGGGACACGGCGCGCGTGCCGGGCGGTTCGTCCGGAGGTTCGGCGGCGGCAGTAGCAGCCGGAATTGTTCCCGTAGCGCTTGGCTCAGACACCGGCGGTTCGGTGCGCCAGCCGGCGTCTTTGTGCGGCGTCATCGGAGTCAAACCAACTTATGGCCGGGTTTCGCGCTACGGACTGGTGGCGTTTGGTTCGTCGCTCGATCAAATCGGAGTGTTCGCCCGCCACACTGCCGACGCCGCGGCCGTGCTCGAAGTTATTTCCGGACGCGACCGGCGTGATGCTACGACTGCCGGCGTGCCGGTTCCGAATTATGCGGCGGAGCTAAACCCGGACATCAAAGGCTTGCGCCTGGGCATTGCGCGAGAGTTTCTGGGTCAGGGTTTGGATGATGATGTGCGCAGCTCGATCGAAAAAGCGATCGATGCCTATCGCGATTTGGGCGCCGAGATCGTGGACATCGATCTGCCACACGCGAAATACGCGATCGCCGTTTACTACATCATCGCCACGGCCGAAGCGTCTTCGAACCTGGCGCGTTACGACGGCGTGCGCTACGGCTTTCGCGCTGAGGAAGCGCCGGCGTTGCGAGACATGTATCGCAAGACGCGCGACGAAGGCTTTGGCCCGGAAGTGAAGCGACGCGTGATGCTGGGCACGTACGTTCTTTCCGCTGGTTATTACGATGCCTATTACCTGAAAGCGCAGAAGGTGCGGACGCTGCTGCGGCAGGATTTCGCGAACGCGTTCGCAAAATGCGACGCGGTGCTGACGCCGACCGCGCCGACGCCGGCATTTCTCTTTGGAGAAAAAGTCGACGATCCGCTGGCCATGTATTTGAACGATATCTTCACGGTCACCGCTAATCTCGCCGGCGTTCCCGGTGTCAGCGTTCCTTGCGGCGTTTCCCGCGATGGATTGCCGATCGGTTTGCAACTGCTCGGACCAAACTGGAGCGAAGCGCTGCTGTTTCGTCTCACTCAGGCCTACCAACTCGCGAAACCCTTGAATGCGCTACCTAAAGTCCACGCCTAAGATAGCCACAGAGACGCAGAGCGAATGAATAGTCCCGGAGGGACGGAATGTTTATAGACCCGTGCTCATACAATGGATGTTGCGCTCCGTTAGGAGCGCAATGTTGATCTTGCCGCTGCCTGGACTGGGCCCGGACATTTCGCTCCTTACGGAGCTTGTTGTCGCGGCTCCCGCGTAGCTATAAACATTCGGCTCCTTGGAGCTACGTCTTTGCGAGGAACCGCTGCTGGAAATCATTAGAGCGCTTGCGCAGCTCGAGCCATTCTGCAAAGAGCGTGGGAGTTCGAATCCAAAGCGAGAGCCACTCTACGATTTCGACTTGTTCTCCACGTACTCGCTGATTAAGCTTTTCGTTTTTAGCCAGCGATTGCACGGTTTGTCGCGCGCTAACTGCCTCATCTTTCAAGCTCCGCAGTGCCTGTGAGTCCCCGGCGTGCTCGAATTTCTTTCGGAGCTTTTCGAGTCTCATGATCAAGGCTTCAGCTTGCTTCAGTCGCAAAGGCTTCGCCGCATCGAAGCGATCGAAGACGGAAAAATCAGCGGCGTCTTTCTCAATCTGCGCCTCTCGCCAACGCACATCGAACTCGATGATTTCCGGGTGACGGAGCTCGGCGCCTTCGTCGGCCAGCAGTCGCGCGATCGAAGCCGGACTGTCAACTGCGGCTGCGCCGAATCGCTTCGCGATCACGCGCTGAATTTCGCGCAGTTCATTTTCGCCAACGGCAACGCGACTCAATCCAACCCAGGCCTCGATCGCCAGCTCGTGCCTGGTTCGCGCTCGGCTGTCTTTGTGGCGTCCGCCTGCGTCTCTGCCTTCCATGCTCAACCCAATCAAGATAGAATCGATTCAATCGGAAGATGCTTCATTAACGCAGCACGAGTCAACTATGAACACGAATGTCCACGATCGTTATCGAATCATCGTCCTTCTCGGTTTGCTGATTTCGGTCTCACTGTGGCCGTCCGCCGGCTACTCGCAGCAAGCGGCCAAGCTCGAAAGGCTCCAATTCACGGGCTTGAAAAAGTTGTCCGCCGACCAGGCAATCGAACTGAGCGGACTGAAGATTGGTCAAACCATCGATGCCGGCGTCCTTGACGCTGCCGCCGCCAGGTTGTTGGAGTCCGGATTATTCAAGAGACTGAGTTACCGCGTTCACAGTCCGAATGGCCGAGCCACGGTCACCTTCGCAGTCGAAGAATCGGCGATCATGCTGCCGGTCGTTTTCGAAAACTTTGTTTGGTTCTCTGACGAGGACATTTTGGCGGCAATTAGTCGTGACGTTCCGTTCTTTAACGGGAGTGCCCCGGCAACCGGTGACACGACGGACAAAATCACTGCCGATTTGCAACGCCTGCTCAACTCTCGGAACATCACCGGACACGTTGAGTCCTTTCCCAACGTCACGAAAGACAAACTGGAACTCGTTTTCACCGTGAAGGGCGCGAAGATTCCTGTGTGCGTCGTCCACTTTCCCGGAGCCGCAGCCATTCCAGAAGCTCAGTTGATGCAAGCGTCGCGTCCCCTGCTCAACACCGAGTATTCCAGGAAAGACATCACCGCGTTTGTCGACACTCGGCTCACTCTGCTTTATCGCCGGCTCGGCCATTTGCGCGCGGAATTCCAGCCGCTGAAGTTCATGCTCACGAATGCGCCGCAGTGCGCGGGCGGCGTGGACGTGTCGGTTCCCGTCGAGGAGGGTCTGAGTTATCGATGGGCCAAGTCTGTCTGGGACGGGAATGAAAAGCTAACCATCGAAGAGTTGGCGACTGCACTTGGCATGAATCCCGGCGATCTGGCCGATGGAACCAAGATTGACGATGGTTTGAAAAAGGTCGCCGATGCGTACCGCCGGCGTGGTTATTTGTCTGCCGCGGTCAAGGAAACAGTCGAGTATGACGATGCCAATTCCAGCGTGATTTATCGCTTCAACATTACCGAGGGAGCGCGTTATTTCATGGGCAAGTTGATCATCAACGGCCTGCCTGCTGAGGACGAAGAGCGATTGAGAGCCAAGTGGACGCTGGGCACGAACGCGTTATTCGACGCGTCGTACGTTGAAGACTTCGGGCAGAAAGGCATGCGGGAATTCATGACTGGTTTGGCGCAGCGCTCGCCCGGTAGTCGCCGCCCAAATGTAGAAATGAAAACCAAACCCGACGCCCAAAAGCAAACCGTCGATGTAATTATTAGCTTCAATCAAGCGCCGGACAGTTGACGCTGAAAGCGTCAAAGATAGTAGCCGGGGGCAAAGCGAAGCGACGCCCCCGGATCGCGTTCCCGAGATGAGCCCGACCCTGAAGGGGTCGCACAATCTCACACGCTGTGCGAACCCCTTCAGGGTCGGAAACCTTTGTTGCTCCTGCACCGGGGGCGTTGCCCCCGGCTATTACATGTCACGCCTTCGGCGTGAAGAAGTCGGGCCCCGCGTCAGCGTGCTTACTGCCTGATACTCTACGCTAATGTCCCATGACGAAACCTCAGTCTCCAGCCTGCTTGAGCAAATAGATCGCGATTTCAAGTCCAGTCCGTTCGTTCCGCATCGCATCTTCAAACAGGGCGACGCGCAAACTATCGCGGTGCATCTATGGCCCGGACGCGTTAGCGCGCGCGAGAACACCCGGGACGAAGCACGGCTTTTCCAGGTCGAACCCGAAAGCCGGGTTTTGGCTTACTGTCGCTGGCAAGCGAACCGACTCGAACACGCAACCCTGGTGATGTGGCACGGCATGGAAGGCACAACCGCGTCCGCGTACATGCTGACCACGGCCGACAAAGCCTTTCGCGCCGGCTTCAATGTCGTGCGGTTAAACTTTCGCAACTGCGGCGGGACTGAGCATCTGTCGCCGACGCTCTATCACGGCGGGCTGAGCGGCGATTTGCGCGTGGTGATTGACGAATTGATCGTGCGCGACGGGCTGGCGCGGATTTTCATCGCCGGGTTTTCGCTGGGCGGAAACATGGTTTTGAAGTTGGCGGGCGAATACGGTGACAATCCGCCGGCGGAAGTGAAAGGCGTCTGCGCGGTTTCGCCTTCGATCAATCTGCGCGCGAGCACCAACCTAATGGCGCGGCGGCGCAATTGGATCTATCAACAGGACTTCCTGCGCCGCTTGAGATGGCGCATCAGGGTCAAAGAAAAGCTCTTTCCCGATCTTTATGATTCTGCGGGCCTGCGGCGTCTGCGCAGCATCGAGCAGTTCGACAATCGCTACATCGCGCCGATGTTTGGATTTGACAACGCCGACGACTATTACGCGAAAGCCAGTTCGCTGCCCGTCATCGGCCGCATACGCATTCCGACGCTGATGATTCATTCCCAGGACGACCCGTTTATTCCTTTTAGGCCGCTGCGCGACCCGTCAATCGCCGCGAACCCTTACGTGTTGCTGATTGCCCCCGAACACGGCGGCCACGTCGCGTTCATGTCCGCGAAGTCCGGGAATGAAGATCGCTTCTGGGCCGAGAATCGTTTGGTGGAATTCTGTGAGGCGATTGCCGGGAAATCATGACAGCAGTCTGCGCAGCGAGCACCAGCATAAAGCCTGGCGCAAGCCCCAGGAACTGCACAACGACCATGCCCCGGCCCTTGAAGCGGGCGACACATCAGCAGCCCACGGCGAAAAGCTTGATTTCTTGCAAGAACGGAATATACTGCGCGCCGTTAGCCTCGCAAGCTTCTGATCGTTAGCAAACTTCCCAATCCCGGAGGTAACAAGTTGACCCGTCTGCAGCGGAACGCGTCAGGGCGAACGCAGGAAGCCTTCGTCGAAACCTGCGTGCGGCACACGACGCCACATAAGCCCTGGGTCCCACGGGAGAGGAGATGGCGATGGGATTCGAAAGTTATCTCATAGAAAACGTAAACCAGATTCATAATCTAACGGTGCAGGCGAAAGTCCACCCCGATCAACAGGGTGAGAGGCTTTTGGAGGCAACAGTCATTGGTTGTGAAACTCTTAAGCGACTGGTTCAAGATCAAAGTTTTTCTCGCACTGTTCAAGAATTATCCTCCGCGCGTTCTTATCGAGTTGGATCCGGAGAACGTCAGTTCCGACAACACGACACAGATGAGTTCCGAAAACTGGTAGAACGCGAAGAAAGTTTTGAGGAGTTTCTAAAGATCGAGTATGAAATCCTGGTTAAGGGCGGCCTATTCCCTGATGTTGTGGCAGAGTTGATTCAGGAAAGTCGTCGCGCGTTGAAGAGCGTGCGAGAGCGAGCGCGTCCGGCGAGTGAAGTCCTAGATGCAGCTCGAAGGTTGCGTGACCAGGCCTGCCAGATGTCCGACGAACTGATTAAGCAAGCTCAGGAGGATCGCACTTGGGAGGGACTTAAAGACAGAATCAAGAGGATCATAAAAGGCATTGGAGGCGCAGCGGTGATCGGCGTCAATGCCGCAACATTCGTTTCTACTGCCGCGACACCTCTGGCTCCTGCCACGCTTGCGATGGGAGCAGTATCCGCGGCACTTGGTGGTGAGATCTTTAGGAATGCTGCAGCACCCTTAACTAAAGCGGCTGGTGGCTGATACAACGTGAGCCACAGGGGTCGATGCGGTTCCTGCTTACTGCCTAATGCGATATTAGCCGGCGAGGAATCTTCATCGCAGTTGAGGGTAAGCAGGTCAGCGCGACCTGTGGGACCGAGATGAGGTAGTGGAGTTTGTAGCCATGACTGTCAATGAGATCGGCCTGTATTTTCATATCTGGAGGTGAGTCATGAAGTACATCCCGGCGATAGGCGCGACGTGCTTGGGAGCAGTGGTCGGATGGCTCGTCAGATATTTCATACGCCGTTTTAGCACATTCGGTCCGATGGTTTTGGGATCGGTTCTCTCCATCATTCTCGGCGGGGCGGTAATCAGATTCCTCGAAGCCGACCGAACGGTTTGGTGGTTCTATCCAATCGGTCTGTTCGTCGGCTTCGCAATCTACCAGATCATCGTCATGCTCGATGGTGGCGGGAGCGGTGGAGGCGGAGGTGGCAGAGGCAGAGGTGGCGCGAAAACTGGCGTAGGCCTGCCATCAGGTTGGGGCAAGAGCAACCCTAAGTACATTGGGCGTAGGTAAGCATCAGCGGTTCTTTCGTTCTTGGACAGGCGAAAACGGAAAATCGTTTAGACTAATCAACTCTTTCGTCCCACGCTGGACCGGACAAAGACTGAGTAAGCCGCACCGTCTCCATACTGACCGTAATCACTTGTCCAATCAGCCGAACGATGTACTGCGGATCATCAGCGCGGTTAGGATCATTGGTGATGCCGCTGCGCTTGTCGGTGCTGACTTGATATTGGTCGATGATCCAGTCCAAGGCGGAACGATTACCCAGCCGATACTCAAACACTTCCGGCGGAATTCCACTCAGAGTTAGAAAGTCGTTGTAGATGAGCGAGCGCTTGTCTTTGCTCAGCTTCATCCGCTCGACGCGCCAATCAAGCTTGACGCCTGGCTTCTCAATTCTCTCCAGCGGATATTCCGGCTGCTGTTCATAGTTGACGTGAATTTCAGCCAGACGCTTGCCGATGTCGGAGAAGGCTCGAAAGGCAGGCGCAAAAGGAATGCGCGGCAGTTCGCGCTTCAAGTTGGCCGCGTAACGCTCGCGATACTGCGGATGATGCAGCATGGCGTAGACGTAATGAAAGATGTCCCATTTCGTGATCGACTTGTCTTTGAAATGCGAGCGGAATTGTTCCCGCGCCCAGTCAGTGATGTATGATTCGCCAGCTAATATTTTGCTTATGCTGGGCCTCTTCTAGGAACCGATACTTTTGCTCCTTCCGCCAAGATTCATCAGTAGCCGCGTAATAAATCGTTGCCTGCCTGCTTTGCTCTCCCGTACGTTTTCGGACAAATAGATTGATACTTACTCCAATTTGAATGCCGAAGACATTATGAGTCGAACCCGACAGTTTGGGATTTTTTCTAACATTGCCACCTAGATTCAGAATGTAAATCTCGTCGAAACTTTCAGCTAGATGTTTGCGCATCCCATCAAATGCGATTTCGTTTACGAAGCTATTGTTTGTCACAAACGCAACAATGCCTTCATCCTCAATTCGGTCTGAGGCCCATCTTATGGCCTTAACATATGGATCGCTCAGCGTGTTAACAAGAGTCGCTTTTGAATCCTTCGCGTAAGATTCGGTGATCAGCCTTTCCATCGCTTTATATCTGCGGTTTTTGTTCGCGTCGTTCTCATTCAATTGCTTCGCGTTGTAAGGAGGATTGCCTATGATGACTCTGATGGGGCTGGCCTTCTGTCTCTCGACCCGCGCCGTATTTTCTGGCGTCATGAAGGAAAGTGTTGCTTGACTACCCTCAGCTAGTTCGAAGGTATCCACCAAGCAGATGCCTTCGAACAACTCGTAGGTTCCCACCAAGTCATAAAACTCGTGTTCGATGTTCATTGAGGCGATGTAATAAGGTAGCAGCATCACCTCGTTACAATGCAGTTCGTTGTGCAGGAAACCATCGCGGCTGAACGATTGCGAAGTCAGCGCGTCGATCACTTTTTCGATTTCGGCAGCGATCACGTTGCGCCGTGTGAAGTCGGGGTTGTTAAAGACCGTCCGGAAGATGCGTTCCGTCAGCAGATGTTGGATGAGCATCTCTTCGACCGCTTCCTTCGAAACGTTTGGATTGATCGATTGACGGCAAAGCTCGAAGAGAGTCTCGAAGGCAGCGCGGAAACGCGAGTTTGATTTCTCTTCCTTTTCGATCAGTGCTCTGAGCGCTTCGCCAAGTTCCGGCACTCGATCCTGAAAATGTTCGACCGCGTCAGTCCATTCTTCGAATTCAGGTGGAACATATTCGAGGAATCTTTTCAAAAACTGCACGATGGCGTCAGCTTCAGAGATGTCCTGGTCGAGGACGACGCGGCCGTTTTGCATCAGAATGGCCCGGTCGGGCGCCTGGAAGATAATGTTGTTTTGCGGATAGCCGGCGGCGATCTTTTTCTTTACTTCCTTC